>Ga0180431_10009352_pt1 | contig 11084 bp, 7 predicted proteins | sample SS_ome_11_FD_132459 | JGI IMG/M metagenome (GOLD analysis project Ga0180431, IMG submission 132459) | Hypersaline lake sediment archaeal communities from the Salton Sea, California, USA - SS_1_MS_1 metaG | ecosystem: Environmental > Aquatic > Non-marine Saline and Alkaline > Hypersaline >...
CCCATGGCCACGCTTTGCGTGGCCAGGCCACCCCGCCCGAAGCGAGGGTCGCGGCGGCCTGGGAAGGCCGCCGCGCGGAAGAAAACCGCAGATTATGGACACCGCCCTGACAGCGAAACCCGACACCGAGGCCGCCGAGGCCGGCGCCCAGACCGTGGCCGCCATCGACATCGGCTCGAACACGGTCCGCATGGTGGTGGCCCAGGTGGCGCCGGACGGACACCTGGAGGTGCTGGAGCAGTTGCGGCGGGCGGTGCGCCTCGGGCAGGACACCTTCCGGACGGGCCGGATCGGCGGCCGGGCCACGCGGGCGGCCGCCGCCATCCTCCGCGACTATCGCCGCGTCCTGAGCCTGTACAACGTCGGCCGCGTCAAGGCGGTCGCCACCAGCGCGGTCCGCGAGGCCGGCAACGCCGAGACGTTCCTCGACCGGATCTTCATGGCCACCGGCATCGAAGTCAAGGTCATCGGCACGAGCGAGGAGAGCCGCCTCAGCGTGTCGGCGGTGCGGCAGGAGTTGGGCAACGCCCTGAAGGTCGGGCGCGGCCACGCCATGGTGGCGGAGGTCGGCGGGGGGAGCACGCTGCTCACGATCCTCCGCAAGGGCGAGATCGTCAATTCCCAGGGCCTCAGGCTGGGGTCGATTCGCCTCCAGGAGGTCCTCTCGACCACCTACGAGCCGCCCGACCGGACGGTCCGGATGCTGCGGCAGCAGATTCGCAACGCCATCGTGTCGGCGGGGGCCTACCTGCCGCTCGAGAAGGTCCGCGTCCTGGTGGCCATGGGGGCCGACGCCCGCTTCGCCGCCGAGCAGGCCGGCAAAGCCAAGAACGGTCAGGGGCCCAAGCGGGTGAAGCAGGCGGACCTCGACGCCCTCGTCCAGCGGTGCCAGGACCGCGAGCCGGAGCAACTCGTCAGGGCATTCGGCGTGTCGTTTCCGGACGCCGAGACCCTGGTGCCCGCCCTGCTCGTCTACCAGGAGGTGCTCGGGGCGACGGCCGCCAAGCACATGCTGGTCTCGACGGTGTCGATGCGCGACGGCCTGCTGCTGGACCTCGCGCACGGCGTGACGGGCAACGGGGCGGAACCGTTCACGGAGGACGTCGTGCAGTCGGCCCTGGCGGTGGCCGAGAAGTACCGCGTGGACATGGGCCACTGCCGGAACGTGGCCGACCTGGCCGACCGCCTCTTCGACGAGTTGCAGGACGAGCACGGCCTCGGGCCGCGCGAGCGCCTGCTGCTGCACGTCGGGGCGCTGGTGCACGAGATCGGGAACTTCGTGAGCAATCGGGCCCACCACAAGCACAGCCATTACCTGGTGTCGAACGCGGAGATCTTCGGCCTGACGCGCGACGAGATGACCATCGTGGCGCTCATCGCCCGGTACCACCGCCGCAGCGTGCCGAAGCCGTCGCACACCGAGTACACCTCGCTGCCGCAGCACACCCGGATGGTGGTGAACCGCCTGGCGGCCCTCGTGCGGGTGGCCGACGCGCTGGACGCCAGCCACAGCCAGCGGGTACGGGAGATGACCTGCGAGGCCCGGGGCGAGGAGTTCGTCATCCGGGTCTCCGGGGTGTCGGACCTGGCGCTGGAGCGGCGGGCGCTGGAGGTCAAGGGGGACCTCTTCGAGGACGTGTACGGCATGCGGGTGCGGCTGGAGGAGGCCCAGCCGCCCGCCCGGGCCGAGGCCCAGCGGTAGAGGCGGAGCCCCACCGGCCGCGTGGTGGCCTTCCCAGGCCACCACGCCCGGGCACAGCAAGAACCGCGGCGGCCCTGGAAGGCCGCCGCGCGGCACCGGCATGGACATCAAGCGAGTCACCCATGGGCAAGAAGAACGGCAAGAAGAAGAAGAAGGCCGACCTCGACGCCCCGGACCTCTACATCAACCGGGAACTCAGTTGGCTGGAGTTCAACGACCGGGTGCTGCGGCAGGGGCTCTCGGACGACGTGCCGCTGATGGAGCGCCTGAAGTTCCTCGCGATCGTCAGTTCGAACCTCGATGAGTTTTTCATGGTGCGGGTGTCGGGCCTCGCGCGGCAGCGGGCGGCCCGGGTCCGGAGGCGCGACATCAGCGGCCTGACGCCGGCCGAGCAACTCGACGGCATCAGCCGCCGCGTCCACCGCATGGTCCAGGACCAGGCCGCCGGCATCCGCGACGTCCTGGGGCGCCTCGCCCATCACGGCCTCCGCGTCGTGGACCTCGCAGCCTGGACGGCCGGGCAGCGGCGGTTCCTCGAGACGCACTTCGCCGGGGAAATCCACCCGACGCTGACGCCGATGGCGATCCAGCGGCTGGACCCGCCGCCGCTCCTGCCCGGCCTGACGCTGTGCGTGGCCCTGCTGCTCGCGCCCCCGGCCGGCGGCGACGCCGAGGACGAGGACATCGTCGTCGTGCCCGTGCCGGGGCGGGCCTCGCGCTTCATCACGGTGCCGGGCACCGGCAGCGGCACGAACCTCGTGCGCCTGGAAGAGGTCATCGCCGCCAACGCCGGCACGATGTTCCCGGGGCGGACGGTCAAGACGGCGGTGTTCTTCCGCATCACGCGCGACGCCGACATCGACCTCGCGGACGACGACGCCGACGACCTGCTCCAGGCGGTCCAGGACATGGTCGTTGCCCGTCGGCGGCGGGCGCCGGTGCGGCTGGAGATCTCGGCCCACGCGAACCGGCACGTGCGGGCGTACCTCATCGACTGGCTCGGCGTGGCCCGGCACCACGTGTACGACGTGGAGGGCATGCTCGACGCCCGGCCGCTCATGGAGATCGCCGGCCGGCCCGGCTTCGACGACCTGAAGGACGACCCCTGGCCGCCCCGGCCCGCCCGCGACCTCATCGGCTCGGACGACCTCTGGCAGGCCGTCCGCGACCACGACGTCCTCGTGCTGCACCCGTACGAGCAGTTCGACCCGGTGGTGCGCCTCCTGAAGGAGGCGGCCGAGGACCCCGAGGTCCTCGCCATCAAGCAGACGCTGTACCGGACGAGCGGCGGGTCGCCCGTCATCGCCGCCCTGGAAACGGCGGCCGAGAACGGCAAGCAGGTGACCGTCCTCGTGGAACTGAAGGCCCGGTTCGACGAGGCCCGCAACGTCCAGTGGGCCCGCCGCCTGGAGGACGCCGGCTGCCACGTCATCTACGGCATCGCGGGGTACAAGACCCACTCGAAGGCCCTGCTGGTGGTGCGGCGCGAGGCCGATTTGGTAAGGCGATATGTGCATCTCGGAACGGGTAACTACAACGACAAGACGGCCAAACTGTACTCCGACATCGGCCTGATGACGTGCGACCGCGACATCGCCGGCGACGTGGCCGCCTACTTCAACGTCCTGACCGGGTTCTCCGAGGCGGTTGGGTGGTCGAAACTCACCATCGCCCCGACGGGCCTCAGGCGCCGGTTCAAGGAACTCATCGACCGCGAGATCCAGGCCTCCTCGCCGGACCGGCCCGGCCTGATCCGCGCCAAGATGAACTCGCTCCAGGACCGCGGCATCTGCAAGTCGCTGTACCGGGCCAGCCGCGGCGGCGTGCAGGTGCAACTGAACGTGCGCGGCATCTGCCGGCTCCGGCCGGGCGTCAAGGGCGTGTCGGAGAACATCGAGGTCCGCTCCATCGTCGACCGGTACCTGGAGCATGCCCGCATCTACCACTTCCGCAACGGCGGCCACGAGGAAGTGTACCTCTCGAGCGCCGACTGGATGACCCGGAACCTCGACCGGCGCCTGGAGATCCTCTTCCCGGTGCTCGACCCGGGCCTGCGGCGCCGCATCATCCATTGGCTCGACGTCTTCTTCGCGGACAACGTCAAGGCGAGGCGCCTGAAGAGCGACGGCGCGTTCGAGCCCGTGGAACGCACCGGCCAGGCCGTCCGGGCCCAGGAAACGCTGTACCGCGAGGCCGAGGAGGCGGCGGAGTCGGCCGCGGCCGTGCCCCAACGCTTCCGCCCCCTCATGCGGCCGGAGGGGTGAGCGATGCCGGGTGCCACTGGCGGCTTGTCCGCCAGTGTGTCTCGACGCGCGATGGGCAAGACCGCCCACCGCGCTAGAGGGCCGCGTGTGCCACGGCGGGTCTTGCCCCGCCGTGGTCTTTTGCTGCGCGAAGCACGGCCGGACAAGGCCGGCCGTGGCACGTCCGCGCGGATAAACGCTCACGCCTTCACGGGAATGACGACGGCCTTTCGGCGGTCGCAGCGGTTGTACGCCTCGATGGCCTCGTCGGTCGGCTTCACTTCAACGTCGATGGCCCGCCGCTTCAGGAACGCCTCGCCCTCGTCGGTCAGGCGAACGTCGTCGCCCGCGCCGGCGGCGATGAAGACGACCTCCGGCCCGCCCTTGCAGATGCGGCCGAGGTCGTCGGGCCCGACGGTCCGGCCGCCGTCGCCGCCCGCCTGCTTCTCGAAGCCTTTATATTTCTTGATTATCCCGTTGACGCGGACGTAGACGTCGCGGTGGCACACCGTGTCGCCGACGACGACCTCGCCCCCCTGGCCGCGCTTCAGTTTCGGGTAGTCCGGCGCGATGGTGAACTTCTTCTTGAACGGGTCGCGCTTGACCTTGCGGCGCGCGAGCGCCACCGCCCCGAGCGTGACGGCGTCGTCCTCCAGGGCCGAGAGGAACACCTTGCCGCCCTCGCGCGCGCCGGGCAGGCGGTCGGCCTCCACGATCCGCTGGATGATGGGGAACATGAACTCGCCGCACGCCTCGAACACGCCGCCGCCGATCACGATGACCTCCGGGTCCAGCAGGTGCCGGACCGTGAGGCACGCGTGGCCGAGGACGACGCTCGCCTGGCCCATGACCTCGCGGACGAGGTCGTCGCCGCGGGCGAGGGCCTCGGCGAGTTTGCCGCTCTTGATGCGCCCGAGGTCGCCGCCCAGGAGGTCTGAAAGGACGGTCTGGCGCCCCTGGGCGATGGCGGCCCGGAGGTCGCGTTCCATGGCGCTTCGGCTGGCCATCGCCTCCAGGCATCCCCGGTTGCCGCACCCGCACTCGGGCCCGTCGATGGCCATGACGATGTGCCCGATCTCGGCGGCGGCGTGGCGGTACCCGCGCCACACCTTCTTCTTCTCGACGAACCCGCCGCCGACGCCCGTGCCGACGAACATGCCGAACACGCTGCTCGCGCCGCGGGCGGCGCCGAGCCACTTCTCGCCCAGCGTGCCGCAGTTCGTGTCGTTGCCCAGCGCGACCGGCACGCCGAACCGGGCCTCGAGCCGGGCCACCACCTGCACGCCGCTCAGGTTCATGTTCGGCGTGATGACGACGCGGCCTTTCTTGGGGTCGACCACGCCGGGGACGGCAATGCCGATGGCGGCCAGGTCCGGCCCCTCCAGATCGTTCGCCTTGAGGAGCCCGGTGATGGCGGCCTCGACGGCATCGAGGGTGGCCTCGGCAGGTTCCTCCTGGGGGGTGGGGGTGCGGTCGCGGGCGACGATGCCGCCGCATTCCTTGACGAGGCAGGTCTGGATCTTCGTGCCGCCGACATCGATTCCGGCATACAATCGTGTTCCGAAACGCTTACCGTTCATGGCGGGCGCCTCCGTGCGCGGATCGCGATTGCCCCGATCGGCCGCCGCCACACCCCACAAATCGTGTGGTGGGCTGCGGCTATGCAGCATCTTGTGGCCGAGTCTTTTTTACCGGCACCCGCCGGCGATTGCAAAAAGGAAAGTCGGAAATGATTCGTCAGCACCGCCAAACGGCTTGGAACCGGTGTCATAACCGGCTGGCGCGCAGCGGCCTTCCCAGGCCGCCGCGATTCGGACCATTGACTCGGGCGTGGCGGCCTGGGGAGTTTACCCGCCGTCTCTGGCGGGGCCACCAGGCGGGAGTGATGAAACCGCTCTTGAGGCCTCAGGCAGAAGGGGCCTGGCGGAAACGGCTGGCGGAGAGGGGGGGATTCGAACCCCCGGTACCCAGAAGGGTACGCCGGTTTTCGAAACCGGTCCGTTCGGCCACTCCGGCACCTCTCCGTGGCGGGCGGATTTGAATTGTAGCACGGACCCCCGCGGCGCGTCCACCCCGTTTGGCCCGCGGCGGGCTTATCGCCCCACGAGGGAGGCGACCTTGCCGTCACAGGTGCTCATGTACAGCCGTCCGCCAGCGGCGGCCAGGCCATCGAACACCGGCATGGACGTGAGCAGGCACGTGGCCACCTTCCGTCCGTCGGAGGCCGACAGGCTCATCAGCACGGCCTTGCCGGTGGCGTTGCCGGCGGCGATCGCCGTCGCATCCACGGGTTGGCCGGCCAGGAAGAGGGTGTCGCCGGCCAGGACCATGGCCCGGGCCACGACCGGCGCGTCGTGGGTCCAGTGGTACTTCGTCTTTCGGCCCGGGCCGCCGCACGTGCCACGGTGGGTCTTGCCCCGCCGTGGGCTTCAACTGGGATACGCACGGCCGGACAAGGCCGGCCGTGGCACACCCTACCTCCCCTTCGCGATTGACCTGCCGGCCCCGCCGGGTACACTCAAATGCTGGACCCCATGCCTGGAACCGGTTTCACGACCGGTTGCCGCGAGGCGGCCTTGCGAGGCCGCCGCGATTCCAGCCGTTCACCGGGGCGTGGTGGCTTGGGAAGGCCACCACGCCGGCGTTGTGAAACCGCGTCCCGTGGTCAGGAGACCCGCCATGCGATGGATCCTGCCTGTTCTACTCGCCGCGGCAGCCGGGTGCATGCTCGCCTTCGGAGCGTCGCCCGCGCATGCCGCCGAGGCCCATAGCCAAGCCGCCGAGCCGGAGGCGTCCGCGGTCATCGATCCCCTCGTTTACGCCGACGCGGCGGCTGCCCGTGCGGCCTGGAAGCCGATGACCGGCTCGGCCCCCGTCGACGTCGCCACGGTCGAGGGCCGGCGGTGCCTCGCGATGCCGTGCACCTTCGCGGGGACCGACATCGACCGGGCCTCGTGGGACCGGGCGGTGCAGGTGGACCTCTCGGGCCGGCGCGGCGTGCGGTTCCGGATGTTCGTCCGCGACGCCGCCCCCGTCGGCCATTTCTCCATCTACTTCCACAGCGGCGACGGGTGGTACACGGCCGCCTTCGCCCCGGAGGCCCGGGACCGTTGGCACACCGTGACCGTGGACAAGCGGACGACCCGCGTGGAGGGCAAGCCCGCGGGATGGAGCCGGGTCGATACGATCCGCATCTCGGCGTGGCGGGGCCAGGACCGCGATACGGCGTTCCATCTGGCGGACCTGAAGGCGTTCGGCCGGCCCGCCGACGTGCTCGTGGTGCGGGCCGAGTCGCTCATCCGGGCCGGGTCGAGCGAGGCCCGCGGCTTCGCGGAGTACACCGAGAAGACGGCGGCGATGTGCGAGGCGGCCGGCCTGCGGGCCGCCGTCGTCAGCGACCTGGACCTCGCCCCGGAGCGGCTCGCTCACACCCGGCTGCTCGTCCTGCCGTACAACCCGCGCCTGCCGGACCCGGCCGCGAAGGCCGTCGCCGACTGGCTGGCCGGCGGCGGCAAACTGCTCGCCTGCTACACGATGCCCGGGCCGCTCGAAGGGCCGACGGGCATCGCCGACGCCGGGCACGTTCGGCAAAAGGAGAAGGGGCACTTCGCCTCGATTCATTTCGACCCAGATACGATCGGCGGCGCGCCCGCCGAGGTCGGCCAGGCCTCGTGGAACGTGCGGGAGGCGTCGCCGGAAGGACACGGCGCCCGCGTGGTCGCCCGGTGGGTGAGCGCGGACGGCTCGGACACGGGCCTGCCGGCGGTCGTGGCGTCGGAGCGGTGCGTCTTTGTGACGCACGTGCTGCTGGGCGACGACCGCGCGCGGAAGGAGCGGATGCTGCTCGCCCTGGCCGGTCACCTCGTGCCGGCCCTGTGGGAGGACGCCGTCCGCGCCCGCCTCGCCGCCGTCGGCCGGATGGGGCCGTACGACACGTTCGACGCCGCGGTCGCGGGCATCCGCGAGACGGCTGCCGGCCGCGAGAAGCCCCGGCGCAGCGAGGCGCTCGCGGCTTTGGAGAAGGCGTCTGAGCGGCGCGACGCGGCGCACAACCATCTCCGCAAGGGCAAGATGGCCGAGGCCCTGGACGCCGCCGACGACGCCCGCCGGCTGCTCGTGCGGGCCCGGTGCCTCGCGCAGCCGTCGCTCAAGGGCGAGCAGCGGAACATCTGGTGCCACTCCGCCTTCGGCCCGACCGACCGGCCGTGGGACGAGGAGATTCGCGCCCTCGCCGAGAACGGGTTCACGGCCATCATCCCGAACATGCTGTGGGGCGGCGCGGCGTACTACGAGAGCGACGTGCTGCCGGTCGCCCCGGAGGTGGCCGAGCAGGGCGACCAGGTGGCCCTGTGTGCCGCCGCCTGCCGCGCGCACGGCGTGGCGTGCCACGTGTGGAAGGTCAACTGGCGCATGGGCTGGCGAGCGCCGAAGGCGTTCAAGGAGCGGATGCGCCGCGAGAAGCGCGTCCAGGTGGGCTTCGACGGCACGGTGAACGGCGACTGGCTGTGCCCGTCGCACCCGGCGAACCGGAAACTGGAGATCGACTCGATGGTCGAGGTGGCCACGACGTACGACGTGGCGGGCATCCACTTCGATTACATCCGGTACCCGAACCGGGACCACTGCTTCTGCCCGGGGTGCCGGAAGCGGTTCGAGGAGGCCATCGGGCGGAAGGTGGCGAACTGGCCGGCGGACGTGCGCGAGGATAAGGACCTGCACGCGACGTGGCTGGACTTTCGCCGGGCGCAGATTACGGCGGTCGTCGAGGAAGTGCATCGGCAGGTGAAGAAGGCGCGGCCGCAGTGTCAGATCAGCGCGGCCGTGTTCCGCAACTGGCCGGTCCACCGCGACCAGGTGGGGCAGGACTGGAAGGACTGGTGTGCCCGCGGCCTCGTGGACTTCGTGTGCCCGATGGATTACACGCCGTCGACCGCGCGGTTCGAGAGCGAGGTGACGAGCCAGCGCGACTGGGCGGCCGGCGTGCCGTACTACCCCGGCATCGGCCTGACGACGTGGCCGGACCGGACGGACATCAACCGGCTGATCGACCAGATTCGCATCACGCGCGAGGCGAAGACCGGCGGCTTTACGGTGTTCCACTACGGCGACATGGAGATGCGGGAGGTGATTCCGCTGTGCGGGTTGGGGTTGACGAAGGAGCGGTGAACCGCAATCGCGAAATATCCCTTGCAAGCAAAGGGTGGCCGACTATAGAGATAGACATTGAGCGTTGGTTGCGACCGGGCTTGGACTTTCGCGGGGGCGTGACCTGTGGCAGCGAAGTCATTCTTCGAAGAGCCACTTGAGCAGTCCACGGTCAAGGCGCAGATTGTATCAGGTTACTTTGACGTATGGTCTCGCATAATCCTAGCAGCGCTTAAACACGCAGGCGACGCCCAGGACATCGCCTATATTGATCTTTTCGCCGGAAGAGGAAGATACAAGGACGGCACCGCCTCAACTCCCATGCTCGTCCTCCAAACCGCCGTTGCCAATCCAGGAATTGCAGCGAACCTACACACCGTTTTTTGCGACAAGGACCGCGAGTGCGTGACCTCGCTTAAGAGAGAGGTCGCGAACATGGCGGGAATTGAGAATCTTGCGAATCAACCTGACATCGCAACGCAAGAAACGGGCGAGGAGGTCGCAGAGGTACTCGCCGGCATGAAGTTGATACCCTCGCTCGTATTCCTTGACCCTTGTGGATACAAGGGTCTCTCGTTAGGCCTCATAAACTCGGCCGTCAAGGACTGGGCGTGTGAGTGCGTCTTCTTCTTCAATTACAACCGGATCAACGCCGGCCTCGGTAATGTTTCAGTGACTGAGCATGTGGATCGGATCTTCGGCAGAAGCCGGGCCGAGCGTTTACGGCAAAACATAAAGGGGGAGTCGCCGCAGGCGCGCGAGGCTCTTATCCTCAAAGAGCTTGTGGCATCGCTGACGGAGGTACATGGCAAGTTTGTATTACCATTTCGGTTCAGAAGCCCAACGAGCAAACGAACCAGCCACTACCTGGTGTTTGTAACGAAGAAGTTCATGGGGTACGATCGGATGAAGGACGTGATGGCTGGTGCCAGCACTACGGCCCCACAGGGCGTACCATCGTTTGAATACAACCCTACCGCTCGGCTGCAGTTTCAGTTTGACCGACCGCTTGACGAGTTGAAGGAGCGGTTGCTCACTGAGTATGCAGGGCGTACAATCCGTGTTGGAAACCTGTACGAGGCAGACAGTATCGGAACGAACTACTTGAAGCGGAACTACAAGAAGGCCCTCCTTATGCTTGAAGCTGACGGCTCGGTCGAGGTTGAAGCACATAGGCCGGGCACCCTTGGGGACACCAAGCGAGTGCGTTTCCCTTGTAGGCCGGAAATGTGATGGCCCTCCAATCCGCCATCGAATGGACCGAAGCCACCTGGAACCCGGTCACCGGCTGCACCAAGATCAGCCTCGGCTGCGTCAACTGCTACGCCGAGCGGCTGGCCAAGCGGCTCCAGGCCATGGGCAACCCGAACTACGCGGGCGGGTTCGCGGTCACGCTGCACGAGCACATGCTCAGCCTGCCGCTGAAGTGGCGGCAGCCGCGGATCGTGTTCGTCAACTCCATGAGCGACTTCTTCCACGAGGCGGTGCCCGATGACTTCATCCGCCGCATGGTGGACGTGATGCGCCGGGCCTCGCACCACACGTTCCAGGTGTTGACGAAACGGTCCGGCCGCCTGGCAGATTTCGCCCCGGAACTTGACTGGCCGGCGAACGTCTGGATGGGCGTCACGGTGGAACACGCCGATTACGTCGAGCGCATCGACGACCTGCGGACGACCGGCGCCCGGGTGAAGTTCCTGTCGCTGGAGCCGCTGCTCGGCCCGATGCCGGGCCTGGACCTGGCGGGTATCGACTGGGTGATCGTGGGGGGCGAGTCCGGGCCGCATGCCCGGCCGATGGACGGGGCTTGGGCCCGCGACGTGCGGGCCAAGTGCGACGCGGCGGACGTCCCCTTCTTCTTCAAGCAGTGGGGCGGCACGAACAAGAAGAAGGCCGGCCGGGTACTCGACGGCCGGACGTGGGACGCCATGCCCGAGGTCGAACCCGCCGGCCGCCTGTTCTGAAACGGCTCCCGTGGGCCCGGGTTTTGAGCG
>Ga0180431_10009354_pt1 | contig 11084 bp, 4 predicted proteins | sample SS_ome_11_FD_132459 | JGI IMG/M metagenome (GOLD analysis project Ga0180431, IMG submission 132459) | Hypersaline lake sediment archaeal communities from the Salton Sea, California, USA - SS_1_MS_1 metaG | ecosystem: Environmental > Aquatic > Non-marine Saline and Alkaline > Hypersaline >...
GACGCCTTCCTGTACCTGGCGCTCAAGGGGCCGAGCAGCACGACGAGCGTGCACCTGGACGGCAGCGCGGACAACTGGTTCATGAACCCGGACAGCTACTTCCTGACGCTGCGCAACGACACCTCCTCTCGCAGCGTCAAGATCAACGTGGGCGTGCCCGACGTGTTCCGGCAGATTGACAACGACGGCCAGTACAGCGAGTTCTACGACACGGACGCCAAGTTCACACAGCCCTACAACGGCCGTGCCGTGTATAACCAGTCCGGCGAGGGCCTGGGCTTTCCGGGGCGGCTTGTGACCGAGAGCGATCTGATCTACGCGCGGGGCGGGAGCGGGAGCGAGAAGGTGTGGGAGCTCGCCATCCCGTGGTCGAGCTCGACACTGCTCGAGGGGTATTCAGGCAAAGAGCTGGCGATCGAGTTCAGCGTCTCGGGCGACGCGCTCTTTGAATCGGACCACGCCGCGCGGCTTAGACTCGTTGACTACCAGCCGCCTGACATTATTGCCATCGCGTACGACGCCGGGCAGGTCACGATCACGTTCGCCAGCGACGCGGGCGAGCAGTACGACGTGTTGTATACGGGCAACGCGATCACGGGCCCGTGGACGTTTATCGAGAGCGTCACGGGCCAGGCCGGTACGACCGACTACACCGACGACGGCAGCAAGACAAACCCGGACCCGGCCGACGCGCCGAAGCGCTTCTACAAGGTCAGGAATTAGGCAACCTCGCGCGCGGGTGAGGTTGGCGGCAAGTCGCTGGGGCCGGACGAGAGCCGTGGGAGGAGCGGCGCTTCGATCACTGGTTGGTCCAGTTGGATAGGACTATCGAGAGGTCTAAGCCGTCCACGACGCCGCTCCGGTTGATGTCGGAATCGGGGTTCCAGAGCGGGTCGTCGGGTGTGGTCATCCAGGCGGCGATCACGGCGGCGAGATCCATGCCGTCTACAACCCTGTTGCCGTCCACGTCGCCCCACACGGTCCAGTGGGAGAGCACCAACGACAGGTCCAGGCCATCCACGATGTTGGTCCTATCCAGGTCGGCGTTTCGGTTCCAGAGGGGGTGGCCCGGCGTGGTCATCCAGGCGCCGATGACGGCGCTGTAGTCGAGGCCGTCCACGATCTTGTTGCCGTCCACGTCGCCCGGCACGGCGGGCGGGCTATGGAAGCCCATGTCGGCGATGCCGCTGTCGGGCAAGCCGTCGGTCCGGGTGGTCAGGGCGTCGAGGCCGAGGTTGGGGGCCGTGTCGCTGCCTGCGTCCATGCACGGGCTGTTGCCTACCTGTCCGGCCCCGAGCCGGCTCAGGTAGCTGTCGTGCAGCGGCCCCGGAACCAACAGGGGATCGTCGTCAATGTTGCCTGTGCCGGGGTGGACGTGCGCATCGTCGGGATCACTGTCCTGGATGCAGGAGTAGGCCACCACGGGCCAAGGTGGATCGTCAACGAAGATGGGTTGCCCGGAGTTGCCCCAGACGATGCAGTCGAGCAGTGTCGGCGTGCTGGCCTGGAGGCAGGCCATGCCGCCGCCGTTGCCTGTGGCCGTGTTGCCGCTGACGGTGCAATGCGCCATTGTCGCGCCGGTGGCGTCCAAGGTGATGCCGCCGCCGTCGGCGCCGGCGGTGTTCCCGTTGACGGTGCAGTTCACGATCGTCGGGCTGCCGAGGGTGGAGTAGATGCCGCCGCCGTGCGCGAGCGCCGTGCTGCGGGTGATGATGCAGTTCGTGATCAGCGCGGTGCTGTCTTCGCAGTAGATGCCGCCGGCGACGTCGGCGGCGTTGCGGGTGAGGGTGCAGTTGGTGATCGTGGGACTGGCGCCGACGCAGGAGATGGCGCCGCCGAAGTCGGCGAGCCCGTTGGTGATGGTGAAGCCGTCAATGACGGTGTCCGGCCCCTGGCCCGAATGCAGGTGGAAGCCGCGGCCGGCGTTCTCGCAATCGATGATCGTGTCGCGCGCGCCGCCGGTGGATTCGACGAGAAGCGTCTTGCCGGCGAAGTCGAGGTCCCGGTTGCCCTCGCCCGTGTAGGTACCGGCGAGGACGATGACCTTGCAGCGGTCGAGCGCCATGTCCATGGCTTCCTGGATCGTGTCGTACGGGTGGGCCGGCGTGCCGTCCTCGAGCGGGTCGCTCACGGTGGGGTCGCCCGGTCCGGGGTCGTCGGGGGCGTCGTCGTCAACGTACATGATCTGGCCGAAGTTGGCCTGGATCGTGTAGTCGGCGTCCATGGTGATCGTCGTGCTCGCCGAGGTCGGATCGTAAACCTTGCCGGCGTCGACGGCCGTGCCGGTCCACTTGAGGAACCAGTACCCCGGCTCGGCCGCGGCCTCGAGCGGAACCGCCGTGCCGTGGTAGTAGTCATGTGAGCCCGCCCCAGGCGCCGTGATCGTGCCGCCGGTGGTGGCCGTCGCGGTCAGCGTGCACCACAGGATCGTCCACGTCTCAGTGGCATCGGCAAGCAGCGCGTTGCCTGCCCGGTCCTGGACGTCCGAGACGTTGAGCGTCAGTTCGTAGAGGCCGGGCTCGTAGGTCAGGCCTGAGAGCCCGTCGAGCGTCCAGGAGATATCGTCGGCGCTGGTGAGGGTCTCCGTGCCCGTGAGCAGATTCGTGCCGCCGTCGAGCGTCAGGGTGATGTCGCCGACATCGAAGTTGCGTATCGGCTCGCTGAAGACGAGTTCGACGGCTGCGACGGGCGCGTAGCGCGGGTCGGGGGTCACTTCGGTCACGGTCGCCGTGGGTGCCACCAGGTCAACGGTGACGGGTCCACTCGTGCCGGGTGAGGTCAGGCCCGCGGCGTTGACGGCGCGGACGGTGCACAGGTAGGTGGCTTCGGGGAAGACGCCGCCGGGGAAGTGGGCGGGGAAATCGCCGGGCAGGAACGTGTGCGAGGTGGCCGTGCCGACGGGCGTGAAGGGCTGATAGGCCTCCGGGTCGCTCTCGTTGCCGAACGCCATCTCGTAGTGGTCAATGCCGCTCTCGGGATCGTCGAACCACCGCCACGAAAACACAAGCTGCGACGTGTCGTTCGTGAACGGGCCGGTGTCGGCAGTGACCGCGCCGTCCACGGGCGCGGTGGTGTCGGTGAGGGCGTCGGGCACGGCGAGGAAGATCTCGAGTTCGCTGCCTCCGGCCGCGTGGCCGTGCCACACCACGCGGGAGGCCGATACCTGCGGGCCGCCGTCGTGGGCCGCGTCGTCGGTGAACCGGGTTGGCGTGCCGGCAGCGATATCGTAGAGGAAGATCTCGGCGTCGCCGCCGCCGGCGCCATCGTAGGCGTGCCACGCCACGTCCAGGCCCGCTATCTGCGGGTCGTAGTCGTCGTCGCTGTTGTCGGTCAGGTTCGTTGTCGTGCCGGTGGCGGTGTCGTAGATGAAGAGCTCGGCGTCGCCGCCGCTCGCGTCGTCGTAGCCGTACCAGACGACGAGGGAGCCGGACACCCGGGGAGCGTAGTCGGCATAGGCGTTGTCGGTGAGCTGGGTGGTGGTACGGGTCGTGATGTCGTAGAGGAAGATCTCCCAGTCGGCGCCGTCGTAGCCGCGCCAGACGACGTGGGGGCCCGATATCTGCTGGCCGGAGTCGTCCTCGCTGTTGTCGGTGAGTTGTGTCGTGGTGCCGGTGGCGATGTCATAGAGAACGATCTCCCAGTCCTGGCCGTCGTAGCGCTGCCAGACGACGTTGCCGCCCGAGAGTTGCGGGCTGTAATTCAGTGTGCCGTCGTCGGTCGCCTGGGTCGTCGTGCCGGTGGCGATGTCGTACACGAAAATCGCGTCGTAGGGCTCATCGGGGCCGCCGGAACGGCGCCAGACCACGTGTGAACTTGACACGTGCGGGTCATAGTCGCCGTCGGCGTTGTCGGTGACCTGGGTCGTCGTGCCGCTGGTGATGTCGTAGAGGAACACCTCGGCGTCGGACTCGTCGTAGCCGCACCAGACGACGTGCGAGCCCCAGATCCGGGGCTGGCAGTCGCGCTCACTGTTGTCGGTCAACTGCGTTGTGGTACCGCCCGCGATGTCGTAGAGGAAGATCTCGTCGTCGCTCCCGTCGGAGCCGCACCAGACCACGTGGGAGACCGATACGTGGGCGTCGGAGTCGCGGTCGCTGTTGTCCGTAAGCTGCGTGATCGTCCAGCCGGGCGGGTCGGCGGCACACGGGTGCGGCGCGCCGGCTACGGCCAGCGCAATGCCGATGATCAGAGCAACCTGACTCGCCTTCATCCTATTGGCTTCTCCCCCAGGACGAGACAGAACACGGGTACCGGGCGCCTCACGGCTCGCGCGATCATGGGCCAGCGGAGTCTTATTTGCTCCATCCCGCCTGCGCGCGTCTCTTCCTTCCAGGCAAACGTTTCCAGGCGCACGCTTCCAGGTGAACGCTTCCAGGTGAACGAGCGCCGTCTTCTCGCCGTTCTCCCGGACTCCGGGAGAGCACCGACACGCGGCGGCCGCGGGGTTCGCTCACGGCGATATCAGACCTGGTCTGGTGTCCTGCGCGCTTCTCCTCCCATTCAGTCAGGGTCCTATGGTCCAGGTATCTTCATCTACCAGAGCTCGCGCCCCGGGTAGAAGTCGTAGCAGTCGGCGCGGAAGCGCAGTTCGTTTTCGTTGACGTCCTTGCCGATCTCGTCGACGAGGGCGTCGTGCATCGCGCGGATGCGGTTCTGGTGCTCGGGCAGGGCGGCGAGGTTGGTGAACTCGCCGGGGTCGGCCTGCAGGTCGTAGAGCTCGCGCTCGGCGGGGTGCTCATCATCGGCGCGGGCGTGGCAGACGTACTTGTAGTTGCCGCTGCGAACCATGGCGGAGCCCGAGGCGATGTTGTGGCCGTAGTATTCGCTCACGGCGAAGTCCTTCCACGGGGCATTCGGGTCGTCGAGCCAGCCGAGCATGGAGTCGCCGTTCCAGTCGCCGGGGACGTCGGCGCCGCCAAGCTCGGCGATCGTGCGGTTCAGGTCGAGCAGCGAGCAGACGCCGGCGCGCCGCTGGTTGCCGGCCCATCGCGCGGGCCAGTTGATGATGAGGGGCACGCGTGCGGCGTGCTCGTACATGGTGCTCTTCCACCACAGGCCGTGCTCGCCCATGTTCTCGCCGTGGTCGGTGGTGTAGATGACGATGGTGTTGTCGGCGAGTTCGCTGGCGGCGAGCGCGTCGAGCACCTGGCCGATCTGGCCGTCGGCCCACTGGGTATGGGCGTAGTAGAGCTCGCGGACGTCGCGCACGACCTCGTCGGGGACATCCTCGACGTTGAAGGCGATGCGCAAGTGCTGGTAGTTGAGGGACTGCGATGCGACGTGTCCCTCGGGGATGACGGGCAGCGGGACCTGGCCGATGTACGGCGTCCAGTACCCTTCGGGCACTTTCAGCGGGAAGTGCGGGGCGACGAAACCGAGTGCCAGGAAGAACGGCCCGTCGGCGGCCTGGCGTTGGTTGAGGAACTCCACGGCGCCGGCGGCCACGAGCTGGTCGTGCACGTGGATGCTCGTCTGGCCGATGCCGATGTCGGTGAGCCGGTCGCTGATGCCCGGCTGGGGCTCAAGCTCGTCGGGCAGTCGCCGTCGCTCCCTGCCGTACTTGACCGAGGTGTTCAGGTTGCCGCCGATCTCGGTGAAGCCGTAGCGGCGGGTGTAGTCGTAGTGCATCTTGCCGCAGAGGAAGGACTCGTAACCGGCCGCGTTCAGGATGCGCGGCAGCGACGGGTAGTCGGCGCTCGGCAGCCAGGACTGGTTGCCCCAGGCGCCCACGCGCGAGGGGTACTTGCCGGCGGTGAGCGAGAGCCGGGAGGGCACGCACAGCGGCGAGTTGCAGTAGCAGTTGTCGAAGATAACGCCGTGTTGGGCCAGCGCGTCGAGGTTGGGGGTCTGGGCGATGGCGTTGCCGGCGGCGCCGAGGACGCCGGCGTTGTGCTCGTCGGTCATGATCAGGAGGATGTTCGGCGTGCTCGACGAATTGCCCCGGGCCCGACCCGAGATGAACAGCCCCGGCGCGAGCGCCGCGAGGGCCGCAGTGGCCGCCGTAGAGCGCAAGAAGTCGCGCCGGCTCATCTTGTTGTGTGCCGCCATGCCAATACCCCCTACTGAATCCCATGCTCGGCATCACGTGGCCCACGGCCAGCCACCCGCGAGCGTGTGGGCAGGACAGTTCCGGCGAGCGGAGAAGAAGTAGAATCTGCCCGCGAAACGTGACCCCGGGAACACCGATACCGTCCCGAATATAGCAGCAGAACCGGCGATTGTCAAGCTGCTTTCTTGCGTCCGGTCAGCCAAATGGGCGTTCTCCGGTCTGCTTGGGGCCGCTTTGGGGCGCTTGTGGGGTGGGGACTTCAACCAGGGCTGTAGCGAAGGCGCCAGGTGTGCGTATCGTGCCGCTATCGTGCTTGGGAGTCATCAACGTTGCCCCGGCTCGTAGCGGGGTCGGGTGGTGTTGGCTTTCGAAGGCCTGCACGCGGTGGCGCGGCGCCCGAGAGGTCCCACGCAGCAAGGAGGAAGGGCTGCGCTAGCCCGCATTTCTCACGGCGCGCAGGGCGCGGAAAGAATCGGGACAGGTACCTATTTCTTCTGTGGGTAGTGAACACGTTTGACCCACCCTGGCGCAGAAAAATAGGTGCCTGCCCTATCTTACGCAGCAGCGAGGAAGGGCCGGGCTAGGGCTTGCCGACGGTGGCGGCGCCGATTTCGACGGCCCTGTCGCGGTGAGGCAGCTTCGTTTGTGGCTTGAGGCGCGTGTCGGCGTTCCACCACGCGACGGCCCCGAGCCGGAGCGTCACCTGGCCGGGAGGGCAGTCGGCCGGCACGGTGAAGGTGTGCTCATCGAGGACGAGGCAACGGGGGACGGTCGCGCGGGGCGCAAGGGGGAACGTGGCGTTGTGGTCGGCCTGGAAGCGGACCACGTCGCCGCTGACGAAGTGGACGAACACCGGCAGGTAATCGTATGGAATCTCGCCCTCGAGCTGCCAGACGAGGCGGAGCGTGGCCGTCCGTCCGGGCACGAGCGGCCCGGGGTCCAGCGTGTATCCGACGAGGGAGATCCCGTACGGGAAACGGCAGCGCGCCGGGATTGCGGGCGTGAGCGTCTCGAGCACTTGAGCTGCCGCCTCATCGTGGGGCGCGAGTTTTTCGAGGTTGGCACGGATGCCCTCGTAGGTCTCGAATGACTGCGTAAAGCGCGCCCTCGCCTCGTTGGGCCTGCCGGTGGCTTCGAGCCGCATGCCCTGCTCGTGATACCAGGCGGCGGTGACGATGCGGGCGGTGCGCGCGAGGGTGAAGCCGTTCCACCTCAGGCCCGGAAACGACTCGTATTCTTTCGGCGCCTCCGTGATGATGGTGGCGGTGTAGTTCGCCGAGGTGTGGGTTTTCGTTTTCACGTCGCCGAGGGTGGCGTCCAGCAGGAGCTTGTGCGCCTGCCCGGCATGGGCGTTCTCGACGACGATGGCCACGCCCCGTCGTACCGGCACGACGCGGGAGACGTGCGAGGCCCGGTGACGGTATGAGTAATAGGGCAGGACGGCCGGGCGCGCGCGCGGTGCGGCCCCGATCCTGGCGCTGAGCCACGGGTCGCACAGGGCGAACTCGACGCCGGATGCCTGAAGGGTGTGCGTGATCTCGGCGGCTTCTTCCTCGTCGGGGCGAGGCCGTTGGCCGGCGGCCTGGTAGAAGTACGCCTCGCGGATGCGCCAGGTGTCTATGTGCGCCGCCGGACGGCCGAGGTCCTCGAGCCTGAGGTAGCGGACGGGCTCGGAGGAGAAGCGGCACTCCATGGCGGTATATCGGCCGCGATGGAAGAGGCGATTGCCGTAGATGCAGGTGGCGGCCTCGCGTCGGGCGATGCTCTGGACTTCGTCCCACGTCGAGCCGTCGAGCGAGCCGGAGATCGTGGTGCCGGCGGGGTAGTCCCATTCCTGCGGCGCCAGGAAGCGCGCGCCGGCCAGGCGAATGGGCCCGCCGAAATCGAGCACGAGCGCGGCGTCTGCGTCGTAGGGCGCCCCCACGAGCGTGTCGTCGTCCTGATCTATGAGCGCCTGTGCGGCCGTCTGGTTCCCGTCCGCATTGACGAGCGTTGCGGAGACGGGCTCGACGAGGCGGAGGTGTTCGGTGGGCAGCTCGAGGTGGTGGAACACGCGCCACTGCCCGGTCGAGAACGTCTCGAAGCGGGTGACGCCAAGGGTTGCCAGCGTGTCCTCGAAGATCGTGGCGATCGGCTGCGGCCTGCAGAAACCGGCGTCGTCGTCGGCGATGGCGGCGGCGACGTAGGGGTAGTAGCGCTCGCCCCACGGCGAGGCAAACACGACGCACTCGCGGGCTATCCACGTGAAGGCGTGCGCGTCGGAGGTATCGTACATGACGTGGCGGAGGCCGGCCGCCTCGGCGCCTTCGACGAGCGCGGTGCGCGCTGCGCGGTGCCGGGCGACGGTGCGCCCCGCCTCGCCGCGGCCCGCCGCGAGGCAGGCGACGATGTTGTTGGCGGCGACGATGGCCGCGAGCGCTGCTACCGTCCATGAGATCCATGGGCGCCGGAGCGCGAGGGGGAACGCGAACGACCCGGCGATCAACAGGTAGAACATGAGGAAGTATCGTGGGCCGTACGCGGCGGCGAGCGGGTGCGTCAGGAAGAACGGCAGGTAGATGAGGGCTAAGGCGACCGGCACAAGCGCAGCGCGGACGAGATGCGGTTTTCGCCTCGCCAGGCCGACGACAAGGCCGGCGAGCAGGACGATGAGCAGGAGGATGTACGGCGCGGCAAGGAGCCACTGGAGTGGGCGCGGCAGCGCGGTGTTCACCTGAAAGAGGTCCGGGACGTAGCGGCTGAAGACGAGGTCCGTGACCTGCGGCACGTACGAGAGCCTCGACGGGCGGAAGCCGAACATCGCTCTGAGGCCGTACCGGCACGCGGTGATGATGACCGGGCTGAGGGTGACAAGAAAAAGCAGGAATCCCCCCGCGAGCGCAACAACGCGCGGGCGCCTGAACCGCGACCGGATCACGTGCGCTGCGAGCAGGCCGAATCCGACGATGAGGTACGGCACGCACAGCGGGTTTGTCCAGATCGAGAGGCCGGCGAGGGCGCCCATGCCGAGCAGACAGCCCCGCTCGGCCCGCGGTGAGGTGTTTGGGTCGTTGAGCCGGACGCCGAGGTAGAGGATCAGCGTGCCGTAGGCGAAGGTGCAGACGTAGCCGGTACGCATGACGGACGTTCGTATGAGCGACGGCACGGCGAATGCGACGATCGCGGCGGCGGCCAGCCCCGCCCATTGTCCCACAAGGCGGCGGAACAGCAGGTACAGGGCGAACGGCCAGAGCAACGAGAGCAGCGCCATGCCGAGCGAGTAGGCGAAATCCGACGGGCCGAGGAGTGCGAAGAAGCCGGCGCAGACGTAGGGGTCGATTCCGCCCATGTAGTGCTGGCCGTAGAAGTAGAGGGGGAAGTCCCGGGCCTGCGAGATGTGCAGGGCCATGAGCGGCGGGGTGTTCTGGTCGCCCACGAGCGTGACGGCGCGGCGCGCGAAGTCGAGCCGGAGCGCGAGGCCGCCGAGGAGCAGCGCAATCAGCACGACGGTCGGAAGAAGCCGTTGAGCGTTGCCCCATCTCATTTGAGTAGTGTCTTGAGTGCCTCGAATACCATGTCCGCGTAGGTGTGATTGCCCCGGGGGCTCAGGTGCAGGTTGTCGTCGGGGTGTTCGGCGAGGAACGCGTCGAGGTCAACCTTGCGCTTTCGCATCATGGCGGGCAGGTCAATCATGGGCGCGTCGAGTTCGGCGGCCACCCGGCGGATGGCGGGATTGTAGGGCGCGAAGTTGGTGTTGTACGACTTGCCGTTGCCGCCTTTCATGTTCATTGTGCCGATCGTGTGGTTGACGATGAACACGCACGTGCCTTTGCGTGCGCGAACGGCGCGGTGGAGCTCGCGCAGGTTGGCTTTGAACTCGTCGAGGCCGACGCGCGATTTCTTCGACCAGTTGAACACGTTGCCGTCGTTGAGGCCGAACTCGAGGAGCACGACGGCCGGCAGAAGGGGCACAACGTCGTCGGCGAAGCGGTCGAGGGCCTGCGCGGTCGTATTGCCGCCGATGCCGCGGTTATGGACGCCGAAGGCGCCCGGTTTCCACTCGTTGAGTTTTGCGTGCAGGATGGTCGGCCAGCGGTCGCCTTCGGCGTAGCCGCCGGCATGCGTGATGGAGTCTCCGAAGCAGACGATGTTCATCGGTGGCATTCCTCTGTCGGTGCCGCTCCGACGGGGTCCTATTTGACCGGCACGTTCACGAGTCGTTTCCCGGTCCGGTCGACGACGACGAGCGTGTTGCGTTTTTCGTCGAACGCGAGGCCGTAGGGCTTGCCGAGGTCTTTGCTGTACGATCCCGCCGGCTTGAGGGTCTCGCCCACAATGCGATACGAGAGGACCCGGCCGGGGGCCTGGGCGTCGGCGCCCTCAGCGCCCCCGGCGCCCTCAGCACCCCCGGTGCCCTCGTCGGAGACGTAGAGGTACTCGTCCGTGGCGATCACGTAGACGGGCCGTGGGACTTCGAGCGGCGTGCCGGCCGTGAACGAGGTGCCGTCGAACTTGACGATCGCGACCCGGCCGGCCTCGGGGTCGGCGACGGCGTACGTCGTGCCGCCGGCGATCTCGGCGACCTTGGTGGGGGCCTTGAGGCCGATGTCGGCGCCGGCCACGGCGAGGACCGTGTCCATCTTCTCGTCGAGGATCTGGATCCGGCCGTTGCCGGTGTCGCAGACCCAGACGCGGCCCTTGGAGTCCACGGTGATGCCGGTGGGGCCGTTGAATTCCATCTCGTTTTCCTGACCGTCGCCGAAGGTGCCGACGGTCCGCTTGCCGAAGAAGAAGCCTTTGCTGTCGAAGATGCGGATGGGGGCCCGGTTGCTCGTCGTGACGAGCAGGTTGCCGTCCTTGGTCCGGGCGACGTCGCCGGGGCCGCCGAGGCCCATGTGGAACGTGCCGAAGATGCCGATGGTGGAGTTGTCGGGCCGGAACATGAGCGGCATCGAGTGGCGCGAATCGCGCACGATGCGCCGGCCGTCGGGGTCGAGCGTGATGCCCATCGGGTTGGCCAGGTTGAGGACGCGCTGCTCGGCCGACGGCGTGCTGC
>Ga0180431_10009357_pt1 | contig 11083 bp, 10 predicted proteins | sample SS_ome_11_FD_132459 | JGI IMG/M metagenome (GOLD analysis project Ga0180431, IMG submission 132459) | Hypersaline lake sediment archaeal communities from the Salton Sea, California, USA - SS_1_MS_1 metaG | ecosystem: Environmental > Aquatic > Non-marine Saline and Alkaline > Hypersaline >...
TAGCAAATTCTTCTGGTATTTTATACGACATGCACTGTGGTACAAATCTAGCAATCCATTTCAAAAACTTGGGTCCATCACCATATCTTAAGTAAAGTCTCCAACAATTTTCTCTTTTCTTTACGTAAGATTTAATCCCAAATCTTTGGTCTAGTATTTTAGGAACAATATTCGCTTGTCTTTTGGGGATATTCCCCATAGCTATTTCCACACATGCTGATTTAGGAACCTCGTTTCCATTTTTGTTTAATTTTCGTCGCCAATATCCATCATCCAAATACCAAATTGCTAAACCTATAACATCAATATCTTTAAGTATTTCTACAAAATTTTTATTTCCGGCGTTCGTGTAATAATTTTTTCTCATATCCTTTATACACAGAGTTCTTTTAAGTCGCAAATTACTAGTATTATTTTTTCTTATATCTATAGTTGCACACATATTTCCCCAAATGTTTTTCTTAAACTTGCTATATTCTAATTGTTTTGGTCCGTGACTTTCTTGAAATTGACCACCCTTTGATAAGCTTCCATCCCCTAAAAGCGATCCCAACATTATACTTTTTTGTATATCTGAAAATTTTGGAGTTCCAGTTGCCACCAAATCAGAATTAACTAATTCAGATACTTTAACCCATCCTCTTTTAGTTAATATTTTGTGATCATTAGTCGCAATAAAACCAACATCACCCTTTGAATTTTTCTTTCCGTTTACAAAACTAATCTTATAAGCTTTTCTTTTGCCAAGTTTGCTACTATACCATCCATTAATTTTTTTCCAACAAAATTTACCAGTGTGTGGATCAACAGATAAAGCTTTACCATCCCATTTTTGTTTAACTATATCTATTATTCTTTTATTTCCTTCTTCTGTTTTAACTATTGTGCTATAGTTTAAACATTTACATATATTTGATATGAAACACTCTTCTCTCTTTAGTTCGACCCTCTGCAACATAATATTCAAAACATTACCACTTCTGCCCACAAACGGGTTTCCTTGCTTAGCCTCATTTTCACCCGGCGCTTCCCCAATAATCATAACCCCGTTTGCACATGTTCCCGCACCAACGACGGGAGACAACTGCCCACGAAGTTTACACCTTTTACATGTCTCAATTGACCCATTTTTGACCCATTCTTCGGTTTTTATCTCCGGTTTTTGTTCAACAGTCTCAACCTCTATTTCTTTTGCCCCACAGGAGGCGTTGATTAGCCGCTCACACGTTTTATTTACGTCAAGGGTGTTCACCCCTAAAAAGTCATATTTGATTAAACCAAGGGCCTCTACGTCCTCCATATCAAGCCCTGTAACCAAACCAAGCTTGGAATCATATGTAAGTGGTATCAAATCGCTCAGAGACTGATTTGCTATAACTAATCCAGCAGCATGAGTGCTTCGCTGGCGTTTTACTCCCTCAAGCCCCTTGGCCATTTCCCATATTTTTGGGTATTTCTTTTCTTCTTCTTGTAGCTCAGGAACCATTTTCAGGGCTTTTTCGAGCGTTATATCAGGATCGTGGGGCATCGCTTTCGTGATTTTTTCGGCAGCTTCCTTGGCCTCAGTTTTCCCACCGCCGACATTAAACACTCTGTACAAATCCTTTATGACCATTCTGGCCTTCAAAGTGCCAAAAGTAGAGATTTGTGCCACATTCTTTTCGCCGTACTTATCATGTACGTATGATACTAGCATATTACGTTGGGATGATGCTATGTCCATATCAACGTCAGGCAGCTTAATTCGGCCTGGTATTATTTTTAGCCCATCGCCAGTAGGGTGTTTGTCGGTAATTCCTGCTTGATATGCTACAATGGAGTTGGCACAATTTTCACTGCACTTTCGCCCACACTTATCCATATCAAAAAGATACCACGCCGAGTACCTGTTTTGCATCAGGAACTCGTACTCTTTTTCTCTTCGCGCTAGAAGATCTTCGCTTATGGCGTTGTTGTTCATAAAGTGGAAAAGCTGTTTGGTGAACCATTCCTTGGTTGTTTCCCACAAATCATCGGACAATTCCTCATCGCCAATGCTTTTCAAAAACTGATCGTAAGTCCACTCGCCAAAGCTGATACAAGGAGGAACGTTTCTTCCGATATTATAGAAGCGCTCAAAATACAGTCCGTATTTCACAGGATCTAGTATTGGGTCTGTCACTCCGATTAACCACAAAATCAAACAACCATTTGCTGACCCGCGAATCATCAAGGGTATATCATTATCTGTACAGAATTTTGCTACGTCCCAAACTATCAACATGTATGACGCAAGATTGGATTTCTTGATAACGCCAAGTTCGTGCCTGAGTCTATCAATATATTTTTGATCCTTGTTCAGCCCTCTTTCTTTCAGTGATGCTTCCGCAATCTCTGTCAGAAACTCCATATCATCTTTGTTGTCGGGAACTTCGAATTGTGGAGCGTTAAGCACACCGATTGGTAAGTCGAAATTACAACTGTCGGCAATCTCGACCGTTCGAGCAAGCTCTTCCTCGCTGAATTTCTTTGCCATTTCATCATAGCTTTGAAGCGGATCGCATGTAAACTCGAATACCTCTCCCGAATTTCTATCGTCCCAAATCCTATTGGTTTGAACACAGAGTAGAACATGGTGAAGCTCTGAATCTTCCGGATTGGGAAAGTGTGGGTCTGAACTGGCCACGCACGGAATTCCAATCTTGGGCGACATTTTTCTGAAAACTTCGTTGATTACTTTTTGGGCCGCTAACCCTGCGTCTTGAAGCTCAAGGTAAAATCTTCCATCAAATATGCTTTGATAATCTGCCGCTATTTTCTCGAACTCAAAAAAATCGTCCTTCAAGAACATTTCAACATACTCTGTTGTTGGGGGTTTGCCATCCACCAGATCTGCAAATGCTGAATCCAGATCAGTGAAAAGCGATTTGGGAAGTTCGCCGGCCATACATGCCGACAGTGCAACTAGCCCTTGGCTATGTTCTCGCAATGTATTCCTATCAAGCCTTGGCTTGTAGTAAAAGTGATCGGGATGGTTTGCTATTGCCAAAAGTTTTAGCAAATTCCTCCAGCCCTTTTCGTTTTGAACAAGTAAAATCAAGTGGGCTAGACTTTCTCGTTTTTCTGGTCTCACTTTTATGTCGTCACAGATGTAAACTTCACATCCAACAATTGTTTTCACTCCATGTTCCTGTCCTGCCTGATAGAATGGGACAGCGCCAAAAAGATTTCCATGATCTGTCAAAGCTATTGAATGTAGCCCAAGCTCTTTTGCCCTTTTTATTAACTCTTCTTCTTTCGACATTCCATCTAGCAAGCTATTGTGCGAATGACAATGTAATAATGCATAAGTTTTTTTCATCTTTCACCTATCATCATCAACCCGACTTTCCGCTTGGGGGTGGAAATTTACCGCCTTCTCTTAACCTCTCTTTGGCTACGTCTTGCATAACCTCAACTTGGCTTCTTTCGTCTGTAACAACTTGGGCTGCTACTATACCCCCAAATATAGCACCTAAAAATCCTCGTCTTGTTGGTCTTGTATTAATCATCGAACACATCCCCATTCCCAATTATCTTTTTGTCCTCATACTCAGCCGCTATTCTGCGATAAAATTCCATTTTGGCACACTCAAGAACACCAATAACAGAATTCATGTTTTTGTACCTTTTCCCACCAAGCTCCATCATAAGTGCAAAACAAAGTTTCGAAATAACATAGTTAAGCTCACCTTCGTTAAGTATCAATTGGGTCAACTGCTCAATGAACTGGTCCAGCTTGGGCCTATTTTCTGGTTCAATGTAGGGCATTAAATTAGTTCTCCTTTCTCGGCGTCTAGGTCATACAACCAACCATTATCATTATGACTATAGGGCATAATCTCATCTGGCTCAAAAAACAACCGCATTTCCCTTTCAGCCCTTTCAACAGAATCAGATGCATGAATTAAATTCATTCTTGTGCTAAGCCCCAAATCTCCACGAATAGTGCCCGGCTGAGCTTTTGAACAGTTTGTATCCCCAACTATTTTTCGCATAACGCTAACGGCATCTTTTCCCTCCACTACCATTAACAATACCGCACCAGATGTTACAAACATCACTTGATCATTATAGAAATCCTTAGCGACATGTTCTTCATAAAGTTTGTTAGCAGAATACCCATCAATCTGCCACATCATCATTCCAACTATTTGTAATCCTGTTTTTTCAATTCTCCCAATAATTTCTCCCATAAGCCTGCGCTTACACGCATCTGGCTTAAGCATCACAAATGTTTTTTCAAGCCCTTTCAGCATTTTCTTTCTTCCTTTCTTCATCTAAGTCTTTTATTGCCTTAGCGAACATTTTATGAACGACCTGTTCGTCCGATCTCCAAGTTCGATCTTCCCAAGGTCGCTTTTTAACGCTCTTAAGAAAACCTTCAAATTCATCAAAGTATGAACCATAAATATGGAAGCTGTCGGCTATATGACAATATGGACCCACAGTAATTTCTCTGCCTAATCGGTTAGACATAAGCATAGCGACTTTCGCTTGTAGCTGAATAAATGCCCACATGTTCATGAAGCCAGCTTTGAAAGCATCGTTACTACGAATATGCATATTCATATGAAGACTATCGTCAAAAATACGAAACCAAAACCGCTGTGCGCAAGGGCAGTGCGAATTCGGAGAATCAATCTTTGGATTCCATATAATGGCTTGTGCCCGTCTGGTGTGCGGAGATTCCTCAAGCTTGTCCAGAACATAATCCATCTGATCAAACTTATCATCTTCTTTGATAGCTTCAGTAAGGTTGGTTGCTCCGCTTTCCTTGTCAATAGCACTACACAAGACCTGTTGCGGATAGTTTACTAGTCTATCGTGATAAGTGTATCCCCACTTTCCTTCTTCTGGTTTAATCCAATGGTCATGAACACCCTCAGTAACCTCAAGTTCATATTTCTTAAGATCATCAAGCCCACCTGGGAACGCCCGATGGATTCTTGGTTCTGCGAGTGGGTTTGTAATAACAATCATAGCCGTACAATCCCTACTTGGAGGATCTTCTGGCTTGTCATATTCAGTTTTGATTTGCATTCCTTGTTCCCAACACTTTAGGACCGCCTCTTCCCAAGCGCTAGGTAAATCACTTTTGCACACCATTATAGGTTGTGGCATTAAAAATCTCCTTTGTAGGCATCCCAATATCTTTTGCAAGAATCTCGACCAATACACATAGCCTTACATTTCCATCCAATTGTTCTCTGGGGTTTTTCACAAGATAGAATTTTCAAATATTCTTCCATGAGGAAATTCTCGGTTTCTTGCCTTTGTCTATCGGAAAACACAACTGTCATCGGTCCACGTCTTAAGAAATCTATTGTGATTAATCTCTCTTTGTCCGGAAACTGGTAAGCTGCCGCCAAATCATAGATGCGAAGTTGATGATCGGTTTGTAGGGCTTCATATTTTGGGATCGTTTTGCTCGTTTTCCAGTCGAGAATTTCCAGCGTGTCTCCGTGGTCGATCACCACATCGAAAATCCCGTGAATTTTTATACCATTAGACAACGTAATTTCAAACTTCTGTTCTGTCCCAGAGTTCTCTATAAAAAAGTTAATCCCACGACGAAAGATTGCACCTGTTACCATATTAAAATATTCTTCTTCGTCGTGGTCTTCAATCTCCACCTTTTCGAGCTGGTCAAGCGCAGCCTTACTTTCTGCCCACAAAGCCCTCACGGCCTCTTCGATTCCTGTTTCATCATCAGGATCAATTCTAGCTTCGCTGACCACTAACCCTACATTCTCAAGGACGGTATGCACTAAACGCCCAAACACCAAACTCTTGCTAATGTTGGATATGCCCTTCACGTACTCAAGATAGTACGAAAATTCACATTTGTTAAAAGTCCCGACTTTTGACGAACTTAGGTGCGAACACTTCATACTATGCCTCTTTTCTGTAGAAACTTGAAACATTTTATCATTGTATCTCGCGGAGGCATATCTTCAATAAGCAAATCGAAGTATCCGTCATCTATCCCTGATTCACTTGTATGTAAATCCTGAGAACCGGGCGGTCGGCGTTGCAGTTTCACCAAAACTGGTACCAAACCATTAACCCTCATGTTTGTTTCAGCTATCGTTTTAACTTCGTTTACGAACCTAATATCCGGAGTCAAAATGATGTTATCCCTGCCATTTTCGCAAATGCGCTGAACTCTCCGAATGTAACCGTTTATCCAACATGAATCGTCCAATGTTCTCATTATTTCTGTGCCGAAAAATTGCAAGAATTCTCTGCTGGTCATTTTCCAATCCAATGGATCTCGCGGCATTAGCTTCTCGGTTTTAGTATGAATGTAAGATCCCTCGAAGTTCTGGTTCCCGAAAGAATAGGCCGGTTGTCCAAAAACTATATCGGCATCAATTAAAAAATCAGCTATCCTTTCTCGCAAATCCCAACTACGGCCTCGAAATTCCTCGTCAACAAGAGACAACATATCTGACCAGTACACCCCTATAAAAGTGTTTTTATCGTCGTCACTCCCATATGCTTGCTTTTCATCCACACCAAACAAATCTATACAAATTTGCTTCAGGCAATCTGCAAAATTAATCTTTCGAATAAGGGGCCTAGCCTCAACTTTCTTTTTGGCTATCTTTTGTTTTAGCTCTTCTTTGAGCAAATCAGCCAAGGTATCTTTACCGCTCTGTTTGCCTCCATGAATACCAATAATACAATTCATTTAATCTCTCCCGTAACTATTTCAAATTCTTCCTCGGTTAGTTTATCCACATCTTTACCATTAGGTAGTTTGACGGATAAGTCCACAATATCGAAATATCCATTGCTGTGTTTATCCAAAACTGTTTTCGTCTGCCTCACTCCGCGTTGCCCTGCTTCATCAGCATCCAGTAATAGGAACACCTTATTCACTTCAGCTTGGACCAATAATTTCTTGTGACCACTCTGAAGTTTACTACCAAAAACAGCTAAACAATTTCGATAACCACCCATCACCAACTTCATCACATCAAATGGTCCCTCAACCAGAATAGCTTCATGCCTATTCCGAATAAACCAATTCGCATGAAACATGTTGAACATATTTTGTGATGATTTGAATCCGTGGTGCAACCATTTCGGTTTCCACCTTTCCTCTAAATGACGCCCTGTAAATCCTACAATTTCACCTTCAAGATTTTTTACCGGAAAAATAATCCTATTCCATAATTTATTACCATTTACCGGACAAAACATCACATCATATGGTCGGATAAACTGCTCGTAACCTCGACTTCTCATAAACTCCGAAACCACTTCTGGTTTGTTGTGCTTGCGATACAGTTCCAACTCGGCGTCAATCGAAAATTCTTCTTTTTTTTTCTTCTTAACTGGTTTTATTTCTGTGCCATTAAATTCATCAGTATTAATCTCGGTTTTCATTTTGCGAACAAACCTAATAGATTCAACCATCGAACAGTCGTTAAGAAGTTGAACCAAACCAAAAATGTTTCGAGAATATCCTTCCCCACAGTTTTTAGTATAGCAGTTCCAGAAGCCCGTTGGGTATTCTGGCAATCCATAATACCACCCGAACGCTTGGGGGTTATCCCCCCCATGGAGAAAACACCGGGAACTAATATACAGATCCCCTTCCGTGTATTCAACCCCAAAGTACGACATAATAGCTCTGATGTTTCTATTTGCCCAAAGCGCCAATTCTTCAAGATCCCGTTGGCCCTTGATATCGCCATTACCTTGATCCTTTAGCAGCTTATTCAGAATTCGATTCCGTCGCTTGTTCATCAGCGCTTACCTCTGGCGTTGGAGGGGAAATCAATTCTGAAAACAACTTGCCTTCTTCGACTCTGCACCTAGATAGGTCTGTTATCAGATTGATATAATCCCCCTCATTAAGACCCTCTCCATAACGTAACAAAATAGGTGTCAGTCTCTTATCTCCATTTTCAGGACCGCCATCCCTCGCAATTTCCTCTTTTGGTTTGTTGGAAATTATTGATAGGCTATCACAAAGAAAAGTCAATCTATCAGAACCAGAAATTACATCCTCCGCATCACGACTAATACCCTCTCGGTTAAGTTGGATAAACACTATCATAGGTACATCATACACCACACAAAAATCGTGAAGCTGTGATAACATAAAACCCAAAACTTGAAATTCGCGGATGTCTCTGGACAATTCTTTTGAATCGGTCAGTTTGAGCCAATCAAGAATAATCAAACAATCATTAACCCTGCCGTCTTCTGCACGACCAACCTCTTTGACAACCCACCTTCTCATTACTGATAGGTACTCCGGAACATAAAGTCCAGCTGCGCTTCTAAAGTAAATTGGCAGATTGTTTATCAGGTGTCGTGATTTTTCTATCCTTTGGCTATAATCTTTATTTTGCTTCCATCTTCCTGTCTCTATCTCTCTTATCGGTACGTCTGTAACCGCTGCGCCCAATCTTACCCTTTGAATTTCCTCATTCAATTCTGTATCCAAATACAGCGTTGGGATATGGTTTCTTTCTCCCAGATATCTGGCCATATTAATACCAATGCTTGACTTGCCGCGTTTAGGTCTAGCTCCGATCAATGAAGTGGTTTTTCTCCTAACCCCACCTGTCGCTAAATCCCATCGCGGAAAACCAGTGGGAATCCCAACAATATCCACAGGATTGTTCGCAGTTTCTTGGGCATATTCGTAAAAACCTTGGCCCAACCTTACTGTGTCTATACTTTGTTTGCTCAAAAGCATAGATGTTTTAAACACACCTTCTTCGGCCATACTTAAGATTTGGTCAATGGGTTCGTTTCCTTTTATGTCTTCCAAACTTGTATCACTATCCATCAACGCAAAACGCAGTTGTCTGGCAATAGAAAATTTCTTGATCATTTTTACGTTGTTCATTACATTCCGACGCACTACGGATATGTCTTGCAACATTGAAAAAAGCTCTACTATATCCCTCAGCTTGTGGCCAAACAATCCGGCCCCATCGCGTTGTTTCAGCTTGTTAGCAAAACTTGTTTCATCTATCGCCGCATCATCTTCAACTATAATGTCTTTAAAAGTATCGTAAGTTACTGCATGAATGCTAAATGAGAAATCATTATGTGACAGAATCTCGTCTACATCCAACATAACTTCGGGATTATGCAAAATTCCAGCCAATACCGCACGTTCTGTGCTTTGATCAAATGGCTTTATATTTTTGTCAAACACTCGATTTCCCCTCACTTGCACTCCTCAAACATTTGTCACAATAGCCGCGAACTTTAGGCTTCTTGGAATCAGAAAGAGGCATCGGTACTTTTGACACATATAATGTGCCACAACTTGAGCATTCATATTCAAATTCATTAGCCTCTCTTTTCTCTCGCTTTTTTAAGTTCTCTGCTTTCTTCTGATTATTTTCGCTTCTTTTATCATCACTTTCGTCGCTTATTGCCATAACTTTATTGGGAGCCAAGTCACGGGCTGCCCTGTCTTTAGGAAGCTCCTCTTCTTTTAACGCTCTTTCTCTTGTTTCAACCACCCCATCAAAACTACCAAGCTCTTCGTTGGACTTGGAAACCGTTTCAGTCTCAACAATCTCAGCATCATCTTGTTTTGGCTCGATGTCAATAGTATCAATCACAATTTTATCCGACTGATCATCACCAACCATTTTTTTAACAGCTTTTGCGACAAGTCTTTCAATTCGTGTTTCTTCCGGATCATCTCCCGAACCAATTTCAAATGTTTGACCTGAGAGCGTTTCGTATACTTCCCCCACAGCTAACCAATCTTGATCACTCATAGCGGTTTCAAGAACACGAACCACTCCGTTTATAACTTTGTAAACCTCGTCCATTTGTTTGCTGAAATCAGATATCATTTTCAAGTACCTCCTTAAAATCTTCTTTAGTCACTGTTACAAAGGTTATTCCATTGAGTTCACAGAACACCTTCTTTGCATTATCCCTGTTTATCTGACCGGCAAAATCTATTTTTGTCTTATGGAAAAATGGAATATGCTCGAAATGCTGTTCCCCCTGAACCTCCACGGCTATTCTATTCGGCAAAACCAGAAAATCCAAAGACATCCTAGTTGTGGGAACTGTCCAATCTTCCAATATTATTTGTAGTTTGAATTTCTCCCTCAGTATTTTTCCAACCCTTCGTTGGAGATCTGATCGAGAGTTTTCCCCTTTAATTGGATAAGAAGATTGCCTTACGTCGGCGACCACCGATACATGTTTGCTTCCCTGTATTACCAAAAATTTCATTATAGTTCGAGCGAATCTCCCTTCTCACCCATAAACATCATTCTAAGTTCAGCTATCAGCTTTTGGGCTTGTTCAGGATTCTCTTTGAAATATACCCACAACTTTGACTTTCCTTGAACCTTAAACTCAGGACAAATTTTTTCATTCTTGAATGTAAACCACGATCCTGCGACTTCTATCCAACCCACGGCTATTGCTAATTCTATTGCTTCATATTCATGATCTATGGCCTTCCCATAAATAAGCGGGATAGCCAGTGTCTGATACGGGACAGTCAGGGAGGCTTCTGTCTTACACTTAATCCAGTGGCCCACCTGTGCTTCGCCAAATTTAATAGGATCGCCCTTACTCAATTTAAGTATGAAATCGGCTTGGTGTCTAAAATTAATACCTCCAACAATATACGTGTAATTTTTACCGTCCATGGAAGTGCCAATTCTACTGATCAATATTAAGAATGTTTGTTTAATCGGAATAGCATTAGAAACCTTTCGCATGAATTTTGCCATCATTTTTGCCAGTTCTCCACGTTGTTGGTCGGTCATAGGTGATGACAATTCTTTTTCAGAAACTAGGGCGGGGAGTGAATCAATTATAACAAACGCTTTTGGCACAGTTGTAATAACATCCGCTGCTATCTCCAAAAAATCTTCACCCGACAAAACCTTTTCTTCTGATTCAATAATATGAGATTTCTTTAGGTCAAGTTCTGGCACAGTGTCAAGAATTTCTTTTTGAAGCCTTCCTTCTACTTTGAAGTACCACACTTCTGATCCATGGTGTTTCTGAGCGAATGTAGCCCAATCCAATGCCAGCGATGTTTTACCAA
>Ga0180431_10009358_pt1 | contig 11082 bp, 8 predicted proteins | sample SS_ome_11_FD_132459 | JGI IMG/M metagenome (GOLD analysis project Ga0180431, IMG submission 132459) | Hypersaline lake sediment archaeal communities from the Salton Sea, California, USA - SS_1_MS_1 metaG | ecosystem: Environmental > Aquatic > Non-marine Saline and Alkaline > Hypersaline >...
TGGTCAACTCGGCAATGAGGTCCGCTGAGGCATCCATCCCTCATTTTCTAAGGGTGTCAAGAAGAAAGCGCAAGTTGAAAATAAATTCTTTTTTTCCCGCCCCTGTCAGGCTAAACACGTACCCGGCTGACGCCGGGGGCTGTTGCTTTGGGCTGCATCGGAGGCATCACCGGCTGTTGCGGACATTGACGCGACGCGGGGTAGGGGGGACAATAATACACGAGCGACATGCGTAGCGTGGGGGTGATGAGAGGAGGCGGCATGAAGGGCTTGGGACGAACGGTCGTGGTGAGGGGCGTCTGGCTGGTGCTTGTGCTGTTGGCGGCCGGGTCGGCCGCGCACGCCGAGGCGCCCGCGGGCCGGGGCGACGCCGCCAGCAGGCCCGCCGGGGCGGGCGCGGACCGGCGCCTGCGCGGGCGGGTTCCGGCGACGGTGCGGCGGCCGTTGGCGCCGTGTGACGACAAGGCCCTGGCCCGGATGCTCCAGCGGTTCGAGGTCAAACCCGACCCGTTCGACTGGCGGATGACATCCCTGGTCGCGGCGGGGCGGCCGGAGATCTACGCCGTCGCGTTTCCCTCCCCGATCCGGTCCCCCGTCACGGCGAACAACACGGTCCACTGCGAGTACTACCCGGTGGCGGGTCGTCAGCGTCGTGCGGCGGTGATCGTGCTGCACATCCTGGACGGGCGGTTCCGGCTGGCCCGCGGCATCTGCCATACCCTCCGCAGGGCAGGGGTCCATGCGCTGCTGGTGAAGCTGCCCTACTACGGCCCGCGCCGCCCGAAGGACAAGGCCGTGCTGACCGCGCTGGCCAAGGACCCGGACAACGTCATCGCTGCGGTCGTCCAGGCCGTCGCCGACATCCGTCGGGCCGCGAGGTGGCTGGCCGCCCGCGACGAGACCCGCGCCGAGCGGATCGGGCTGTGCGGGGTGAGCCTGGGCGGGTTTGCCGCGGCGCTGGCCGGGGGGGTCGACGGGCGGTTCGGGCGCGTGGTGATCGTTCTGGCCGGGGGCAGGCTCGAGAGGGTCCTGACCAGCGGCGCCTGGGACCTCCGCGCCGTCAAAGCGGAAATCGACCGGCGCCACTGGTCGCAGGCCAGGCTGCGCAAGATCCTCGAGCCGGTCGAGCCGATGACGTACGCGTCGCGGCTGCGGTCCAGCCGCGTGCTGATCATCGCCGGCCGGCGTGACGCGGTCGTCCCGCCGATCTGCGCCGAGAGTCTGGCCGAGGCCTGCGGGGCGAAGATCACATGGTACCCGGCCGGGCACTACTCGATGGCGCTGTACCTTCCCCCGGTGCTGATCCAACTGGTCGGGCATTTCCAGGCGGGGGTGCCTACTACCCAGAGAGATCGGTGAGCGCACTGCCCTGCGGGCACGTCCCGGTCGATGTCGGAACGGTCCGGCCAAGCGAAGGAGCGGCCGACTCTGTCGGCCGCTCCCTTCGCGGCACCTGCGACATCCTCTCCCATGAGGTTCAGTCCATCTGCTCGGGGGCCGGCTCGTAGGGCTCCGGACAGATGTTGCTGGGCGAGGGACACCGGGTTGGCGCACCGGGGCACACGGTGGCCAACGGCGGACAGATGGTCTTGATCACCGGGCACCGCGTCCTGATGACCGGGCATCGTGTCCGGACCGGCGGGCACCTGGTCAACGCCGCCGGACACTTGGTGATCGCCGGCGGGCAGACCGTGCGGATCGGCGGGCACTTGGTCTTGATCACCGGGCAGTACGTTTTGATCAGCGGGCAGCGCGTCCGGATCGCCGGGCACCGCGTCCTGATCGGCGGACAGTACGTCCGGACGATCGGGCAGCGCGTCCGGACCTGTGGGCATCGCGTGCGGATCGGCGGGCAGCGCGTCAGGGCCGTCGGGCACTGCGTCGTGTTGGCCGGGCAGCGCGTGCGAATCGCCGGGCAGCGCGTCCGGACCGCCGGACACTGCGTCAGCACGGCGACCGGACACCGCGTGATAACCGCCGGACACCGCGTCACCTGCACCGCGCTGACCGTTATCCGCGCCACGTCGGCGGTCGGCTCGGCTGCCGACGACGCACCGGCCGCACCGGCCAGGCCGACGGCACACGCCACCACTACCAGTTTCCACTTCATTGTCGTTCTCCTTCTGTTCCAGTGCTTTCTGCGGCCGATTCGCCCGGGAAACGTTCCCTGAAAACCGCCGCACTTCCTATTCGAAGGCACCTCGTGGGAGACGACGTATGGCTGCCGTTCGCTCAGTTCTTTCTTAGAGTCCTCCGGTCCCGGCGCCCATCGGGGAATACCCGTATTCGGGGAAAACCCCCATCCCACGGAGCGTCGGAAGAAGCGATAATACCTACAGATGATGACGCACAAGGTACATCCAGAGGCGTCGTGGGCGCCGGGCGGCGAGGGCACGTCCGGATCCGGCGCACGCATCCGATCAGGCCTGACGCTGCTGGAACTGGTGGTGGTCCTGGCCATCGTGGGCCTGTTCGTGATTGTGATGATTCCCGTGGCGGTGAGCGCCCGGGAGCAGGCCGAACGCACGGCCTGCGCGGGCAACCTGCGTCAGGTGGGTGTGGGCGTGGCGATGTACGCTGTTCAGAACGACATGGCCCTGCCGACCCACTACCAGGGCACCGGGGTGCCTTTCGACACATTCGCCATGCGGAAGCCCGGCGGTGCGCCGGTGAACCTCGGCCTGCTGGCCAAGTACGTGACCGACCCGAAGGCGCTGTACTGCCCGACGCAGGACAAGAACCGCTCGCCGGCGATCGCCTTTGATTCGGTGCTCAACAGGTCGACCCTCGCCAAGGCAAAGATCAGGACGGTCAACTCGTCGTACGCGGCCCGGGCGCGCGGCCCCGCCGGCCGCACACTACCGCGGTGGACGATCGCCAACTACAATAACAAGGTGATCTACTCCGATTTCACGGGTGTGAACGAGTGGCAGGGCGACAGCGGTCGGCTGCGCGGGATGATTCGCGCGCCGCACAACTCAAAAGGCTGCAACCGTCTGTTTGGGGAGGGGTCGGTGGTCTGGCTGGGCATGCGGGTGGTGGAGCGGCATCGCCCGGTGGCCTTCAGGGCGCCGAGCGAGACGGAACTGGACGAGTATTACCGCCTGTTCGACGTCGTGCCCAAGTGAGCCGCTGCAAACCGATGAGTCAAGACCGCCAGCCCGACACGCCCACCGCCGCACCGGGATGGTCTGTCCGCCTGGCGTGGTCGGCCCCGGCGGCGCTGGCGGTGCTGTTCATCGTGGTCCTGGGCGGGCTGCTGTGGGTGATGCACGATCGGGCACTCGAGAGCGACCGTGCCGACCTGGTCAACAGTGCCGGCGCCGCCCGGGAGAGCGTCAAGCTCCGGCTCGGGGGCACCAGCGCATACCTGAGAATGCTCGGGCAGGACCTGGCCCCGGGCGCGGGCAACGACGAGCAGGTCGGTAAGCGCCTGGTGCAGTACATGGCCGACCATCCCGAACTGGTCAGCGTGCTGTACGTGGACGCCGACGGCATCGTCCGCTGGGCCGTGCCGCAGGACGACGAGCAGAAGCGGCTCGGGCTGCCGCTCGCCGATCCGGACTCTCGGGACGGCTTCACGGCGGCCCGGCAGGTGCGCCGGGCGGTCTACTCCGGGCCGCACACGAGCATGCGGGGCCAGCCGGCCTTCAGCGTGATCGTGCCGGTCCTCCGGCGGGACGAACCGCTCGGGGCCTTCGTGGGCGTGTACTCGTGCGAGCGCCTGCTTCGGCACGTGCTCCAGCGCGAGATCATCCACAATCATCACGTCAGCCTCCTGGCCCGCGACGGGAGGGTCATCGTGGCGCTGCCTACCGCCTCGCAGGTGGACGAGCGGCTGGTGCGGACGGTGGGGCTGGATCCGCCCGGGTGCGGGATCAGCCTTCGGCTGGGCCGATACGGCGCGGGGTTCTGGGGCGTGGGGCTGACGCTTCTGGCGGTGTTGTGCGTGTCGCTGGTGGTGGGCATGGCCTGGGGCATGTGGTCGCTGAACCGCCACGTGGCCCGGCGGGCCCGCGCCGAAGAGTCCCTACGCCGCATGCGAGACGAGTTGGCCCAGCGCGTCCGCCAGCGCACCAGCGACCTCGAGGCCGCCAACGCCAGGCTCCAGGACGAGATGGCCGAACGCCAGCGGGCCGAACAGCAGGCCCGCCTGCGCCTGGAGGAGTTGGCCCACGTGGGGCGGGTCAGCACGATGGGCGAGATGGCCGCGGGCCTGGCCCACGAGTTGAACCAGCCGCTCGGGGCGATCTCGACCTTTGCCGAGGGCGCCGTCCGCCTGATCGAGTCCGGGTCGGCCGAGTCCGACGACCTGCACGCGGCGATGACCGAGGTCTCCGAGCAGGCCCGGCGCGCCGGGCGGATCATCCATCGCCTGCGGGCCTTCGTGGCCAACGGCGCGCCCCAGAAGCAGGGCTGCGACATGCGGCAACTGGTGGCCGAGGTGGTCGACCTGGTGATCATGGACATACGGCACGACCAGATCGCGTTCCGGATGGACCTGGCCGACGATCTGCCGCCCGTCCACGCCGACAGAATCCAGATTCAGCAGGTGCTGCTGAACCTGATGCGCAACGCGATTGAGGCGCTGGGCGGCTCGCCGATCGGCCAGAGGCGCCTGGAGGTCGGCGCCTCGGCGGCGGTGGGGGGGATGCTCGAGGTGGCCGTCTCGGACACCGGGCCGCCCTGCGCGCCGGAGCAGATCGCCCGGTTCTTCGACGCGTTCTTCACCACGAAAGACTCCGGCATCGGGATGGGCCTGTCGATCAGCCGGTCCATTATCGAGGCCCACGGCGGGCACCTCTGGGCGGTGCCGAACCGCGATCGCGGGTTGACGTTCAGATTCACGCTCCCTACAGCCGACGAGGACACCCATGAGACCGACCCGCAGACCTAGCCCCAAGGACGCTCCCGAGCCCACCGTTTTCGTCGTGGACGACGACGAAGCCATGAGGCGGGGACTGGAGTTCCTCCTGTCCTCGGCGGGGTACGACGTGGAGAGTTTCGATTCGGCCCGGTCGTTCCTGAACCGGTGCCGCCCGGGCATGCGGGGGTGCCTGCTGCTGGACGTCCGCATGCCGGGCATGAGCGGGCTGGAACTTCAGGAGCACCTGGAGGCCGAGCGGATCGGCATTCCCGTGATCATCGTGACGGCGTACGCGAACGTGCCGATGGCGGTTCGCGCGATGCAGGGCGGGGCGTTCGATTTCATCGAGAAGCCGTTCGAAGGCGCCGTCCTGCTGGGGCGCATTCGGCGTGCCCTGGCGCGGGAGGCCGAAGCCCACCTCGATCAGGACCGCCGGAGGAAGATCACCAGGAGGCTTCAGACGCTGACCCCGCGGGAGCGCGAGGTCATGGACCTGGTGGTGGACGGGCTGCTCAACAAGCAGGTCGCCGCCGAACTGGGTATCAGTATGAAAACCGTCGAGAACCACCGCGCCCGCGTGATGCAGAAGATGAAGGCCGAATCCCTCGCCGAGCTGGTGCGCATGGTGATCACCGCCGGACAGGACTGAACGTCGCAGCAGGGGCGGGGAAGTCCGGTCCGGGCGGAACTCCCGTGCCCCTGGCGGGTTTATGCTTGCAAGAGCGGCATACGATGGTCTAATATGAACCGATAGTTGACGAGGTAGTCACTGCGCAGCGTGCAGCGGCGACAAGCCCAGCGAGAACGAATACAAGGAGCACCCCGATGACCGGCAAAGACCTCAACAGACGTGAGTTCATCCGCAACAGCGCCGTGGCCGCCGGGGCCGTGGCCGCGGCGGGGGCCGGAGGCAACTTCGTGGCGGCGGCAACGGACCAGGCCGCCATCAAGAAAACCCGCAGCTACAACCCGGACATGGAATATCGCCGGCTCGGGTCGACGGGGCTGTGGGTCTCGTCGGTGTGCCTCGGCGGACACTGGAAGCGCGTCGGTGAGGTCACCAAGCAGCCGATCCCCGGCGTGTCCATCCCAAGGAAGAACCCGGGTGCCGAGAAGGTGCTGAGGCAGAACCGGTACGACGTGCTGACGCGGTGCATGGAACGGGGCATCAACTACGTCGATTCCTGCACGATCGCGGAGATCTCGGTGTACGGCCCGGCGCTGAAGGGCCGGCGCGACAAGATGTACATGGGGTTTGCGATGTGGCCCGAGTGTCCGCGCCGGAAACAGTGGTGCAAGGCCGACCAACTGCTCAAGACGTTCGAGAAGGGTCTGAAGCTGGCCCAGGTGGACTACGTGGACGTCTGGCGCCTGGTGGCCAGCACGCCGGGCAAGCACAGCGAAGCCGACGAGCAGGAGTTCATCAAGGCCTTCGAGATCGCCAAGAAGCAGGGCAAGGCGCGGTTCACGGGCGTCTCCTCGCACGGGCGCGCCTGGCTCAAGCGGATCATCGAGGCCTATCCGAAGCACTTCCAGGTCATCCTGTTCCCGTATACGGTCCGCACCAAGGAACTGCCCAAGGACAGCCTCTTCGACGCGGTGAGGAAGCAGGACATCGGGACGTTCGGCATCAAGCCGTTTGCGAGCAACTCGCTGTTCAGGGGCGCCAAGACCGTCGAAGAGAAGAACAAGCGGGCCCGCATGACGCTGCGGTACATTCTGGGCAATCCGGCGATGACTGCGCCGATCCCCGGGCTGGCCTGCGTCGAGGAAGTCGACAACGTGGCCGAGGCGATCAAGGAGCACCGCAAGCTCGACCTGGCCGAGAAGGCCGAAATCGAACGCCTCGGCGACGAGATGTGGGCCAACCTGCCTGCGGACTACCAGTGGCTCAAGGGCTGGGAGTACGTATAGTGTCGACGGTGACGCGTTAGCGCCTCGGCTCGCCGGTAAACGCGTTGCCCGCATGTTGGCGTTCGAAGGGGCCGGCCACTTCACTTCAGTGGCCGGCACGGGACCGGAGGTCCCGAAGACACTGATGATGAAAGATCAGTATGCCTGAGGCTTCTCCGGACCTGTCACGTTCTGACGGACCCCGCAAGTCAACGGCTCGCGTGGTGCGCACATGGGTTGGCAGGCTGGCCTTTGTGGGCTTCGCCGTGATCGCCTGCTCCCTGATCGGCCTGGAGGCCACCGAAGCGCTGGGCGAGCCTGACGCCTGCACCATGTGCCACGAGATGCAGGAGGCCTACGACAGTTGGGTCCAGTCCCCGCATGTTGTGAACTCCAGCGGGGTGAAGGTCAGGTGCATTGCCTGCCATCTGCCGCCCCGGGAGGACTACGTGGCCCACGTCTGGGGCAAGGTGCGGGCCGGCGCCAAGGACGGATACGTGCATTTCTTCGGCGAGTACGACGCCGAAGCCGCCCGCCAGGCGGCCCGGGACGACATGCCCAGCCTGCGGTGCATACGCTGCCACGACAACCTGCTCGGCAAGCCGAGTTCTCCGGCCGTCGGCATCGTGCACGGGGTCTCCCTCAAGCAGGTGCCCCAGCCGGGCTATGCGTGTGTGGCCTGTCACGACGACCTGCACGGGGCCAAGGGCGAGCCGGTCATCAACAAGGCGAAGTACGAACTCGCCGACAACTCGTACTGCCAGGTCTGTCACATCGATTTCGACGGTGAGGAGTTCACCGAGCAACACAGGTCGGCGGGCATCGGCTGCACGGGGTGTCACGGGGACTCCGAGCCGCACGCCGACGACGAGGAGCACCTGACCGCCCCCGACGTAATGTACCCCAAGGACGCGGTCAACGCCTCCTGTGCCGCCGACGAGTGCCACTCCGAGACGCTGCTCAAGAAACACCGCGGTCACAGGCCCTTCTACGCCAACGCCCCGAGCGACAAGACCTACTGCACCGACTGCCACGGCAAGCACAGGAAGGACAAGCGCACCCGAACGTGGAACAAGGCCACCGGCAAGCTGATCTGGACCGACGGGGAGTCGCTGAAGAGCGACGGCATGGACGGCATGTCGGATATGTGAGACCACGTGGGGGGCATTTTCCAGTTGCCAATACCCCATTTCCAATTGGAGCGGCGGAAGGGTCTGTCATTGTCGTGCAATGGGAAATGGGACATTGGAAATCCCCTCCCCCCTCACCCGGTCACGACCGCCGGGATCCTGAGAGCACCTGGTTGAGGACGGCGGCAAGCGTGTGGAGTTCGTACGGTTTCCGGATAGCCCCGGCTATGTCTCTGCCGGCGAAGCGCTGGGCGATCTCCTGTTCCCCGTACCCGCTCGAGATGATCACGCGAGCGTCCGGGCGGATACGCCGGAGTGCCTCGAAGGTCTGCTCTCCGTCCATACGCGGCATCGTCAGGTCGAGGATGACGCAGTCGATATCGCGGTGACGCTGCCTGAACAGGTCGACGGCTTCCTGGCCGTCGCGGGCGACGATCACGTCGAGGCCGATCTTGCCGAGCATGGCCTTGGCGATGGCCCGGACCGTCTCCTCGTCGTCGACCAGCAGCACGGTGCCGCTGGCCCGAAGGGTCTGCGGCCGGTCGGCCTCGGGTCCGGGCCGCCGCGCCGTTTCGCCCCGGACGACGGGCAGCAGGACCCTCACGGCGGTGCCCTTGCCGACTTCGCTGTCGATCGTGATGGCGCCCTTGTGCCCGCGGACGATGCCCAGCACCGCCGCCATCCCCAGGCCCCGCCCCGTGAACTTCGTGGTGAAGAACGGGTCGAACATCCTGCTACGGGTCTCGGCGTCCATGCCGCACCCCGTGTCGGCGACCTCGAGCGTGGCGTACAGCCCCTCGGGCAGGTCCTCGTTGAGGTACGCGTTGGCCAGGTACCGCCGGTCGACGTCCCTCGCGCCGGTGGCCACCGAGATGATCCCGTCGCCGTGCCCGAGGGCCTCCGAGGCGTTGGTGATCAGGTTCATGATCACCTGCCTGATCTGCGTGACGTCGGCGTTGATCGCCGGCACGTTGTCGCCGAAGTCGTAGCGCAGCACCGCCTTCTTCGAGACGGACACCTCGAGCATGTGGGCCATCTCCGAGACGACCTCGGTCAGGTCGACGGCCTCGATCACGAACCGGCCCTTGCCCGAGTAGGCCAGCATCTGCCGGGTCAGGTCGGCCGCCCGCTGGGAGGCCTTCCTGATCTCCGCGATGTTCTCCCGCGCCGCCGAGACCGGGGACAGGTCCATCAGCGCCAGGTCGGCGTTGCCGAGAATGGCCATCAGCAGGTTGTTGAAATCGTGCGCGATACCCCCGGCCAGAACGCCGAGGCTCTCGAGCTTCTGGGCGTGCTGGATCTGGGCCTCGAGGGCGCGCTTCTCCCGTTCGGTGCGTTTGCGCTTCGTAATGTCCCTCGCGAAGGCGCAGTTGTACTCGCGGCCCTCGAACTCGACGAAGTTCGCCCTGATCTCCACCGGAAAGACGCGCCCGTCCTTGTCGCGATGGTGGGATTCGAACGTCAGCGAACGATGCGCCTTCAGCTCCTGCCAGTGGGCCGACCAGGCCTCGACGGGAAAACCCGGGTCGACGTCGTGGACCGTCATGGCCAGCAGCTCGTCCCGGGAATACCCCAGAGACCGGCAGGCGGCGTCGTTGACGTAGAAGAACCTCGCGTCCCGGCCCATCCAGAACGCGCTGTCCGCCACGTGATCGATCGCGAAGCTCGTGAACCGCAGGGCCTCTTCGGCCCGCTTGCGCTCGGTGATGTCGCGCTGTATGCCCGCAAACGCGAAGGTGACGCCGCGATCGTCCACCAGCGGGAATACCCGCAGCTCGCACATGAACGTGCTGCCGTCCTTGCGCCGGTTCAGCAGTTCACCCGTCCAGGGCTGCCCGGCGGAGACCTTGGCGTAGATATCGTCCTGGATACTCCGGCTGTCCGGCTCGGCGTTCAGGAGGTCGGGAGACTGGCCGAGTATCTCCCCTGCGGTGTACCCGTACAGGCGCTGGAAGGCGCGATTGGCGTAGGTGATCTCATAGTGCAGGTTCGTGGTGATCACCGCGTCGGAGATCTGTTCGGCGATCAGGCCGAGCGAACGCTCCTGGTCGCGGCCGGGACCTTCGGGCCGGCCGGTCATCCCCCCCGGCGCGGCGGCGCCCTGCGGCGGGTCCGCCGTCCGACCGGCCGACTCATCACTTCGCTTGCCGCCGTCCTGCATGATCAGTATCTCACGGGCACCGTGTCACGGCAGGTGGGCGCCGCCGATGCCCTCGATCGACGTGTCCGGCTATATCAATTATCGCGTCGCCAGGGGGGATTGACCACCCGGCGAAAAGGGGACAGGCATCCCGGCGGGATGTCCCTTCGGGGCACGTTCGCTTCCTGCTCCGCCCTCCGGGCTGCGCACGGCGCTGCCGAGCCAGTCCCCTTTTCACCTGCACCGGACGATCGGTAGGCCTAGAACATGCCCACCACGTCGCCGTTGTCGTCCAGGTCGATGTCGACGAACGCCGGTCGGCTCGGCAGGCCGGGCATCGTCCGCATCTGCCCCAGCAGGGGGTAGAGGAACCCGGCCCCGGCCGAGGCGCGCACCTCGCGGATCGGCACCGTAAAGCCCGTCGGCACGCCCTTGAGCGTCGGGTCGTGACTCAGCGACAGGTGCGTCTTGGCCATGCACATCGGCAGGTGGGACAGGCCCGCCTTCTCGTATGCGGCGATCTGCTTCTCGGCCAGCTCGTCGTACGTCACGCCGTCGGCCAGGTAGATCTCCTTGCAGACCGTCTCGATCTTGGCCTTGATCGAGATGTCGTCGGGGTACAGCAGCTTGAAGTCCGACGGTTCCTCGCAGGCAGCGACGACCGCCTCGGCCAGCTCGATCGAGCCCTTGCCGCCCTTGGCCCAGTGGTCGGACATGACGGCCACGGCGCCCGTATCGGCCGCCGCCTTGCGCACCAGCTCGACCTCGGCGTCGGTATCGTCCGGGAACCGGTTGACTGCGACCACGACCGGCACGCCGAACTTCCGCGCGATCTCGATGTTGCGCTGGAGATTGCAGACGCCCTTCTCGAGCAGTTCGAGGTTCTCTTCGACGTACTCGGCAGCCAGGGGCTTGCCCGGGGTGACCTTGGGCCCGCCGCCGTGCATCTTCAGGGCGCGGATGGTTCCGACCAGGACGACGCAGTCCGGCACGAGCCCGCTGATGCGGCACTTGACGTTGAAGAACTTCTCCATCCCGATGTCGGCCCCGAA
>Ga0180431_10009361_pt1 | contig 11080 bp, 5 predicted proteins | sample SS_ome_11_FD_132459 | JGI IMG/M metagenome (GOLD analysis project Ga0180431, IMG submission 132459) | Hypersaline lake sediment archaeal communities from the Salton Sea, California, USA - SS_1_MS_1 metaG | ecosystem: Environmental > Aquatic > Non-marine Saline and Alkaline > Hypersaline >...
CCGTGATTCTGTCTTGCAGAAACGGATCGCCGATTGGGCTGAAGCTATCTCTGCTTGTTAACGTGCGAGTTTTACCTTAATGCAGAATAAGCTTTGCGGTTTTGCGCTACAGGATCACCATGGCGTCGCCGAAACTGTAAAAGCGGTAGCGCTCACGAATCGCCTCGGCGTAGGCGCGGTCGAGCAGTTCCTTGCCGGTGAACGCCGCTACCAACATGAGCAGCGTCGAGCGGGGCAGGTGAAAGTTGGTGATCAGCGTATCGACCGCGCGGAAGCGGAAGCCAGGGTAGATGAACAGGTTGGTGTTTCCCTCAAAGGCGGCAACGGACTGCCATGGGCAGACTTCCGCATGTGGTGAGAGCGGTCGGACCGGCGGTCGGACCGGCGGTTGGGTCGCTCGTCGAACCGCCTGTCGAACTGAACAGGACGGCCCGTCGACTGCTGCCAGCGCGGCTGTCTCGAGAGTTCGCACACTCGTCGTCCCCACCGCGATCACTCGCTGCCCTGCCAGTTTGACCTGATTGACCTGCTGCGCGACCGCTGGCGTCAGCGAGCAGTACTCGGTGTGCATATGGTGGTCCTCGATGTGTTCCTCGCTCACCGGCCGGAAGGTATCGAGCCCGATGTGGAGCGTGACAAAGGCAGAGCGCACGCCCATCTCCCGCATCTTGAGCAGCAGATTCGGCGTAAAGTGCAGGCCGGCGGTGGAGGATGCCGCCGAGCCGGGTACGCGGGCGTAGATGGTCTGGTAGCGCTCGGCGTCCTGCAGGGGAGTATGGATATAGGGCGGAAGTGGTGTGACGCCCACCTGGTCCGCCAGCGAAAGCACCGGGCGATCGAAGGCGAGGACGCGTGCCCCGCGCTCTCCCTCCTCGATCACCTCGGCTGCGGCGTCGATGGACTGCCCCTCGGGGCCGTCCAGCAGCGCCAGGCGCATCCCTGTCCGCACGCGCTTGCCCCTGACCAGCGTCTCCCACGTATCGCCGGTGCGTTGGCGCAGCAGCAGGATCTCTACCTGGCCGCCGGTCGGTTTGCGGGCAAAGAGCCGGGCTGGAATGACCCGGCTTTCGTTGTGCACCAGCAGATCGCCCGGCTGCAGCAAATCCGCCAGATCGTAGAAATGCCGGTGGGCGATCTCTCCCGTCCGCCGGTTCACGACCATCAGGCGGGAACTGTCCCGCGGCTCTATCGGGGTCTGCGCGATCAGTTCAGGCGGGAGTTTGTAGTCAAACTCGGCAGTCTTCACGCGATGGGATCAAACGGCCTGCCTGCCGGTCTTGAGCGCCAGCCCGGCCGCCAACAGTCCAAAGCCCACTGCCGCCATCCCTGCTGCCACGATCAATGGGACGTTTGTGCCGCTTTCCGGCAACAGGCACGGGACGGTGAGCGTCACGATATTGGATACGATGTCGCCCACGGTGGCCACGTTGGTGAACTGCGTGCAGGGCGGAACGTCGCTGCGCACCCGGGCCACGATGGTGAGCCTGGCGCACGCACCCGGTTCCAGATCGCCGAACTCGGCGCGCACGCCGTTGCCCTCGATCACCGCTCGACCCTGTGAGGCAGACGCACGCTCTACCTCCAATTCATCCGGGAGCGCATCGCTGACGACGACGCCCTCGCAGGTCTTGTTGCCCACGTTGCACACCTCGATGACGAACGTGACCAGACCGCCCGGGAACACATCGGTCGGGTCGGCCGTCTTGGTGATTTCGAGCCTGCATACCGGCGGCGGTGGCGGTGGCGTCACAGTCTCTATCACTGGCTCGGTCGGAGTGGGGGTAAAGCCCAGCGCCGAACCAGCCGCTGTAGCCGGCTGGCCAACCAGAAATGTCAGGGAAAGCAACGTCGCTATCGTCAGATGGATCAGGCCCGCCGTCGTGAATACACGTGCTTTCGCTCTTGTCATTGTACCCTCCTCTTGCTTTTCTCTCCCCTCCATCAAATCAGCTCAGTAGTCTCGCAGCGTGACCGGCAGGAACGTCGCGTGCGACCACGGCACGATCGTCAGGTTCAGGTCCATCGCCGGGTCGCCAAAGAGGATGAACGTGTCCAACAGATCTAGGTAATAGGGATTCTTCACAACTTCAAGCTGGGCAGCCCGGATGGCTTGCCCCAGTTCTGTGACACCACTCTGAAGAACCGCGTCGAAGAATCCCTGGTGTTGGATGTTATGTCCCATGTTCAGTCCCATCGTCGTGCAACCCCACGTCGCGACCGCGCCACCACCTGGCCGACGCACCAAGGCCTCATCCAGCGCTCTATCATAATCGGGATTAGAGAAGTCGCTGGTGTAGCAGGTCATCTCCAGTACCACCGGGAGAGACCCGCCGTTTTGTAGTTCCCCTACATCACTTACGTGAAACATCTCAGCGGACGTCACCGGGTCTACGGCCCATGTGTGAATGGAGCTGTGGCCTACATAGCTGGTCAGCAGCCCGCCATTGTTCAATGCCTCCATCGTCGCGTCGTGAGCTGCAACGATGTTGTTCTTGTATCTGGTCAAGTAGGGCAGATCGCAATTCGATATGTCCGACGTGCAGAAATAGATCCGCTGACCAGTGAAGGGGCCGAACAGGTGATTGTAGTAGACCTCGTCAGAATACTGATGGAATTTCTCGCTTGGCCTGCTACCTTCGTTGCCAGCAAGGAATAGCACGCGCTGATTCCATGGCCACTGGGGTGGGTCTGTCTCGTAAGAAAGAATCTTGTTCACGATGATCGTGGCTTCTGCAACCGTATTCACTGGTAAGCGGCCGATGAGCACATCGGCCAGATTGTCTGAGCCATCCACCGTCGCGTAGTGGTTGTCGCTGGCAACATGGCCCCACTTGTTGTCAATCATAGAAGGTGGAATGTATTGATCATGGCGTTGTGGATCCTCCGTACCATCGCCGACCAGCAGCACGTATGCAAGGGTGGGAGGCGAGTCCTGATAGTAGACATCGGCGATGTATTCCTTGATCGCCTCGGCAGGTTCTTGCCCCTCGTAGGCAGCGTAGACGTCTTCAACGCGGGTCGTGAATACCTGCAACCCATCGACGGCGGCCCGACGGGTAGCCAGCGGGGCCACGGCATTCACGAAGCTGGAATGGGTAATGATTAGGTACTCGGTGCCGGTGGGGGCGAGGGTCTGCGGATCGGCTGAGGTGTGCTCGTCCGCTGCATCCACCTGGCTGGTTGGACTGGATCGTCTTGTCGGTGCGAAGTCGCTCACCTGTGCCGGGTTGACTACGGCGTTCTGCAGCACGGACACGAAGGGGTCATCGCGGTTCCATCTGCTCTCCCCGGCATCCTCGCTCGTGGCCTCGTTGGAGAGTTGGTCTGTGAAGCCCAGTTTGACTCGCACCTGGCTAGCTACCGCCAGCGATCCTGCCTCGGGATCGTATCGCAGTGGGTAGAAGGTCAGCCGCACCAGGCGGCGTCCTCGCAGCCAGCCGGCCTCCTCCACGGTGACGGCCTCGGCAGGGTGCAGTCCGACACCAGCGTAGGTTTCCTCATCCTGTACCCAGGTCCACACAATCCCAGTCGGTGGGTTGCCCACAGTTGCTGGTGCTCGGGCCGGGACAACTAGATGAGGCAATGGGTAGCGAGAACCCTCCAATACCCGTACCTGGAGCGTCACTTCACTAGCAGGCGGCACGACTGCCAACGCGGAAGCGAACGGGAGTTGTGGCTGTCCGGGTTCCGCCGTCTGCGACCAGCCCGGTACCACCACCGCGCTGTACGGTTGTCCGTCTTCAGCCAATACGTGTTGTAGCGAGAAATCAGGCCCGCGCCATTCCAGGATCACGCCTCTCTCGTCCGCCCGCACCACGACTGGCTGTGGTGGTATCTGAGCCTGACCTGCTGCTGGAACGGGCCGTCGGCTCACAAGTCCAGCGGTCAACAATAGTGCCAGGAAGCATAGATTTGCTCTGCTATGCCATCGTAGTCTTCGATGTCTCATTCTCTCTCCCCGCCTTGTTTAGGGTTTCCAGCTATCGAATATCACATGGGCATCGTCTTGAGATGCGCATATCGTTAGGTCTTACCATGTCTTTTGAATCAACGGCAGGTAAAGACGAACCGGAAGCACGTGCGGCCCCACGCCGCCCCAGACTGGCCCATAGAAGGTCTCGCGTTCGGGCTGACTGGCGCTGACCTCGGCCAGCCAGTACCAGTAGACCTGGTTCACCACTACGTCCCGGTCCACGTATTGATACGTACTGCCTGGCCCTGTCGCGGAGAACTCGGCGATCACCGGCGTGTCGTCGTCCCGGCTGGCGTCCAGGTCACGGTAGATGCGGAACCCTGCGCAGTCCCACTCGGCTGCTGTCTCCCACTTCAGTTGCACAGTCGACTCCTCCGCCACTGCCCGGAAATACATCACCTGTATCGCGGTGGGGATACCCCCAAGCGGATACTCATCTTCAACCGGGTCGGCCGGACTACCATAGATGTCCACTGCGCCGGTGGCCGTGGCGGTGTTGATCGTGAAATCGATGTCGTGGGCGATGCGGAACACGGTGGTGACGACGAAGGCCTCTCCCGGTGGTAGGTTGCGACTGAACCCATTTGGCGCGGCCCCGGTGAGATCGGTCCACGTCAGGAGCCCGTCGTCTGCATCCTCCTCTGGATACGGTGTTGCGCTCTCAAAACTCAGATAGAAAGTCTCGTACTCGTCCAGCAGTGGAAGCACCTCGATCTCGCTGGGGCCGACGTTGGTGATGACGATGGTGAACGTGACATAGTTGGGCGCGACATCATCGTAGTCGTAGCCCACCAGCCGCTTTTCGATCGCCACCGCCGGGTCCGCGATGGCGACGACTGCGTCGTCGGTGGCGGTGAGTGTGCCACCGTCATATTCGCCTTCTACCTCCGCGGTGTTGGTGTAGACGCCGTTGGGCTCGGTGGTCGTGACCTGGTACGAGACGGTCAGGCTCTCGCCGGGCGGCAGCTCGAGGGAGCCAGGGAGCAGCTCGGACCAAACCAGCAGCGGCCCGGCGATGATGTCCGGGTCCGCCGGATCACCTGAGCCGGGGATGAGGTAAAAGTTGGCCGAGGGTAGATTGTCGGTGATCTGCAGCGAGGTGAAGGGAAAGTCTCCGGTGTTGGTGACGCGCAGGCGGTAGGTGAACGGCATATCGCGCGCGGCGTGATATGGGTCCACGGTCTTGACCAGCTCCAGTCCGGGCATTGGTGGGCTGGTCGACTCGTCGTCGCGGTTGTTATCGATGTCCAGTTCAGACGTGTCGCTGCTCACTATGGCGGTGTTGGTAAAGGTCTCGTCCACCTCCTCCAGGACGGTGACGACGACCGTGAGCAGGCGGGTCTCGCCGGCGTCGAGCAGCCCCAGGTCCCAGACCAGTGGTGGGGCTATTGGTCTGGGGGCTGGGTCGGCGGACACAAAGCTCACCTCAGGCGGCAGCGTGTCGGTCACCACCGTGTTCACCGCCTCGGCGGGGCCGTTATTGACTACCTGCAGCGTATAGGTGAGGGTCTCGCCAGGGATGACCGGGTCAGGTTCGTCGGTCTTGAGGATGGCCAGGTCGGTGGCGAGAAGCACCGTCGTCGTCGTCTCGGCGGTATCGGTCAGGCCGGTCGTGTCGGTGATGATCGCCGCATTGCGGATCTGCGTGCCGCTGACTACCTCACTGTCGACCAGGACGACCATCTGCAAGGTCCCGCTGGCCTGGGAGAGGCCGCTCGCCGGTGGCCAGAGCCCGCTCAACTGCCAGATGACAGGGCCTCTGGTGCCGACGGATGGCGCACTGACGAGCGCGGCCGCGGGCGTGGCCGCCAAGAAGGTGGTGTCCACCGGCGTTGTGTCGCTGATGACCATGCTCTCGACCGCTTCGTCGCCGGTGATGGTGTAGTGGAGGGTGTAGGTGAGAGGGCTGCCCATTCCGGCAGGAGAGGGGGTTGCGTTCTTGGTGATCGTCAGCTCGTGGCTGGCCTGGATCTGGACGACTGCGTCGTCGCAGGGCGGCGAAAGGATCTCTAGCCAGTTCGATGCTGTGACGCAGGCTGTGTTGCCGAGCGTCAGGTCATCGGTCAGCGGGGAGCGCGCCTGAGCCTGAAAGGTGGCGGTGACATAGCCGCCGGCCGGCAGGCGCAGCATCTCGGTGATGACCATCAGGCCGCTGAGCGGCTCGTAAACAACGGGATCTCCGTCTATAGAGGTGTTATAGATCAGCGTCGTCGATTCCGAGGTGAGCGTGCGTGCCACGTCCCGCAGGGGATCGGTTTCAAACACGGATATGTGGTCAAAGCGGTAGTACTCTCCGGCGTCCATACCTCCTGTCCCGATAAAGCTCAAGTTCACGGCGGGGTTCCCGGCAGCGGCGGAGATGTCGAGTTCCTGGACCGTGTACTCGCCGTTGTACTGAGCCTGGAAAGGAGCAAGCCCGGTTACGTCCACTTGGTATTGGTCGTCGGCCTCGTTCGTCGTCCCCTGCAAGTGGTATCGCAGCAACGGCGCCTGGAACTGCGAGAGGTCAAGCGTCCGCCTGACGCCTGCATCGTCGCCGTCATTGTCCTCCATCCACAGGTGGGCCGGCTCACTGAGGGCATTGCCGTCCACCAGGACCTGCACCTCGCCTCCGTTTGAGCCACCGACGTCGTTGATCTCGGCCCAGTCTGTCGACCAAGCCAGCGAGCCGTCGTCGCCGGCGTAGCCGGTGCCCTCGGTGGCGCTTAGATCAAAGTCGTCGGCATAGTACCCGTGGAAAGACTGGGTCTCGGTGATCGTGCGCTCCGTGACCTCTACCTGGGCGATGGGCCAGGTGAGATCCAGCGTATCCGGGACGTATTCGATCGACGAGGGAAGCACGTCGGTGATGGACGTGAGCATCGCCACGCCGTTCCCATAGTTGGACACGACGACCGTGTACGTGATGCGCTCGCCAGGTCGAACGGTGAGAGGAGAGGCTTGCTTGTCGATTGACAGGAGAGGCCGGCCGACGGGTGTATCGGTGTCCGGATCGGGTGGGTCGTCCGGATCCTCCGACAGGCGGGGGTCAGTCTCGTCCGAATCCACCACCGCCTGGTTGCTGATCTCTGTGACGTCCACGGGTATATCGGTGTGGAGGCGGACGCGGAAGGTGGTGGTCACGGTCTGGTGTGGCTCAATGCGTGGCCAGGTGACGCGAAAGGCATGGATATTTTCACTTTCGGGATCGCCATAGTTGATGCCATCGTCGGAGTATTCAATCGCGGTGAAAGGAGGAGGCGTCGTGACCCGCACGCTGCCCACCACAAAGTCGGTATAGGTGTAGGGCAGCGGGTCGGTCAGAACCACGTCGGTCATAGAGCCTTGCCCATTGTTGTAGAGGACGAGGGTGTACGTGATTGTGTCGCCAGGGGAGACGCCTCCGGTCAGGTCGGCGTCGATCGCCATCTCATCCACTTTGGAGAGATGGGGGATGGAGACAGGGAGGATCGTATAGCCCAGGTCCAGGTAGGGAGATCCGCCACTTGCATAGCACGGGTCCTGCCCCCATGCCACGGCGATCTTTTCCTCCAGGTTCAACGTGTAGATCAGCGCCCCCATCAGGTTTTGGTCATAGGGATCGCCCACCCGCAGGACCTGGCCGGCAGAGAGCGGGATACCCAGGGCGGAGATTGGCTCGTCCCACGCCGGGATGCCCCAGACGTCGTAATCGTCGCGGTTGCCGTTGCCGCTCATATCGAATGGATCCGGCAGCCCGTCCTGGTTTAGGTCCACGTAGATCACCGAGTCGGTGATTGCGGTCACAAAGGCCAGGCTGCCGTTGTCTGTCGGGGGATCGAATCCGTTGCCAGGAGCGTAGCCGACGATGACCTGAGAACTGAGTTCAGACGCTGGGACGAGCGAATAGGCCCAATCGAACACCTGGGACTGCGATGCCCCATTGGTGGAGGAATCTACGACGACCAGCCCACAGAAGATCTCCGATGAAGAAAAGTGCACTCCCTGGTTGCCGGTGGAGATGTCCGCCCACCCCGTCGCATCCAGCGCGCTGATCGTAGTTTGGGCTGGAATCTCCACGTCCACGGTTCCCACGTCGCTGGACACGGTAACGCGGATAGCCTGATCCTGGCGGTTATGGAGGTAAACATCGGTATCTGCGTTGAGCCCAGAAGGACCACAGTCTTCCAGAAAACCAGGCACAGGGGCCCAATAGGCATTATCCCACACGTTCACCGGTTCCAGGCTGTAGCCGTGGGCCGAGACGCCGGGGCCCTGACAACTGCCGGTCATCATCTGAACCTGGATGGGCTTGGTGGCGGTGATTGTGTCGCTGCTGTCCACGCCCAGTCGCTCGGGTCCATCGTTTCCGCCACGCACGAAATAGGCCCCCGCGGCGGCGAGCGGGTCATCCAGGCGAACACCGTTGTAGTATACGTCGGTATCGTCCAGCCAGGCCATGACTTCCAGGCCAGTGTAGTCATGGTCGCTCGTCATTAGCAGATCTTCTCCGACCATCGCTACGTAGTCGGTCCCCCAATTGGCCACCTCCGGCACCTCCCAGGCGGCTGCTAGGATTGTCCCCGGGACGTTCGGGTAGGCCAGTCGCACGACCGCCGCGTCTTCGCCAAAGATCGTGATACGGTCGCGGCCGTCATAGTAGTAGGGAGGTCCTGCCCCTATCTGAGCTGGGTCGATGTCGCTCTGAAAGAGCTTGGTCGCGCCAGCATCCAACACGCCCACCTCGGTCGTGGGGCCGGGGAACAGTGGGTCGGCGTCGTATCCATCCTCCCAGTGATCATAGTAATAGATGGTGCCATCAGATCCAGTCGTGAGGAATACGAAGGAAAGCAGGGGGAGGGTAGGGCTGTAGCCGTGGCACTCATCCTTGTCCACGTAGAGCGTCCATAGGTCATTGTCGTCAAAGGGCACAAAGTACTGGTGCAGCGTGGGGTCCACCACCCGGATGCCGGGAATGCCGGGTGCGCCAGGATCTGGCTGACCATCGCCGTCCTGATCCACAAAGACCTGGCCGGAGATCACGCCACCCTCCCGTTCGTAGACAGCGGTGAAGCGAACACCAGTAGATAAGGGATCGGATGTCTGGTCCATTCCAGGCGTAACCCACAAGGTGGGCACTGCCTCTCCCTCGGCGGGATGTAGCGAGGGTGGGAGCGTGGTTGGATCGAGCGTCACCTTGTGCGTACCGTGGGGCAGGCCCTGGAAGCGGTATCGCCCCGCGCCATCGGTGTACGTCTCCGGGTCACCGGCTGGGAGACGCTCGTCATCGATGGTGGTGAACCATGCCGGCAGTGGATCCGGAGAAGCGGATACCGGAGCGGCTATGGCCGGGAGTGGTCCCACGCCCAGGCCGATGGTGTTGACGAGCAAAGCCAACGCGCTTGCCAATGCCAGGCTGTTCTTCCTCATCGTCGTGTCTCCTTTCGCTATCTGTGGCTGTATGCACTGCGATACAGTAGCGGCCAGTGGCCTCCTCGCAGGTGACAGCCACATTCAATCGCATTGCCAGTATACACTGTTAGAGGGATGATGTCAATGGTACTTGATTCCTGATCGTCAAAAGCAGGCAACGTGACGGTCACTGCGCGCGTCATTGTGCAAGCATCGTCGTTGGGTTATAATCCAGAAAAGGTCCTTGACATCACATAGGAGGAGACATGGACGTATTGATCAGAAGCAGTTACCAGGAAGTGAGCGTTTGTGCAGCGAACATCGTCGCCGCGCTGGTGCGTCGGAAGCCATACGCAGTCTTGGGTCTGGCGACGGGGGCATCGCCAATCGGGATGTACAAGGAGCTCGTGCGTATGCATCGCGAGGAGGGGTTGGACTTTTCTCACGTGACGACGTTCAACCTGGACGAATACCTGGATATCGGCAAGGACATGAGCAGGCCGTACGTCGAGGATCAGAGCTATGGGCGGTTCATGTGGGAGGAACTGTTCCAGGGAATAGAGATACCGCTCGAGCAGACCCGCGTGCCAGATGGGCTGACCGAGGACACTGAGGCGCTTTGCGCCCGATACGAGGAGATGATTCGGCAGGTCGGTGGGATCGATCTGCAGGTTCTGGGCATTGGCCGGGACGGTCACTGGGGGTTCAACGAGCCCGGTTCTTCGCTGGCTTCTCGCACGCGTGTAGTGGCCTTGACACAACAGACCCTGGATGATAACTGGGACTCTTTCTATTACAGGGCGGGCGGGAAGCGGGAGGATATGCCGCACTTTGCGATCACGATGGGGGTCGGGACGATCCTGGAAGCGCGTCACGTGCTCATGCTTGCCTCTGGCCACAGAAAGGCTGGCGTCGTAGCGCGCGCCTTGGAGGGCCCGCTGACCTCGCAGGTGACGGCTTCTGCGATCCAGTTGCACCCCGGGACGGCGACCGTGATCCTCGACGATGCCGCTGCGTCAAAGCTGGTCCACATTGATCACTATCGCCACGTGGAGCGTCTAAAATCGCGGTATCCCTTGCCCAGAGGAGCGTGTTGAGCGTCCGCGACCTCCTGGTCAGGCATGGGCCGTGCACTGGCGCTGAGTTGCTAGATCTCGTAGATGTCGAGGTCTTCCCACTCTGGAGGGCGTGCTGCACGCAACCGGGCGTTGTGATGCGGCGCGTGGGGCGCCGGTACTTGCGACTCGACAAGATGGTGGAAGGCTATGCGCGTTTGTCGCCGTCGATTCGCCGTGAATTCCTCACCTACACGGTCATCGGACTTGCCGGGCAGAACGATGAGATGGCTGTCCGTTGCCTGGACCTGAGGCAAAAGTTCGCGCGCGTCAGCCAGTACAAGCGCGAATTCGCCCGCGACGTCGTTCAGCGCATCATCGAATCCAGCCCCAACCAGGATCGGCTGCGCGAGCACTTGTGCTACATGATCGCGGGTGACGTGGCGTACGGTATGGCCCATGCGGTCGAGCGGCCCGAGCCGAGCACCGGTCGACCTGTGCGTGGCTCCGACCTCGATGTCGTCATTGTCTCGGACGATGAGGTTAGCGCAGCCGAGCGCAAAGAGCTTGACGACAAAGTCTATCGAGAAAAGTGGTACATGTTGGTGATGCCGCAGGTTCGGGAGGAGATCGACTATGTGGTCAAGGACATGGCAAGGGTTATGAGCCAACTGCCGTTTGA
>Ga0180431_10009362_pt1 | contig 11080 bp, 6 predicted proteins | sample SS_ome_11_FD_132459 | JGI IMG/M metagenome (GOLD analysis project Ga0180431, IMG submission 132459) | Hypersaline lake sediment archaeal communities from the Salton Sea, California, USA - SS_1_MS_1 metaG | ecosystem: Environmental > Aquatic > Non-marine Saline and Alkaline > Hypersaline >...
ATACGAGATAGAATACCTCGGCATCGCCCCCCCCGCGCAGTGACGCCTGCCACCTTCGGCGATCCGCCGCAGGCGGGAGACAGAGGCGGGTCGATGTTCGTCGTGACCGGCGACGGTACGCCGCTCACACCTCGGAGGGGAAGATGGCAGTCAAACTGGCGGATGTGGTCGAGGAGATGAAGGCGGTCATCATGGCCGGCCCCGAGTACCGGAGCTGGGAGCGTTCGGACAGGATTCTGGGCCTGGCGGCGGAGTTCCTGCTCAAGGCGCTGGCCCGAGACGAGCAGACCGGGCTGGTGGCGATCCTGATGCTGATGCCGGAGTTCAACCAGCTGACCTTCGCCTACCCCCCCCACCTCGCGCAAGGCAATGCCCTCCCGGTCGACCAGGAGAGTTTTGCCGGCCGGGTCCTCCTGCGCCAGGAGGTGCTGATCGAGAACAACGTGCCCGACGAGCCCCACAAGGACTTCTTCGAACGCATCCCGGACGCGTCCGGGAAGATCCGACCCATCCAGAAGATGATCGCGGCACCGCTTTTGACCTCCGACCGAGCCGCCATCGGCGTCGTCGAGGTCAGTCGCACGGGCAGCTCGCCGGCGGTGGCGGGGCCGGATTTCACGCCCCGGGACGCCGAGAATCTCGGCAAGTGCTGCAAGGTGTTCGCGCAGTTCATCGCCAAGACCTGGACCCGGGAACGGGGCTACTAGCCCGAGCGGGGACAGAATCGATGATCTCGAAACCGTTACTGGCAAGCGCTGGTTCAGAGTGACCAACCACGGAGAATCGCAAAGACCATGAAGATCCAAACGCGCACAGAGGAAGACGTGACCATCCTGGACCTGGACGGAAAGCTGACCATCGGTCTCGGCGACGTCCAGCTACGGGATGCGGTCAGGGAAGCGCTCAACGACGGCGCCAAGAAGCTGCTGCTCAACCTCAAGGGAGTCCGGACGATGGACTCGTCCGGACTCGGTGAGCTGATCCGCTGCAAGGCGACCGCCGCCAACCGGGGCGCGACGATCAAGTTGCTGCACGTCGAGGACAAGGTCGAGGAAGTCCTGGAGATGACGCGCCTGATCGGTGTGTTCGACAACTTCGACGATGAGATCGACGCGGTCGCGAGCTTCCGCGACTAGTGACCCGAGTCCCTTTTCGGCCCGGCAGCCGAGCCGTCGCGGCGCGGCGCGGCGCGGGTCGGTGACCCCGATGAACTCCGTCCGCTCGATCTTGGCAAGGGGCGTGGGGAGGATCACTCGCCGCGCCGATTCCGGAGGGGGGTGTCGAGCGCGTCGATGCCTTTGGCGAACCACTCCCCGCGTACCCCATCGTAATGGTTGGCCTGGGGAATCTCGAAGTAGGTGACGTGCTGGAAGCGGTCGTTGAGAAATTGCCGGTGGTACACGCCGGTCTGGGGGCGATTGAAGTCCAGCTCGCCGGTGAGCAGCACGTAGCGGTTGCGCTCCCGGACGAGCTTGAGCACCGAGCGTGACGGGGGCGCAAAGCCCGGAGGCCAGTGGGCTCCGGGCTTGTCGGGCACCGTGATCTTGCGGAAGTAATCGCAGCCGTAGAAAAAGAATCCCCCCTGGAATACCTCGGGGTAAAGCACCGCCATTCCGCTGGCGACGCGCCCGCCGCCCGAGTAGCCGGCGACGTACACGCGCTCGTCGTCGATGGTATAGAGCTTCGTCATCGCATGGGCGGCGTCGAGGGCGAGGCCCACGCGATCCCACCCGAAGCGGTTGTTGCCGGCGTTGTTGGCGCCGATCCAGATGAGGAGCTTCTCCTCCAGAACCTGCAAGTTCTCAGGTTTGCCGAGCCCTCCGAAGGGACCGGGGCTGATCCAGACGAATAGTCCCCAGGGCGTCTGGGGCCGGTAGCTCTCGGGCACATAGACCTCGAAGCTCTCGGCGGCGAGATCATACGCTCCGCGCGCCGGATCCACCTGGGCGATCTCCTCGAATTCGTGCTGGTAACGTTCGAGGAACACCTGAATGTCGCTCAGCGGGCTGCGCTCGGTGAACGCGGTTCGGAATCTGCCGACGCGGCCGGGGATGGGGGGAAGCGTCGGCGGTGGCTCGACCTCAGGCTCCGAGGTTGAGCCATCGGGGGGCTCCGCGTCCACCTCGGCGATCAGCTCTGCCTCCAGGGATTCCGGTCCTTCCGCATCCAGGCGGGAGAGCCAGGTCCGGGCTTCTGCGCCCCGGTTCATGCCCTCGAGCAGGGCCACCAGGAGCTGTCGTGACTCGCCGTCGTCCGGCGCGATGAGAAGAGCCTGCTTGAGCGTCTCGACGGCCTGGTCCGGCTGCTCTTCCAGATAATAGGCGCGTGCCATCACCCGCAACACCTCGGGATGCTGGTCGGGCGGCAGGACCCCGAGGGCCTTTTGGTACTCGGCGCGTGCGTCGGCGTAGCGGCCCTGAGCGAGGAGGCTGTTGCCTTTCTCGAGCCAGTCGATGATGGTGCTGGGAATGCCGCCTCCTGAGGAGATCGGAGAAACCTCCTCCAAGTGCCGCAGTTGGACCCGGAGCAGCTGGCCGGGGCCGATGACGACGTCCACCCAGCCGGTCGAGGCGATATAACCCGCAGCCTCGATGGTCAGGTTCCAGCGGCCTGCCGCGAGTCCCAGGATGGCCCATTTTCCCCGGCGATTGGTATTAGTCGGCTCCGGGCCTTCCCCGGGTCCATCCGGCCATGACAGGGTGACCCTGGCACCCTCAATGGGCTCGCCGTCCTCGTCGACGACCACTCCGTTGGCCCGTCCCTGGCCCTTCCAGATCTGTGCCGAGACGGCGTTCAGGGTGAGAAAAACCAGGATGAGTGCGATGACCGAAGAGCGCTTTGCGATGTTCATACGACTTCCGAAGTTGCCCGTGAATCTACCATGGAAAAGCTCGCTGTCGGCCGGTGTCCGGCTCGGGGGTCAGCGGGGGGGCATGCGCAACGGTTGCCGGTTCTGGAAAAGACGCATGTGCGCTTCGAAGAACCTCGCCACCTGGGTTCGTCCCCTGGCCGATGCCTGCTCCACGGCGCGCCGTGCCGCCGTGACGGCCTCCGGGAACCGGCCCGCCTCGGCATAGGCCGCGGCCAGGGTATCGAGCATCGCGCCGTTGCGGAAGCCGGTCAACCGGCATGCCTTCTCGGCCAAGGTCACCGCCTCCTCGCCGTTGCGCAGCTCGGCCACCGGAGCGGCGGCGAGAAGACGCGCCAGGCGGTCGAGGGCGGTGGCGTTGTCGGGCTCTTGTGCGAGAAGAAGACGCAGTTTCACCGCGGAGTCGTCAAACCTCCCCAGCTCTTGGAGAGCAATGCTCGCCTTCAGCAGCGAGAGGGTGTCGCCGGGATCGATCCGGACCGCTGCCTCGTAGTGCTCCAGGGCCTTGCGATAAAACGTCTGCTGCATGTAGATGTCGCCGAGGTTGCGGTGGGGCATGGGGTAGTCGGGGGCGACCTCCAGAGCCTTCTGAAAGTGACGGATCGCCTCTCCCGTCCTGCCCTCCCGCAACCTCGCATAGCCCAGGTTGTTCTGGGCTCTGGCGTGCTCCGGATGGATCCGCACCGCCTCCTCGAAGTGGTGGGTTGCCTCCGCGAGCTTTCCCTGGCGAGTGAGGATGTTTCCCAGGTTGTTGTACGCCACGGCGTACTCCGGATGGAGACGGATGGCGTGGCGAAAGTGGGAGGCGGCCTCCTCCAGCTCGCCGCGCTCGTAGAGGATCATGCCGAAGTTGTTGTGGGCCAGCCAGGCGTCGGGATTGGTCGCCAGGGTGTCGCGCCACAGCGTCTCCTGGTCCTGGTAGACCTGGGATCGGTTCCAGGTGAGCAGCCCGAGCGCGATCACCACGAGCCCCCCGGCGAGCGGCGGCATCCACCGGCGGCGGCCGGCGAGCGGAACCGCGAGGGTGGCGGCACCGGCGCTCGCCAGCGCGATCAGGGCGATGCTCGCATGGTACTGGAAGTGATCGGCAACCAAGGAGAAGCGCATCGGGTAAACGTCGAAGAATCCGAGGGCGGGCAGGAGCATCCCCGCAAAGATCACCAGCGCCGCCAGCGCGCCCTTGCCGATGCGACGCCACCGCCACAGCCCCCCAAGACCCGCTGCCAGCACCAGCGCAGCGGCCGGGAACAGGTACTGCCATCCGGCCCCCGCATCGATCGCCCAGCGCGGGTAGATGAACGAGAGCGGGTGAGGCCAAACCAGCTTGCCCGCATAGAACCAGAGCGCGCGACCGGCGACCAGACACCGCTCGACCACCGAGAGCGTCCAGTCCTCCCCCTGGGCCCCGACCTGGGTCTTTTCCAGAAAGACGGTGACCGCGGCCAGGGCCGCGCCGAGGACGAACATCGGCACCAGCGGCAATACCGTCGCCTTGCGCAGCCGATCCTGTTTCCACCAGGCGAGGACCAGGATCACCGCCGGAAGCGAGGCGGTGACGGTTTTGCTCAGCAGGGCGCAAACAAAGAAGAGAAGCGACAGAGCATAGTAACGCCCCGGTCCGCCGGCCGCCCCGGACGAGTCCCGGGCCAGCGGCCGGAAGCGGAGGTAGGCGACGAGAGCAAGCAGGAAGAAAACCCCCGAAAGCACGTTCTTACGTTCGGTGATCCAGGCCACCGACTCGACGTGCACGGGATGCAGCGCGAAGATCGCGGCGGCGAGATACGCCCCCGGGACCTCCAGGCGCCGGAGCACCCGCCACAAGAGCAGGGCCGACAGGGCATGGAGGAGCACGTTGACCAGGTGATAGCCGGTGGCGTCAAGCCCCCACAGACGGTACTCCAGCCAGAACGAGGTGTGGACCAGGGGGTAGTACTGCGGCGTGGCGCTCGGGTCGTGCCAGAGCTGCCTCAGCCCTTCGGTGGTGCGCAGCACGGGATTCTCGGTCACGTAGTCGTCGTCGTCCCAGATGAAGCCGGCGCGCCAGAGGGGGGTGTAGGCGAGGAAAGTCAAGACGAGCAACAGAGCGACCGCGAGGGCGGTCTTTCTCCGCGTCGAGGGTGCCTGCGTCCCGGCCTCCCGTGCTGCCGGCTCTTCCGGGGCCGCCTCTTCCCGGGGCGGCGCGCCGGGACGCGTGCGCTCGCCGGTTCTTCGGCGCTTCTCGGACCTTTTGGCCGCCTGGAAGCTCTTGGATCTCTTCCGCTTGCCTTTCATGGTTGCCTACTATACGCAGGAATCGTCCTGTTTTGTCAGGTTGCGGCCGGCGGAGGGGGCTGTGCTAGGGTAGCCGCCGGAGCAGACGGCAATGGCACGGAAGAATCGACGCCGGGACAAGTTGGTCCGCGGAGCGGCTCAAAAAACGAGCAAGAAGGCCGGTACGGCCGCCCGCCGGAAGCGATCCGCTTCCCGATGGCTGGGGGTTGCTGCGGCGGGTCTGGTGGTGGCGGCGGCCCTGGTCTTGGCGATGACCGGGGTCTTCGATCGGGCGACGCCCAGCTCGCCGGGCGCGCCGAGCGATCCGGCGTCCGAGGCCGGCGCGCCGCCGCGGCCGAACGTGCTCCTGGTCACCCTCGACACCACCCGGGCCGACCATCTGGGCTGCTACGGCTACCCGAAACCGATCAGTGAGAACCTCGACCGCCTGGCGGCGGGCGCTACGGTGTTTGACCGAGCGATCGTCCAGGCCGCGGTGACGCCGGTCTCGCACGCCTCCCTCTTCACCGGGCTGAATCCCTACTCCCACGGTCTGCGGGTCATGCACGGGTTGAGCGAGAATCGCCTCGCCGACTCCCATCTCACCCTCGCCGAGGTGTTGCGGGAGGCGGGCTACGCAACCGCCGGGTTCGTCAGCGCCTTTCCGGTAACCGAGCGGTTCGGTCTGCACCAGGGATTCGACACCTTCGATGCCGATTTCCTGCGCGATCCGCCCGAACGGCTGGTGGCCGAGGACGGCAGCGCCAACACCGACCGGAACCAGCGGCGCGCGGACGCCACCAGCGACCGCGCCCTGAGCTGGCTTCGGGGGGCTCCGGAGCCGTTCTTTCTATGGCTTCACTACTTCGATCCCCACGATCCGCTGATGACGCCGCCCCCAGCGTTCGTCGAGTCGTTCGGCCCCCTCGGCGGCAGCGAGCACGAGATGCTGCGGGCCCTCTACGACGCCGAGATCGCCTACATGGACCGGCACCTCGGCCGGGTTCTCGACGCCCTCGAGCGCCGCGGCGCCCTGGAGGAGATGGTGGTCGTGGTCATCGCCGACCACGGCGAGGGCCTCGGCGACCACGATTGGTGGACCCACGGCATCCTCTATCAGGAACAGATCCGCGTGCCGCTGATCATCCGGGCCCCCGGACGGCCCGCGGGCCGACGCGTCGACGCTCTGGTGCGCAGCATCGACGTGATGCCGACCGTGCTGGAGCTTTTGGGATGGCCGGACGCGGCGCTGCCGCCCACGGAAGGACAAAGCCTCGTTCCCCTGCTCGACGGCGCCGCCGATCCGCAACGCCTCGCCTACGCCGACTCGGTCAACGTGCTGACCTACACCGTGCGACCGACGATCGTGGACAAGCAGGACGACATGCTCTTCGCCCTGATGCGCGGTCCGTGGAAGTACATCCATCACCGCAAGCACACCGAGCGAAGCGAGCTCTACCATCTGGACCGCGATCGCCGCGAGCAGCACAACCTCTACGCCGCGCACCCGGAGGTGGTCCGGGACCTGCTCAACGAGCTCCGCGCGCGCCGGGTCCTGCCGGGGCAACGCAGCGGCCGGGAGCCGACGTCGGCAGAGGACCGCGAGCGGCTCAAGGCGCTCGGCTACGTCGACGAGTAGCCCGGTCGCGTGGCTCAGCCCGAGCATACAACTTCCCGTTCACCCCTTGACGGGCGCGAGGCTTCGTGCTAGCTTAATGCGCGGGATCTGGTCGGGTAAGTCCTTCGGACATACCTTCCCATCAGGTAACTATTGACCGAGAAGGCTTCAGCAGCCTCCCGGTGCCGGGGTCGGAGCTTGTTTCTCCGATCCATCATCCGCGACCGCGTCCCAGCAGTACTCATCGAGGCGCCAGGCCGGCCCGCATCATGGCAAGCCCGGTGATGGGTTTGGCCGCTGCTTTTCGCTAATTACTTACGGGGCGCTGCCTCAGGCCGACGAGTTGAGCATCCCGACTCCCGCCCAAGGGGGGCGAGCCCTGAGCGGGGGTCCGGAAGCCGACGCGCAGCCAAACGCGGCTCAGAATTCGGAGATCCGGGACGGTTAGCTGGGAGGAGGACCGATGGCAACCGCACTGGCAGGATCGTAAAGAGAGTGAGGATTGAGCATGGAGCTGAAAGGTATGGCTAGGGGGCCGTCGCAGGAGGACCGCCTGCACACCTGGCTTCGGGCCTGGTGCGCCCGGCGTCTCGGGATCGCGGCGCAGCAAGTCGATCCGCACGCTCCGTGGAGCCGCTATGGGATCGAATCCGTCGATGCGGTCCGCCTGGCAAACGAGCTGGGCGATTTCCTGGGACGCCCGCTGCCGCCGACGATCCTCTGGCGACACCCGACGATCGCTGGTCTCGCCGTATCGCTGAGCGGCGAGCCGGGCCCCGAGGCGGCCGGGGCGAAGCGCACCGCCGCCGAGACCGGCGAGGAGCCCGTCGCAGTCATCGGGCTGGCGTGCCGCTTTCCGGGGGCGCCGAGCCCCGAGCACTTCTGGCGCTTGCTGCTCGAGGGCCAATGCGCCGTCCGGGAGATTCCCGCCCAGCGCTGGGACGCCGCGGCGTTCTACGACCCCGACCCCCGGGCCCCGGGCAAGATGGTCACCCGAAAAGCGGCGTTCCTCGACCGGATCGATGGTTTCGATCCCCGCTTCTTCGGCATCTCGCCGCGCGAAGCCCACGAGATGGATCCCCAGCAGCGGCTGATGCTGGAGCTGAGCTGGGAAGCGCTGGTCGATGCCGGTATTCCTCCCGCCGCGCTGCGCAACACCCGCACCGGCGTATTCACGGGCGCCATCTGGGCCCGCTACGACCGGCTGCGCAAGCACCCGGCGTTTATCAACCTCCACACCGGCCCCGGTCAGGCCTTCAACGTCATCGCCAACCGGGTGTCCTACACCTTCGGTTTCCAGGGGCCGAGCCTGGCGGTGGACACCGCGTGCTCGTCGTCGCTCCTGGCGGTGCACCTGGCGTGCCAGAGCCTGCTGCGCGGCGAGTCGGAGATCGCGCTGGCGGGCGGAGTGAACCTGATCCTCGAGCCGTGGACCATGGTCGAGCTCTCCAAGTTCGGCGGCCTTTCGCCGCATGGCTGCTGCCACGCCTTCGCGGCCGAAGCCGACGGTTTCGGCCGCGGCGAGGGGGGCGGGATCGTGGTGCTCAAGCGCCTCTCCCAGGCCCTGGCCGACGGCGATCCGATCTATTGCACGGTACGCGGCAGCGCGGTGAATAACGACGGTCCGAGCAACGGCCTCACCGCACCTCATCAGCCGGCTCAGGAAGCCGTCCTGCGGGAAGCGTATCGGCGCGCCGGGGTGGCGCCGAGCGCGGTGGGGTACGTCGAGGCCCACGGCACCGGCACCGCGCTCGGCGATCCCATCGAAGCGGCGGCGCTGGCGGCGGTCTTCGGCGAGGGGCGCCCGGCACAGGAGCCGCTGCGCATCGGCTCGGTCAAGACCAACGTCGGCCACCTGGAAGGCGCGGCCGGCATCGCCGGTCTGATCAAAACAGCGCTGGTGCTCCGGCACCGCATGTTGCCTCCCAGCCTACACTTCGAACGGCCGAATCCGCACATTCCGTTCGACCGTCTGCCCCTGCAGGTGCAGACTGCGGCGGAGCCCTGGCCGGGACCCGAGAGGCCGGCGGCCGCAGGCGTCAGCTCGTTCGGCTGGGGCGGGACCAACTCTGCGAGTACAGCCGTGCCCAACTCGGAGCCCATGGCCGTATGGCGGTCGTGGCCCTCGCCCCCGACGAGCTGCGCGAGCTGATCGCCGGCGACGAGGATCGGCTGTGGATGGCGGCCTTCAACACCCCGCGAAATACCACCGTCAGCGGCGACGCCGAGGCGATCGGGAAGCTCTTCGCCAGGCTCCGCGAGCGCGGCGACGATGTTTTCCACAGCTGGCTCGAGATCGACGCGGCCGTGCACAGCCCGCGGATGGAGCCGTTTCCAGACGCGATGCAGGAGGCCCTGGCGGGGCTCGAACCGCGCCCGGCCCAGTGCCCGATGATCTCCACGGTGACCGCGGAGCCGGTCGCCGGGGGGGAGCTCGACGCCGCGTACTGGGCCCGCACTGCGCCGTCCGGTGCGGTTCGCGCGGGCGCTCTCGCGGTTGATCGAGGAAGGTTGCGAGCTTTTCCTGGAGGTGGGACCGCACTCGGATCTGCGCTACGCGCTGCGCGAGAACCTGCGCTCGGCGGGGCGGCCCGAGGAGGTGCTGAGCTCCATGCGTCGCGGCGAGGAGCCCCGCCGGAGCCTCCTCGAGGCCCTCGGTGCCCTCTACGTCCGGGGCTTCGCGCTGCCGGCGGAGAAGATCTTCCCCACCGCGGCCCCGCGGCCGCTGCCCGCGTCCCTGGCGCCCTTCGCGACCTCGTCGCCGACGACCTCCGAGGCTGCCGGACCGTTCCTGCTGCCCCTTTCGGCCCATTTGCCGGAGGCTCTGGGCGAGCTCGCCACGAGCTTTCCGCGCCACCTGGCGGAGCGGCCGGAGCTCCGCCTGCGCGACGTCTGCTACACGGCGAGCGTGCGCCGGGATCACCACCACCATCGCCTGGCCCTGGTGGCGAGCTCTCGCGACGCTTTCGCCGCCGGCCTCGACGCCTACCTCAAGGGCTGCGAATGGCCGGGGCTTCTGACCGGCCCCGGGGAGGTGGGACGGCCGGTGAGGCTCGTCTTCGTGTTCTCCGGTCAGGGGACGCGATGGACCGCCACCGGACGCGAGCTTGTGGCCCGGAGCCCGAGCTTCCGCGCGACCCTGGAGCGCTGCGACGCGCTGTGGCGCGAGTTCGCCGACTGGTCCCTGATCGCGGAGCTCACGGCTCCGGAGAGCCGCTCGCGGCTCGACCACACCGAGGTGGCCCAGCCGGTGCTCGTCGCCCTGCAAATCGCCCTCGCAGCGCTGTGGCGCTCGTGGGGCGTCACCCCCGACGCGGTGGTCGGGCACAGCGTCGGGGAGATCGCCGCCGCCCACCTGGCCGGGACTCTGGACCTGCCCCAGGCGTTGCGCGTCGTCTACCACCGGGCGCGGCTGATGAAGCGCTCCTACGGCCGCGGCCGCATGGCTGCCGTCGCCCTGGCCGACGGCGACGCCCTGGCCGAAATCGCCGGCGCCGCCCAGCGCCTGGCGGTGGCGGCGGTCAACAGCCCGACGTCGACGGTGCTCTCCGGCGACGGCCCGGCCCTCGAGGAGGTGGTCGGCCGGCTTGAGCAACGGGAGATCCCCTGCCGTTTCCTGGACGTCGGCTACGCCTTCCACAGCCCGCAGATGGACCCGCTGCTCGACGAGCTGCGCGCCGCGCTCGCCGGGCTCGCCCCGCAACCCGCAACCCTGCCGATCTGCTCGACGGTGACCGGCGAGCCCGCGGCAGCGGACGCCTTCGACGCGGAGTATTGGACGCGCAACGTCCGCCGTCCGGTGCGCTTTGCGCAGGCGGTCGAGCGCCTGATCGAGGACGGCACTACCCATTTCCTCGAGATCGGCCCGCATCCGGCGCTGGTCAAGCCGATCCGCGAATGCCTGGCGGCCGGCGGACGGGAGGCGGTGACGCTTTGGTCCCTTCGCCGCGGCGACGGCGAGCGCGAGACCCTGCTACGGTCCCTGGGCGCGCTCTACGCCGGGGGCTTCGAGATCGCCTGGCGCGGTCTGTGGCCAGCGGCCGGCCGCTTGGTGCCGCTGCCGCCCTACCCCTGGCAGCGCCAGCGCTTCTGGATCGCCGACGAGGCCCGGCGTCGCTTCGACGGCCGCGAGCCGGTCGCGGGCGAGGACGGGGACGGGGACGGCGCGCGCCATCCCCTGCTCGGCGCCGGCTGCCGCGTGCCCCAGGTGCCGGGTCTCCATCTCTGGCAGGGCCGGCTGCGCTCCCGCCGGCTGCCGGCGCTCGCCTACCTCGACGACCACCGGGTCGAGGACACGGTGATCCTGCCCGGCACCGCCTACCTGGAGATGGCGCTGGCGGCGG
>Ga0180431_10009364_pt1 | contig 11079 bp, 9 predicted proteins | sample SS_ome_11_FD_132459 | JGI IMG/M metagenome (GOLD analysis project Ga0180431, IMG submission 132459) | Hypersaline lake sediment archaeal communities from the Salton Sea, California, USA - SS_1_MS_1 metaG | ecosystem: Environmental > Aquatic > Non-marine Saline and Alkaline > Hypersaline >...
AGCCGTCGGGCGCATCGCAGCGTTCATCGATGACACTGCCAATCAATATTGGAACGAGAATATCGGTTTGTTTGGTTATTATGAATGTCCGCATAATCACGGCGCATCAAAATTATTATTATCCACAGCGCAGGATTGGCTGCGCGGCCAGGGCGTTCAAAAAATGCGCGGCCCTTGGAGTTTCGTCTCCCAGGAATGGGGTTCGGTGGTAGAAGGTTTCAAACCGCAACCCGTCATCATGGCGCCCTATAACCCACCTTACTACAATCAGCACTATTCGGAATTTGGTCTGAAAAAAATCAAAGACCTGATCGTGTATGAGATTGACGCCCGCCAAGGGTATCAAATTCCAGACAGGATCATGCAATTTACAGACCAAATTGCCGAACGGTATCAGGTGCACACCCGGCATATTCGCATGAAAGCGTTCGAGGCCGAAGTAAACATCTTTCTAAAAATCTCTAACATCAGCCTTGCCCATAACTGGGGCTATGCGCCTGTCTCCGACGCAGAAGCCACGGCGATGGCGCACGACCTCAAGCAAGTCCTGCATGAAAAAGCTGTGATTTTTGCTGAGAACAGCAGTGGAGAAGTGGTTGGCTTTGGAATCGCCCTGCCCGATATTAATCGGATTATCAAAAAAAGCCGCGGGCGCCTGCTTCCATTTGGGTGGCTGCGATTGCTGGTTGGCTTGCCGCGCCTTTCGGATTACCGCATGTTTGCCCTGGGCGTTATCCCGCAATACCACGGAAAAGGTATCGACAGCCTTATCTACCGCGCCCTGTACGAATCCTGTTTCAGCCCCAGCATGCGCATGGAAATCAACTATATTCTGGAAGACAACAGCCCTATGAATAACGCGATCATCAAATTAGGCGCAAAACCGATCCGCCGCTACCGTATCTACCAGAAAGATTTGCCCGCATAAAACAATCAGCAATCATTTTTGGTATACGCCGTGCTGAATAATGTCAAAATAACTCTTGGTTTCTTCTACCATAGACTGCACCATATCGATAGAACCTTGGGCTGATAACTCTGCCAGTTCCGGGCTGTATTTTGCCATTAATCCTTCCAGAATCAGCCCAATCAATCCAATCAATGTATCCCGGCTGACGCCTGGTCTTAATGATCTCGTGTCAATATCATCCGTAAGGAAAGCCATCCCCTGCTGTTCATAAACCGTGAAGCGCTCTGCCATCTCCACCCGAACATCCTCCGGCACCCGTACCAACGCCCGTAGGAGAAATTGGTAGAGCAGCGGTTCTGATACCGCAAAATGCATGCGCAATTCCGCGATATACAGCATGCGTGTAAAAATTTCCCGCGGCATATCCCGCATTTCAGTTTTCATATATGTTTGGTAACGAAGGATGGCATGGTCAACCAAATAGAGGAAAAAATCTTTCTTGCTGCCAAAATAATAAAAAAGCGTCCCTTTCGGAATACCAGCCTGCTGTACCATCACATTCGTAGATGCCCGCAGGTATCCTTTCTTTCCAAACTCCTCCAATCCTGCAGCAATAATCATTATCCGCTCGCGGTCGGGAAGCGCCTTAAAATTATCCAGCATGTGCTTCCCCTAGTTTGTAGTGCACAGTGTACTGCAGCCGGTTAAACAGTTTGAAACGTCGCAGGACTTTCATCCATCCCAATTTTGGGTGTTCGCTTTCAAAATAACTCCATGCGTCCAAGAATCGTATGGCCGCATGCCATTCTTCCATCGAAGTTGGATCCTCCAGTCCAAATTGGTAATCGGCTTCTTTTCCAATATGCAGCTGGCGGCTTTTTTTGAATGATGCCATTCTTCTCCAAAAGCCTTTGACCCATTTTTCCGACACAACCTCGCAAACCATTTCACTACCCGGAAAACGTTCTACCAATATACATAACAGGTTGCGCACTTTTTCTTCTTCAAGGTACATGAAAACACCTTCCGCCTGGAACATGATAGCTTTCCCTGCCAGCGCATCCACCACGTCCATCCAGGCGGTATCAAAAACAGAGCAGCCGATCATCTGGTAGCAATTTGTCTCAGGTAGTAATTTTCGTTTAAATTCAATCATATCAGGCAAATCCAGATCGACGCATTGCATTGTCCCGTTATTCACCCGAAAAAAGCGTGTATCCAAGCCACAGCCCAAATTTACCAGCACAGCGCTTGGGTGTTCTGCCAGGAACATATTGACGTACGCGTCGTACTGCAAGGCGCGCAGAGCGATATGTGTTACCAAGCGTGGGTCGATTTTTCCCGTCGGCAATCGCCGCACAAGATCGCTGGAAGATTGCCGTAACACCGGATCCAAAGCGCGCGCCATTTCTAATGCTTTGCGATCATTCAGGATAGGGTCTTTTTTCTGCGCGTCCAACGCCCTGCAGTACAGCGTCAATAGGCCTGTTTCTTCCACATCCGATAGCAGGACGCGGTTATGATATGCATTGTTATCCATAATTTCCTCCTATTACTGACCGCATGGTCAGTAATACCTGTCAATATAGCACAATTCACAGCACAATACAAGAAAAAATCTATCGATTGCTTTGCCCGCTGCCCGCCGACATATTCCGTACCCAATGGGATTTATTCGGCACTGCCCGGTGGTCATGGACCATCTTTTCCAACAGTGTTTCCGGATCTTCTGCAAATTGGATCATCTGGCGGTGTGGCTCAAAAATGAACTGCTCCTCAACCGCGTGATCCAGAAAGGCAAATAGGTGGTCATAATAATGATTGATATTTAATAAGCCGACTGGTTTAACATGGATCCCCAATTGCGCCCAGGTAAGCATCTCAAACATCTCATCCAGAGTGCCGAACCCTCCCGGTAGAGAGATGAACCCGTCGGATAATTCCGCCATCAGTGCTTTTCGTTCGTGCATCCCTTTCACCACGTGCAGTTCCTCCAGTTCCATTAACGCGATTTCCTGGTCGGCAATTGCCTCTGGAATTACGCCTACCACCCTCCCGCCTGCAGAAAGTGCCGCGCGCGCAACGGTACCCATCAAGCCTACGCTCGCTCCACCATATACCACCCCGATAGCTCGTTCCGCGAGCAGTTTTCCTAACTTCACCGCTACCGCGCGGTAACCGTCTGCTTTTCCAGGACTTGATCCGCAGTATACGCAAATATTCTTCAGTTCTGTTTCCATCATGCTTCCTCTTAATCCACTATTCCATCCATAGGTTGCATTCCTGCCAAAGAATCATACCATTCCTGACATTTGATGAGAGAAATCAATATGTTGCCAAACACCCAATCAACTTCAGGAATGAATCAAATATACAAAACATACAACCGATACGCAGGAAAGCATCTAAAACAAACTTCCTCCCGGGACTGGATAAATAAGAAATTGCGACCGGACTGGCGCTGTGGTGCTTCTGTTTGAAATTTATTTCACAGAAAAATAGTTGCCAAAACCATCTGTATATCCATTGGTCAATATCCACGATTCATGATTGTTGTTATAATCTCATCGAAAACAGAAAGAATAGATGTCGATCAAACGAATAATTGTTCAGGAGGATCTGTGGATCACAGCATCGCACGTAAGCAATTTTTCAAAGCACCCCTTGAAATAACATCTTATAACGGAATGCCCTATATGCCCCTTGGCAAATCCGGCTTGTGGGTATCAAAAGTTGGATTGGGCACCTGGAAGTTCGGACGGCCGGAAACCGGCGATGAAGCCCGCGTAGACCAAGAAACCGCTCTGCAAATTTTTGACCGTGCCCTCGAATTGGGCATCACTTTCTGGGATACGGCTCCCCGCTACAACAACGCTTCCGGTAATTCAGAACGGGTCATTGGGGAGTGGTTCAAAACCAACCCTGACCAGCGCCGCAATATTGTCGTTGCCACCAAGCTATATGGCGGCATGGACGGCCTGACGCCCAACCACTGCCGTCTGACACGCGGGAATATCAAGGAATCGGTGTACGCGTCGCTTGAGCGCATGCAGATCAGCACTATTGATCTGCTCTATTTCCACCATTACGACCCGCTAACACCGCCGGAAGAAAGCTTTAGCGCAGTTGAGGATCTGGTGCGCGAAGACCTGGTGCGCTATCTGGCCATCTCCAATTTCACCGTCGATCAAGCCCGCTTATATACAAGCATGGAAAGAACCTTCAGTTCCCGCGTTCGTGTGCTAGCCATTCAGAATCAGTATGATATCCTGCGATCGGAGCATCCGGATTATCCCGCTGTTTTGGACTTTTGCCGGAAAAAAGGGCTGACATTTATCGCCTACAGCCCGCTCGCCGAAGGATATCTCACCCATCGATACCTTGATCTTGATAAAGTGAAAAAAGGAGACCGCGTTTTTGATCAGGGCATGCTGAAAGAGACCGCCACAAGCGAAAATCAGGAAAAAATGCACAAGTTAGCCGCTCTGGCTGCCCGGTGGGATATGAGCCTCAGCCAGTTGGCGCTTTCCTTTTTGCTGACCCTTCCTGCAATGGGCCCCGCTATTCCCGGTTCTTCCAGTGTGGCGCAACTGGAATCCAACGCGCAGGCTGGGAAGATCAATCTTTCGTTCGATCAAATAGCAGCGGTGCGGGCTGTTATCGCCTAATCCGCGTTCTTCCATTCATTGGAATTGAAAATGTCCCCGTTTGAGGGACATTTTTTTAAAATATTTCTTCGACCGCTTCCATCATATCCGGTGTGATTGCGTCAACGAATTCGATCGCTTTTAAATTATGCCGCACCTGTTCCACTCTGCTCGCTCCAGTGATTACCGTGCTGACATTGGGATTCTTCAGCAGCCATGCGATCGAAAACTGGGCCGTGGATGCTCCAATTTCCTTTGCGATTTCAGTCAGCTTCTTCACTTTCTCAATTGCTTCCGCGTCGGTCAGTTGATCGCGCAGCCAGTCGTACTTCTGTAAAGAACCGCGTGAACCATCTGGAATGCCGTTATTATATTTTCCGGTTAGCAGACCAGAAGCCAGCGGGCTCCATGTCGTAGACCCATATCCATAGTCCCGGAACAAACGCGCGTATTCCTCCTCAAAGCGCTGCCGGTGCAGCAGATTATACTGCGGCTGCTCCATGACCGGTTTGTGCAGATGGTGGCTATCAGCAATCTCAATCGCCGCCATGATCTCCGCCGCGGACCATTCTGAGGTGCCCCAATAAATCGCCTTGCCGGATTCAATGATATTGTGCATCGCCCATACAGTTTCCTCAATGGGTGTGTTCGGGTCTGGCCGGTGGCAGAATATCAAGTCCAGATGATCCAGGCCAAAACGCTGCAGCGATCCATCAATCGCCTCCAGCAGGTATTTGCGGTTGAGCGTATCCTTTTCATTGATGTCCTCATGCAGCCCCCAGAAAAATTTTGAAGACACCAGGTAGCTCGACCTCCGCCAGGCAAGTTTTTTCAGGGCAGCGCCCATGATCTCTTCGGATTTTCCTTTCGCGTAAACCTCGGCGTTATCAAAGAAATTCACTCCGGCATCCCTTGCCGCGCTCATCATCTCCACAGAGGTATCCACATCCACCTGATTGTGAAATGTTACCCATGACCCCAGTGAGAGCGCACTAACTCGCACGCCGGTTCGACCTATATATCGATATTCCATCATAAATCAATCCTCCTTTAATTGGCTTTGTTGTTCTTGATACCTATACTGTAACCGATCCGCGCGAAGCAGACAACAAACCTTATCTTAGAAATTGCGCTGGTTGGATTACAAATCTTTGATATATATCCTGCGGCGTTTATGCTGGCGGCGTGTAAAATGTTTCCACTGTGCCTGCACCGCGATATTCGTCTCCAATTCCGGATTGGATTCCACCTTCTGAATGCCAAATTCTTTGAAGATCGCGAACATCTGTTTAATTAACACGGCGTTCAGCCCTTTTCCGCGATTTGGCCCGCTGACCGCCACCAGCATTAGATCTGCACGGTCGTTTACCTTTAACGCTCGCATCAAATGGAAAATACCGAACGGGAACAAACGCCCTTTGCAACGCTGCAGCGCCTTGGACAGTGAAGGGAGCACAATCCCGAAAGCAGCCATTTGATCGTCTTGATCGATAATAATGGGAACAAATTCCGGTGAAATGAATCCCAGGTACTGCGCGATATATGCTTCCACCTGCTCCTCACTGAGCGGTACCACGCCATATAAATGCTCGTATTCTTTTCCAAGCAAGTCAAATAGCTGGTGCGCGTAGGGTATCAATTCCTGTTTATCCGCGGCTGATACCAGCCGCAAGTGGTACCGTTTTAGTACCAGATCGGCCAGCTTGGAAATGCGCATATTCAGCTCGTCCGGGACATCCATTTCGTATTCAACATAATCCACGTCCTTGCGGTAGCCGGCAGCTTCCATTAGGGCTGGATAATACGCGTAGGAATATCCTGCTGCCTGGGTTGCCAATTCTTCAAACCCCTCCACCAGCATGCCGGCATGGTCCAGATTGGTGAATCCCATCGGGCCGTGTACCGCCGAAAGGCCTTCTTCCCGCGCCCAAGTTTCCACTTTCGCAAGCAGCGCGGAACTGACCGCGCGGTCATCGATCACATCAAACCATCCAAAACGCATAAACGGCTGTTTCCATTTCTCGTGATGGCGGTGGTTGATAATGCCAGCGATGCGGCCTACCACCTTCCCGCCCCGCCACGCGATCCAATAATTGGCGTCGCAGTAAGCAAAAGATGGGTTGCTGGAACGATCCAGCGTACTCCGTTCATCTTTTCTCAGAGAAGGCACCCAATAAGGATTTCCCGCATACAAATGATGCGGGAAATTGATAAATGCCTTTAATTCTCTGGGAGTACTTACAGGCTCAATTGTGAAATCCATCAAACCATCCAAAATATTATTTTTCTGTGATTGTAACAGATGTGATCACATCTCCCGTGAATGTGGGCGCTTTGGAAGGATCGCGCCTGGTAATCCCAGCCACAACATCCATACCGGATGTCACTTCACCAAAAATTGTATAGCCGCCATTCAAATGCGGAAATGCAGCATAGGTAATAAAAAATTGGCTGCCATTCGTGTCCCGGCCTGCGTTCGCCATTGCCACCAATCCCTGCCGGTCAAACTCCACCCCAGAATCTTCATTCTCAAATTGGTATCCCGGCCCGCCTGCGCCGCTTCCTGTTGGGTCGCCGCCCTGCGCCATAAATCCTTCCAAAACTCGGTGGAAGGTTACACCATCGTAGAACTTTTCCCGCGCCAGAAACACGAAATTGTTAACCGTAACCGGTGCTTTATCGGCGAATAATGCGATCGTGAACGTGCCGCCTTTCTCCATATCAAATACTGCCTGATAGGTTTTTCCATCGTCAATTACGATAGCCGGCTGTTCTTCATATTGCTTATGATTTGTATTCATGTTTTCCCTTTAAACTTAAATTGTTATTATTGTTTGCGGATCACCGCAAACACAAGGGGAACATTATACCCGTTGAATGATAAGAATTTAATAAATTGGCGGTATTTATCCGCTGTAACCGCACAGCGCGATCGCACCCGGCCCAGTGTGCGCGCCCAGGATCGGGTTGACCATGCCGATTATGAGTTCGTCCGGGTCGAATTCCACCCGCACCTGCTCCGCCAGCGCTTCCGCCTCTTCCTGCACATCATTGTGCAGCACGGCAATATGCAGCGGCTTAGACGGATCCATATGTTTGAAAAATACCCTGAACAGATTTCGTTTGCCGCTTTTCCTGGAGCGCGACGGTAGGCCCACCCCCACTTCACCAGTATCTGCTTTGACATGCACCAGCGGTTTGATCTTCAGCAGCGAATCCAAAAGGTTTACCGCTTCGCCAATCCTGCCCCCTTTGCTGAGGTATTCTATCGTATCAAGCAGAATATAATACGCCATCTTTCCGCGAATTTTTTTCACCTGCGCGACCATTTCTTTCAGGCCAGCCCCTTCTTCGCGCGCGCGGGCAGCAGCGATCACCTGCCAGCCCAATCCCATCGAATTATTGCGGCTGTTTACAACCGTCACCGGAAAATCTGCCTCTGCTGCCGCCTGTTGGGCAACATTGAATGTGCCGCTCTGGGCTTCGCTGATGGTAATGCACAGGATCTCTTGCGCTCCTTTATCCCGCATGGATTGAAAAACCGACTGGAAATCACCGGGAACGGGCTGGGATGTGGTTGGATGAACATTTTCGGAGCGCATGCGTTCATAAAACTGCTTTGCGTTGATATCCTTTCCAACAACTAGCTCCTCATCCCCGAAAACAACGGTCATCGGTACGACAGCAATATTAAATTGCTGTATCCATTCCGCTGGGATATCGCTGGTTATGTCCGTAACAAGGCCAATTTTTCGTGTCATATTTCACCTGCGCATTTTTTTAAGATGATTTTATTGTACTGTACAATCGCAGAAACCCACCGAAACACGCATGCTGACCTGCTGGATAGCGATCTACCTATCTCTTAACGAATCAGTAACGGTGCTAGAACGAAAATTAGGTTACCGTCTGCCGTTCTTGTGAATAATTTTCATACAGCCGATCCCGCATGATCTCTCGCACCCGTTCCATCCCGCGGAATAGGTCAATAAACCGAGTATACAGCGGCGCAATCCCCATTCGGATATTATCCGGTGCCCGGAAATCAGGGATCACCTGGACCGCTGGCGGATTGGGTGCGACCATTGCACAGTTGATACGGTAGCCTTCAGTATGGCGCAGCGAAACATGCGATCCGCGCTGGCTCGGATCTTCTGGCGTACCCAAAGTAAATCCGTATGGGAACAGCCATTCCTTAGCCAATGCAATCATGTACTGCGTTTGCTGCACGCTCTTCGCCCGCACCGCCTCCATCGTCGCTTCCAGCAACACATCGATTCCTGGTTCAATCGCCAGCAGCGAAAGCATCGGCAGGGTGCCCACACGAAAGCGGGAAATATCCGTCGCCGGTTGAAAATTCAGGTTGAAATCGAACGGTTTATCCGCGGCAAACCACCCCCACATGGGTGGGATTAATTTTTCCTGCAGTTCTCTGCGCACATACAAAAAAGCGGGAGAACCCGGCCCGCCGTTCAGATATTTATACGTGCATCCCACCGCAAGGTCCACACCGCTCGCGTTCAGGTCAACCGGAACGGCGCCGACTGAGTGGCACAGGTCCCACAACATCAGAGCCCCGTTTTTATGCGCGATGTCGGTTACACGCTTCATGTCGTACATGAATGCGCTCTTAAACGCCACATGCGATAAACTGACCAGCGCGGTCTCTCCGTTGATAGCCTTCCGCATATCTTCCGTTTTGATATGGATTGAATCACTTGATGGAATCAATCGCAGGGTATGCTGGTTGTCAAGCATATCGATAATTCCCTGCAGGATATACAGGTCGGAGGGAAAATTCAAAACATCGCTGACGATCTCTTTTCGGTTTGGACGTGCCTTTAGGGCTGCCGTTGCCAGCTTGAATAGGTTGATTGATGTGCCTTCCGTCACCAGAATCTCATCCGCCTGCGCCCCAACCAGCTTGGCTATCTTTGCACCCAGCATCCGATCACTCTCAATCCAACCTTCATTCCAGGCTCGGATCAATCGTGTTCCCCATGCATCACGCACCGCCTCCTGCAGCATTTTTTCAGTCTTCTTTGGCAGCCGCCCCAGGGAATTTCCATCCAAATAGATCAGATTAGGGTCCGCGATGGCAAACGCCTCTCGGTATTGCGCCAGCGGATCATTTTCATCCATCCATTGGGCGTATGCGGGTCCGGCAGAAAATGCATTCATCGTCTTTTCCTTTTTTAATAGTATGTGTTGTAGTCTTATTTGTACAAATCGTACCGTTCGGGTGCGGGCGTCAATGTCACGGATAATGCGTTGACCCGTATCCATCCTATCCGAAAAAAACATCCTTCATCGCAATCCACGTTTCACTCTTAGCATGCAAGTCTTGGTCAGCTATTTATTGTCCACTCTAGCAGAATCGCAACGGATTAGAGACTCTTTAATGCTTCTCGCCTGCGGTCAGCAGCCCGCAGTCGTATCGCCAGGACAAGCGATGCGGCGGAAAACGCACCCATCGCTCCATACATCACCCCCGACCCGAAATCCTGGTACAGCCAGCCCGCCAGCAGTGATCCGACTGCCATACTCAGCCGGATCAGGATCGCACTGCGAACTCCCTGCGCTGTTGTGCCGATCTTGCGCGGCGCGCGTTCATTCACATACGCCACACTTCCCGCCTCGATCATCGCAAAACTTCCACCACTCAGCATCAATACCGGCAAGATCACTGCTGGCTGCCGGATCAGTGCCATTAGGATAAACCAAACCAATCGGAACACAAACGAGATCACCATCATGCGCCGGGAACCGATCCGTCCCTGCAGCCGTTTGGCAACCGCAAACCCCGCAATCTCGCCTACAATTGCCATCACCATTGCCAAGCCCATCACAATCGAATTTCCTCCCAGGCTCTTGATGTGCAGGAATAGGAAATTGATCATGCTTGCTTCCGTCAACCCAAACAGGAAAATGATCCCCATCCATAATGCGAATCCAGGAAAGCGCATTAGATCCAAAATGTCAGAAAAACGCGCTTTCTCTGTTTCCTTTGGTGTGTTTTGGTGCGCTGCCGGCAGGAAAATGATCAATCCCAGCAGCGGCAGCAGCAGTACGATATGCAGGCTGAACATCACGGAAAGCGGTGCATCCGGTCGGTTCAGGATCAAACCAGCCAGGAACACCATGATGCCCCATCCAAGTGATCCGCCCATCCGCACCATGCTGTAATCCCGCGGGTTTTCCAGCGCGCGCAGGGTGTCCTCATCCAGAATTGCGATCGCCGGCGATTGAAAAATGGAATACAACACAACCACAGGCAATAATGTAGCGAAGGATGCCATATATGGGAACAGGATTAAAGCCGCGATCATACCAACCACGCATATCAACAGAATGAGTTTACGCCGCCGCAGCACATCGGAAAGGAACGCCAGTGCGATCGCGCTAAAAAATGAAACCAGCGCCCGCAGGCTGCCCAGCTGGCCAATCTGATTCCCGCTCAGCTGTACGCTCTCCAAATACAATCCAAGATAGGGTACAAAAGGGGCAATCGAGCCCCAGTAA
>Ga0180431_10009371_pt1 | contig 11073 bp, 10 predicted proteins | sample SS_ome_11_FD_132459 | JGI IMG/M metagenome (GOLD analysis project Ga0180431, IMG submission 132459) | Hypersaline lake sediment archaeal communities from the Salton Sea, California, USA - SS_1_MS_1 metaG | ecosystem: Environmental > Aquatic > Non-marine Saline and Alkaline > Hypersaline >...
ACATCGAGCTGAGAAGAATAAGGAATCTTCCCTCGTTCATTTGATACGTGCAAGAGCGTTATATGGCGAAATTCGTAAGGGTTATTTGCCCAAGTTGTAGTAAAGATATCTACATGGACCCATCGGAGGTTCCGGAATCAGGGAAAAGCGTTATCTGTTCCTCGTGCGGCACTACATTCAAGGTGAAACTTGGGAAGAAGGACAAACAGCCCAGCGAGAATAAGGAAGTCGATTACTTGACGAAACCCCGGGTGGTGGTTATTGAAGATTCCAAGTTTGCACGAACACAGATAATTGAAGCCCTCGGCGAGGAGGGCATTGCCGTTGTGGAGGCAGAAACCGCCGAGGAAGGCCTGAAGATAGTGAGGGAAATACAGCCGTCGGTGGTTATCGTGGATATTTTCCTTGGAATCGGAAATCCCCAGGGGCTTGACATCATCAGAACCATCAAGAAGGGTTCGACGCAGGGCTCACCGGACGAGATCAAGGTGGTGATGTACACGGTGATGTCCGAGGAGAAAGTTCCCCTGGCCGTACGAAAAATGACCGATTCCTTCGTGCACAAGGGGCCCACCGCCCTGTTTCATCTCAGAGAAGAAGTTATCCGGCTTCTCAAGAGATAAAAGGGAGGGGTTGAAAGAAGGGGGAGGGTACCGGAGATACACAGAACTCATCCCATACAGACCAGTATTGAAATAGAAAACCGGCTTTTTCGTCTGGCGAAAAAGCCGGTTTTTTCATCCAGTGTTTTTTGATATAAAATCGCCTCCGCCCCTTCTGTTCACGCCTTCTTCCAGATTCTCTTTTTCTCTTTCCCTTTCCTCCCGTCAGTTCTTACGGGCGATCTTCTCGTTGAGGATGGTAATCTGCATAGCCAGGGAGGCGGCGTTTGAGAGAATCTGGAGCTGATCCAGATTCTTGTCGGCAACGGCGCCGGATTCATCGTCACAGTACAGTATGGCCACCGCCTTGTCGTACACCACAAAGGGGATGATCAGGCAGTTGGTCGGTTTGAAGCCTCCGATGTGATTGTGGAGTTTATCCGAGTCCGAGTCGGTCAGCTCACCGGAGTAGAACGTCCGCTTGGTTACCACCTCTTCAAAGGAATCAAGCTCCAGGATACCCATCGTAAACGCCGTGGGTGTCTTGTTCAGTTTTTCAATCTCGTCGTTGCCTTTCTTGGAAAATCCTTTGTAATAGCTCAGGTCTCCCTTTTTCAGCACGGCAATGAACCCGCGATCGTGGTCGATTCTCAGGAAATTGAATATGGTATCCGAGATGAAGGAGAAGCTCTGTTTCCTGAGCAGTTCCCTCGAGGTTTTTTTCAGATAGGTCAGATCGAAGATATCCCTCTCTATCTCCCGCTCGGCGCTTCCCAGCTCCAGTTTCGCATCCAGAAGCTCGCTGATGAGCTGTTCCCGGATGAATGCAAGCTGCTCCTTTTCGTTGTGGATGCGCTTGTTGCGAAACAGGTTCTCAACACAGAGAGAAAGCTCTTCGACAAACTGATCCAAACCGGTTCTCAACAGGTTGCTGCTGAGATGGGATTTGTCCGGCTTGTTGAGGAAATAGCTGGCGCCCATGAAGAGCGACTTGAGCCGGATCTCCGTATCGTTGATGGAAGTAATAATAATGACCGGAATGTGGGGGAAGTTCTGATTGGTTTCGCTGAGAAGCTCCAGGCCGCCGTAAATCTCCATGGTGGATTTGATGCCGGGCATGACCAGGTCGAGAATAAGCACCGGGGAAACACGGGTCAACTCCAGGCTGTTAATTCGGTCCAGGGCTTCCGTGGGATTGTCGTAACTTTCCACCGTGTAGCCGAAGTTCATCAGCCCGTCGGCAAAGATGGTGCGCATCAGCTTTTCGTCCTCCACCAGGATCACCAGTTCCTGGGGGGAGAAGGACGAAATGCTGTTGGCCACGTTCTCGATGGATTTGATGATTTCGTCCTTGATGTTCGCCTGGTCGGTCGGGGCGGATTTTACAACGATGTCCTCATCATGCTCTTCGGAGAGGAAATCGACCTCCATGTTCGAAAACGATCGATCGATCTCTTCCAGGAACTCGTCCACGTCCACGGAAAGCTCCACCTCGTCTTCATCTATCTTTTCATCCTCGAATCGATAGATCCCATCCCAGAAGAACATGGAATAGAGGGTATCCTCCATGATTTCCTTGAGAGTGACTTTCAGGTCGTCCTCGGAAACGAAACCCTGCTTGAGGAGGATATCGCCCAGACGGGTATTGGGGGCCTCCTTTTTTTGAAACATCAGGCTCTTTCGAAGGTCTTTTTCGCTGATGAGCCGCTTTTCAATCATTCTTCTCCCCAGACGCTCCTTGAAGGTCGGAGAGTAGGCCTTGACGATTATGCCGTCGAGGAAATGAATTGTCCCAAAACCTTCCTGGGACTTCACCGCCAATACACCGGTCAGGGTGTCACGCTTGACTTCCCTGAGTATATCGGCGAGTTTGTTCTTTTCAAGGCTTCCAGAGAGTTTCATGATCGCCCCAATTGGTTTGTCACAGCAAAAAATGTATAGGTTATAATATAAAATTAACGCGGAAAAGACAAGCAGATTTATTTATCATACCATAACATAATGAATTGAAAATAAGAAATTGAAAGACATGTTCAATAAGTATAATCTATATGTAACAATCAGCGCAATAATAAAACAGCATATGAATACTATATGTACTATTTTTAATCATCGTCGAACATTTCCCAAAGCGGCATTCCATATCATTCTAATGAAAAGGCTTGACAGTATGTAAAAACGTGTGTGATAATTATATCTTTTAGAAAACCTCACTGTATGAGCGGTTTCTACGCCTCATGGGTCACTTCGTACTTCTGATCATCAGCGCGGTCCTTGTAAATAACTTCGTTCTCGCGCGTTTTTTGGGCATCTGTCCCTTCCTGGGGGTTTCCAAGAAAACGGAAACCGCCGTCGGGATGAGCATGGCGGTCGTCTTCGTGATGACCATTGCGGCGCTGGCGACGTGGTTGCTGCAAACGTACATTCTCATCCCCTTCGGAATCCAGTATCTCCAGACCATTGTATTCATTCTTGTCATCGCGTCCCTGGTGCAGCTTGTGGAGATGGTCATCCAGAAGGTCAGCCCGGTGCTCTATCAGGCACTGGGTATCTATCTGCCGCTGATCACCACAAACTGCGCGGTCCTCGGCGTGGCCGTTCTGAACATCCAGAAGGAGCATACATTCTGGGAGGCCATTATATTCGCCTTCGGCGCATCCCTCGGATTCGGTCTGGCCCTGGTTCTGTTTGCGGGTATTCGGGAGCGACTGGATCTGGCGGACGTGCCGAAATCGCTCAGAGGCACCGCCATCGCACTGATTACGGCGGGGCTCTTGTCTCTGGCGTTTATGGGATTTGCGGGACTGGTAAAATAACGGAACTATCGACATGCTCTCTGCGATACTCACCCTTGCGGGTCTTGGTTTTTTGGCGGCCCTGGGATTGGCGGTGGCCTCCCGGGTTTTTTACGTCAAGATGGACCCCAGGGTCGCCACCATCGCCGATATCCTTCCTGGTGCGAACTGCGGCGCCTGCGGGTACGGCGGCTGCGGGGCGTTTGCCCAGGCGATCGTCTCCGGTGAGGGGAAGATCGAAGCCTGCTCCGCCATCGACGAGGAAGGGGCCCATGCCATCGCGGACATCATGGGTATCATGTATACCGAATCGGAAAAGGAGTGGGCGGTGGTGCTGTGTCGCCATACCGACGGCGGTGTGGCGAATACCTTCGACTACGTGGGAATCTCGGACTGTCGGGCCGCAAATCTCGTGGGCGGCGGCCCGAAGGCCTGTCCCTCTGCCTGCATCGGCCTGGGGACCTGCGCCGCGGTGTGCCCCTTCGGGGCCATTACCATGAGCGCGGACGGTCTCCCCATCATTGATCCGAACAGATGCACCGCCTGCGGCGTCTGTGTCGCCGAATGTCCCAAGAACGTGATCGTGCTGGCGCCGGTCTCCTCGGCGGTCTCGGTACACTGCTCATCTGAAGATAAGGGGGCGGCGGTCAAGAAGGTATGCAGCACAGGCTGCATCGGGTGCGGCGCCTGCGTGCGGGTGTGTCCCTTCGAGGCGATGACCATGGAGAACAACCTGGCGGCGGTCAACTACTCCAAGTGCCGGGTGTGCGGCCTGTGCGTATCTGTCTGTCCCACCAACGCCATCAGGGATCACCGGGACGAGCTGAAGGTGCGAAAGATCGCGGTCATCGGTGATGACTGCAACGGCTGCACGCTGTGCGCCCGGGCCTGTCCCGTGGACGCCATCGCCGGGAATCCGAAAGAACAACACACAGTCGACCCGGCCCGCTGTATCGGCTGCGGCATCTGTGCGGATCAGTGCAAGCGGGGGGCCGTGTCGATGATCACCGTTGACAACACTGAAGACGAGGCGAGCGGACCAGCGACGGTCGTGGGCGGCGGGGGGAGATGATGGGCGCACGGAAGAAACAGAAAACCTATCGCTTCCAGGGGGGCGTTCATCCCCCTGAGGAGAAGCTAACGGCCGCTCTCCCGACGGAGGCCATGCCCCTTCCCGAGAAGATATACATCCCACTCTCCCAGCACATCGGCGCCCCGGCGGTGCCGGTGGTGAAGGAGGGGGACCGGGTTCTGACCGGTATGGTCGTTGCCGAGGCGGGGGGATTCGTCTCCACGCCGGTTCACGCCTCGATATCCGGCACGGTGACCGGGATCGTCGACTATCCCCACCCGGTGGGACGGAACATGCCAGCGGTGGTTGTCGAGAGTGACGGCGCGGACAAGCTCGACGAAAAGATCACACCCCCCCCCGATATCAATTCGCTCACGGGCGAGGAGATCCGGGAGATCATCAAGAACGCCGGCATCGTGGGGCTGGGGGGGGCGGCGTTTCCCACCCACGTGAAGCTCTCACCGCCCAAGGACAAACCCATCGACACCCTCATCATCAACGGCGCCGAGTGCGAGCCCTACCTCACCGCCGATCACCGGCTGATGCTGGAGCATCCTGAAAAGGTCATCGGCGGCGCGCGCCTTCTCGCGAAAGCCCTGGGTGTAACCCGCGTTCTCACAGGCGTCGAAAAGAACAAGATGGACGCCGTCCAGGCCCTCACCGGCGCCACCGGCTCCGACGTGGCGGTGGTCCCGTTTGCGGTCCACTATCCCCAGGGGGCGGAAAAGCAGCTCATCAAGGCGTCGGTCGACCGGGTGGTCCCCGCCGGCGGCCTTCCCATGGACGTCGGCGTGGTGGTCCAGAATGTGGGCACCGCCGCGGCGGTGTACGACGCGGTGACCGACGGCATGCCGTTGATCTCGCGGATCGTTACCGTCACCGGACCGGGGATCAGAACCCCGAAGAACCTCCGGGTCCGAATCGGCACCCCCCTTTCCGAGGTGATCGCGTCCTGCGGGGGACTCGCTCCGGACGTCAGAAAGGTGATCCTGGGGGGACCCATGATGGGAAACGCCCAGTTCAATCTTCAGGTGCCGGTGATAAAGGGCACCTCCGGCGTCCTGCTGCTGACCGAATCGGCGGCGGAGGTATTACAGCCGGGGCCGTGCCTCCGGTGCGGTAACTGCGTCCGGGTGTGCCCCATGGGGCTGACACCCCTGATGTTCGCCCGGTACACCGAACTGGGCATGTTCGACGAGGCGGCGGAGTTCAACGTGGCCGACTGCATCGAGTGCGGTTGCTGCGCGTATGAATGTCCCGCCCATATCCCCCTGGTGCAGTACGCGAAATACGCCAAGGCGGAGATTCAAAACAGGAAAAGGAAGGCTGCCGGGTGAAAGACGTCTATCTCATAACCTCGGGACCCCACGTCCACAGCACCGACAGCATCCCCCGGGTCATGTACTCGGTGGTACTCGCCCTGCTGCCGGCGGTGGCCGTGTCCATCCTGTTCTTCGGCGCCGCCGCCCTGATGATGTATGCGATCTCCATCATCACCTGCATCGCCGCCGAGGCCGCGTGCCAGAAGATCATGAAGCGACCCGTCACCGTCACCGACGGAAGCGTGTTGATCACGGCGATCCTTCTGGCCATGAATCTCCCTCCGTCCGCCCCCTGGTGGCTGGTGGTGGTGGGGAGCCTGACGGCGGTGGTGCTGGGCAAGCAGGTCTACGGGGGGCTTGGGTACAACCCCTTCAACCCGGTCCTGGTGGCTCGGGTGGTGTTATTGATATCGTTCCCGGTCCAGATGACCAACTGGGTGTCCCCGGCACCGCTGTTTTCGGGGATAGACATGGTATCGATGGCAACCCCCCTGGGTGAGATCAAGACGGAGCTTTTGACCACCGGGGCCATCGACCTCGCTCGATATAATTATTTCGACTTCACCGTCGGCTTCATGGGCGGAAGCCTGGGGGAGATGTCGGTGATCGCGCTCCTTCTGGGTGCACTGTTTCTCCTCTACCGGGGATACATCACCTGGCACATCCCGGTGACCTATATCGGGACGGTCTTCGTCCTCACCGGCATATTCTGGATGTATGATCCCACAAGCTTCGCCAACCCGGTTTTTCACGTGCTGGCCGGGGGACTGGTGCTGGGGGCCTTTTTCATGGCCACCGACATGGTGACCACCCCGGTCTCTCCCCGGGGGATGGTTATCTTCGGCCTGGGCTGCGGCATCCTGACGGTGGTGATCCGCCTCTTCGGCGGCTATCCCGAGGGGGTCGCCTTTTCGATATTGCTGATGAACGCCGCGACACCGATCATCGATCGGTACACCGTGCCCAGGAAGTTCGGATACACGAGGCCGGATGAGGCGGGAGGGGCGTCATGAAGGAAATAGCCCGGCTCATTTTGGTACTGGTCCTCATCTGCCTGGCTGCGGCCCTGGCCCTCTCCCAGGTCTATTCCCTGACCAAGGGACCCATCGAAAACGCCCTGAGGGAGGAGCGACTGCGGGCGATCCGCACCGTCCTGCCGTCCTATGACAACGAGCCGGACCGGGATGTGATACACATGGTGACCGGGACCGATGACGAGGGGGCGGAGATCGCCACCGATTACTACATCGGCAGGAGCGGCGGGGTAATCGTCGGCATCGCCTTTGAGACGTCGTCGCCCGCGGGCTACAGTGGGGACATCGACCTGATGGTGGGGGTGGATTCGGACTGTGTTATCACCGGCGTGGAGGTAATCAGCCACGCGGAGACGCCGGGCCTGGGCTCGAAGATCACTGAAAAAGGATTCCTCGACCTCTTCCCCGGCAGGGACCTTTCAAACACCCGCTGGGCGGTGAAGAAGGACGGGGGGGACATCGATCAGATCACCGGCGCCACCATCTCCCCCCGGGCGGTGGTGGAGGCCGTATACACAGGCCTTGAGGTTTTTGCCGCCCACCGGGAGGTGATCCTCTCCCTGGCGGAGCATGATGAACAGGCCCCGGACGACGTATCCGGGGAAGTCCCGGATGACTCGTCCGGGGAGATGGAATAGGGTATCGATATGGTGACATGGTCTGATTTTACCCGGGGATTGTGGAAGGAGCACCCGATTTTCGTGCTGGTGCTGGGAATGTGTCCCGCCCTGGCGGTGACCACCTCGGCGATAAACGGCATCGGGATGGGCCTTGCCACCACCTTCGTGTTGGTCTGCTCCAACATCGTCGTGTCGTCGATCAGAAACATCATCCCCTCCAAGGTGCGTATCCCGTCTTTCATCGTGGTCATCGCGTCGTTCGTGACCATCGTGGACCTGGTGATGAACGGGTACTTTCACGACCTGCACAAGACCCTGGGGCTGTTTATCCCGCTCATCGTCGTCAACTGCCTCATCCTGGGGCGCTCCGAGGCCTTCGCTTCCCGGAAGCCGATCCTGGATTCCCTCGTAGACGGCCTGGGGATGGGGATCGGATTCACCCTGGGGCTCTTCATCCTGGGGGCCATCCGGGAGGTGCTGGGCAACGGCAGCATCCTGGGGATGAGCATTTTCGGTGAGGGATTTCATCCCCTTCTGGTGATGGTGCTCCCCCCGGGCGCGTTTATCACCCTCGGATTTCTGCTGGGGTTGATGAATGTGATAGAAGAAAAGCGGCAGCAGCGGACAGAGAATAGCTAATAGGAGAAACGCCGTGGCGGAAATTTTGAAAAAGGAGCGCCTGTCAGATCAGGTGGTGAAAATAGTGGTGGATGCGCCCCTCATCGCGAAGAAGCGACAGGCGGGGCAGTTCGTCGTGCTGATCATCGATGAGCGGGGGGAGCGGATTCCTCTGACCATCGCCGACGCCGACCCCGACGCCGGAACCCTCACGATCATCTTCCAGGAGGTGGGAAAGTCCACCATGCACCTGGGGACGCTTAATGAGGGGGACGAGATTGCCCACGTGGTGGGCCCCCTGGGGAGGCCCACCCATATCGAGAATTTCGGCAGCGCCGTGTGCATCGGCGGCGGGGTGGGCATCGCCGCCCTGTATCCCATCACCCAGGCCCTCCACAACGCCGGGAACCGGGTCACCTCCATCATCGGCGCCCGGAACAAGGACCTTCTGATGCTCCAGGACGAGATGGAGGCGGTCTCCGACGAGCTGCTGATCTGCACCGACGACGGCTCCTGCGGTCTTCAGGGATTCGTTACCAGCGTGCTGTCCGAGGTCATCGAGCGGGGGGAGAAGATCGATATCATCGTGGCGGTTGGCCCGGTGCCGATGATGCGGGCGGTTTCGGAACAGACCCGTCCCCAGGGCATCAGAACCGTGGTGAGCCTCAACTCCATCATGGTGGACGCCACCGGGATGTGCGGGGCGTGTCGATGCGAGGTGGATGGGGAGACGAGGTTCGTGTGCGTGGAGGGGCCGGAGTTCGACGGTCACGCGGTGGATTTCGATGAGCTGGCCAAGCGCCAGAGGGCATACCTGGAAGCGGAAAAGCAGGCCGTGGAGCATTTTACCGGCGGCGGCAGATAAGGACTGACGAGCATGGACCCGAAAGAGCGGATGAAGATACCCCGGCAGAAGATGCCGGAGCAGAACCCGAAAGCACGGGGGACAAATTTTGACGAGGTCCCTCTTGGATATGACGCCGACCTTGCGGTTACCGAGGCCACCCGATGCATCCAGTGCAAGAAGCCGGGATGCGTCGCCGGATGCCCGGTGGAGATAGACATTCCCGGCTTCATCAAGCTGATCGCCGAGAAGGACTTCGTGGCGGCGGCGAAAAAGATCAAGGAGGAGAACGCCCTCCCCGCGGTGTGCGGCCGGGTGTGTCCCCAGGAGGACCAGTGCGAGGTCAAATGCGTCCTGGGAAAAAAGGGCGACCCGGTGGCCATCGGGCGGCTGGAGCGGTTCGCCGCCGATTATGAGCGGGCCCAGGGCGAGGTATCCATCCCGGACCTTCCCTCCCCCACCGGAAAGAAGGTGGCGGTGGTCGGCTCCGGACCGGCGGGTCTGACGGTGGCCGGCGAGCTTCGGCTCCTGGGGCACGACGTGACGATCTACGAGGCGCTGCACAAGCCGGGGGGGGTGCTGGTGTACGGCATCCCGGAGTTTCGGCTTCCCAAGGCCATCGTCCAGGCCGAGGTGGACTACCTCATCAAGCTGGGCGTGAAGCTCGAGACCGACGTGGTGGTGGGAAAACTGATCACGGTGGACGAGCTGCTGGAAGATTATGATGCGGTGTTCATCGGCAGCGGCGCAGGATTACCCCTCTTCATGGGCATCGATGGAGAGAACCTGAACGGCATCTACTCCGCCAACGAGTACCTCACCCGCTCCAACTTGATGAAGGCGTACAAGTTCCCGGAATACGACACCCCCGTGGCGGTGGGAAAACGGGTGGCTGTGGTGGGTGGTGGCAACGTGGCCATGGACAGCGCCCGGACGGCCCTCCGCCTGGGGGCCGACAAGGTCTTCATAATATATCGCCGCTCCCGGGCCGAGATGCCCGCCAGGGACGAGGAGATCGAGCACGCCGAGGAGGAGGGGATCGAGTTCAACCTGCTCACGAATCCCCTCAGGTATATCGGCGACGAAAACGGCTGGGTGAAAGAGGTGGAGTGCATCCGCATGGAGCTGGGAGAGCCGGACGATTCGGGCCGCCGGAGGCCGGTGCCGATGGAGGGATCGGAGTTTAAAATCGAGGTAGACGTAGTGGTGGTGGCCATCGGGAACAGCCCCAATCCGCTGATACCGGATACCACCCCGAACCTCAAGACCCAGCGGTGGGGAAACATTGAGGCCGACGAGGAGACGGGGGAGACCTCCCGGGAGGGGGTTTTTGCCGGGGGGGATATTGTGACCGGCGCCGCCACGGTAATCCTGGCGATGGGCGCGGGCAAGAAGGCGGCCCGGGCCATGCACAAATACCTCATGGGGGACGGCGATTCGGCGTAATCCCGCAGGAAACGACGGTGTGTCTGAAGGGCGGAATACGTATTGTCGTGAAGGGTGGATGATGTTTCGGTGGGGGGCGAAGATGATACGATCATGCGTTGTGACGGAATTGTGAAACGGGGGAGCGGGCGTTCCGGCTTCCCCGTTCGCTGTTTCGGGCAAAAAAAAAGGAAAACTGGAAATGTTTTCCTTGGAGAAGGTAACGTAACAACACTTGGTAGGTGCTCTCTTTATAGCAATCTTCTATTAAAAAGACCTTAAATGGGGATTAAATGTTTTTAATAGGGCGAGTATGGTAAAAAAAAAGGAAACCCACAGAGAGGTTTCCGATTCAGGAGGTAACTTTGTTTTCTTTGTTTTGTTAAGTATATAGTATCCTTGAAGTATTAATACCGCATTAAATCAGAATTAAATGCTACTAATGAGATATGGATAATGTAATCAAAATTTCTCTCAAGCGGGTATCAGGATATACCGGCCCCCTGCCGAGATACATCAGCCCCGGCGCCGCCGGTGCGGATATCTGTGCCTATCTCGAACGGGAGATGACGTTGGGGCCGGGGGAGTGGGCGGCGGTGTCCACCGGCATCGCCCTGGCGATTCCTCCCGGATACGAGTGCCAGGTGCGACCCCGGAGCGGCCTAGCCCTGAAACACGGCGTGACGCTGTTGAACAGCCCCGGCACCATCGACAGCGACTACCGGGGGGAGCTCAAGGTGA
>Ga0180431_10009376_pt1 | contig 11071 bp, 5 predicted proteins | sample SS_ome_11_FD_132459 | JGI IMG/M metagenome (GOLD analysis project Ga0180431, IMG submission 132459) | Hypersaline lake sediment archaeal communities from the Salton Sea, California, USA - SS_1_MS_1 metaG | ecosystem: Environmental > Aquatic > Non-marine Saline and Alkaline > Hypersaline >...
TAAAAGTTTCTTCATCAAATGGATTAGATAAAACATAAGTTTCTTGATAAAGACCTGCGCCATCTACGTTCTCATCAGTGAAACCAAAACCATCATCATAAATTCTAACATGAATTCTGCTGTCTTCTGGCCAAGCATCTTTTACTTCAGACTCATCAATCATGTAGACTTTGTTAAGCGATGCATCTCTTTTCCAATCTCTGTTTTCTTCCTGCCAAATTCCGTTCATGAATAAATCAATTTTTGTTGTGGCAGAGAAAGGATTGTTAATGAGATAATCTTCAGTAGTTCCATCAGCATCAAACTTTTGATCAGTAAAAGAAACTGCTGTAATAGATCCAAGTTTTAAATCTATTCCTTTAAGATGTGCCGAGATCATTGCAGCAGTTTCAGAATCAACTGGGACAGGAACATAGTTATCGGCAGTGTAGTTTGCTGGGAGAACCCTTGAGTTCACCTGCTTTGCACCCGTACCTATATTTATATGTTTAGCATCTAGTTTGGTCATTCCCACACTCTTTCAGATCTGAAAGAGAGGAGTTACCCTCTCTCTCAGAATGTTTTTGATTAAGAGTCAAAGAAAACTTGGATCTTGTCACCTTCTTCGAGAAGAGATTCGAGTCCAAGACCATCCCAATTCAAACGCTTGATGTCAGAACCGTCAGTGATGATCGTAAAATCGACTGTGTACTCTTGAGCAATTCCACCTACCGGAATTACCATAACACTTGTGGCATTCTTAGGAACGAGCGTGAGGTCTTTGTACTTCGCAGTGATGTCACTAGGAGAGAGAGTGAGAATTTCTTTTCTGTTTATGGCAGCATTACTTTCTGCATTTTCAAGTGCTGTCTCTAATGCTTGTACTGCTTGTTTGATTGTCTGGTTGTCGGCAATTGTATCGCCAGTGAAAGCACCCAAGTTCTCAGCACCTGCTGCAACACCAGAGAGAGTTTGAAGATTGCCAACGTATGCGTGATCAGAACCGTTAGAACTTCGGTGAGTTGTGTTTAGACCAACAGCAGTCTCGGCAGTATCAAGATCGTCTTGTGTTGACTTGAGTTGTGTGTCGAGTTGTCCAAGCTGTTCTTGTACATCGTCACCAGTTGCATAATTTGTTTGTGCCGATGCACCGATAGCAGACGCTGCATGAGCATCAATCGTATCGGTTTTGTGTGCAAGAAGATCAGCAGCAGTATCAGCATCAACAACACCATTGACAGCACCCATGAGCATACGATCAACACCCATTGAGTACATGTCGAAAACTTCTACGAAATAATAATCGAGAGATTCTGTTCCTGCCATCGTGTGGGGATCACCAGAAGCTTTTTTGTAAGATAGAGTGTAGACTCCACCAGACTCAGAAAGAACACCATAAACTTCGTCACCAGCACCGTCAGAAATACCATTGTCTGTTCCTGCATCACGAATGATAACCCGACCGATATCATTTGCACCACCGACTGAACCAACGAAGATACCTTTTGCAGCAACTGCCGAGACAGCACCACCAGCACCGACTGCTGTGTCAGTATTTGCAGCAGCAAGAACTTCAGTAGTGACTGTATCACTTGAAGCGTTAGAAGCATCAAAAGCAAGTACACCAACACGAAGTGCGAGTAACTTACTTTCGAGTACTGCTTGTTTTGCGTCAGCAGCAAGTTTTGCACCTGTTACATTCGCATCCTTGATCTTTAATGTTTCGACTGCATCTGTAGCTAACTTGGCAGCAGAGACTGCACCGTCAACAAGATACTTACCCTTTAACAAAGCCATACAACACTCCTTGGTTTTAAAGTAAAACTAATTGAATCATTAACTCATTATTACTCGGAAGAGCTTTAAAAAAATTTAGATTTTCCTGTAAATGTCTTTTGTAAAATTATTTGTCACATGAGAGATACATGATTGTTTTTTCTATAACCAGATCAGATCTGATAAAGCTAGTCTTTGGCATAATATTCTATGATAAGAACTTCACCTTCCTCAACAAGACCATCCATTCCAAGACCATTCCAACTGAATTCATTCCCAGTAACTGTAAAATCGTCACCAATTAATTGTTTAACTCCACCATCGATGTCACAAGAAACTTCTGTTGGATCAATCGGTGTACTGGGAAGAGTTACTTTCTTTTCTGTTATGTTCTGCGAGGTCAATGTATGAACGTGCTGTCTATATGTATCAGAAGCACTCTCTTTAATCTCAGTATCTATAATCTTTTGATCTCTCGTGCGTATGCGTGTGCGAGCAGCATCAGTAAGTTCAGATCCACGAAAGAGATGATAACCATCTGTTGGTCTGTAGAGAGTTGCAATTCCCACTGTAGGATTTGAAATAGTTTTTTCTACTTCGATAATGCGAAAAGGTTCACCGAAAAGTCCAGACTCTAGATGAGAAATAGTAAACTCTTTTCCTGCTGCATCAACTACAGAATCTCCAACAACTGCCTTGTTTGCAATCGATGGAACATCCCAGTTAGCTTCTACTTCATATTCGTAATTGGAAGCATCATAAACTGATGCTGTTGTAATCTGTCCTGCAACTCTTACTTCTGGCTCGAAATCAATCTGGTCAGGAGTGAACACGATTGAATCAAACGAAGAGTCTTGAGTAGGAAGTGCGTCAGCAGTTACAAACTGAACAGTGAGAGTAGCACCGTCTGTTACTGGTATCACTGTAGGAGATACAACTTCATATTGTCTTCCAACTTTATCTTCAATGTAATCACCAAGAGCAACATACTTTGGAACAACAGAGTCCGCAAAGAAAGCTTGTAGAGAATACTTTCCACCACCAAGTGCTGAAGGACTGTAGATAAAAATACTTTTAGCTAACATAGATCACCTAAAACGATGCGAGTTTTACGAAGACCAAGAGTTCTTTTGTTGAATCAGTATCTGATTGGATATTTTTAATCTGAAACTTTTCTCCTACCAGATCTGAACGATAAAAGTCTGCATAGTTTGCAGAAGGAGTTGTTAGAGATGGCATCACTTGTTGAATGTAATCAAGTGAAGAGATTGGGCCGTCATTCTTCTGATACACACGAGCATGTACTGGAACTTTTCCTGACTCTCCATGTGTAATAATCAAAGTATTGTTGGTTGTATCAAATGGAGCACCCGAAACTTCATCACCACGTTGAAGAGTCCAACCGGATGGCTTAACGAGTCCTACGTCTGCAAGTCTTGCTGCAAGGTTTGCTCCTGCTGGGAGAACAAGCATGTATTCGTCTACTGTTCCACCACTTCCACCGGACTGTGCTACCCATTTGAAATCGTAATCAGTGCCAGAATTTTTTGCGAGAACCTGATCCGTTGTTCCACCAACAGGTACACCAACACCATCTGTTCCATCAGCACCTGCTGGCCCTTGTGGCCCAGTATCGCCCGTATCTCCCTTTACACCCTGTGGCCCTTGAATACCTTGGATACCTTGTGGCCCTTCCGCACCATCAGCACCGTCTGCTCCTGCTGGCCCTTGAATACCTTGTGGCCCTTGTGGCCCAGTATCACCTGTGTCACCTTTTATTCCTTGTGGCCCTTGTGGCCCAGTATCACCTTGGATTCCTTTTATGTTTGCATCAATCGACCAAGTACCTGATGCTTTTCTATAGACATCGGCATTGTCAGTCTTCAAGTAATAATCACCATCTGATCCAAGAGTATCTGATGGTACAGTGCTACCAGACAACCAAGAAGATCCACCACCACCAACTGGTGATCCACGATTTGTAATCTTGGTTACATTTCCAATCTCATCTTTGAAATAAAATTCAACTTGAGATCCTACCTTCTTCGAATAGAAAGCTCCCTTACCTGCTCCTGTGGCTGGATCTTCATCAACTGCTTCAGTGATAAACGGTTCAGATAGATCTAATTGATCTGGTTTGATTCCACTCATGAGTTATCCCCTATGATTTGACAATAAATGTGAAGATGTCTGAAAGTTCTGCACCGACTTCCAACGTGATGGTTGTTGAAGTTGCTTCCACATATCTCTGATCATTATCTCCCAGATCTGAGTCGGAAGTGTTGAGCATTAGAAGACCGTTTCTATACACATAAAGTTTTTCACTTCCCATAACATAGGAAGGAACTGTCAGTGTATTTCCAACTTGACCTGTAACTGTTTGTCTTGAAGACCAAGCTACTCCTGCGTACTCAAACAAAAATGTTTCTGTTAGTTCTGCAACATCGTCAAGTCTTATCGTAGTACTATCGAGTTCTATATACCTATATGCAGATGTACCAACACCTGCATTGTTCATCAGAACACCGTTTCTCCAAACTCTAAGTCTACCGTCACCAACTGTGTATGCTGGTATTGTTATGTCTTGAGTATTTTTATTTGTAACTGGATAAACAAATGCTGGTGACACATCTTCATTTATAAATGCCCACCCATCATCTACCAAAGCATCAGACTTCAAACCAATTACGTTAAGACCAAGTTCTGTGTACCTGTTCTCCAAGTCTCCCATGATCACAGAGTTGATCATTCTTACTCCGTTTCTGTATGGAGTTAGTTTGTTGGTTCCTGCGTCATAATTCTGGGAGAGAAGGATGCTTAATCCTGTTTGTTGTTTTAAATATTCAACCCAGTAAGGAGCAGTCGCCAAAGAGAAAACAACTTCGTCACCTATGGTTTCGATTTTGATTCCTGATAGTCCTCTTGCTTTTCTGATTTCAATATCACTACCAGACTTCCCACTAACGAACTCACCAGTGCCTGTTCCAATGTTTGATGCTGTATTGCTTTCCCCTGCATTAACATTGAGTCTGACATGCCCTGATGACACCTGTGAAATAGAAGCACCGTCACCAACAACATCAAGAACAGCAGCATTAGGTTCGATAGGAGATCCTTCATCACGCACCTCTAACTTAACTTGTGAAGATCCTGCTCCCATTGAAAAGTATCTAGACTTGACTGTGATCTTCGCACCATTCGGTATCGAATCTGTAAAAGTTATTTCATTGTTTGCTGTCTTTGTGTAATCAGCACTTGCACCTTGAAGTTTATAAACACCATTGATGTAAACTTCGATGTCATGCACATCATTGTTGATGTCAAAAGTAATTGCAGATGTTGTGTAAACTGCACCACCATCACTATCAATGTGCTCGACTTCATAATGTGCTTCAATTGCATGTTCACCAATTGTATCTAGGAAAGCACCTGTGTATTTTGCTTTGACAATAGCACCAGCAGGAACATTAAAAGATCCACCAGAACCATCAGTGAATTCAATTTGAGTTCCTGATATTTTTTTGTAATCTGCACTACCGTCTGCTGCTCTCGTCTGAAGATTTCCATTAACCCATACTTCAATGTCTTGAATGTCATTGTCAGGATCAAAAGTTCTTCCGCTTGTTGGAAATAGTGTGAAGACAGAAGCACCACCAGTAGACGTAGTTTCTTCGATTACTATGTCATGAGCGAATGCACCATCTTGTAAAAATCTTTGAATTGATGCAGGAGTTATAATCTCAGGAGCACCTGCACCATCATCTTTGACAGTAACAATACCTCTCAGCAAACCACCTGTGATTGAAGGAATAGGAGCAGCACCAATAGTAGCAGCATCACCAACTGGTAGAACCACTTCGATAGTATTATCCACTTTAAGAATAACAGCGTACTTGTAATAATTCCCTGCGGTCGATGGAGTATAAGGAGTAAAGTTATTACCGTTAACAACACTGCCTGTTTCAAAATTGATCGTACCACCTGCAAACTGCGATACGTTCTGATCGATAACCAAACCATAGTTATGTCCATCTGCATCAACCGTTGAAGCAGGAGTTACTGTTACTTCATAATCATTTGGAACACTCGCTACAACTTTAACGAGATCTCTAAAAATAGTTTCACTGTCAATTGTATTTAATCGTGAATATCCAATTGAACCTTCCATTGCAAACTCAGAAAGAGTCAGACCTGTGTGATCAATTGGATTGATGTTGTTTTCAAACACCATCTCTGCACGTTGATTTGTGTGGCCATTGAAATCAATACCAAGAACGAATCCTGAAATTACTCCCATTCCAATGAATTGACAGTTTGTATTTTCAAGAGTGATCGCAGTTGTTGAACCTGTTACTTGTCCTTCCTGTGTTGTTGTTGAAGAAACTGCAACATCACTACCACCGGATTTGAGTGTTACATCTGGTAGTTCTCCTGTTGTTACTGAGGAAGGAACTACAATAACTGCTACCGAAGAACTTTTCAGAGAGTTACTATTCACTGCCACATTATTTTGTGGTTGTTTACCATTTGCATTCGTAAATGTAATGTCAAATCCAGAAGTATAGTTTCCAGAAACAGAAACACTCTCAAGATTTGAAAGAGCTTCAAGTGCTGCCTTTACTTCCGTAGCACCTTCGTTCCAAGAAATTGCACTTGTGATCTGACCATCGAAATCAAGTCGGAAAGTTCCTTCATCTGGTACTGCATCAAAGTCTAAATGTTGAACAGCATCTATACCAGCATTTGTTCCTGCAATGATTTGCGTGTGTGGTTGTTTCTGATCAACACCAGTGAACTCAATTACAAACCCGTCAGTGACATTACCAGTTACAGTTACATCGGTAATTGATGCCAAAGCTTCTAAAGCAGACTCAACACCTGCTGCGTCAACATCGTGAGCTAATCTTGTTGTTTCATTTCCATCATGGACTAAAACAAATTCTCCTTCATCGGGTAACTGGGAGAACTCGATCTCTTGGATCTCATTTAGTCCTTCGAAGTATTTGATCCCTGAGTTCTTCCCAGTGAACATGAAATTGATTGACTTGCCATTCGTGTCCAAAGGAGTTAGAGATTCCACTTCGTAAATTTTATCGACTCTAACCCATCCACCATCAGGACAAGCATCGATTGCATCTTGCATGTCAGGGTAGTGATTGAACCCAATTTCATCAGAAACAACTACATCAATGAAAGATGAATACTGACCTGCGTTTCCTTTTTCGATTATGATTTGATCTGCTGCTGTAACCAGACCTACAGGTTTTCCTGTCGGAGTGTCTGTGAATTCACCTGCAACTAATGAAGAGAGATAAATTCTTGTGCCTACATCGTACCCTGTTGCTATCTCATAAAATCCACCTTCGTAGACTTGTCCTCTTGATACGTCTGCGAATCCTGCGAACTCACCTTTTATAGTTCCATCATAGATTGCTTTTTTGTAAACACCATCAGTGTCTCTATAGACCAGATCTCCGTTTGCAATTCCTGCATCAAATTGTGCGAACTCATCAAAGTGCTGACCGATATACTCATGTTCTGCTGGCTGTTCAAAGATACCAGCTTTTTCTAAGTTCCCTCTAATGTCTTCGTGTGCATTCGGATCTGTGTTGTGAACCGAGACTTCAAACGCTTGTGTATAATCGAATTGAAGAATCGACTCCAGATCTGCATTGATGATTGTGATCTGTGGTCTTAATGTTGTCGAACCACCATCAGGATCATAGTAAGTAGTGTTTGTTGGTTGTGCAACTGCCATGAGAAAGGTATCGTCATTTGAATCTTTCGCATAGATGTAAATCTCTTCAATAGTCTCAAGTGATGCTGCTTGATTCGGTGGAATCACACAAACAAATTTCATCTTGTCAGTATCTACTGGAATACGAGAAGAGATTGCACCAACGTACCACTCACCAGCATTGGGAGCAGTCATTGTTTTCCAGTCAACTTGACTTCCTGCCGATGCAACATCACTTACGCCAAAACTCTCAGGATAGATTTTCCAACCTTCCATGTTTTGAGCGTCACGCATCTTCTCAATGCCGACATCAGTTATGATTCCAATAAAACCAGCCATTATTTTCTCCTAAAGAGTACCTGTGATTTCACCTTCAAGATCGTAGTCTATGAATCCTGCAATTGTAGGTATGATGCCGACAAAATCATCGAAGTCATAAACCAAGTTTGCTATTTCAAATTTCGGATACACATAGTGCTCAACAAACTCACGAATCTTAGTGAGTGTTTCAAAAACGTCAGGAACAATTGTTGTGTCCATTAAGATGTCCATGTTGAATGTCATAGGATCACCAACAGGATCTTGTTCCCACCACTCTTCAATAACAAATTCAAAACCAAGTACTCGAAGAATTAATTCAAGACCTGACCTGTGACCTTTTAAAAAGTGAACTAAGGAAATAAAATGAAGTAGTACATCAGATTCAACTTGTGTCAGTGTTTCTGCAATCTCATTGATGTAAGCAAATCCATACTCTTCAATTATATTTGCTGCTACTTCATCACTAAGAAGTTCTGGATTCCTGTATTTGTTTTTTACGTCAAAGAAATCTTCCCTGTGCTTGGTTGAAATATAATCAAGCATCGAAGCAATCTTCGGATAAAGATCTCTGTCACGAAGTTCTCTTTGAAAATATTCTATTGTGTTTTCAGTTGTCATGAGCTAATTACTTCCTGCTCGATACTGTAGAATTCGTTCCATTCAAGTTCTGAAGGACTGTCTTTTGGATCTCTTGCAGTAAGAACCATGTCACCATCTTCTACTGTGTCTCCAACTGTAGTTGGCCAAGTAGGTTCACTTGCTTCTGAGTTTCCAACAAAACTTAAACACTGATACATGAGTTGCTGGGAAGAAGAATCGAAAACATCTGTACTAGGTTTTACATAGTCACCTTGTTCGTAGTTCGTGTATGGAATCCATTCATCGGGAGTGCCGTTGTATCTGACTGCGATCCAAACAATGCTGCCATCATAAACAGTTTCACCAATTTCTGTTGGCCAAGTAGGTTCAACATCTCTGGCATCGACTACTGTTGATGGTGTTATTTCAACCGGATTTGAACTCTTAGTAATGGATGCTGCTGGTACTTCACCTTTTGTTTGTTCTGTGATGTCTACCGATACTGCAACTGAGTTTCTCTCAAGTGAGGAAACAGGATCTCTTCCCACTTGTGTTTCGAGAACTGAAAGAACAGTAGAAGGAGAAAGAGAATTCGCTACGATCAGACCTGAGCGAGTCTCTTCGGTACTCATCACAACTTCTTCTCCCAGTCTTACAAGATTTGATGCTGGGTATTCACCTTGTGTTGTTGTCGAAGGAACTATCGTTACAGAGGATGCACCTTGACGAAGAGTTGAAATCGAAAAACCTGTGTCAACATCTGCTGAATCAGTTGCCGATCCTTGAACTACATTTGTTACCGATACAACATTTCCAATTGCTTCTGATTCAAATGCTGCAACATTATTTATTGCAAGTCGAGTTGCTGCTGCGATTGCAGTATCACTGAAACCAGTTGTCACTGGAACTTCAATTGCTGTTCTACCACCTACCGATGGATCTGAGTTGTTTCCATCAAGGTTATACCAGACGTAATACCCAACAGTCGGTGAATCAATCGTAAAATACTTTCCATCAAGTGTTGCAAGATCTGTGTAGTTCTCAATTACAATTGCCGAGTCTTCTTTAACTGCAAGATTGTTTGTTCCCACTGTGATCTGGGGAACATCTTTCTTTTCGTTCTCACCTTTGAATGTGATTTCAAAACCATCTTCGAAACTACCAGACACATCTACTTCATCGATGTTATCAAGTGATTCGAGTTTTGCTTTGAGAGTTGTGTCTGAATTCAGATATGAATAATTAAATGCTTCGGTTTCTTCTCCATCGAAAAGGACTGTGCAATAACCATCATTTGGTTTTGCTTGACCACCACCTGAGTATTCAAAGTCAAGTCTCTGTACTTCGTCTTTTCCTGCGTCACTGACAAGAACTAATTCCTGTGGACTGAGTTCACATGTTGCTCCTATGTACTCAATTAAAATCCCAGTAGCATAGTCTCCTGTGACTGTTACTTCGTCGATGCCAGTGAAAGCTGATTCTACTGCTGATTTGATTTCAGCAAGTGTAGCATTGTATTGCAGATCTGAAGTCTTCTCAGATCCCTTATGGATTCTCCATGTCCCAAAGTCAGGAACCGTAGAGAATAAAACCTTGTGGATGGCGTTTCTTCCTGCGTTAGAAACATCAATATTTGCCCAAGCTTTTTTACCATCGTTTCCTGTAAAGTGAACTTCAATTTTCGTTGCAAGAGTTCCTGTTACAACAACGTCAGAAAGTGCATCAAAATTTCTAAGTTCCGATTGGATAAAACTTGCAGTGGAATCGTAAGGCATGTCTGCCGTAAACTCATCACCTAAATGGAGTCTGAAAGTTCCACTTGTGGGAGAGATTGTTGCTTCTATTTCTTGCTTTTCATCCTGCCCAGAGTCCGATAATGAGGATTGTACAAGCAAAGGAACATCAGCTAATTCATTCGAGCCACGGAACTCTATCAGGAATCCATTTGTTATGTCTCCGGTGACATTTACGTCATCGATATTTGAAAGCGATTCTAAGGCAGATTTGACGGTCGCAGCATCTGCATCATAATTGAGCACCGAAGTAATCTGACCATCGAAGTCAAGTGACCATGTACCAGAGTTTGGAACAAGACCATTTCCTGCACCATCTGTGAAAAGAATCTGCTGTACTTCATTTGCTCCTGCATCAACAAAAGAGACTTCTGGTTGTGCCTTGTTTCCATCTTCGCCAACAAAGTTCAAAGTAAAACCTGTGGTGTAATCTCCAGTGACTTCAACATCACTCAGAGAGTCAAGACTTCTAAGTGCTGCTTGTACGACGAGAGCAGGATCATCAAAATTAAGATCTTCTGTCTTCTCATCACCAAAATGTATTCGCCAAGTTCCTGCATCTGGTTCTGTAGAAAAAGTAATCAGTTGTTGCTCATTCACACCAAAAGATCTGTTGATGTGATTTACCACTCGATACATAAAAGAGTTTGGAGTTGTGGGAACAACGACATCATCAATTACTTTCTTTGTATCTGCTGTCCATGTGTACAGGTCTGTACACAGATTCATCGTTTCGCATTCCCAGACAATCTCACCATCAGTTACCTGTCCACCTACAGTAGTTGGCCAAACTGGTTCATCAGTTGCGTGAGTCTTATAGAATCTTTCAGTGACTTCGTATACGAAACCATTGTCGGTGACTGGGAGAAGGTATGATCCTTTTTCA
>Ga0180431_10009377_pt1 | contig 11070 bp, 9 predicted proteins | sample SS_ome_11_FD_132459 | JGI IMG/M metagenome (GOLD analysis project Ga0180431, IMG submission 132459) | Hypersaline lake sediment archaeal communities from the Salton Sea, California, USA - SS_1_MS_1 metaG | ecosystem: Environmental > Aquatic > Non-marine Saline and Alkaline > Hypersaline >...
GCAAGGGATACCCCTCCCATGACCAACAGCCCTGTTGTATTCAAGATTCCAAAAGCAAAAAATGCAGCTGCAGTCGCAAGCTTCAACAACGTACCGGCGATATGCTTGGTGATATGATAATTCGATAAATGCATGTCTCTATCTATAGCAAACTTGCGTATAAACTGACTTAAGGCTCTTGACGCAACAAAGGCTACGCCTAGAATTCCTCCAGACACGTAAGGAGACCCCTCATTTACGCTTCCGATCAACGCACCAAAGCCAAACCCGGCAAACCCCGTCACCGCATATTTGATTGTTTCAGTACCAATGTCTCGCCAATCCATAATTTACTCCTCTTATTAAAGGGCGCCTACAAAATTCATTTTTGATTTTGTAAACACTTTCTAAAGGGTACATTGATTCTCAATTATGTAAAAAGAGAATTACGTCCCCATCTTTTACAATGTATTCCTTGCCTTCGGATCTTGCCTTCCCCTTTTCCCTGGCACCTACTCTTCCCTTGTAAGCGATCATGTCTTCGAATGAAACAACCTCGGCACGGATAAATCCTTTCATAATGTCCGTATGGATTTTTCCCGCAGCTTCCTGCGCGGTAAATCCTTTGGGAATTGTCCAGGCGCGCGTCTCGATTTCTCCGGTAGTGATAAATGTAATAAGGCCCAACATTTCAAACGAAGCCTTCACCAGCCTCTGAAGTCCGGACTCGCTCAGCCCCACGCTTTCAATGAACTCTTTCTGCTCCTCGCTTGACAGCTGGGCGATCTCCTCTTCAATTTTAGCGCATATGGTAACAACATAACTCCCTTCGGCTTCTGCGTATTCCCTGACCTTTTGGACATAGGCATTTTCCATTGATGGAAGGGCGTCTTCAGCAACATTGGCAACGTAAAGCACCTGCTTTTCGGTGAGGAAGGGGTAGGGCTTTAAGAGCTCTTTTTCTTTATCATTAAGCTCAAGAGTTCTCACTGGCTGATTTTGATTCAGATGATCGAGCACACGCTTCAGGACAGCGACAGTCTCCAATAACTTTCGGTCCCCTTTCGCCTTTTTCTCCACTTTTGGGATCATGCTTTCTACAGACTGGAGGTCGGCAAGGATCAGCTCTAAGTTGATCACCTCTATATCGCGGACCGGGTCAATGTCGCCCGAAACATGGGTAATGTTTGAGTCCTCAAAGCATCTGACGACATGCAGAATCGCATCAGTCTCGCGTATATTCGCCAAAAACTTGTTTCCCAGTCCTTCACCTTTGGACGCCCCTTCGACCAACCCCGCGATATCGACAAACAGCATTGCCGCATGGATGATTTTTTTGCTATTGCTGATTTCAGACAGTTCATTCAGACGTGTGTCCAAAACCTCGACATTCCCGACATTGGGATCGATCGTACAGAATGGAAAATTGGAAGAGGGAGCCTCATTGGCTGTTAAAGCGTTGAAAAGAGAGGATTTACCCACATTTGGAAGTCCAACAATTCCGCAAGACAAGCCTGACATATATAAAGTTTCCTTAAAGTTAAGCTACATATTTTTTGAGTATACAAGCCAATATTATCAACTAACTTAGATTATTCCACAACTTTTTATATATAATTATTATTTAACTAATTACTTGACAAGCTATTAAAAAAATAGTTATACTATAAATATAGGACTACATGGCTGCTCTTTGTGTAATTTTACACGATGAGATATAATCTAACTATCCCCTGTAGTTTAAAGACGAGGCACGGCAATGGGAGAAAAAACCGAAAAAGCCACACCTAAAAAGTTGCGAGACGCGAAGAAAAAAGGGCAGGTGGCAAAATCTCAGGATTTTCCTTCCGCATTCACTTTTGTAACATCAATTGCTCTGATCATCTATCTGAGCGGCTATATGTTTAAAAAAGTGGGAGGTTTCATCGAATCCGCATTTAAGCTGGTCTCTCACAATGATGTAAGCATCGTGATCCCCGCAATGTTCAGAGAAGGGCTTCTGACAATATTCACGACGGTCATCCCTATTATGGCAATGGTGGCTTTAATGGGCCTTGTTGTCAATTTCTTGTCTGTGGGACCTGTCTGGGCTACTGAAGTGTTCAAATTCGACATAAAAAAATTCGATCCCGTTCAGAACCTGAAGTCTAAATTCAAATTGAAGACCCTGGTCGAACTGGTCAAATCCTGTTTAAAAATTGGAGTTGCCGCATGGCTGATCTACGGAGTGATGTATAAAAGCCTTCCGGTTCTTACCCAGGCAGCGACAATGCCAATAGAATCTTCGCTTCTGCTTTTTAAGGCTTTTATGATGGAAGTGGTGATAAAAGTGGGAATTTTCTTTCTCATAGTTGCAGTTTTGGACTTTGCCTACCAGAAGTACAACTTTGGAAAAGAAATGATGATGGAGAAGTTCGAGGTCAAGCAGGAATACAAAAATACTGAAGGTGACCCGCAGATCAAGAGCAAGCGAAAGCAGACGCAGCAAGAGATCGCCTATTCGGACGGGCCGGCGGCAGCCGTACAGAAAGCCGCTGCGATCGTCACCAATCCGGTTCAGCTTGCCATCGCCATCGGATACAATAAAGAGATAGATGCCGCCCCCTACATTCTCGTGATGGGTGAAGGGATTCTGGCGGAAAGGATCGTCCACTACGCAAATAAGGGCGAAATACCGATTGTGCGCAACATTGATCTTGCGCATAAATTATGGTTGGAAGGGGAGATTTTTGAGTATATCCCGGAAGATACCTATGAAGCAATGGCGGAGATTCTGCGCTGGATCAACTCTTTAGAGGATGAGTTTGATCTGGATGCCGATTTCGACGCGGGAAAAGTTTCATCCGGAATTGCTGAAGTACCAGATGCAAAAAAAATTGATTTTTGATCGAACGAATACAATACCAACTGGTATAGTTTTTGCAAGTGCAATTAGTATTCGTTTGACGTACCATGCTCGGCACTTTCGGGTATGCTAAGGAGAGGAACCGTATGAGTTTTATTACCAACATTCTTGACGGCATCACGCAAAGATTAGGCGGCGAGAAATCCCTGTCCAATATCTCGAAAGGAAGCGACATCGCCCTTGCTTTGCTCATCGTCTGTATTTTGGGGATGATCATTCTGCCGATCGGCCCTGGGGTGATCGACTACCTGATCGCGATCAACCTGTCAGCATCGGTTGTCCTCCTCATGGTCTCCTTGTACATCCCTAGCGCCGTCCACCTGTCGATATTCCCCTCTCTGCTATTGATCACCACTCTTTACCGGCTGGGTACCAACATCGCCTCGACAAGGCAGATCCTCTTGAATGCGAACGCCGGGGAAATCATTTTCTCATTTGGTAATTTCGTCGTCGGAGGTAACTTCGTAGTCGGTGGAATTATCTTTATCATTATCACATTGGTCAACTTCATTGTTATCACCAAAGGTGCCGAACGGGTCGCTGAGGTCGCTGCCCGTTTTACATTGGACGCGATGCCGGGTAAACAGATGAGTATCGACGCGGACATGAGGGCAGGAATCTTAGATTCCAACGAAGCGCGTTCTAAACGGCTCGCGATTCAAAAAGAGTCGCAATTATACGGAGCGATGGACGGAGCCATGAAGTTCGTTAAAGGAGATGCCATCGCAGGTATTGTCATCACGCTGATTAACGTGATCGGCGGAATGACCATTGGTATGGCGGTCAACAATATGACTGCGGCTGATGCGATCTCTACGTATGCGATCCTGTCGATCGGTGACGGTCTTGTATCGCAGATCCCCGCTCTTCTAATCTCGATCACCGCTGGTATTGTCACGACCCGTGTCAGCAGTGAAAAAGATGCCAACCTTGGTAGAGAAATTTCCGGCCAGTTGTTAAAACAGCCAAAAGCCCTCATGATTGCCGCAGGTTTTTGTATGGGACTTGCCGTTCTTCCTGGATTCCCTAAGGCGCCATTTTTGATCCTGGCGCTGACTTTTGGAATCATGGGATACGCTCTTTGGTCAAATGAAGCCCAACGCACCTCGGGAGGAGGTGGCGGCGGTGGCGGCGGCGGCGGAGCCATGGAAGGGGGAATCTCATCTGCAGCAGAAGAGGATTCTTCCACTGTTGAAACCGCAGTCAAGGGACATAGCGCAATCACTGGAGGAGGCGTCGATTCCTACTCCCTGACCCTTCCTGTCATCTTAGAATGCGGGAATTCTCTAAGTTCCAAGATACAGAAAGCCCAACGGGGAAAGAGCTTTATCGATGTCATGATCCCACGCATGCGGCAGGCTTTATACGCAGACCTCGGCGTCAGATTTCCCGGTGTTCACGTCAGGACCGACTCCCCAATCCTTGAACCGGATGAATACTCGATCCATCTGAACGAAGTTCCGATCATACGAGGAAAAGTGTTAGCGGGCCATGTCCTGACAAATGAATCAGAAGAAAACCTCAATCGATACAACTTGTCCTTTACAGCATATAAAAACTCATTAGGAATGCCTTCGTTATGGGTAGAGGACAAGAACAAACCCATATTGGACAAGGCCGGGATTAAATCCTGGGACTCTCTGGAAGTGATGATTTTGCACCTCTCTTATTTTTTCAGACACTACGCCAACGAATTTGTTGGCATACAGGAAACGAAATCGATGCTGGAGTTTATGGAGAAATCCTTCCCTGATCTCGTGAAAGAGGTCACCAGACTGATCCCCCTGCAAAAAATGACAGATATTTTCAAACGGTTGATCCAGGAACAAATATCCGTCAAAGATTTACGAACGATTCTTGAGTCGCTCAGCGAGTGGGCTCAAACAGAAAAAGACACGGTCTTATTAACGGAGTATGTACGCTCTTCTTTGAAACGCTATATCAGCTACAAATTTTCTCAAGGGCAGTCCGTATTGTCGGTCTACATCTTAGACCCTGAAATCGAAGATATGGTGCGTGGAGCGATCAAACAGACCTCCGCCGGATCCTATCTGGCATTGGACCCGGACTCCGTTCAATTGATCCTGCAAGGAATACGCAATACAATCGCTCCACCTCCCCCTGGGGGACAAGAGCCGGTATTGTTGACCGCAATTGACGTACGACGGTTTGTGCGCAAACTGATCGAAATGGAATTTCCTGACGTATCGGTCGTCTCCTATCAGGAGATCGTTCCGGAAATACGCATACAACCATTGGGAAGGATACAACTGTCGTAAGTAAACCTACACTGGAGGGCACCCCATGTTTGGAGGAGGAGCCGGCGGCATCCAGGGACCTCAATCGAGGCAGACCCTGGAGGCAATGAAAGAGGTCGGCAAAGACACAGCCGAAGAAGTTAAACAGGAGCAAAAAGCCTCAGCAAAAGCTGCACAGGCGTCAAATGCGCAAACAGTTTTTCGTCCGAAAGTAAAAACGGAGAAAAAAAAGCTCAAGCACATTTCCTCAAAGGTCTCCAAAATGGCCAAGATGAAGAAGGAGAAAAAGCTTCTTCCTGTCAAACAGATCGCGAAAAAAGCAGAAGAACACGAAAGGAAAAACCCAGAGCTCAAATCAAAAGTGCTCAAACTGCTTCGCGAACGGATCAAGCCCGATTCAAAAAGCGAAGACATCCAGGAGATCCTCGACGAATTCTACCCAGACCCCACTCTGGCAGACGATGCAATGGAGTTTCTTCTCGATACGACAGAGGGCGAGCTTCATCAACAAGTGGAAGAGGCGAAAGAGAACCTCAATGAAAACAAAGGGCGCGAAATTACCGCCGGAAGGAACATCAGTAAACAAGCGCGCCAGGCATCAGACAAAGGACTGGGCACGCCGACAAGCCTTCGGGATATGTACAGGGATATTACCGGCAATCCCCGCGATTCCAATACGATGTTCCAGGAACTTTCAGAGAAGTATGCCTTTAAGGAGATGCACAAAGTTGTCAAGTTCCTCTTGCACTCGCTAGGATCGGATATGAAATCAAAGGGACCTTCTATCCCTAAGGGAGAACTTCACCGGTTAATGACTGAGACCCGTTCGCTACAAGCTATTCTGGGAGTCTATCGGTTCTTTAAAACACGTATGGGACTCATGGAGAAAATGTTTGAAAAATCTGGTCTCGACATGCCTAAAAAACTCAATTTTGAACTGATGTCAAAATGCTTCATGAACCTTGCCGGAGAGCGTTATCCAAGTTCAGATAAAGTACTTGCGCAGGCAAAACGATTAGGTATTGATGATTGGCTGTTAGCAAAAATCATTGCCTTCAGCCAATTTAGAGATTCCATCAAAGAGATGGCGATGAGCCAGATCTACCGTTCCCTGCAACACCGCGATGAACTTCTCTTTGCCATTATTGAAGCTCTCGAAGACCTTGAAGATCAACTTGAGGAGCTTGAAGAGGAAGAGGAGGAAGGTGAAGACTGGGAAGAAGATGAGGAAGAAGAGGAGGAATAATCATGGTCGGAGATCTTTTTGAATCACTGCTTCAAGAAATGGGAAAAGCGATGGACATCCCCGATCTTCACTCGGATGCAAATAACAGCTGCCTCATTGCTTTCGATACAGGAATTGAGGTCCAGATCGAGCCGTATGAACGGGACGAGTTTCTTCTCATCGTCTGTGACCTTGGGGAAGTCCCTCCTGGAAGATATCGGGAAGATGTTTTTAAGGAAGCATTGAAATCAAACGGACTCCCTACGCCAAGACCCGGAACATTTGCCTACAGCGAACAAAGCAACCATCTAATATTTTTCGGCTTACTGTCTTATCGGGAACTAAATGGCGAAAAAATCGCTTCCTTCATGTATCCATTTATGGAAAAGGCGGTAGCCTGGAAAAATTCTCTGGAAAGAGGCGACGTTCCACTTGCCGATACGATGACAACGAGTCATGCTGGAGGCCCGGGCGGGATATTTGGCCTTAAGCCTTAGACATAAGGTTTCCTGATCACAAAAACATGGCAGTCAAGAACCTCCTGGATCATTCCCGGAGCTAACACCCCTAAATAATCCCTAGAAGCTGCTCCATTGATCAGCGAAAAGCAGTGATAATCCTTTTCTTCGTGAACATCCCTTTTTCTTTCACCAATATAGGACTTAGAAATATGCCCATGAAAGACGACTTCTCCTTCTACAGACAAAGCACAATCTTCTAAACGCTTTTTAAAGGCTTCGTCAAAATTTATCGTTTTCACACCAGAGCAATTCAATTGTGAAAACGCTTCCTGCATACAAGCCAGCAAATAAACGCTGTGGGTATCGGCTGAGGTTGTCAGCCACTCTTCCCTATCTGCAGGCGGCATCTTGATATATCTTTCCAGCAAATCGATCAACGCTTTATCCAGGATTGGATCAAGCGCTTTCATTTTATCCAATAATTCAGTTTTCCTGACGACAGTAAATCCGCTCCACGTTTTCTTATCATGGACAATTGGAAATACCACTTCATCAGAACTTGAATAGCTGTAAATAGACGCTGAAGGAAACGATGACCTTGGTGCGAAATGGATCAATACTCCCCCAGGCTGCAGACACTTAAAGATCTCTATCATCCCTTTTTTCATCTGGTCAATGTCCAGAGTATCCAGCACTGAGGTCATCACCACCCCTCCAAGGGAATTTGCCGTCTCCTCATGTGATAAATTCAGCAGATCTCTCTGCTTAGAGAGGTAATCAGGATATTTCTGGTGTAAATATGTCACGACTCGGGAGCGTACATCGGAGAGAGCGATGAGCTTTTTAGACGCTGTGCTCAATCCCCTCACAACCTCCGATATCGGACATCCTCCGCTACCAACTTCCAATAGCTGGCTGCTGAAGTCCCAATGCCTTTTCAACACTTCATTGACCACCGATGAAAAAGCTCGTTCGTATGGCTTGAGCTGATCTGCGAATAGCTCCGGACCTAAATGTGGAAAAACTGTTTTGTAGTAGATCTCGGAATAGGAGATATCAGAACCATCGGTTTGAGCAACCTTCCTGATCCTCGATAGCGTATAGGGATCGGTGGCAAACGATTGCATGCTGTTCAAGGCATCTATACTCATTCTGAACAGCATCATAAAACGATTTAATGCTTGGTGATTGGGAAATTTGCCTGTACGCGATTGAAATTGGACAGCAGCACTGAGAACCGTACTTTGGTACGCCTGTGGAATGGATTGCATAAACCGATCAACTTTAATATTTTAGATGGAAAAGTTTACATGATCATGAAATAAAGGTCACTATCTGGATCTCAAGTATTCCTTCACCCCAAAACTTGCGATCACCCCTTCACCGGTAGCTGCCGCAACTTGCGCCACCGCTCCTTTTCTTGCATCTCCTGCCGCAAAGAATCCCGGCATCGACGTTTCTACCGTTCCGCATGCGGTTTCGATAAAACCTTTTTCATCTAGTTTGACGACATCCTTCAAAAAGGCGGTATTTGGAACCAGGCCGATGAATATAAAGGCGCCGTCTGCTCGAACAACCTCTTCATCGCCGCTTTCGTTGTCTTTAATTTTTAGCCCGCAGAAGCTCCCTTGGTCATCTGCAAGAAACTCCAGGCTTGTTTTGTTCTGATAAACAACAACGTTTTCCCTTTCCTCTAATTTCGTGACAATTGCCCCTGTCGCAGAAAATTCCGGTTTAAGATTAACGATATGCACCGTTTTACAAAGCTCGCTCAGATAAATCCCCTCTTCCACGGCGCTGTTTCCCCCGCCGATAACAATCACATCTTTTCCCTTATAAAAAGGGCCGTCGCAGGTCGCACAAAAGTGGACGCCTGCCCCAATGAGCTTCCGCTCGCCGGGGATATTCAAGGTTCTGTATGTTGATCCCACTGCCGCGACAAGAGTCTTTCCGCGAAATTCCCCTAAATCCGTTTCTAGCTTAAAAAAACCGCCTTCATGCTCAATCTTTTTTACTTCATATCCCTGTTTGATCTCTGCGCCCACCGCACGCACCTGTTCGGCCATTTTATCCATCAATTCAGGTCCGGACACTGATTGGAAACCGGGATAATTTTCAATTTTCTTCGTAATATAGGTATTTCCGCCGATATTGCGCTTTTCTAAAACAAGCGTCGAAAATTTTTCCCTCTGCAAGTATAGAGCCGTTGTCAATCCTGAAGCTCCAGCACCAATCACGATACAGTCAAAAACCTTGTCCGTTTTCTCTTCTTCAAGATTCAACACATCCATCAACGCCTTATTATCCGGGTTGGTATGAGGCTTACCGTTGATGATCAAGGTGGGAATGATACGTTTTCCATTGTTGATCTTCTCAACTTCCTGTGCGGCCCATTCATGTTCGTCGATCGAGATAAATTGATAGAAGATCTCTTGTTGGTCTAAAAAGGCCTTCGCTCTTTTACAGTCCGGACACCAGTCAGCGCCGTAAAAGACCACCCGAAAATCCGGATTGATCCCCAACACCTGCGCAAGTGTGCGATTATCCGTATTCGTATATGTCTTTCCTAGAATGTGGAATGTTGGAATGATCCGTTTACCATTGTTGATCTTCTCAACTGTCCGCGCATGCTCTTCATCTACTTCAATATTGATATACTCATAGTCTACACCATGGTCTTCCAGAAAAGCTTTCGCACGCTTGCAGTCCGGACACCAGTCCGCTCCATACATTTGAATACGTTCCATTCTTAATCACCTATTTTGGAAACCAAGGCACAAACGCGCTGGTCGTTTTTTGATACTCCCGGTACTGTTCGCCTTTCGATTCGAGAGCCTGCCGTTCAGCAGGGGGAATTCCGGAGACCCTTGTCAGAAGGATCAGGATGATGAATGGAGAGATGATCGTAAACATCCCACCCCATGTTGGAAGTGCGATCAGAAAATATCCGATCCATACTACCCATTCGAAAAAATAATTGGGATGGCGCGAATAGTTCCACCACCCCTCGCGGCACACTTTCCCTTTATTATCAGGATTGCGCTTAAACCGGGCCATCTGCCTGTCGGAAACTGTTTCTCCATAAAAGCCGATCAGCCAGACAGCAAGCCCCAACCCCTCATAAAACTCCCAGGGGGTCTCTGAGTATCCGCTGACAAGAATGAAAGGGGTTGACAGGACCAGGACAAGAAGCCCTTGAAACATAAACATCAAATACACTTTAAATTCATAATTCTCGCTTCCGAATCCCTTCATGATTTTGGTATAGCGAGGGTCTTCCACCTTAAAGTCGAAACGTTGCCAAAGGTGCCAGAGCAAGCGTCCCGACCAGATCATCACTAAAGTGACGATGAAGATTTTTTTGGATGTGTTTCCATCCCCAAACAGCAGGCATGCGACTGCGATCAGAAAAAAACTCGCCGCCCAGCCGATATCGACAATTCCGACGTTTTTGTAGTAGCAGCCCAAGCCCCATAAAAGGGTCATCGTCAGCATAACTGCCAAGAAACTGACCCCAAACAATTCAAATAGCTCAATGCACATGACTTTCCCTGAAATGAATGATTTCTTTGTTCACTTTATAAAGAAGAGGAAGGAAGAAAAACCAAACCGACCCGATCACTAGCAGCGAGCCGGCATTCGTCATCAAGAACTCTGCCGCTCCGAGACGATACCCCGCATAGTAACTGATGATACTTCCGGCAAACCCAAAAATCGCCGCGGTCATAAAACTGACGCCGAACCTGGCCAGGCTATAGTTGATGGTCGTCGTAAAAACAGCGTATAGTCCCGTCAACCAGAGAGGCGCCAGGTGCGGGAACACCTTGTTGGGACTTGCGTAAGCGACGATATCACAATAAACAAGAGCAGATTCGATCACAAAACCTGCCAACATGGAAAAGAGAATCAACGTCAGTTCTGAAAACCGATATTCCGTCCGGTACAAATGGACGGCAACGACAATCAGCGCCACCAGCTCTCCCTCCCAGGCGAACCCTTCCGCGACTGAATGTACCAGGAAATACCAGGCGGTCAAATATAAAAAAGAATTCAGAACAATCGTGTTGGCCATCACAAGGAAGGAATAGCAAATATGTAGTTATTAATTCAATAGTACGTTCTTTAGCCACTGCTTTTTGCTGAGCTCTTCCTGCTCCTGCCCGCGATCGATCAGCTCCTTTAATTGCGGATATTCATTTTTCACAAGCGCCTTGAATTCAGTTAGATCCAACTCTTCACAGC
>Ga0180431_10009378_pt1 | contig 11069 bp, 8 predicted proteins | sample SS_ome_11_FD_132459 | JGI IMG/M metagenome (GOLD analysis project Ga0180431, IMG submission 132459) | Hypersaline lake sediment archaeal communities from the Salton Sea, California, USA - SS_1_MS_1 metaG | ecosystem: Environmental > Aquatic > Non-marine Saline and Alkaline > Hypersaline >...
TGAGGCGCTACGAGCAAGATGCAGTCTCTTGTGGGTCGGTGGTTTCATGCTCTGCGTTGCGGTCGGGGGGCACTTCGTAGGATATGTAGTGTCAGGGTCCTGGGATATCAGGAACCTTGCAGGATACATAGCGCTGTTCCTGTTCGGGTTCCTAGCGGGAGACATGGTAGTATCTCAGGATCGTAGCGTCGCGAGAATCAGGGAATGGATGCTGCGTCACCGGGTTGTCGTCTTCGGTGGCATCATACTCGCGTTTGAGTTCCTCTTCTTTGTCTACTCAAGGGGCATCTTCGGCTACTCAAGGGGTATCTTCTTTGTACTGCCCTTCGAGAGCGTGCTTGGCATTCTGGGAGGAGCGCTTGTCGTCATGCTGGCAGGCAATGAAGCGGCACGAGAGACGGTGTTGCACAGGGCAAGGCTCTACAGGTGGATGAGAACAGTCGGAGAAGTCTCTTTTGGACTCTACTTGTGGCATCCGGTTGTGATGAGAGTGCTCCTATCGACGAAGTGCATCGGGCTTCGCGACCCTCCCTACGAGTCGATCCTCGTTCTCCTCTTGCACTATGTGCCCGTTGTGATCGTGAGTCTGATGGTGGCTCTTCTCTCACGTACTGTGATTGAGAGGCCATGCCGGGCACTGTATGGGAGGAGGAATCCCGATGGGGACCGTGCGTCCTCATCACGCCCACCAGTGGAATAGGGGCAAGGCGTAGAAAAGGAAGGGAAGGGATATGCAAACCAGAATCGTTGCCGAAATTGCTCAGGGCTACGAAGGGGACGCCGGACTTGCGCGGCTCTTGGCGCACGGAGCTGTGTGCGCAGGTGCCGATGCAGTCAAATTCCAACTTGTATACGCAGATGAGATTGCGGTCCCCGACTATGAGCACTACGAGTTGTTCAGGAAGCTGGAAATGCCCTACGAGGCTTGGGAAGCTGTTGCAGAGATCATCCACCGAGCGGGGAAGGACTTCTTCCTGGACGTATTTGGCGAACGAAGCCTCCGTGAAGCAACAGCACTAGGAGCCGACGGCGTGAAGATCCACACGGCAGACTTCTTTAATACACGGTTTGTGCGTGCCACGCTTGAGACAGCGCCATATGTGATTGTCTCTCTTGGTGGAGTCTCGACCCAGGAGCTTGAGGACTTCATTGCGTTGCATGATGTTGCCCCTGAGCAGAGAGTCTGCTTCATGTATGGATTCCAGGCTGAGCCAACGCCCGTTGAGTGCAACAACTTGAGGAGGTTGGGAATCCTGAGGGAGCGTTTTCCCGGGTACAGGTTTGGCTTCATGGATCACGCTGCGGGAGACAGCGATCATGCAATGACTGTGGGTTTCGTCGCACTTGGATTTGGAATCGAGTGTATCGAAAAACACTTCAGCCTAGATCGTGAGCTGCAGCTCGAGGATTTCGTCTCAGCTCTCAGTCCCCACGAATTCAGCCGCTTCGTGGAGGGAGTAAGGAACACTGAAAGAGCCCTTGGGACAGCAGATCTCAAACTGACAGCCGTGGAACGCAAGTACCGAAAGACGGCAATGAAGTCTGTTGTGGCTTCCAGAGACATCAAACGAGGAAGTACGCTGGGTGAAGAGGATCTGAGTTTGCTGCGTGCGGGGAAGGAAGGTACGTCGGACTCCTTTCATAGTGTTGCCCAGGTACTCGGACGGATCCTAGCTCGTGATGTTCGGCGGAATCAGCGAATCACGGAGGAGATGCTCATATGAGGAAGCTGGTTGCTGCCCTTGCGTGCAGGGCGCAGGGAAGTCGGCTGTACGGCAAGCCGCTCCAGAACCTTGATGTGGATGAAGGGACAACGATTCTGGATCACATGCTAGATTTGATTGAGACCATCCCGGTGATTCAAGGTGTGGTCTTGGGCATTGCGGATGGGACTGCGAATCTGCCATTCGTCGATCTAGCGAAACGACGCGGCGTGGAATACATCATAGGGGACGAGAGAGACGTCTTGATGAGATTGATACAGTGTGGACGCAAGGGCCATGGGACAGACATTTTCCGTGTAACAACAGAATCACCGTTCTTCTACTACGAACTAATAGATAGCGCATGGGCGAGACACGTTCAGCAGAGCAATGATGTCACAACCATGGATGGTGGACCGGAAGGTTCGCACTTCGAGATCTACAAGTTGGATGCGCTGGAGGCGTCACACAACCTTGGGGACGACCGCCACCGATCGGAGTACTGCAGTTTGTACATCCGAGAGCATCTGCATGACTTCAGAGTCGAGGTCTTGGCTGTTCCTCCTGATGTGGGGCGGCTCGATCTGCGCCTTACTGTTGACTATCCGGAAGACCTGGTTCTGTGTCGACGAGTGTATGGGCATCTCAAGCACAAGGCTCCTCGCTTGCCGCTGAGCGAGATTGTGCGATTCATTGACGAGCACCCGGATGTGAGTGCTATGGTGAAGCCATATGTTGTTGAGGAGCGGCTCTGGCCCGAGTAGCGTCTTGCACGATCCGGAGTGCATGCTTGGGCAAGGGAGTTTCTTGGTCAAGAGTAGGCCACAGCTTCTGGGAGGCATAGGATGAGTCGAGCGGGGGGAGAGCTCTACTACAAGGCCAAAGGCAGAATACCTGGAGGAACTCAGCTTCTCTCAAAGCGCCCGGAGATGTTCCTCCCCGACCAATGGCCAAGTTATTACAGCAAAGCTCGGGGCATCGAGGTCTGGGATCTTGACGGCAGGAAGTATCTCGACATGTGCTACTGCGGAATCGGCGCCTGCATCCTAGGAGCGGCTGACCCGGATGTCGACCGTGCCGTTCGGAACGCAATCGATCAAGGGACCATGTCCACGCTTAACTGCCCGGAGGAAGTAGGTCTTGCCGAGCTACTGTGCGAACTGCATCCATGGGCCGACATGGTACGCTACGCGCGATCCGGCGGTGAGGCAATGGCGATTGCGATCCGGATCGCACGTGCCTACACTGGCCGCGATACGGTTGCCTTCTGCGGATACCACGGCTGGCACGATTGGTACCTTTCCGCAAATCTGGCCGAGGAGAGCGCTTTGGATGGGCATCTGCTACCGGGCCTTGATCCGGCGGGAGTCCCGAGAGGACTGCTGGGGACGGCGCTGCCGTTTCGATACAACCGTGTTGAAGAACTTCAGTCCATTGTGGAGGACCGAGTGAATCGAGTGGCCGCGGTCGTGCTCGAGCCGGTCCGCAACCATGAACCTGAAGCCAGTTTTCTCAAACAGGTCAAGGAGATTGCCGTTTCGATCGGTGCAGTTCTCATCACAGATGAAGTTTCATCGGGCTTCCGTTTGCTAACGGGAGGAGCACATCTGAGATATGGGCTTAAGCCCGACATTGCAGTGTTCGCCAAAGCGCTTGGCAACGGGTACCCGATGGCAGCCATCTTGGGCGGGCGATCCGTAATGGAGGCGGCACAGAGCACCTTCATCAGCAGTACATCATGGACCGAACGTGTTGGTCCGGCGGCTGCATTGGCCACGGTCGAGAAGCATCGGCGCTGCAACGTGGCGAAACACCTGATTCGGATCGGAACACGTGTGCAAGATGGTTGGCGGATGGCTGCCGAACAAGCCGGACTGCCTGTAGAGGTTGGGGGGATTCCCCCGCTTGCACACTTTGCCATCGCTGATGAGCTAGGACAGGCAGCCAGAACGTTGTTCACACAGCTCATGCTGGAGCGCGGATACTTGGCCGGGGCCGGCTTCTACGCGACCTACGCGCACAAGGATTGCCATGTTGACGAGTACCTGAAGGCTGTGCAGGAGGTGTTTGCGCACATCGCTCGCGCCGTCAAGCAAGGCACAGTACTTACACAGCTCAAGGGACCCGTAGCGCATGAGGGGTTCGAAAGGCTGACATAGTGTGAGAAGCAAGCGACTGATTATCCGGGCTGACGCAAATACCGAGATAGGCTCAGGGCACCTAATGCGTTGTCTGGCTTTGGCGCAGGCATGGATGGATCGTGGAGGGAAAGCCACACTCATCTCGGCATGCGAAGGCACGGATCTGCGAGAGCGCATCCTGAGCGAAGGGCTTGAGCTAATCGTGCTGAACAGCCGGTATCCTGAGCCCGGCGATTTGGAGACCTCTCTGGATGTCCTTCGTGAGCATGCTGGGTCTTGGATGGTTCTGGATGGCTATGACTTCGATTCCACTTATCAGTGCCGGGTCAGGGAAGTGGGACACCCTCTTCTCGTTATTGACGACAGCGCTCATCAGGAGCGCTACTTGGCTGACATGATCCTCAATCAGAACCTACACGCCACGCGGTTGGTATATGGTTGCAGCGCTGAAACTCGAATGCTGCTAGGTCCTCGCTACATTCTTCTGAGGCGGGAGTTCCTGGAGTACCCCCCCGCCGCCGCCGACGATGACGGCAGAGAGTCGCTCACGAATGTGCTTGTCTCACTCGGAGGAGGAGATCCGAAGAATGTCACGGCGAGAGCGCTTGAGGGGGCATGGCGCGCACTTCCTGATGGAGGCGAAATTACTGTTGTTGTTGGTCCAAGCAACCCCAACTGTGGAGACCTTGAACGGGTTGCGAGATCAGCTCCTTCAAGGGTTCGAGTTACTACTCAACATGGTATCTCGGACATGGCAAGTCTGTTGGCATCGGCCGATGTTGCGGTTGTTGCAGGGGGATCGACATGCTGGGAAATGCTGTATATGGGGATTCCAATGATCTGTATTGCGATCGCTGAGAACCAAAAGCAAGTAGTAGCAAGTCTAGTAGAGCAAGGCGCGGCCATTGGCCTTGGCTGGCATGAGGATGTGACGTCCGCTTGCATTGGAGATGCACTCGGAACACTGATTGGTGATGGTGCCGAAGTGCAGGAGATGACCCAAGCAGGGCACAGGCTTGTTGATGGTTACGGCGCAGCGCGCGTCAGCAGCCTCCTTGCTGGTAGCAGGCTATGGCTTCGCGAAGCTGTTCATGAGGATGCTAAGATGCTTTGGACGTGGGCGAACGACATCGCTACGCGCGCAGCTTCGTTCAACACTGAGCAGATCAGCTGGAGTTCGCATGAGATCTGGTTTCGGAAGAAGCTGGCAAATCCCGAGTGCCGCCTGTTCGTAGCCCATGATGTAGAAGACCATCCTGTGGGACAGATACGGTTTGACGAGAGGGGCGGTACTGCGACTGTATCGGTCAGCGTTGCACCGGAGCGGAGAGGGGAGGGCTTCTGCGCCGAGATGATCGATACAGCGTGTTCACGGGTTCTGAGCAATGGCTGGGAGAGTGGGTTTGTGGCGTTCGTGAAACCGTCAAACATGAGATCGTTGCGCGCATTCTCCAGGGCCGGGTTTCTGAGGGACGGTGAAGAGCTAATTGATGGCCAGGAAGCATGCCGCCTTCGATTGACTAAGGAGAGACCATGAGCTGTGAATTCCGTATCGGAGAGCGTTTGATAGGTCGAGGACATCCGGTGTGGGTCATTGCCGAGTTGTCTGCTAATCACAATCGGAAGTATGAAGAGGCGGAGGAACTCGTGCGAAGAGCCGGCGAAGCCGGGGCGGATGCAGTCAAGCTCCAAACCTATACTGCCGATACCTTGACTATCGATTGTGATTCCGAGCTTTTCCGCATTGGTAGTGGGACGATTTGGGAGGGACGTACGCTGCATGAGCTGTATGAACAGGCATACATGCCGTGGGAGTGGCAACCGAAACTAAAGACGTTGGCCAACAAACTGGGAATGCAGCTGTTCTCAAGTGCGTTCGATGCGACTGCAGTTGACTTCCTTGAAGACATGGGAGTTCCGGCCTACAAGGTGGCATCATTCGAGATTGTGGATACTCCGCTTATCGCGTACATGGCTCGTACTAGCAAGCCGCTTATCATCTCAACCGGAATGGCCAACCTGGGAGAGATTCAGGAGGCTGTGCAAACGGCTCGCAATGCTGGAGCAGGTAAGGTCGCTCTTCTGAAGTGTACGAGCGCTTATCCGGCGCCACCCGAGGAGATGCACCTGGGCACGATTTCGCATCTCGCTGAAGCATTTCACGTTCCCGTCGGGTTATCCGACCACTCGTTGGGGATTGCCGTACCGGCGGCAGCTGTCGCGCTCGGTGCTTGTATTGTTGAGAAGCATCTGACGCTTTCGAGAGATGAACCAGGACCGGATTCGGCGTTCTCTCTTGAGCCGCATGAATTCAAAGCGATGGTGGATGCGATCCGAGTTTCGGAGAAAGCGGCGGGGAAAGCAAGCTATGAAGTTGGTAGAAACGAGGCAGCCAGTCTCGTTTTTCGCCGATCGCTGTTTGCGGTGAGGGACATCGCGGCAGGTGAGGTGCTGACAGAGGATAATGTGCGCTCCATTCGTCCCGGGCATGGGTTGCCGCCCAGATTCCTTAGGGAGATCTTGGGACATCGAGCGAACTGCTGCATACCGCGGGGTACGCCACTGCAATGGCTGCACATCGGAGCGTGTGGGAACCCGTGACACGGAACCAGAGTGTACAGGAGGCGAGGGATAGCATGAACGATCCGAATGACACCAGCGGTAGCCCCGAGGCGCCCCCGGAATCCGAGGAGCCAAGACGGCTGTTTCTTATGGGACAAAAGCTGTATCTGCGGCCGTTGGAGGAATCTGATATCGGGCCGGAATACGTCAACTGGCTGAATGATCACGACGTCACGCGATACATGGGCACAGGCAGATTCCCATCAACGAAGGAATCGATTCGGAAGTTCCTAAGCAGGTTCGAGAACAGCACCACAGATCTTGCACTTGCCATTATCGATCGGGAGCAGAACCAGCACATCGGAAACGTGACCCTCAATCATATCAACTGGATCGATCGAACCGCGGACACGGGGCTGATGATCGGGAGGAAGGAGTTCTGGGGCAAAGGGTATGCATACGAAGCCTGGAGGCTCATTTTGACCTATGCATTCTCCCAGTTGGGGCTGCGCAAGGTGGTTGCCGGTGCTGTGGTGGAGAACGTTGCTAGTGTAGGAACGCTCCGCAAACTCGGTTTCAAACTCGAAGGGACTTTTCGCGAAGAGGTGCTGGTAGATGGGAAACCCTGCGACACAGCGCGGTTTGGGTTGCTGCGCAGGGAGTTCCAGAGTGATGTGTAGGTCAGTCTTTCTGTCCGCAGCATCAGAAAGGCAGTTGCTCTTCCCGGATCGACAGGTCGTGCCACAAGCGAGTGAACCTCCGAGAGGGATGATGGCACCTTGACGTTGGTCCTTCACGAAGCGATCGGAGCACGCTTCGATCGCAATCGCCGCCGACGCGATGTCAATGCGAAGTGGGTCGATCTCGATTGGCAGAGGGGGGCGCGCAAGAGACGGGCCACACCAGCGGCGAAGAGCTATACTGCGAGAACCTGAGCGCCCGCCCATGGGTTTCGGGTGAGGCAGCAAAGCTGCCGCAGAGGTCGGGCGATTCATAAGATGACATGTGGAGGGAGCGCGCATTCTAGGAAAACTGGTTGGAGAAGACGCGCCGTCTGTGGTTTTTGTGGACCGCGTTGTGCTCTCATCGCTGCTTCGAGCACACTTGCTTGGGCGATCTGTGCGCACCGTGTGGTACTTCAACCCGGGCTCTCCGCGCCTCCACGCGATTGCTAAATGGTGTCAGCGGATCGGATGGATCGGGTATGAGCTCCGCCAGGTTGAAAGGCAGATTGCTGACGTTCCGCCCCGCGATGGAGAGAACGTCTATGTCCTGTGCTTGAGACATGCGAGAGAGATCTGCAGGAGGATCAGAGAGGAGAAGCTCAACAGGGGACCGCTCATACAGGCTGTCGGCTGCTACTGGGCTGTTCGCAAGGTCATCTTGCACTTCGAGAAGCTTGCTGAGCGTGAGATTACTCCAGTTTGCGTCCAGATATCGCTGGCCAACTGGATGCTTCAGGCGGATCTCAAGATACCACCATCCCGATGCCTGTTGCTGATTCGGCATACACGCTGGCACCAGTACGTCCGCGATCATGCCTCATCTCAAGGTATCCGGCTGACGACCTATCGACACACGACGCATCAGAGAGAAGCGTTTCATCTGTGTGTTCGACTCATCCGCCGGGTAATGAGCGCAGCTTCATCGTGCATTTGCTCTCGAGTCGCGCCACGGCAATCACAGGCAAGGAGTGCGCCTGTTCGGCTGGTCGGCACGCGTTCGCATGACGGTACGGCGCGATGCGCGACGATCTCGTTGAAATACTGGGGACGGTCGATGAGCTTCGATCCAAGAGAACGCTCCGAGTTCTTCTGGGTTCACGATTCAGGCATATCCTACGAGACGGTTCTCCTGTACTCGTTTTTTGGGAGTGGGCGAGAGATGCCTCAGACTGTGGCGAGAAGCCTCCGAGAAGCTACCTCGCGTGGCGTCAGGATCCTCGGCAAGGGACCAGGGCTTCGCGATTGGCATCCCACTGCAAAGGTTGTGAAGTACTTGCTACGGGCCATTTGCCGGTTGACTTGGGCAGCGCTGCGCAGCGTTGCCCGAGGGAAGCGCTTCTCGTATCACGAGTTGGCGACTTTGGTCGGCCTTGCTTGTGAGCATGCCTACTGGCTGGATTTCTTTGACAGCAACAACGTACGCGTCAATGTCGGTACGCTGAACACATCCGTGTCTCAAACGCTGGCGCTTGACACGCTTGGCGGGGTGAGCATTGCGTACCAATACTCGGCATCCAACATCCTGCTTCCAACACTGCTTCTGACGTCGGGTGAGAACATCCAGTTCACATTCTCTGAGGCGTTCGGGACGCTTTGGGAGAGTCTCAAGGCTCCGATCGAGTACATCGCGACGTCGGGATTCATTTATGACAGTGCATTTGCGGCGATCCGGGAATCTGGGTACGGGAAAAGCGTACGCAGCCAGCTTCAGGCGGCGGGTGCGGAGTTCGTCCTGTGCTTCTTCGATGAAAACTCGAGCGATCGCTGGGATATATGTGCCTCGAATACTGCCGCCAGACATGACTACGAATTCCTCCTCAACTGGCTGCTGGAAGACCCCTCTCTTGGGATCGTGTTCAAGCCCAAAGCGGCTCTGACCCTGCTGAGTCGGACAAGAGGTATCGAAGCTCTTCTCGAGAGAGCGAAACGCACAGGGCGTTGTGCAGTGTTGCACAGTGACTTCGTTGTGGGGAACACGTACCCAGCGGAAGCTGCAGGCATGGCTGATGTTTGCATCGGGAAGCTCATCGGCTGTACCGCGGCACTGGAAGCGCGGCTCTTCGGTGTTCGCACGATCCTCATTGACACGGAGAAGCTTGCCAGCCATCGCTTCCGAGATTGGGATGACGGGCATGTCGTCTTCGACGATTGGAAGTCGTTGCGATGCGCAGTAGAACGGTACAGATCCAAGCCGGAAGAATACCCAAGATTCGGGGATTGGTCGCCTTGGCTGCGTGAGCTTGACCCATTTCAGGATGGTAGGGCAGCGCAACGTCTTGGGCTCTTCGTGTCTTGGCTCCAGGATGAACTCAGCCAAGGAGCTACTCGTTCCTCAGCGATCGACAAAGCCACGGAGAAGTACGCCCAGATGTGGGGCGAAGATAGCATTAGACGGTGTTGCTCTACGAGAGACGGGTAGTCCATGCTAGACAAGCAACAGCAGATCCGAAACAGCCTCATCTACCTTGTTCCAACACTGATCGGAAGCTTGCTTCCGATCCTTATGATGCCCATCCTGACGCGCATCCTGACGCCAGAGGACTATGGTTTTCTTGCGCTGGCGAACGTATATGCGGTGCTGGTGTCAGGCTTGAGCAATGTTGGCCTCCTGAGAGCCTATGATCGGGAGTTCTTCCGGTACTCGGATGAGACATCGTCTGCAGAGCTTCTCTACTCCATTCTGTGGCTCGTCCTCATTGCCCTGTCGGCGACCACTCTGTTGACGTGGGGCTTCAGGCGCGCATTGTCCTCTTTGATTCTGCAGTCTCCGGATCACGGAGCCTTGCTGACTTGGGTGTACTGTTCCACGAGCGTGGGCAGCCTGAAGGTCTACCATATGACGTACCTCAAGAACTCCAGAATGGCCACGCACTTCGCAGCCTACACGCTCGGAGGGGTATTGCTCGCGACGGCCTTGAGTCTCCTCTTCGTCGTCGTGCTGCGCCTTGGAGTCCTGGGCATCGCGTGGAGTTCTCTTGGCGCGAATCTTGCTGTGCTGGCAGCGCTATCACTGCGCATGCGCAGACGAGGGCGCCCCACATTCAATCGGCGAATGCTTGCCGATGCGCTGAAGCTTGGATATCCCCTCACACCACGTGTTCTATTTGGCGTGATCTCTACGCAGGCGGACAAATACCTGATTGGGCTTCTCGCGTCGACTACCGATGTGGGACTCTATGCAAAGGGGCAGCAGATCTCGCAATGGGTGTTCACTTGGATGACGAGCCTGCAGAACGTCTTCCATCCCGAGGTCTATCGATTGATGTTCGATCGCCCCACGGAGGAAGGGCAGCGAGCCATCGGCAAGTACCTAACACCGTTCATCTACGCATCGATTGGTGCCGGTCTACTCGTAGTCGCGCTTGCTGAGGAAGCCTTCCACGTTCTCACCCCGGCATCGTATCATGGGGCGATCGATCTCACGATGGTGCTGGCGATGTACTACGGATCTTTGTTTTTTGGCAAGATTTCTGGACCTCAGTTGGTTTTTGTCAAGAAGACGTACCTGGTTTCTCTACTCACCGTGGGCACCATCGGTCTCAACGCAGGCATCAGTATACCCCTTATTCTCACATACGGTGCCTTGGGTGCCGCTTGGGGTACATTCTTGGCGGGTGCAATCTCCACTGCAATCAGCCTGGTTGTGGCACAGCGGTACTACAAGATCAGATGGGAATGGAAGCAGATCCTAGCCATCTTCCTCACGTTCTACCTCGCAGGAATCGGTCTGCTTTGGATGAGAAGAAGCGGCACACCGTACGTCATTCGAGTTCTCACCAAGGCAACAGCGATGGCTGTCTTTGCCTATATCGGGGTGAAGATTCGAGTTCTCACACGTGAGAACGGTAGAGTCCTCTGGGGGCTTGCACGGAATGTCTTCAGTCGAAGTCTGTGGCGGAATCGAGGATCCAACAACCGGGGTGAACATGACTGAGCAA
>Ga0180431_10009382_pt1 | contig 11065 bp, 10 predicted proteins | sample SS_ome_11_FD_132459 | JGI IMG/M metagenome (GOLD analysis project Ga0180431, IMG submission 132459) | Hypersaline lake sediment archaeal communities from the Salton Sea, California, USA - SS_1_MS_1 metaG | ecosystem: Environmental > Aquatic > Non-marine Saline and Alkaline > Hypersaline >...
ATGTTACATTCGGCTCGTAGTCACGCACGGAGTGTAACGGAGTGCGGTTGTGCGCCACTCCACTGCGTTTCGTGGCGCACTACGAACATCACTTTCTCTCAAGATACAAAATCTAACATTGTCAAGGTAATTACCAATCCAAATCAGGTTCGCGTTGTGCAGGTGACGAGTGCGCAGGGAGTGTGATCGCCCCAGCCGTAGGCGCCTCATCGCACCAGCAATAGCGGGCAATCCACCTCGTCCAGCAGTGAACGGATTTTTTCCGCTGGTAATATGGTGCTGCTCAACACCAGCACGCCGCCTCCCTCTGAGCGTACCAACTGGGCCAATCTCTCCACCCCGGCCTCCACCAGCCGCCGAAAGCGGATCAGCACCTCCTGGCGGCGCAGCCAGGCGGCGGTATCGGCCTGTAATCGCTGTTCCTCCTCCACCGTAGCGGCCAAGTTCAGCACGACCAGGTAGTCATCCTCTCTCCGGGCCAGGTAGGCGGCCAGCGCCAGACCCTTCCGGGCGGGGAGCGAGCCGTCGTAGGTCGCCAACACCGGAGGCCCGATATCCGCGTCCCTTTGAAGCAGGAGCACCGAGCTTGAGGCTCGCTCTGCTGCGGCCCGGGCCGTTGAGCCCAGCCGCGCCTGCCGGATGAGCGGACGGCTCGTTCTCCCCAGGCTGAGCAGATCCGCCTCCAACGCCGCCTCCAGCACCTCCGGTGTGACCTCTCCGCGCGCGACCCGGAAAGACCACCTGATCCGTCGTCGCTCGCAGGTCATTGCCAGCGCCCGGCGCGCTTGTTCTGCCTGCGCCCGCAGTTGTCGCTCCATCCGGGCTGGATCGAGCCGGACGGCGGCGTCGAACGGGTAGCGCACTTCTCGCGCCGCTGGCAGTCTCGCCGCGCGCAGCAGATTGACGTCTTCGACGAACAACCCTTCCAGTTCCGCCTCCAGGCCGGCCGCCAGCTCGGCCGCCGCCTCTAACGCTGCCAGACTGTGATGCGAGGCGTCCAGGGCCACCAGTATGCGGCGGATCGCCGGTTCATCATTTGTCATCTCGTGCCTGATCATTTTCCTTCTCGACCGTTTTCTCGCTCTCTTTTTCCGCCTGCGCAAAGTCTCGTTGCTTTTCCGCCAATTCGATCAGCCGGGCCTCGACCAGTTGATTTATGCTTCCCGCGGCAAAGTTCCCCTCCTCGTCCCGTTCGCCCGCCGGCCGGCCGGTCAAGAGTTCTATGGCCTGGTCCACCGTCCGCACCGGGTAGACGTGGAACTGGTCCGCTGCGACCGCCTCGACGACGTCCTGCCGCAGCATGAGGTGCTGCACGTTGGAAGCCGGGATGACCACCCCCTGCTCGCCTGTCAGCCCCCGCGCCTGGCAGATGTCGAAAAAGCCCTCGATCTTTTCGTTGACGCCGCCAATCGGCTGGGCCTCGCCGTGCTGGTTGACAGAGCCGGTCATTGCCAGCGATTGCTTGATGGGTGTGCCCGCCAGCGCCGAGAGCAGCGCGCACAGTTCAGCCAGCGACGCGCTATCCCCTTCCACCCCGCCATAAGATTGCTCGAACACCAGGCTGGCGGAGAGGGAAAGGGGATAGTCGGCGGCGTAGCGAGCGCCGAGAAAGCTCACCAGGATGAGCACCCCCTTGGAGTGAACGGGGCCGCCCAACTCGACCTCGCGCTCAATATCTATGACCTTGCCTTTGCCGAGGCGGACGCGGGCCGTGATACGGCTTGGTTGGCCAAAGGCGAAATTACCCAGCCCGATCACCGAGAGAGCGTTGACCTGCCCCACTCGCTCGCCGGTCGTATCAATCAGAATCGTGCCCCGCTGGATGCGCTCCTGCACGCGCTCTCGCAGCCGGTCGGCGCGGTGAATCTGAGTGTCAATCGCGCGCTGCACGTCGGCCGCGGTCACGACGCTGTTGCCGGCCTGCACTGCCCAATAGTCCGATTCGCGCAGCAGGTCGGCCACGCTCAACAGGTGGACGGATAGTTTCTCGGCGTCTCCCGCCATACGGGCGCTGCGCTCGATGACACGGGCGACGGCTTCCCGGTCGAAGGGGCGCAGTTCGTTCCTGCGGGCCAACGAGGCAACCAGGTGAGCGTACAGCAAATTGTTGTCCGGGGTGCGCTCCGTCTCCTCGTTGAAATCGGTCTCGACTTTGAACAACTCGCCAAAGTCGGGATCGTACTGGTAGAGCAAATAGTACAACAACCGCTCGCCGATCAGGACGACCTTCACGTCCAGGGGAACCGGCTGTGGCTCCAGTGAGACGGTGCTGACCAGGCTCAACACCTGGGCCATTGACTCGATGCGAATCTCCCGCGCACGGAGGGCGCGTTTGAGGCCATCCCAGGCGTACGGTTGCAGCAACAACTGGCGCGCGTCCAGGATGAGATAGCCGCCGTTGGCGCTGTGCAACGCGCCCGGCTTGATCAGGTTAAAGTCGGTCAGCAGCGCGCCCATTTGGGAGATGTGCTCCACGCGACCGATGAGGTTGTTATAGGTCGGATGTTCCTCGAAGAGCACTGGTGCGCTCTCGGACTCGCCGTGGTCCACGAGTACGTTCACCTGGTAACGGCGGAACAGTGGGGGGCTCGCCAGCGAGCGCGGCAGCGACATGCCCTGCTGCTGAGAGTCCTCCTCGACCTTGCGAAACTCGTCCACGTTCTCGACCACGTCCTGCTGCACCGCATCCAGATAGGCCACTGCTTCTGGCAACTCGGCGTACTTTTCTCGCAGCTCGTCAATCGGGTGACCGACGATGGTCGCCGCTACCTGGCGATCCAGTTCTTTGACCTTCTCCCGCGCTTCCCGCTCCCACTGCCGCACCTGGTAGATCGTTCCTTGCAATCGTTCCTGAAGTTGCGAGACGTCTCGTTCGATTTGTTTGCGTTCCTCCTCGGGCAATTTCTGAAAATCGTCTGGGCTGACGACTTCTCCTTTTCTCATGGGCGTAAAGGCCAATCCAACCGGCGTGCGGATCAGGGCGATATCCTTTTCCTGAGCCTGTTCCTGGATCCGGCCGAAGGCTGTCTCCTGTCGTTCCTTGAGTTCCTCCTCGACTTCCTGCCGGCGCGTGCGGTAGTCTTCGCTTTCAAAGGCGGCCGGGAGCGCGGTGCGCAGTTCCTCGATCAGTTGCTCCATATCCTTGCGCAGTATGCTGCCCCGTCCAGGTGGGAGCCGCAAAGCGCGCGGCTTGTGGGGGTGCTCGAAATTATTGACGTAACACCAGTCGGAGGGGATTGGTTTAGCAGCCGCTTTCCGGTCGAGGAACTGGCCGATGGTGGTGCGCTTACCCGTGCCGCTCGGCCCCAGGGCGAACAGGTTGTAGCCCTCGTGCTGGATACCAATGCCAAATAGGATAGCCTCCACCGCTCGCTCCTGACCTACGATCTCGTCCGGGTCTTGCAGTTCGTCCGTCGTTTCAAAGTCGAACTGTGATGCATCGCACGGGCAACGCAGTTGTTGGGGAGAGAGTGATTCTGGGGTCATGCGAGAGCCTCCTTAAGATGTCGTACGTCTTACGTCCTGTGTCTCGAGTTCCACGAAGCGGGCCTCGCCTGTTGCCAGGTCGAGGATGCAGAAGGAGCGGCTCTGCTTGCGCGTGCCCCCTAATGCGCCGGGGTTGATGACGCGGGTGCGCCCTACCCTTTGATCGCGCCGCCGGTGAGTGTGGCCGTGAAAGACGCAAGCCTGCTCGCCGGAGGCGATGAGGTTAGCCAGCACCTCTTCGTTGTCGCCGTGAATCACGCCCAGCGAGTACCCCTCCAGCGTGAGCCTGTGGAGCCAGGCGAAACGCCCGCGACCGAGGGTCTCTTCGGCCACCCACGCCAGTCCAACGCCCCGGTCCATATTCCCCTGGGCGATCCAGACCTCGAAACGGGCCAACGCCTGAACGACGTCGGGGCCGCAGACATCGCCGCAGTGGAACACGTGCGTCACGCCCTCGGCTGCCAGTATCTCGAGCGTCGCTTCCAGGTTGTCCAGATTGTCGTGAGTGTCCGAGACGATGCCGATTTTCATTTCCGCGCTCCACTGTAGATGATAGCAGAAAGCGGCACAATATGCAAACACCTGATGATTGTCCACATTTTACCGCAAAGCACGCCAAGAGCGCAAAGAGGATCAAAAAGGGCGTTTCTTGGCGACCTTTGCGCTCTTGGCGGTTCAAAGAAAGCGTTGTCACTGACTTGGTTGGTTTTGACATGCGGTCATTTTCGACCTGTGCAGTGGGTGAATCAGTTGTCAAAGACCTCGGAGGTCTGAGCCTGAGCAGTTACAAAATCTCTGCGAACTCTGCCCCTGTGGTGGATGCAATTGGCAATGTGAGTGGTCCCCAATATATGTGAGCGATCACCAGCTTTTCCTCCTTGACAGCGTCGAGTTTTTTGTATATAATATGCACGTTACCCAATCAAGCGGGTAATGTGCATAATAGGTTAAGCGCAAATTCAAGGGAGATAAAAATGCCAGACCCAGATTTTATCGTCGCTCCTGTAATCTCGCCCACCAGTTTTGCTGTCGAACCGGCCCACAGTGCCCTGCACAGCTTGTTGCTGCTCGTCGTGGCCGACGAGCTTTCCGGTCTCGACGAGTGGGTCCACCGTACCGTCGCTGCCCTGACGCCGGAGCGACGACACAAAAATCGCCTCGTCATGAACGGCCTGTACTTTGCCACTGTCCCCGACCGGAGCTGGCCCAGCTTTTCCGCCTATATAGATCACCTGGCAGCTCTGGACCCAACCGTGTTGCGGGACCGGGTCTTTAATGCGTATGCTCAAATCCATCAGGCCGAGGAATGCGAGCATTGCTACAAACCCGACCCGATGCGAGAGCAAACGTCAATAGATGTTCCGGCGCTGTTGGGAAGCGTGGACCGATTTCTCGAGTTTTTGAAAGAGAGGTTCTCCTTAGATAAGCTAGACCTCGAGATTGAGTCCGAGGCTTATGAATATCTCAAGGACCCGCCCGCAATGCAATCGCTGATCGTTTCTCACTTTAGGAATATGTGGGACGAGGTATTGTCCTCAGAATGGGAACGGGTCGCGCCAATGTTGCGGGCGTCGGTGAGCGCTTTTCGACAACTCGATTTCGGCGCCATATCCAAGTTTGAAGTTGCCAAGCGGGTACTCCGGCACGAGATTGGGCAAGAATGGGAGCCAATGTTCGAGGAGATTGGGCAGGTCATCTTTGTCCCGTCCACCCACACCGGCCCATACGCCGGCAAATTTAGATCGGGGGACACTTTGTGGGTCATATTCGGGGCCCACGTTCCCGAGGGGGCGCAGATACACGCCCCTGATCTGAGCCGCGCCGAGATCCTCGTCCGGCTCAACGCCCTGGCAGACGATACCCGGCTGCGCATTCTGAAACTCGCCTCAGAAGATGGGGAACAGCGTTCCCAGGATATTATGGCCCGGCTGGAGCTCAGCCAGTCCGCGGCTTCACGCCACCTCAAGCAACTAAGCGCGACGGGCTATCTCAACGAGCGACGTTGCGCAGGAGCCAAGTGTTTCACCCTCAATCCCACGCGGGTTGAGGATACCCTGCGCGCGATTTCCTTGTTCTTGTTGAAGGAATAGGAAATAGGAGGCTGTGTGCCATGTCTTTTAGCAAATTACTTGAACGCATGCGCAATGTTTATAATGACTATCCTCGCCCGTTCTGGGTCCTCGTGTTCGGCATGTTCATTGACACGCTCGGCCGGACGATCCTGAACCCCTTCCTGATGCTCTATGCGACCAAAAGGTTCGAGGTGGGGATGACCGAGATCGGCGTGCTGTTTGGGCTGATGGCGGTCGCGAACACAGTGGGAGGGATGCTCGGCGGCGCACTGACCGACCGCCTGGGACGGAAGTGGATGGTGGTTTTCGGAATCCTCGTCAGCGGATTGAGCAGCCTGGCGCTGGGGCTAGCCAGCACGTTTGAACTGTTCTTTGCTATCGTGATATTCGTGGGGCTGTTCGCCAGCGTCGGCGGCCCGGCGCACGGAGCAATGGTCGCCGATATCCTGCCGGAGGAGAAGAGGACCGGGGGATTCGGCATCTTTCGCGTGGTCGCCAACCTCAGTTGGATCATAGGGCCGGTGATCGGCGGGCTGATGGCTACGCGCTCCTATATGCCTCTCTTCATCTCGGACGCGGTCGCCAGCACGATCACCGCCGCCATCGTGATCCTGGTGATACGGGAGACCATGCCAGTGCGGCGCGAGGGAGAGAAAAAGCAAACGATGGTCCAGACCTTTGCCGGCTACCGGACTGTCATGAAAGACACCACCTTTGTGCTTTTCATCGGGGCCTGCATTCTGATGACGATCGTGTATCTCCAGTTGTACACCACACTGGGCGTCTACTTGCGGGATACTCACGGCCTGACCGAGCAGGCTTACGGCTATCTTATGAGCATGAACGCGACGGCTGTCGTTCTGCTCCAGGTACCCATCGCCCGCCACATTGAGCGATACCGGCCAATGATGATGATGGCCCTGGGTACGCTCCTGTATGCCGTCGGTTTCGCGATGTACGGCATCTTTTGGTCCTACATCCCCTTTGCCGTAGCGATGTTTATCATCACCGTCGGCGAGATGATCGTCATGCCGACCTCTCAGGCGCTGGTAGCCAAGATCGCCCCCGAGGATATGCGGGGCCGCTACATGGCGGTCTTTGGGTTCAGTTGGCTGATCCCGCAGGCCGTGGGGACGCTTCTGGCCGGGTTGGTCATGGATAACGCCGACCCGCGCTGGGTGTGGTACGGGGCCGGGCTGCTGGGCCTGGTCGGAGCATTGGCGTTCGTCATGCTGAGGCGCCGGGCCGATCAGGCCGTGGATAAGGCGACTCGAGCGGCCGAGGCGGTCGTTCCCGCCTGATGCAGAGAGATGTGGAAGCGAGGAGGTTTCGAGATGCGTAAATGCAAGATCACCGTACTGAAAAGAATGGTCAACCGTGATCTCATTGACGAGTACATGGGGGACGAGTACAAGACCCGCGACCTGTTTCCATGTCAAAACTTTGAGGAGGGGCAAGAGTTCGTCACAGATAGTTGGGGAGCGCCCCCAGAGGGATTCTGCACGTCGGCCTGGGCGGCCATCCGTGGATACATCGGGGTGGTCATAAACGGGGGCGACCTGATGCCCTGGGTCAAGCAGCCGGGCGCCGCGATTGCCTGTTGCACAGATGGTTACAGGCCAGTGGTGTTCAAGATAGAGAGAATAGAAGGGGGAAAATCATGATTGACAGAAAACAGTTATGGACTCTTGCAGAAGAGACGATGCGAGCCTTTGCGCCCTTCTATCGGGAAGCGATGCAAGCGGCTATCCAGGATTCAGGCGCTCCCGACTACTGGTTTGGCTTGAGCCTGGCGCGCGGCAGCGACCCGCAACCCTTTACGGTCGAGCGTTATCACACCTTGTTCCCTTACACTGCGCCAGAGCGATTCACAGAAATACTGGAAGGACTTGCCCGGCTGGAACTGCTCGAGAGAGTTGGGGAGGGCGCTTACCGACTCACAGATTTGGGGCGCAAAGCGGTCGAAGGCATTTTCGAGGCCGCGCACCAGGGCCTGGATACAGTCGAACCCCTCCCGGCCGGCGAGATGGATCAGCTCAACGGCTTGCTATACCGTCTCGTCGAAGCGACGCTGGCAGCGCCGGAACCAGAGGAAAAATGGGCAATTGCCCACAGCCGCTGGACCGATCCTGGCGCGGGCGCATCCAACTCTGTCAAGGCCGATCAATATCTGACCGATCTGCTTCGGTACCGCGACGACGCCCACATTGCCGCCTGGAAGCCCTACGACATCAGCTGCCACGCCTGGGAGATACTGACCCTTGTCTGGCGCGGCGAGGCCAGCACCGCCGAGGAGCTGACCGAGAAACTCCCCTTCCGAAACCACACTGTGGAGGCCAATACTGTGGCGGTTGGGTAGAGGAAACGGAAGAGGGTTATCAAGTCACTGAGACAGGCCAGGCTCTGCGCCAACAAGCCGAGGAGGCGACAGATCGCCACTTTTTCGCGCCCTGGGCCTGCCTGAGCACGTCTGAGGTGATCCAACTGCACGACCTGCTGACACGTCTGAAGAACGGCCTGCAAGAAATGGCAGAGGAAGTGAACGCCGCGTAAAGCATAACTGGTGGTCTCCTTTGGCGATTGTTTCCGCCAAAGGAGACCACCAGTTACACCGAAACGTACAACTGCGGGAGTGGATGGGAGTCAAACCCACCGGGCCCCAACCACACCCACGAGCGCAATGCGCGGTAAGGGATAGCGCAACTTTTGCAATTAGTCAAGTTGGCAGGGACAGTGATCCATCTCGTTGGCCCGTTCCAGCGCCTCTATCCGTGCTTCCAGCGCCGCGATTTGAGCCTCCTGCTCCAGCATAAGCTGATACAAACCCTGGATCGCTGCCAGGGCCACGCCGTCGGCATCCACCACGCTGATGTGCTCGTCGTCCTCGCCCACGCTAAAGGCGGCGTAGAAATCCTGGGACATTGGGCCAATGTGCTGCACGGATGGATCTTGGCCAACGTAGCTCCAGATCGAGATTGGAAGTCCAGCCAATAAAAGCAGGATCTGATTTTCGTCTATCGGTGAAACGTTCACCTTCATCTCCCGATCACTTAAGGACGACCACGACCCACTGCCAGGCGGCAACTCCACTCCTCCCACAGAGTTGCCGCCATCGTCAATGGCGGTGACCAACCGCACTCCGCCAGTGGTGCGCACCGCGAATTCGTCGGCGGCCGCGGAGTAAAAGTCCAGGTCGTTGGAATCAGCGTATAGGAAAGCGCCATCGTGCGTTGCATCAACTTTGGCGTGGGACCCGGACGCAAAGCTATAGTCGCCGGCCGCCTCGTTGAGGATGCCTCCAGGGACGGTAGAGTAAGAACCACCGGCGGTGTTGCCGTAGCCGCCGCCGACCGTGCCATAGATGCCAGTCGCCCGGTTGGCTAAACCTCCACCTACGGCAGCGTGAGCGGCGCTGGCAGTGTTTCCAGCGCCGCCGCTGACCGTGCCTCCGAAGCCATCGGCAGTGTTTCCTGGGCCACCGCCAATGGTGGCGTGAATTCCGCTAGCGACGTTGTCATGGCCCCCGGAGACGGTGGAATCCCAGCCACTGGCCGTGTTAAAGTGTCCTCCCCCAACCGTGGCGAACGTGCCACTGGCGGTGTTCCTGCCGCCCCCGCCAACCGTGGCGTAAATCCGGCTGGCAACGTTGCTGTATCCTCCGCTGACCGTGGTGAAAGTGCCATCGGCGATGTTCCCTTCGCCTCCACTGACAACGGAAGCTTCGACACTAGCGGTGTTGCGCCAGCCCCCGCCGACTGTGGCGTGCATAGCGCTAGCGGCGTTGTGGGAGCCTCCGCCAACTGTGGCGTATCCGCCAGCCTCGTTGTCTGCGCCTCCGCCAACGGTGCCCAAGTTGCCCGTCGCTTGATCGGGGAGTTGGGGTTCACCACATCCGGCGATACCAGCCAGCACCACTAACACGACAAGTAATGCGAACAATCTGGTTGTTTGCTTATTGGCCATAGGTCTCATTCCTCCAGAATCATATTGGCAGACTTTTATCGCATACACTCGATGAACACGTCTTCCAGCGAAGGCTCGATGACAGCCATTTCCCCCGGCTCGACGCCCGCCTGGCGCAACTCGGCGGCGATGGCCTCGCGACACTGTTCCACCTGGGAGGCGACGACGTGTACCAACGCGCCGTACATCGCCACTGCTTCGAGCGGCAGCTTGCCAGATTCGCGGGCGGCGCGCAGCACTTTGACCGCCTGGGGCGTGTCGTCAGGCGCGATCTCTAACACCTGACCGCGCATCACGTTCTGCTTGATCTCTGCAGGCTCGCCGGCGGCGATCAGCTTGCCTCGCTGGATGAAGGCCAAGCGATGGCAATGCTCGGCCTCGTCCATGTAGTGAGTGGTGACGAACACAGTGATCTTGTCGGCGACCAGTTTGTAGAGCAGGTCCCAGAAGGCGCGGCGGGAGACGGGGTCAACGCCGGCGGTCGGCTCGTCGAGAAAGATCAACTCTGGCCGGTGGAGGATGGCGGCGCTGAGCGCCAACCGCTGCCGCCAGCCCCCGGAGAGGTCTTTGGTGTGCGTCCGCTCGCGCCCCTCCAGCCCGGCCATCTGGAGTGCATCTTGAATGCGCTCTTCCAACAGGCTGTTTTCCAAGCCATACGCCCGGCCGTAGAAACGCAGATTCTGGAGCACTGTCAAGTCGTTGTACAGGCTAAAGCGCTGAGACATATAGCCAATGCGGGGCCGGATTCGCTCCGGATGTTCGGCCAACGGCACGCCCAGAACCTCCACCGTCCCCTCGGTGGGTTGCAGCAAGCCGATCATCATACGGATGGTAGTGGTCTTGCCGGCGCCGTTGGGGCCCAGAAAGCCAAAAATCTCGCCGCGCTGCACCTCGAAATCAATCCCGTCCACGGCAGTAAAGTCGCCGAAGCGTTTGGTCAGGTTGCGGGCTGTGATGGCGGAGTGGTTGGTTTGCATATTGTCTCCTGATGCAATGCGTCATTATTGCCGGGAAACCATAGAGATGCTATAATTGAGGCATGTCCGAGATGAGGTATGCTTGTAATGGAGTCCAAATTATGTTTAAACCACAAAGGTTGACATTCGACGAGTTAAGCGAGCGCCTACGGGTGTATGAGGACAGGTATGGTTATTCAACCATTGAATTTTATCGCCGCTACGAAAGCGGCGAGATGGGCGACGACGACGATTTGATGATGTGGGCCGGCCTGTATCATCTCTACCTAACTTTACTCCCCGTGCGCCAGTTGATGCAAAAGGAACTTGTGCCGGCGTGATCATTGACGACTATTTTACGCATTGAGGCAAAAGTCGCACTGTTACACAGAGATAGTGGATAAACAACATCCGGCAGAGAAGACACAGAGATACACAAAGAAAAGCACTCTGAGGTTCTCCGTGGCTCCTCTGTGTAGCTCCAGCAATTCCCGTTTTGGCAATTCTAGCTTGGGTGCATCGGCCTAAAAGAGCCGATGCTAGGAAAAAACTAGCCAGCACCGTCTGTTTTACGGCGGTGCGGCTTCA
>Ga0180431_10009383_pt1 | contig 11065 bp, 13 predicted proteins | sample SS_ome_11_FD_132459 | JGI IMG/M metagenome (GOLD analysis project Ga0180431, IMG submission 132459) | Hypersaline lake sediment archaeal communities from the Salton Sea, California, USA - SS_1_MS_1 metaG | ecosystem: Environmental > Aquatic > Non-marine Saline and Alkaline > Hypersaline >...
CCAGTAGATGGATGTCATGCCTTATTGGATATAAAAGCTGGCATGAGACATCTCAGCATTCACTGCATAAATGAGATGCTGACATTGTTTGAGAGACATGCCGAAACAACAAACTCTGCGCCTCACATTGCATGATTCGCAGAGACGTCTCTTCGCCCGGTTCCATAGGAGACGAAGACACCGAATTTATTCGGTGGCCGCATTGGGCATGCTGATGAGCTTTTCATTAACCGAAGCAACATAAACCGTTAATAACCTGACTGATTATAATAAACCAGGCGATGCCAATGGGGATTCTTGATGTATTCAGAAGCAAGAAGGAAGAGCCAGTCAAGGAAATAACCTATACCATTGACTTGGATGGCATGCAACAGTGGCTTGATGACCAATTCGGAAACCAATCCGAGGAAGCAAAAAAAAGAGCAATGAGGATGGGCTCTGAAGCACTGGAATCCATATCATCCCTCAAAGACAGGCTCAACAGGCTTGAGAAGTCGAGCTTCGGCGGCAAGGACAAGGCATACGCTGCTGCCAATATGGCAAAAAACTCATTTGTCAAGAAGACCTTTTCCATAATTGAAGGCCTACGCTTTTCTGGTCCAGGCAAAGAAACATATTCCGGGCTGCTTGAGTTCAATTCTAATCTCAGGGAGGCGCTCAAACAAATTAACAAGATTTCACCAAAGCAGATGTACCTGCTTTCAAGATATTTCAAGCAAGAGAGCAGGAATTTCATGGCAAGCCTTAGAGAGATGGAAGAGAAGACAAAGGCAATGTCAGATTTTCTAAGTTCGGATGGGAAGATTATAAGCACGACAGAGAAAGCCATTTTTAAGACAAAACAGATGAAAGGACTACTGGACAAGCTGGCTGGCCTAAAGAACCAACAAAGGAGCATAGAGGCCGAAATTACCAGGCTCGAGGGATCGAAGAAGCAAACCAAGCTAGAGCTCGAAAGCTTCATGGGTGGTAAGGAATGGAGGGAGCTATCCAATGCTGAGGATTCGATCGCGAAAAACAAGCAAGAACTTTCTGCGATAGAGACCGATGCCAATGAAGCGCTGAGCTCTGCAAAGAGGCCGTTGAAGAAGCTCATGCATATGCTTGACAGCAAAGAGAGCTTCCCTGAAAACCCATTCAAGGAGATTGTAATGACTGGAAGAGAGGCCTGGCTGGCAGGCATGCTGAAATCTGCAAAGGACCATTCGAATGATGGTTCCATATCACTCAAGCCAAGGGAGGCTGATAGGCTTCAGGAGGTCAGTGACTGGATGGAGACAGACATGATCAATGCCAAGCAAAGGTATGAGCAGCTATTGCAGGAGACCGATGAGCTGCATCAAAACATGGCCAATCTGGATATAAAGGAAAAGAAAGCATCAATAGAGAATCAGCTACGTGAAACAGAGGAAGCATTGAAGAAGCAATGGGTGGAGCTGGACATGAAGATTAAGCAGTTCAAGGAAACAGAATCCAAGCTGGAGCTGATCAGGGTGGGAACTGAAAGCCTATTTCTTGATAATGAAGGAAAAAAGGTCAAATTACAGATCCCTAAAAAATCCCAGGAAGACCATGCACAGCAAAGTGAATAAGATTTAAATGACGCAGACAATTTCTTTCTATGCCAAAACAGAAAGGCAAGAAGGCGTTCGCAATCCAAATGGAAAGCCCTGAAATGAGATCCATAGCCGAGAGCATATTCCAGAGATACGGCAACATCTGCGACAGCTGCCTGGGCAGGCAGTTTGGTCAGGTTTCGACAGGAATGACTAATACCGAAAGAGGCAGCATGATCAGGTTCATGTTAAAGCATAAGCAGACGAAATCCAGGTGCCCAATATGCAATGGGCTGATGCAGACTGGACTGGCAATGTGGGCAGACAGAGCGTCCAAGAAGCTGAAAGGGATCGAATACAAAAGTTTTGTGGTCGGTTCAAAGCTAAGCAAGGATCTTGTTGCCAATGAGGAATCAATATGGGAGCACTGTGGTATATCGAACTGTGAGCCGATCAAGACGGAGCTGAACAGAGAGTTGGGCAAATTATTATGGAAGAAAACCCGCAAGGAAGTTGATGAACTGAAACCAGACATATTGGTGCTATTCGATTTCGAAAACAAGAAAACAGTTCTGCAGATTAACCCACTTTTCATCTACGGGGAGTACAAGAAGCTTGTCAGGGGGATACCCCAAACTAAATGGGACATGTACAAGGTCTCGGTTGAGGACATTATTTCAAAACCTGTTATGAAGGCCACCAAGGGCAAGGCACACGCAATGCATGGCGCTGGCCGTGAAGACATAGATGCGCTTTGCCTTGACTGGAGGCCGTTCGTGCTGGAGATATCCGAGCCAAGGAAAAGGAGGATCAACCTCAAGACCATGCAGGCAGAGATAAACAAGTCAGGAAAGGCGAATGTAAGAGGCCTGAGATACTCTGACAAGAAGGAAGTTGCTGGGGTGAAGGCGGCGCGGCATGACAAAACCTACCGTTTGCTGGTTCAGTTGCAAAAACCAATAGATGAGAACAAGCTCAGGGAGCTCAAAACCATAATAGGAACCATCAGGCAAAAGACTCCAGTAAGAGTGATTCACCGGCGAGCCGACCGTATTCGCAACCGAAAGGTTTTTAATATCAAATGGAAAAAGGTAACCAATAAAAAGCTTGAGTTCGAAATAAAGGGTGAGGCTGGACTTTACGTCAAGGAACTGGTTACCGGAGACAGTAACAGAACATCACCCAACATATCCCAGATCCTTGGGAATCCTGCAAAGGTCATAGAGCTCGATGTCATCAGGATACATCGAGACAACAAGACATTGAAAAAGTCAAGATAATGTGGTGCATATGGTAACAGGGAGCAAGGGAACCAAGAGCAGAACAAGAAGGAAGCTTAAGAAGAATCTTAGAGACAAGTTCAAGCCAGAGAACATGATTCAAGAATTTAAAGCTGGCGACAAAGTAATCATTAGCATTGATCCGTCTTCAGTCAAGAGCACTCCGCACATCAGATTCAAGGGGAAGATAGGAAGCATAAAGGGAAGAAAGGGCAGGGCCTTCGTAGTAAACGCATATATTGGCAAGATGAAAAAGGAGATATATGTCGGCCCAGAGCACCTGAAAAAGCTGTGATTAATTAAAGGGTTTGTGGATGATCGGTGATCGCTATGGAAGTCAAAGATGAAAAGATGATTTTGTGGGCAGAAGCCAAGAAGATACTCGAAACAAAGGAAAAAGACAGCAATAAGGAACTCGGGTACGAGCAGAATAACGCCCTGGACCATCTCAGGAAGTTTTCCAAGCTTAATGAGAAGAAGGCAAAGGACATGCTTGAAGAGCTTGGGAAGATTGAAAGGCTGAAGGACCGGCAGAAGATGGGCATCGTTAACATGTTGCCCCAAGACATGGACGATCTTAAGGTTCTTTTTGCTAACGAAGTCGTGAGCCTATCAGAAGAAGACAGGAAAAAGATACTCAATATTGTAAAAAAGTTCACTTAGTTTTTTAACCATAATGTCAATATAAACACATTTACAACAGATATGGTAATATTCACAAGAATTTTCAAGTAAAATCATAAAACAGGTATGGACATGGAACCAAAGAAGCCGATTAGGAAGGACGATTGGGCGGTGGTGCTTGATTTCCTCAGTCACGGCCATCATGGCATGGACAGGTCTCTGCCTGTAGCCCAGATTATTGGGGAGCAATACTTCTCCCTTCTGGAGGTAATCATCAGGGAAGGAGTCAATCTCAAGGTCGGTGACAGGGTCTATATCGGCGATGGAAAAAGGGACAATGTCAAGTATATCAGGGGAAGGATAGAGCCCCACGAGCTTACTGTCGCTGCCAAGGAGGAACTGCCAATTGTTGTGCAAGAGATTGTTGACAAGAAGCCTGACAGGTTTGTGGATTTCTTCAACAAGTCTGGCTCGGTATCTACAAGGCTCCATCAGATCGAGCTTCTTCCAGGAATCGGACGTAAGCACCTTTGGGCAATATTGGATGAAAGGAAGGCAAAACCATTTGAATCATTCAACGACCTAAAGAAGAGGGTGCAGCTGCTGCCAAACCCAGAGAAGACTATCATTAAAAGGGTTCTGGACGAGCTGGATGACAAGGACAAGTACAGGCTGTTCGTGCCGAGGTTTGAGAAATCGAAAAATCAAAGATAAAAGCAACTTCAGACAGTATTACTATTAGGGAGATTGTGCAAAATGATGGTCAAAGACATCATGGTCACGGACGTAAAGACAATAGAGCCAAGTTCAACCGTCCAGGAAGCAGCCAAGAAGATGGCTGATCACTGTATTGGATGCCTGATTGTTGTCAATAAAGGTAAGCTTGCCGGCATTGTCACAGAAAGGGATATGATAAGGAAGGTCATTGTTAAGGGCAAGAACTCTCCCAACATTAAGATCAACACAATAATGACAAAGGAAGTCATAATGATAGGGCCAGAAAGTGACATAGAGGACGCTTCAGAGGTCATGATAGAAAAGAAGATCAAGAAGCTTCCGGTGCTTGACGACGACAACCTGATCGGCATAATAACAGCCATGGACATCGTTGCCGCGCAACCCAAGCTGATGAAGCAGATAAGCGAGTTGTTCCTCATCCCGGGCAGGAAAAAGGCAGTTGCAGGATAGCTAAGCAGGATGAACCAGAAAGACTATTTTTAAAACATCCCAACAATTATAACCTAACATACAATAGCAACGCAATGGGCTCGTAGCTCAGTGGTGCCCCGGCTTTCGATTGGGCGAAAGGCATTGGCACTAAAGAGCACCATCGCTTAACAGAAAGGGACTATGGCTTTTGCCGTCGGTCTCTGCATGCGGTGCAGGTCTTATAATGGCCGGCCGCTTCCAAGCAGCCAGTGAATGCTGGCCGTAGAAAGGATACTCCGCGGACCCAACCAATATGAGCGGAGAAGCCCTAGAAGCTGGTGGCCGAGGGTTCGATACCTGAAACCTTTCAAAAGATGGACGACTTGTATAAAAGGTATAAGTCGTCATGTCTGTTACGAAAGGTTCAAGGACCATCCCAAAGAAACGACTTGAAAACAGTTTGGGAAACCGGAAACCCCTCCGAGCCCATTATAATTACCAGCTAGCTCTGGAACACACATACGTTAAGTTTATAAATACCATACTCAATATACTTAAATCTAAATTAACAATAATATATTTTCAGAAAATAGAAAATAATGAGATCTAATACAAAGTGCATAATTGGTGATAAACCATGACTAATGGAAACCCACAAATCGGAGGACAGCCGATCCTGATTGTCCCAGAAGGGACATTTAGAAGCAAAGGCAAGGACGCCCAGACCAACAACATTGCCGCGGCCAGGACCGTTGCCGATACAGTCAGGACCACGCTTGGGCCAAAGGGCATGGACAAGATGCTTGTTGATTCAATAGGTGACGTGACCATAACCAATGACGGAGCAACCATACTGGACGAGATGCAGATCGAGCACCCTGCTGCAAAGATGATGGTCGAGATAGCCAAGACCCAGGACGAGGAGGTCGGTGACGGGACCACGACAGCAGTCGTGCTGTCGGGCGAGCTTCTGAAGAAGGCCGGGGAATTGCTTGAGCAGGATATTCATCCAACAGTCATAACCAGGGGATACCGGATGGCCAAGTTCAAGGCATTGAAAATACTTGATGAGATTGCTTCTGGAATAGAGCTGAAGGACGAAAAAGCACTTGAGCAGATTGCCAACACTGCCATAACAGGCAAGTCAGCGGAAAAGGCTTCCAAAGAGCTGTCACAGATTGCTGTCGCTGCAGTGAAGAAAGTTGCAGAGACGTCCGAAGGCAAGACAAATATAGACACTGACAACATCAAGCTGGAGAAGAAGCCGGGAGCGTCAATGAACGAAACGCAGCTCATCGAGGGCATAGTCATTGACAAGGAAGTTGTGCATGCAGGCATGCCGAAGACCATTGAGAACGCGAAGATAGCACTCATTGATTCTGCTTTGGAGATAAAAGACCTTGAGTCTGACGCAAAGATCAGCATCAATTCGCCAGAGAAGATGCAGGCCTTCATGGCCGAGGAAGAGAAGATGATTAAGGACATTGTTGACAGGGTCAAGAACAGTGGCGCAACAGCCGTGTTCTGCCAGAAAGGCATTGATGACACTGCCCAGCATTACCTTGCTAATATGGGTATCCTTGCAGCAAGAAGGGTCAAGAAATCTGACATGGAAGCGCTTGCCAAAGCGACCGGCGCCAAGATAGTCTCAAACCTCAAGGAACTTTCCAAGGATGATCTTGGATTCTGCGGGCTTGTTGCAGAGCGCAAGATATCAGGTGATGAGATGATATTTGTTGAGAAGTGCAAGCAGCCTAAGGCAGTCACTATCCTGATACGTGGCGGCACAGAGCATGTGGTTGACGAGGTTGAAAGGGCAATGGAGGATGCTGTAAAGGGCATTGCCTCAGCACTTGAGCTGGGCAAGATCGTGCCTGGGGGCGGCGCAACAGAGATCGAGGTCGCAATGGAGCTCAGGAAATATGCCGATGGATTGAAGGGCAGGGAGCAGCTTGCTGTTAATGCCTTTGCCGATGCAATGGAAGTCATCCCAAGAAGCCTGGCAGAGAACGCTGGTCTTGATCCCATAGACAAGATAGCCAACCTTAGGTCCAGCCATGACGGCAGACAGAAGAGGACAGGCTTGAATGTATTCACTGGAAAAATAGAGGATATGCAGGCGGCTGGCGTGATAGAGCCGCTAAAGATCAAGCTTCAGGCCATTCAGTCAGCAGCCGAAGCCGCGGAGATGATACTCAGAATAGACGACATGATATCAGCAGGCGGCAAGGAATCCGCTGGCCCACCCGGTATGCCTCCAGGCGGAATGCCACCCGGCATGGGCGGCATGATGTAGTTTATTTCTTTAGAACACCCACACACACCATCATACACATCTTTTCTCAAACAAGCCAAAAAACCACCGGTTTGAACCAGCAGATGGATGCCGTGCCTTAATGGAATAAGCTGGAATAAGACATCTCAGCATCCACAACATGAACATGCTGAGATGCTGACTGCCAAACCGAAGGTTTGACATTATTCAGGGGTTGCATGGAGTCAACATTATAATTCGATTACAATCTACAAAATCAATTAAAACACTCGATTATAATCGAAACATTTATAAACACTATTGGACTAATAATACCATATGAACAGGGAAGCGTTGGTTCAGTGGAATCCTTGGTGGTCACAGAAGCATTCCTTCAATCTCATAGACAGGGATATCAAGAAAGAGTTGCTTGGCTGGCTTGGCAGAAGGGAAATAATTGGCATTATTGGAGCAAGAAGAAGCGGGAAGACATCTTTAATGTTCCTGATCATTGAGCATCTCCTTAAAAAAACCAATCCAAAGAACATCCTCTTTATAAAATGCGACGATGACAGGGTGGAAAAGGAAGGGCTTGTTTCCAAATCAGTTGAAAGATATTATGATATGGTTAGTCCAAAGGGAAATATTTATATCTTCATTGACGAGATACAGGAAGTGCCCGGCTGGGAAAATACATTGAAAAGGATGTATGATATTGAAAAAGGAATGAAATTCTTTATTTCAGGGTCGAATTTCTCTGTCCTTAAAGAAGACATGACCCAGAAGATGGCAGGAAGGCTTGCCTATTTTGAAATTTATCCATTCAGCTTCAAGGAGATCGTTACCCGAGAAATAAACACATCAGACAAACTCCAAGCACTTTCAAAAAAGAAAGAAATAAGACACATGCTTTTCCGTTATATGGAATTTGGCGGGTTCCCTGAGGTTGTTCTGGAAAACGATAAAACCAAGAAAGGCCAGATACTCCAATTTTATTATGACACTATAGTGTACAGGGACATAATTAAAAGAAGAGGAATAAGAAACACCGCGAAACTGGACAAGATGATAAATTACTTTCTCCAGAACATATCCAATCCCGCAAGCTTCTCGAAAACCGGAAAGCGTGTTTTTTTGTCCACAGACAGTGTTGTAGAATATATGAAACACCTACAGGACGCTTTCTTCCTTTTTAGCGTGTCCATGTTCAGTTTTTCAGTGAAAAAACAGGAGATAAACCCCAAAAAGGTGTACTGTATTGACAATGGTTTGAGAAACATTAAGGGATTTCGGTTTTCAGAGGATTACGGAAGGCTGGCAGAGAACACGGTTTTTCTTGAGCTGCTGAGAAGGAATTCCTCAAACCCGCTTTTTAAGGTGTACTATTGGCGAAATAATAAACATGAAGTTGATTTCGTGACAAAGGACGGGCTAAAGGTCAAAGAGCTGATTCAGGTATGCTGGGACATTGAAAGCAGGAAGACGAAGCAAAGAGAGGTTTGCGGCCTTCTGGAGGCAATGAAAGAACTCAAGCTCAGAAAAGCAACAATAGTGACTGAAAGCAAAGATGGCGGGGAAACTGTCAGCGGAAAGCGGATTGATTATGTACCGCTATGGAAGTGGCTTTTAGGCGGCATGATGTGAATCAGTGAAACAACCAACGTTTAACCGTTATTTCTGAAACCAATTATTTATAAGGGAGCCGCAACAATAATATTACATGGATGATGAAGAGTACGAAGTCATACCTACGTCGCCAATCCGAAGGCTGGAAAAGAGGCTGTCCCGCATGGAAACCACCAGTTCTTCTTCAGAGATCCAGCGCTTAGTTGAACAGATAGTGGAGCTGATCAAATCAAACCAACGTGTCATCGACGACGTAATCAAGTCAGACGCCGAGCTCAGGAACGAGGTGTCCAAGGTTCCGGCAAAGATCGACAGCCTGGTGGACAAGATGGACGAGTTCCTGGAGCTGCTCAAGGCCTCGGCGACAGAGGAGACCGTCTCAGAAGCGTCAAAGGACATGATGAAACCGCTTGTCAAGAAGATGGAAGAGATGATAGAGGTTACCAAGAAGGGCTCTGAGGTAGGCCAAGCCAGTTTGGCTAGCCTTGAAACCATTGACAAGCGACTCAAGAGGCTTTATCTGCAGTCTGCAGCTAGCTCGCACAGCAGCTACACAGGAACAGCAGCCAGGCAGCAGACAGCAAACACGAGGATATAATTAATATTTATTAGATGCTGACCAAGAGTATACATAGTATTTCAAAAACATAAACAGTATCAAAAACAATAACAATAACATAATAATAACATTTGATAAAATTCGGGGGGATTGAATGGACAATTACTTAACAATACAGGTCTTCACAGTGGTAGTTGCTGCCATACTTTTAGTGACATTCTACATACTGGCAGCCGGATCTCTGGTCACAGGCACTAACCTGCTAACGCCTATGCTGCTGATAATACTGTCAGTAATATCCCTTGCCATACTGTCCATGGTCAACAAGATTGCACAGAAGCTGAAAGCATAAGCAAAAGATCAACAAGAAAGCAAACAGCAAAACAAGAATCAATAATAATATAACAAATTAACAAATATAACATGACAAACCAATAAATAATATCATGTTCATTAGGCCACAAGACCATTGTGGCTTGTCAGGCTTAATTGAAGTGAGGAGGGTGAACAATGAAAAAAGGTATTACGCCAATTATTTCCATCATCGTACTGCTGCTGATCACAGTAGCCCTGGCAGGCGTTGCATGGGTATACCTGAGCGGATTCCTTGGCACCACGACAGCCACAGTTACAGTTCCACCAAATGGCGCATTTTGTGCTGGTGATGATATTAAAGTTGTGGTTACAAACACAGGAACTTCAACATTAGCAACTCTCGTTATTGAAGAGGTTTCGGGTCCAGAGACTATGACTGGAGCAGATACCCCCCTATCAAATCTCGCACCAAAGGCATCTACAACACTAACATTTTCTTGCCCTGCGGTTGCGGCATCATGTCTTCCTGGCGCTTACACGGTGCACTTGGGATCATCCGGATCAGTACAGAACATACCGGTAACGTGTCCGTAAACCCCTTCATCCATTCCCTTTTCCTTTTTTTGGGTTTTCTTAGTTCTTTCAGTTTTAAGAATTTGTTAGCCTTGGCATTTTTTTTGCTTTTCTGTCTTTTCTGTTTTTGATTAACACCAATTTCAATAACCATAGCCGGCATATTCGGAATCATGAAACATATTAGATCATGAAATTGCAGGCTTGTACAGACATTCAGATATGCAGAAGTGCAGATGGTCGGATGTGAAGATAAACAGATATGCAGACAGTCAGATGGTCAGATATTAATAAGCTGGAATTGAATAATATATAATATGGCATCAATGGTTTCTTTGTTTGGTTCTCGTTCGGGCCAGGTGCAGCCAATATCAATAATTATTATGACAGGTATTGTCGTGGCGCTGGTTGGGGTGGCCTACTTCTGGGGGGTTCCTTTGATCCAGAAGAGGTCAAGCATGTCAGAGTTCTCGAACATGGAACGGTTCATTAGCGAGGTGGAGCACAGCATCACAGAGCTGGCAAGGGCGGGCGCGGGCGAGGTCAGCCTTGACGTAACAGATGCACTAATCAAGCTAAAGCCATATGATTCTGGCAATGGCAACAACAGCCTTATCCTGGAGTTCGTGTTGGAACAGCCCATTATCTTCCCCAATACTACGTTTTATTTAGGTGCGACCAGCTTTGAGGACATTAACAACACAGGCGTATATGGCGAGTCATCACCGTCAATAGTCACTCTGACAGAAAGCGAACTCGGCATTATGTTCAAGATGGATGCAGAGATCATTTACAGAGAGCTGCTGCGTTCAAGCGCGCCCAAGAGGGGCTACATCATAGCGCTTTGCCCTGCCGGGGACGCTGATTGCGACAACGAGATAACTGGAAACCAGAGGCTTACCCTGACGTTTGACAAGAACATTAACATCCCGGGAATGGCTTCCAACGGCGGCGACCTGGTTGTCACATACATAAACGTTGAGCTTGCTTAGATGTTGTTTTGTCTTCGTGTTCTGTTGCTTTTCGTTTATTGCTTGGTCTTATGTTGAACCATAATACTTTTGCTTTCAAGTAAAGGATGGATACATGGTTATGGTTCAACAGCTGTTGCCTAACCAAGAAAATCCCG
>Ga0180431_10009384_pt1 | contig 11065 bp, 12 predicted proteins | sample SS_ome_11_FD_132459 | JGI IMG/M metagenome (GOLD analysis project Ga0180431, IMG submission 132459) | Hypersaline lake sediment archaeal communities from the Salton Sea, California, USA - SS_1_MS_1 metaG | ecosystem: Environmental > Aquatic > Non-marine Saline and Alkaline > Hypersaline >...
ATCAAACGGCCGCGCATCGTCCTTTACATACCTGGCACGCTCCCTTTATCATTAAGTAGCATCCACTTCGGTTTAATCATGAAGCAGGAAGGGGAAGCAGGTGCACACGCCTGACAGATGATCGGGCGTTCAATTCATCCAATGGAGGTGGATAATGAAAAAGGTGCTTATGATCGGGTTGGCCGCGGCTTTGATTCTCTTTTCATTAGGGGGGGTATATGCCGCGGATATGGACGACACGCTCAAGAAGATCGAAAAGAGCGGCAAGTTCGTGGTCGGAGTGCGCGATGCAGCGATACCCTTTGCCTACATCGACAGCAAAAACGAGAACGTCGGCTTCAGTGTCGACATGGCAAAGGAATTCCACAAGGCCATCGAAGCCAAGCTTGGAAAAGATATAAAGCTGCAGTTTAAAACCTCGACCCCGAAAACGAGGATTCCGCTCGTTGCCAACGGGACCATCGATATGGAGTGCGGGTCCACGACACACACGGTCGGCCGTGAAGATACGGTGGACTTCAGCATCACCGTGTTCCTTACAGGCACCCAGCTTCTCGTGAAGAAAGGCAGCGGAATCAAAACCGTGCAGGACCTTGCCGGCAAAAAGGTGGGAGCCGCGCAGGGGTCCACGAATGAAAAGGCGATCCGTGACCTGAACACAAGAGGCGTAATCAAACCCGAGGCAAAGCTGGTGGTCTACCAGGAACACTCACGAGGCTTCCTGGCCCTGCAGCAGGGCATGCTCGACGCGTACTGCACCGACGGCATACTGCTCTCCGGTATGAAGGCAAAGGCAAAAAATCCCGACGATTTTGAGCTCATCGGAGGTTTGCTTACCTATGATCCCTATGCATATATCGTTCGTGAAAACGACTCGAACTTTCGCGATTTCATAAACATTGAAATCATTAGCATGATAAAGGACGGCCGTTTCTACAAGCTCTACGACAAGTGGTTCGGTCCCGGCGGTGTGGTGCCCTACCCCATGACGGACGAGTTCAAGATACTGGTCGAGCTCCAGGCATGGCCCTGATAAGAACAGTAATACACGAATTCCTCAACTCCACATATGCCGCGGTCTGTATGCCGCGGCATATGTGCGATTGTAAACGATAACGGACATGTAACGTGACATATGAATTTCAGTGGTCGGTTCTCTGGCAGCAGCCCTACGGCAGGTGGATGCTGGAGGGTATCTGGACAACGGTCAGGCTCGGTATACTCTGCTGGCTCTTCGCCCTTGCGCTGGGAGTCATCATCGGCACGCTCAGGAATTCCAGGTGGAAACCCTTGCGGGTCCTGTCCTCGGCTTATACGGAGTTTTTTCGGAACATTCCCCTCCTGGTTCAGCTTTTTTTCTGGTATTACGCAGCACCGAGGGTTCTGCCGAAGAACCTGGCCCAGTTCCTCTATCATGACATCAACAACGTGGAATTCTGGGTTGTCGTCATAGGCCTCTCCATTTACACATCCTCTCGTGTTGCGGAACAGATTCGGTCGGGGCTCAGGGCAATCCCGCGCGAACAGTACCACGCGGCCTTGAGCTCCGGCCTGAGCCATTTCCAGATGTACCGCTTCGTGATCCTGCCTATTGCTATCCGGCTCACCATTCCGCCGCTCACCACGGAATTCCTTACAACGTTCAAGAACACGGCGCTGGCCATGACCGTGGGCGTTCTCGAAACGACATTCATGAGCCAGCAGATAGAAGCGTATACCTTTCATGGACTCGAGGCCACGACCGGCGCCTCGATCGTTTATTTTATCATTACCATGCTCGTCATGTTGCTGATGAACCTCGTTGAAAAGAAACTCACCATACCGGGGTTCATTGTCAGAAAGAGATAGATAATCATGGGTGAATTCGATCTGAGTGTAATCGCGGCCAACTTTGGCTTTCTCATGCGCGGCCTCTTTACCACCTTCCAGCTCGCGGTGGTCGCGATTACGGGCGGACTGCTTCTGGGGATCGTAGTGGGCTTTGGAAGGCTCAGCACCCATAAAATTATCTTTTACCCGGCTACCGCCTTTGTCTACTTTTTGAGGAGCCTTCCCGTCATACTCGTCATTTTCTGGTTCTACTTTCTCATTCCCGTTATCGTGGGCAGGCCGCTCGTCGATTTCCTCTCAGCTTCGATCGCCTTCATCGTCTTTGAAGCGGCACACTTTGCCGAGATCATACGTGCCGGTATACAGTCGATTCCGCAGGGCCAGGTCAAGGCAGCCTATTCAACAGGTCTCAACTATCGCCAGGCCATGGCGTCCGTCATTCTTCCCCAGGCGGTGAGGAATATGGCGCCTTCCCTGCTTACACAGTCCGTCGTGATACTGCAGGACACGTCGCTTGCATTCGTAATCGGTCTCAACGAATTTCTCCGGGCAGCGACCGTAGTCGATGCGCGCGAGTTTCGCAGCCTGGAGCTGTATACATTCGCGGGCATCGTCTATTTCATTATCTGTTTCTCTATGAGCTCGCTCGTAAAACGATGGGAAACACGCAGGAGGATGAACATATGATAGAAATAAAGAACCTCTCCAAGTGGTATGGACATTTCAAGGTGCTCGACGATATAAACGAGACAATAAACCGGAACCAGGTGATAGTCATCTGCGGTCCGTCGGGATCCGGTAAAAGTACGCTCCTCCAGTGCCTCAACGGCCTGGAAAAATTCCAGGAAGGCGATGTGTTCATAGACGGCGTCTCGCTGAAAAACCCGAAAACCAACCTTAACCGGATCAGGCAGAATATCGGGAAGGTGTTTCAGAAATTCGAGCTGTACCCTCACCTCACCGCCCTCAATAACATCACCCTCGCACCCATTAAGGTTAAAAAACAGGACAAGGACAAGGCCCGGGAAAGGGCGATGAGCCTGCTCAGGCGTGTGGGAATCGAGGACCAGGCGCACAAGTATCCCGGAAATCTCTCGGGCGGCCAGCAGCAGCGGGTTGCCATTGCCAGGGCCCTTGCAATGGATCCCGAGATAATCCTCTTCGATGAGCCGACGAGCGCTCTGGATCCGGAGATGATTCAGGAGGTACTTGACGTCATGATAGACCTCGCCAATTCCGGAATGACCATGGTTGTCGTATCGCATGAAATGAGCTTCGCAAAGGAGGTCGCGGACGAGATCATATTCATGGACGAGGGCAGGATAATTGAACGAGCAACGGACAGGGCTTTCTTTGAAAAACCCCAGACCGAACGGGCGAAAAGCTTTATCGACAAGATAAGGGGAAGTGAGGGACGGCAGAGAACGAACATAACGGCAAGCTGACAAAGCCTCGATTGAGATCCGTTTTCACACCCTTGCCACACCGGTCGATACGCGTCCCTGAAAGAGGACTATAATATGAAGGAACAGAAGACCATCGGAATACTGGGCGGAATGGGCCCGGAAGCGACTGTCGAGCTCTTCAGGGAGATCGTCCGGCGTACACCGGCCCGCAGCGAACAGGAGCACCTTCACATCATCATCGACAACAACCCGAAAATACCGTCCAGAACGGAAGCTATCGCAGGGAAGGGAGCGGATCCCGTTCCCATGATGGCCGAAAGCGGCCGAGCGCTCTCCGCGGCCGGAGCCGACTTCATATGCATTCCCTGCGTCACCGCGCACTACTTTCTTCCCGCGCTGCTGGCCCTGCTTCCCGTACCCGTACTGTCGATTGTGGATGAGACCCTGCGATTTATCGGTGTACAGCGACCGCGCATGGACTCGGCGGGCCTCCTTGGTACGAGTGCCCTCCTGTCGACCTCACTTCTGCAGGAAGCGCTCGAGCATGCGGGAATCTCCGCCGTGTTTCCCGACGCAGCCGGACAAAAGCGGGTGCAGGCCGCAATAAACGCAGTCAAGGATCACCAGGAGGGAAGAGAAAGAAGCGAGGCCGCTGACGATATACTGCGGGCGGCGCGGGACCTCATCAAAAACGGGGCGGGCTGCATTATCGCCGCCTGTACCGAAATACCCCTCGTCCTTGATGAATCGGATATTTCCGTCCCCTATTTCGACACTTTGAAAATACTGGCGGCAGCGGCGGTGCGTGAGGCTTTTCCTGTTGATCCACCCCGTTGATCCGTCGCCCTGTTATTATGCGGTAAACCATCCATTCCATAAACCTGAAATCCGGCGTACCCCCACTATTAATTACCTTTTTATGTGTTTTTATATAAATTGTACTCATCGCCGTATTTCAGATGGAATCAGACGGCCGGAGAGGCCGATTCAGGGATAAAAAGACGGGAAAAAGGAGGCTGGATATGAACGTGATGGATCTCTTCGATTTAACCGGTCAAAAGGCCATTGTAACGGGCGCAGCCCGGGGACTTGGAGAACAGATGGCAATTGCGCTTGCGGAAGCGGGTGCCGATGTCGCGCTGGCGGACAAAAACCTGAAAAATGCGGAAGAGGCGGCGCAGTCCATAGTTAAAACCGGCAGGACCGCCATGGCACTGAAGGTGGATGTTACCGATGAACAGGAAGTCGAAGCCATGGTGGCGGATGTAAAGAAGAAGTTCGGTAAGATAGATATCATGATAAACAATGCGGGGATCGCAACGGTATCTCCGGCCGAGGACCTTCCAAAGGAGGACTGGGACAGTGTGCTGGACGTCAATCTGACGGGTGTTTTCCTCTGCGCCCGTGCCGCCGGCAGGGAGATGATAAAACAGAAAAGCGGTAACATCATAAACACGGCTTCCGCGGCCAGTTTCATCGTGCCGTGGCCGCAGACGCATGTCCACTATAACGCGACCAAGGGCGGAGTCGTGATGCTGACCAAAACACTGGCCGTTGAATGGTCGAAATACAATATCAGGGTCAATGCCATTGCTCCTTTCACGATGAAAACACCGATGGTCGTGGATTCCCGGATATACGAAAAAAGCCTCAAAACGTGGCAGGAACGATGCCCGATGCACAGGATCGGAGAGCCGTGGGAGATCAAGGGGGTTACAGTTTTCCTCTCTTCGAACGCATCCACCTATATAACCGGCTCGACCATACTGGTTGACGGCGGATACCTAGCCTGGTAGGGACGAGGTTCATTCAAAGACCCGCGGTCTTTGAGCTGCGGCTTTTATTTTAACGACAGTATGACCTTGGTGGGTTTCTCGTTCCTTACGTAATCGAATGCGCTCCCGTATTCGTTCCAGTCGATTACGGCGCTCACCCACTTTTCCAGATCCACCCTGCCCTCCTCGATGTACGAGACCAGCTCGTCGTGTACCGCCCCCTCCTCGATCATGGTCCTGAAAACCCTCGGGTCATCGGTATAATCCTCCGCATAGGGAGCATCGTCCGGAGGCATGCCGTAGAGATTGATCTTCCCCTCCGGGCCCGTGATCTTCAGGCAGCGTGCAAGCGCATCGTTCGAGCCCACCGCTTCAATCGTCCTGTCGAACCCTCCGCCCATGAGAATGCCGAGCGCCTCCCCGGGAAAAACGTCGCCTGTTACGTAGAGGTCCGCGCCGAGACTCAAAAATCGTTCCTCCCACTTCGGCCTGCGCCCGAATACCGCCACCGGGGAGATGCCCAGTATTTTCGCCCACATCACCATTGCCTGAGCCGCGGGGCCCGTGCCGACCACGGCCAGGGAATGTCCGGGCCGGACACCCGTTGCCCTTATACAGAACAGGTTTTCCTTCAGCATGATCATGCAGGCCGCGTACGCGGGATCGATATATTCCGGAACCACCTGCTGCGGATGGGGGAAGGAACCGTAATCCGTACCGTCCCGTGCCCAAACATCGGTCACGACTGCCTTTTCCGAGAAACCGCCGAACCTGCTCGAACCGCCGGGTATGGTTATGTCTTTATCGTATAACCGGGCGCGCAGAACCGTATCGCCCGTCCTGAAATGCTTTACTCCCTTTCCCGTTTTCACGACCTTTCCCGAAGACTCGTGCCCCAGGAGAATGGGAAAGGTCCCCTGTTTCAGACGTCCCTCGATAATCTTCAAATCCGTGCTGTTGCATATACCGCATCCGTAAACCTCGACCAGGGCGTCATACTCGCCCAGGACGGGCTCGTCCATCTCCAGTATGGCAAGCTCGTTCTTCGCCGTGACCCAGAGTCCCTTCACGGTGCGCTCCTCATGCGTTCGATACGCGCTTCATCTACCACGCCTAAATCCCGTAAAGACTGCCTATGTGCCCCGGACCCCGGTAGTTGCTGTTAAAGGGCAGCTTGTACGGTTCTTCATAGGGACGAAAGGGAACCATCCCCGCGATCTTCCCGATTTCCGATAGAACGGAGTCTGAAAGCGGGCCCCGCTCCTCCGCCTGAAGGTCCTGTTTTAATTCAGAAAGACCGTTCACCCCGACCAGGACCGCGGCTATGTCGTCGTTCGAGAGTATGTAGCGCAGGCCGAGCTCCGCGATGGGAATCCGAAGGTCCCGAATCAGCGCGTAGAGCTTTTTAAACTGCCGTCTCCTGGGCGGGGACAGCCAGTCCGCGCCGTTCTCGATCTCGTCCGTATAGAGACGGGCAAGTGCGCCGTGCTGCAGGGGCGAGCCCGCGATAATGCCCATTCCCCTCTTCTTCGCCGCGGGAATTACCGAAAACAGGGCCTCCTGCCAGAGCAGGCTGTAGTTAAACGCGGTCAAAACAACGTCGTAATCGGTCCGTTCTATAAGAGAGGCCATTTCATAGGCCGTGGTGCCCGCAAGCCCCGTGAAACGGACGATCTTTTCGGCCTTCAGCCGGTCCAGCAGTTCCGTGACGGGCCCGTGGTACAGCATCCTGTCGGTAAACCAGTCATGATAACCGGGACGGTCGGGCTCGTGTATGAAGAGTATGTCAATGGAATCCCTGTTTAAAAGCCGCAGGCTCTCTTCAACGGACTGCCTCAGCGCACCGGAATCCCTCGGGTCGAAGGGCTCGGGCCTGTCTCCGAGCTTCGTTGAAACGACAAACGGCTCCTTCGCGTTATGGAGGGCGTATCCGAGGACCTTCTCGCTCTCGCCGTATGCCGGGGCCGTATCGAAGTAATTGATGCCGTTCTCCAGCGCGTGCCGCACAATGCGGGCCGCTTCCTCCCTCGATTCCGGGGTATCCTTTTTAAAGGGGGCCGCTCCCAGTGACAGCTCGCTCACCTCGAGGCCGGTCCTTCCCAGCTTCCTGTACCGCATACCCGGTGTTCTCCCGATTCGAATATCAGCGCCGTTTCTCGACCTCGTCGCGCGTGATCCTGACCCAGTTTATCACATTGTCCGGGTTGTGGCCGATCGTATGGTTGTCCTTCATGATGATCTCGAGTACGCAGCCCTTTGTCACGTCGAGCGTTTCGCGTATATATTTCCGCGCCGCGTCCTCATCGAGCTCCGGAACCGCCAGATAGGACGGGTTCGGTTTCCAGGAATAGATGTAGTTATTCTCCAGGTACTTACCCATCTTCCTTCTGTCGGCCCACGCGGAGACCGACAGGCGCCTCAGGTTCGGAGCGTTCTTGACCACATGCCACCGCTTGTCGAGCGGCTCGCAGCATCCGTAGCAGTTGAGCCCGAAACGCTCCATGACCGGCAGCTGGTATTGAAAAATAAACTCATCGAACATCTGCGGGGAGACGCCGACCGATTCCTGGCTCTCGCAATGCCCCCACATATCGGCCGCCCGCACGCGGTCCTCCGAGATGTCCCTGCGGGGGATTTCGGTGCAGTACCCGATACCGCCCGATCCCACGTAACTGTCATTGTTGTTGAGGCAAAGGAGCCCGTTTTCTTCGAGATAGTCAAGCCTCTTTAAAAACCCCCTGCTCAGAAAACCCATCAGCTTGTGGAGCAGATCGGGTTTGTCGTACATGTAGATCATCATCTGCGTCAGGCCGATGAACCGTATCAGGTCGACGGTAAAACCGAAACTCCACCACCACGTTCCGCGCAGTCTCGTCTCGAGTATACCGCCGAAGACCTCCGTTGCGAGGTCGAGTGTTTCGAGCGTGGTCTTGTAATCGATCTGCAGCTCCGGGTAGCGCAGCCGCTCCACGTCCTCGACGGTCTCGACCGGTACGTTCCAGGTATACGCTCCTCCCCTGTCCCCGCCAATGTAATCGAGGGGAACGCCCCAGTCGCCGTCGCTGTAGGTATAGCCGATATAGAAAAAAGGTTCTATCGGCCTGTCGTCCCCCATCGACTCTCCCCAGAAAATCTCCCTTCGCAGGGCCACTTCCCATCGTCTGGCAAGGTCTCCCTCGCACACGACCATATCTTCCGTAACGATCTCGTTCCATCCGTTTTCCGGATCGCAGAGCACCACGACCCGGTCGGTTTCAAGCGCGTTGTGGGCGAACCACAGTGAGCGTTTTTCCTCCTCACTCTTGCGGGAGGAGAGCTCGCGGACACGCTCTCCCAGTGAGCGGAGTATGTCCCTGTCCTCTTTTTTAATGAAAACCTCGCCCTTCACCCCGCTGCAGTACCTCGGTACATCCTGAAACATGATGCCCTTCCACAGACCGGTGGGGTTGCAGTAGGGAAGTACGTTCCGTACGTTCTGCATGGTTTTTGATCCCTTCACTATGGATGTTTTTATAACGTTACATTACTTTATGGTAAAGCCGCCGTCCATGACGAGGTTCGCGCCCGTAATCAGGTTTGACGCGTCGCTGGCCAGGTACAGAACCGCTGCCGCAACCTCCTCGGGAAGACCGAAACGTCCGAGGGGGATCTGCTTTTTCAATTCCTCTCCCTCTTTCCCGCTCCAGACCTTCTTCGCGATCTCGGTAAGAAACGCGGTCGGAGAAATGGCGTTCACGTTGATGTTGTACTTTCCCCACTCAAGTGCCAGCACCTTCGTCATCTCGATAAGGCCCGCCTTGCTCACACAGTACGCGATGTGCTTATCCAGAGCAATAATGCCGGCCTGGGAGGCAATATTGATGATCTTGCCGCTCTTCCTCTCTATCATGTGTTTTCCGACGTATTGGGATACGAGGAAGGGGGCTTTCAGATTCACCGTTATCTGTTCGTCCCAGCTATCCTCCGGCATGTCCCGGGCGTTGTCCAGATCAACGACACCCGCGTTGTTGACCAGTATATCGATTCTGCCAAAACTTTTAAGCCCGGATTCAACGGCCCTCTGAATATCTTCCTTCTTTCGCAGATCGGCCTCTATGGGAAATCCCCTTCTTCCATATTCGGAAAGAGCCGCTGCCACGGCTTCCACCTTCTCTTTCTGTATATCGACCAGTATGACATCCGCGCCCTTGAACGCGAAGAGATGGGATACGGATTCGCCCAGACCCTGCGCTGCGCCCGTCACGAGCGCGATACGGTCCCTAATGGAGAAATCCGTGTCAAATAAATCGAATTTCATTACGCGCCTCCTTTTTGCGATTTTTATTTCTTAAAATTTACTTTATTGTATAACATCCGGTACAAAAGTAAAATACATGTTGAGGGAGCGGATCCGCAACATATATGGAATAAGCACGGCAGAGGGAGGTTTCATGGGTTCTTATGACGATTTAAAAAGGCTCTTCGAAGAGACGTCCGGGATCATCGAGAGCCCGGAGAATAAACGCAGGTTGGAAATGTGGCCTCTGCATTTTAAGCCGTCGGCCTATGAGCCGGGCCTGATTCCTCCCCTGGACCCGGCTTTGCGAGAAGAAAAACGGCCTCCCCTGAGCGCCGACTGGGACCGGATCAACTGGTCCAGGCTGCTGGGATTCGATATCGAGCGCTATTTCAAAGAGCCGCGTTATTATCTGAAGTGGACATTGAAGATCAACCTCTTCCGCTTCCGCAACTTCCCGGACGACACGCCCCTCACCTACACCATTCCCATTTTCCTGAGCGTGGCGATGGAGCCCAGCCTCTTCGGCGTGCCCGTTCTCTACTCGACCGAACACGAACCGCTTTTCACGAGCGAGGGAGCGGTGGTGCGCGAGTGGAAAGACCTGTCGAAGATCGACGTTCCCGATTTTTATAGAAGCGGGCTCATGCCGCTCGCCCACCGGTTTTACGAAGAGCTTCGGGAAATAGCGCCCGGGGAATGGCGGGTCGAGTTTCCCGTATGGCTGCGCGGCCCCTTCGGCGTTGCGTGCGGGATACGCAGTATGCAAAAGCTCCTTATTGACTTGATTGAAAATCCGTCCATGGTGCACGAGCTCATGGATCTCATAGTGGAATCGAGGAAGGATTATACGAACCGGCGAAGAAGGGTCATGGGCGAAGACGATATCGAGCACGGCTGCGCCGATAACTCGATGGCAAACGACGAGGTGTGCGTTCCCATCGTGTCTCCCCGCCTCTGCGAGGAGTTCATCCTCCCCTATGAGAAGACACTGGAAGAATTCCACGGGGGCATTCACTGGTGGCACAGTTGCGGGAACAAGACGCCGCTCGTCAAGGCTATACAGAGGACTTTCAACAGCGTGGACTTCATGGACTTCGCCCTGTGGTCGGACGATCTCTTTACCGCGGTACGAAACCTGAACGACGGGATTCCTTTTCACGTTCGTCCGCACGCGGGCGATATTCTTGAAAGAAACGAGGATATAGTACGGAACACGCTGGCCGGTATTTACACCATTTGCCGGGGAAGGAACTTCGCACTGCGGGTGGACGGGCTGCAGCCCCCGGAGCCGACCAGGGACCACGTCACCGCTATGCAGCGTTATCTAAGTGTGGCCCGCAGGCTCGGCGAGGAGTACTGTGAATACTGGGCCGCGAATCTCTGACTTCAGGGCGTGTATATGTGTGAGCCTTTCTTGTTCTCGACCAGATCTCCTTCGACATACTGGTGAATCATGGCAGAGATGAGGGTTTGGTATGGCATGCCTTTTTCCATGGCTTTTTTCTTGATGCCTTTCAGGTCATGATCGTATAGGCGAATTGTTACCCTCCGGTTTTTTCGAAAAGTGTTTTCAGCCATGGATTTGATCTTCTCCTTTTCCTTTTTCGAAGGTTCGGAGGTTTTGATCTTGCCTTTGTCGTATGCGTCGAGAATGGCTTTTTCCTCTTTGTTCAGTTTCATTTTTGCTCACCGCCTTCATAATAATCCCTGGTTGCTTTCCTGCTCGGGATGATTGTTTTTAGAAAGTAAAAGGGCGATTCCAATATGATGGCAAG
>Ga0180431_10009385_pt1 | contig 11064 bp, 6 predicted proteins | sample SS_ome_11_FD_132459 | JGI IMG/M metagenome (GOLD analysis project Ga0180431, IMG submission 132459) | Hypersaline lake sediment archaeal communities from the Salton Sea, California, USA - SS_1_MS_1 metaG | ecosystem: Environmental > Aquatic > Non-marine Saline and Alkaline > Hypersaline >...
CGACGACGCCCCCACCACGAACAGCACGTTCAGCACGTCCGCCCCGATGACGTTGCCCACCAGCACCTCCGGGTGGCCCTTGACGATCGACGCGATGGCCGTCACCAGTTCCGGCAGGCTCGTGCCGAACGCCACCACGATCACCGCGAGGATGTCCGGCGGCACGCCGTACCGCGTGCACAGCACCTGGACGGAGCCGACGAGCACCTGCGACGCCGCCGCCACCAGCCCCAGGCCGGCGAGCACGACGAACAGGTTCCACCCGACGCTCCAGTACGGGTGCCGCCGCGCCTTGGCCGGCGAGACGTCCTCCGGCAGCGCGAGCGCCTGCGGGTGCTGCCGGGCCCATCGCACCGAGAAGAGCATGTACGCCACCAGCAGCACGAGAAACCCGACGCCCACCGGCCGCGGAACGACCGCCGACCCGAGGCCGCCCGTCACCAAGGCGCTCACCAGCGCCACCCCCACGAGGAGGGAGGCCGCGCCGAGTTGCAGCCACCCGTGCCGGTTCAGCACGAACCGGTCGAGCGGAAGGCGCGTGAGCAGGCAACTCAGGCCCAGGATCAGCGCCGTGTCGCAGATGATCGAGCCGACGGCGTTCCCGAGGGCGAGGTCCGGCACGCCCTGGGCGGCCGCCAGCACCGACACGAACGCCTCCGGGGTTGTTGTGCCGAGGCTGACGACGGTGGCCCCGATGATGACCTTCGAGACGCCGAGCGTGGCGGCGAGGCGGGCCCCGCCCGCGACGGCCCGGTCCGCCCCGATGACGAGGCAAACGATCGCCCCGGCCGTGTACAGCCACAGGACGGCGTCGCCCTGCTCGAAGAAGACGTCCGGGATGAGGTTGGCGAGCATGGGTGGATCCATTATACGGCCGCGCGCGTCGCCAGGCGCCGGACAACCTTCCACGCCTCCAGCGCCGCCAGCGGAATCGCCGAGAGGGCGAGCGCGGTCGCCCACTGGCCGCCCGTCAGGCTCACGGTGTGGCACACGTGTTGGGCCGCGGGCACGAGGACGGCTACCAGCAGGATGCCCGCCGAGAGAACGCACGCCGCCAGCAGGGCGAGGTTCGTCCGCGGGTCGATGTGCCAGAGGTTACGCCGGACGCTGCGCGAACTGAAGGCCCGCAGCAGTTCGTCCACGCCCAGGGTCATGAACGCCATCGTCCGGCCCACGGCCACGCCGCCCATCCCCCGGCCGATCCCGTACGCCAGCACCACCGCCAGGCCGATGAACAGCGCGTTGTACCCGATGAGGCCCATGAGTTCGCGCGTGAGGATCCCCTCGCCGGTGCGGCGGGGCCGGCGGGCCATGATGTCCGGCTCCGGGTGATCCACGCCCAGCGCCAGGGCCGGCAGGCCGTCCGTCACCAGGTTGATCAGCAGGATCTGCACCGGCACGAGCGGCGCCCCGAGCCCAAGCATGACGGGCACCATGACGGCCAGGATCTCGCCCAGGTTGCACGAGAGGAGATACGTAACGAACTTCCGAATGTTGTCGAAGATGATGCGGCCCTGCTCGACGGCCTCCACGATGGTCGCGAAGTTGTCGTCCGTCAGGACGACGTCGGCCGCCGCCTGGGCCACGTCGGTGCCCGTAATGCCCATGGCCACGCCGATGTCCGCCTGCTGAAGGGCGGGGGCGTCGTTCACGCCGTCGCCCGTCATGGCAACCACCTCGCCGTCGGATTGCAGGGCCCGGACGATCGTGAGTTTCTGCTCCGGCCAGACCCGGGCGAACACGCGGACGCGGCGGATGCGCGCCGCGAGGTCCGCCTCCGGAATCTCGCGCAGGTCCTGGCTCGTCAGGCATTCGTCGCCTTCCTCCAGCATCCCGAGGTCGCGGGCAATCGCCTCGGCCGTGCGGATGTTGTCGCCCGTCACCATGACGGTGCGGATGCCGGCGCTGCGGGCGTCGTCCAGGGCAGGTCGGGCGGCCGCACGCGGGGCGTCGCGCATGCCCACCAGGCCGACGAGGACGAGCCCGGACTCATCCGCCGCCTCCACCTCGCCGGCCTCCGGGAGGTCTTTCCACGCCAGCGCGAGGACCCGCAGGGCCCGGCCGGCCATGGCGTCCATCTCGGCCGCGGCCCGGTCGGCGGCGTCGCCGATGGGTTCGGCACGGCCGCCCGCGTCGCGGTGCGTGCACAGCGGCAGCAGCACGTCCGGCGCGCCCTTGACGAGCAGGCGTCGCCGGCCATCCAATTCGTGGACGGTGCTCATCCGCTTGCGGTCGGAATCGAACGGCACCTCGCCGAGGCGGGGATGGGACTCGCGCAGGGCCTCGACGTTCTCGCCCTCGGCGGCGGCGAATTCCACCAGCGCGAGTTCCGTCGGGTCGCCGAACCGCTGGGTCTCGCCGGCCTCGATCTGGATGCGGGCGTCGTTGCAGAGGGCGGCGATCCGCGCGACGCGGCGGCGCGACGCGCGGCGGGTCTCCGTACCCGCCGCGTCCGATGTGTCGTCGGCGGCACTGGCGGTCGAGCCGCCAGTGGCACCCGCCCGTTCAACGGCATCCGGCTCTGCGTCCGCCAGCCACACGGCCTCGACCCGCATCCGGTTCTCCGTCAGCGTGCCGGTCTTGTCCGTGCAGATGGTCGTGGCGCAGCCGAGCGTCTCGACGGCGGGCAGTTTCCGCACGATGGCCCGGTGCCGGCTCATCCGCCGCACCCCCAGCGCCAGCACCACCGTGACGATGGCGGGCAGGCCTTCCGGGATGGCGGCCACGGCGAGGCTGACGGCCACCATGAACGCCTCCAGGAGCGGCTCGCCGCGCACCGCCGCCAGGACGAAGATGACCGCGCAGATGCCGAGCGTCAGGCCGCCGAGGAGTTTGCCGAACCCCGCCAGCCGCCGCTGGAGCGGCGTCTCCGCCTCGTGCCGCTCCTCCAGCAGTTGGGCGATGCGGCCGATCTCGCGGTCGGTCCCCGTGGCCACGCACACGCCCACGCCCCGGCCGTACGTCACCGTCGTGCCGGCGTACGCCATGCAGAGGCGGTCGCCGAGGGCGGCCGCCCCGTCCACGGGCTCGGTCGATTTGGTAACGGGTTCGCTCTCGCCGGTCAGGCTGGCCTCGTCCATGCGGAGGCTGTGGGCTTCCGTCAGCCGCAGGTCCGCGGGCACGAGGTCCCCTTCGCGCAGGGTGACCAGGTCGCCGGGCACGACCGCCTCGCTGCTGACGGTGTCGGGGTCGCCGCCGCGGACGACCTCGCAGTCGGGCACGCTCATGCGCTTGAGCGCCGCCAAAGCCTGGCTGGCCCGCCTTTCCTGCGTCGTGCCGAGGACCGCGTTTAAGAGGAGGATGGCCGCGATGGCGATGGCGTCGGTTTCCTCGCCGACGGCGAACGACACGATCGCCGCCCCGACGAGAATGAGGACCAGGACGTCCTTGAACTGCGAAAGGAACATGGCGAGGAGGCTCTTCGGCTTCTCCTCGGGCAGGGCGTTCGGGCCCCAGCGCGCGAGGCGCGAAGCGGCCTCGGCGTCCGAGAGGCCTTCCTCAAGGTCGGCCTCGAGCGCCTCGGCCACGGCGGCGACGCCGCGTGCGTGCCAGTCGGCGGACGGTACCGGGTCGGACAAGCCGGGTCTCCTGCGAGGGTCCGGCCACGTTGTACGGGGCAGGGGGCCGCTTTGCAACAAGAACCGGCGGTTGATGGAACCGCGAAGGACGCGAAGGACGCAAAGAACGGCGGAGAAGGGAGAGGCGAAACGACGGCAAACGACACGAGATGGACCAAAACGGCCGGAGTCCCCCGCCGGATTTTCTGGCCCGTGTTGGCGTCGCTAAGGGCTATGTCGCTCGCCAAGTTCTTCCAAGAACTGATTGAGCCTCGCGAGTCTCACGTAAAGGCCAGTAGATAAACTGCGATGCGGGGCAGACTGAATGGAAGTCGGGCCGATGTAAATACCGTGCCAGTTTCGGAACCGTGCTACGTAAGACTCGTCCAAGTTGGCTCGCAAGAATGCCTCCGTTCGTACGGCCCACGCGTTCGCTTCATCGGTTGGGGGCGGTTGTGATTCGTTAGCGCACCGCCTTTTCAGAGCGCGTCCTTGGTGGACAAGTTCGGCCATCTTCACGCGGATAGCTCGTCGCCTTGACACGGCAGCATCGGATCTGGCTTCGACTAGGTATATGTGGAAGCACTGAGCAAGGATACCGAGGGCCGCGAGCGTAATGATTGCCGCGCGAGCGTGCTTGCCTGAGATAGCACGAACTGAGGCTAAGAGGGTGATAATGCCAAATACAGCAAGTGCGATGATCTGAAGGCAGGTTTCCACCTTCAACCCCCCTGGTTCCGTAGGATGCGTAGTGGCGCACTGCTTGCCGAGGCCGCTCGGCAATGGGGTCACTTCGTTTGTCTCTACCCCTTCGCCTCGTCCTGGCCCTCGGCTTCGACGGGTTCGAAGGTGACGTCGCCCTCTTGCTCCGCCGCGGCTTGGCCGCCGGAGGCGGCCGGGGCAGGCTGGGCGGGCGGCGGCGACGGCTTCGGCGGCGGGCTGGACGGCTGGCGGTAATCTTCCGGCATGGGTTCCGGCACACCCTTCAGGAGCCGGTCGATGATGTTCTCGGTCGTGATGCCCTCGGCGTCGGCGTTGAAGTTCGTGAAGAGCCGGTGCCTGAGGACGGGCCGGGCCACCGCCCGGACGTCGTCGCCGGTCACGTTCAGGCGGCCGTTGAAGAGGGCGTGGCTCTTGGCGCCGAGGATGAGGTACTGGGCGGCCCGGGGACCGGCGCCCCACGTGAGCCACTCGTTGATGAACTGCGGGGCCTCGGGCCGGTTCGGCCGCGACGCCCGCACCAGGTTCACGGCGTAATCGACCACGTGGTTCGACACGGGCACCCGCCGCACGATCTTCTGAATGCCCAGGATGTCCTTGCCGCGCAGCACGAACCGCGTGTCGGCCTCGTGGTCGGTGGTGGTGGAGCGGACGATGCTCCGCTCCTGCTCCTTGGTGGGGTAATCCACGTTGACCATGAACATGAAGCGGTCGAGTTGGGCCTCGGGCAGGGGATAGGTGCCTTCCTGCTCGATGGGGTTCTGGGTGGCGAGGACGAAGAAGGGGAGGTCGAGGTCGTACGTGTCGCCGCCGGCCGTCACGTGGTACTCCTGCATGGCCTGGAGCAGGGCGGCCTGGGTCTTGGGCGGGGTCCGGTTGATCTCGTCGGCGAGAATGATGTTGGCGAACACCGGCCCGTGGATGAAGCGGAACTCGCGTTTGCCCGTGGTGCGGTCTTCCTCAATCACGTCGGTGCCGGTGATGTCCGACGGCATGAGGTCGGGCGTGAACTGGATGCGGTTGAACGCGAGTTTCAGGACCTTCGCGAGCGTGGAGATGAGCAGGGTCTTCGCGAGGCCCGGCACGCCGACCATCAGCACGTGCCCGCGCGAGAACATCGCCAGGAGGAGTTCCTGGATGACCTGGTCCTGGCCGATGATGACCTTGTGGATCTCCTGCAAGAGGAGGTTCTTGGCCTGGCCGAGTTGCTCGATAACCTTGAGTTCTTCCGGCGAATGGGTGCGCTGGGGCAAGGGTCCCTCCGGGCAATGTTGGTTCAGCAAGTCGCGCGGCGGCCTAGCCAGGCCGCCGCGGAAACCTCGGACTTGCACCGCGTGGCGGTCTGGGAAGCCTGCCCGCCGGAGGCGGGGCCGCCACGCGGACGGTCTGCACCGCTTAGTGCGTCATCGCGTAAACGAGCATATTGATGCCCAGGCGGAGGGCATCGTCGCTCTCGTAGCCGCGCGCGTACGGGTTCGGCGCCCCGGACCAGCCGTTCACGAGCCCGAAGGGGCTGTAGATGACCCGTAACTGGTTCTCGAGGCTGATGCCCTCGAGCGACGGCTGCTTCAGGCCCGGGTGCTCGTGCACGACGAGCGGCGTATAGTGGACCTGGCGAATCGGGAACACGCTGCCGTACACCGGGTGGTCGGCGGCGATCCGCTCGAGTTTCTTCTCCGGCAGGACGCGCTTGATCTCGCGGCGGAAGGCCTTGTCGAAGCCCTTGCGGCCGCAGCAGGCGTTCGCCATGAGCACGCCGCCCGCCGACAGGTACCGCCGCAGGTTCGTCACCTCTTCCTTGGTCAGCACGAACTCGTTGTGGCCGGTCATGTACAGGATCGGGTGGGCGAAGGCGTCCACGCTCCGCAGGTCCACGTCCTCTTTCTTGAACTGGACCTCGACGGTGGTGTTCTCCGAGAGGTGCTTCAACAGGGCCGCCAGGCTGGACGGCTGGGTGTCCCAGTCGCCGTCGTGGACGACCTGGGCGATGACGAGTTGGTCGCGGGTGGGCTGGCCCTTCTGGTGATAGACGCGCTCGGTGGAGAGGAACCGGCCGAGTTCGTAGGTGGCGAGGCAGTAGGTGATGATGTTGGCGCCGAGTTTGCGGGCGTCCGCGGGCATCACCCGCTTGCCGCGCGTGTGCGTGTGACCGTCCCAGCCGCAGGAGCAGTCGTAGCCGCCCGTGTAGATGATGGCGGCGCGGCAGCCGACGTAGGTGGCCTCGAGCGGCGGGGCCTCGCGGAACGTGCCTTTGCCCTCCACCTGATACTGGACGTCGCTGATCGGGTAGAAGGACGAGTAGAGGGGGTCGTCCGGCGTAATGGGCTCGAGGGGGCGGTTCGGGAAGATCTTCTTGGCGAACGCGCGGAACGCCTTGTCGAAGTCGTCCAAGCCGCAGCACGCGTCGCCGAGAATCGTCCCGCCGTCCATGCAGAACTGGCGGAGTTTCGGAATGGCGGCGTCCGGCACGGTGAAGCCGTCGTGCCCGGTGAAGTACACGATGGGCAGTTCCGTCGGGTTGAACGAGAACTTGCGCAGGTCGGCGTCGACCGGCCGGTAGTGGACGTGCAACTGCTGGTTGGTCCACTCCAGCAGGTTCTTCATGTCGTTCGGGTCGGTCATCCAGTCGCGGTAGGCGAACCGCTGGCCGTCCTGCACCATCCACTTGACGTCGCCGAGGATGGTCTTGCCGACGAGGGCCGGCGGGCTGGGCTGACGTTTCTTCTCGCTGCGCCGAAGCGGCGTGGCGGGCAGCGGCAGGGGAGGCAGCGACTCGCCGGCCGTTCGCCGCTGCGGTTTGGCCTTGGGTGGAGCCCCGCAGGTGCGGGGCTCGGCGAAGGCTTCGGCGATCATGATCTCCAGGCCGGCACCGCCTCCGGCGATAGTCGCGGCGGAGCGAAGGACGTTACGCGTGAGGAAATCACGGCGTTTCATGGGCCTGCCTCCTTCCGAAGTCCTGTGGTGTCTTGGTGCCGCCGAAGCCACCGCCGGCGCGACCGCGAAAGACAGGAAGCCCTTCGCCGATCGCAACCCTGTGGCGGACATCGGCGATCATCGGACCCTTCATTCACATTATACGGGGAAACGCCAGGATTTGTCGCCAGAAAATATGCCTGGGCGCCCCGGCGGGAGCGCGGACGGCCGTCCAGCGGCGCACGCCCACCTGCCACGCGAAGGCCCGGTCGGGCCAAAAAAGCGGAGCCGGGCGGCCCCGCGCCGTCCCGGCTCCCTGCCCGACTGCCAACGTCCTGCGATTCGAACCTCCTGATACCAGTGCATGGCCGCAGCCGACGCGGCTACAGCCCCAAGTCCTCCATCAGGCGATCGACCGTACCGTCGATGCGTTCGGGGGTCTCGTACTCGCCGCGGGCGATCAGGTCCCGGGCCTGCTGGACCTTGTCGAACCGGATCTCGGGCATCCGGCTCACCTTCTCGAGCAGCCGAAGGGTTTCGGCCATATCGGGCGGCTTGGTAAACGGCGGCGGCGCCGTCCGGCCGACCGGCAGGTCGGCCTGGGCGTCGTGTCTCATCAGTTCGCGTTCATTCTGAGGCATGGTCTGCTCCTGATACGGCGTGCGGCGACCGGGTTCGTCGAGGTCGTGCGTCTGCCAGCCGACGCTGCCCGTCGCACCCCCTTGGTGTCGACTTCGGCAACGCGTCTCGTTTCGGCGTCACTCATCCTATCGGCCTCTGGAGGAGCCGTCTTGAGAAACGGCGGGCCTTGGATCGATTTGTGCAAGCCTATGTCAAACAAGGGTTTACCGGGTTTTTGGCGATTGGGGCGGAGAGGCTGTCGGTAAAATTCCTGACAGAAGTCGGCCTGAAATTGTTAGCCGCTTTTGCCATAGCGCCTACCTTAACATTTAGCCATTTCCGGGACCCTCCTCGGCCGCGCCGACGGGGGCCACGCAGGGCGCGCCTCCGCCGGGCTCCGGCTGGGGTGCGGCCACGCGCAAGGGGTGAGAACGCCCCGCGCCGCCTTCGGTGCGCATTGGGGTTGCAGGAATCCATTTGATTGTTACAATAGGGCGTTTTCAGCCGTCGCGCGGGCGCTGCACGGCGGGACTGCGGGCGGACGGGTCTTCAGAAAGGACGCGACCTTGGCACAGGCATTGAGCGATATCGAACGGGCCTGCCTGGCCGGCCGGGCCGACGAGGCCGCCGAACTCCTCGACCGCACCCCAGCCGACCAGACCGAGACCGCCACCCATCACTACCACCTGGGCCTCGTCCGCGAAACGCAGGGCCGGTACGAGGACGCCTTGGACGCCTACGAGCGGGCGCTCCAACTCCAGCCGTCCCACCGCAGCACGCTCTTCCGCATGGCGTACCTGTACGACCTGCGAGGCCAGGAGGACCTGGCCACCGACTACTACAAGCAGTGCATCCAGCAGCCGCCCGTGCACGAGGGGGCGCTCATCAACCTGGGCGTCCTGTACGAGGACGCCGCCCGCTACGAGGACGCCATCGAGTGCTTCGAGCGGGTCCTGACGGTGAAGCCGAACCACCCGCGGGCCAAACTCTTCCTGGACGACGCCCAGGCCTCGATGGACATGTACTACGACGAGGAACGCGAACGCCGACGCGACAAGCGGAACCAGGTGCTCGAGATCCCCGTCACGGATTTCGAACTCAGCGTCCGCAGCCGTAACTGCCTCAAGAAGATGAACATCCGGACCCTCGGCGAACTCATCCGCCACACCGAGCAGGAACTCCTTTCCTACAAGAACTTCGGCGAGACCAGTCTCCAGGAAATCAAGGACATGCTCGCCTCGAAGGGCCTGTACCTCGGCATGGCCGTCGACGAGAGGGAGCAGAAGCAGGTGACGCCCGCGCCGGCGTCGACGCTCCAGCGGGCCCCCAGCCGGCCGAGTGCGGACGCCGTGGCCATCGGCGACCTCGAACTCAGCGCCCGCAGCCGCAAGGCCCTGGAGCGCCTCGGCATCGAGACCATCGGCGAACTCGCGAACCTCACCGAGGAAAAACTGCTCGGCTGCAAGAACTTCGGCGAGACGTCGCTCAACGAGGTCAAGCAGGTGCTCCGCCGGTACGGGATGGCGCTCAGCGGCTGACGCGGCGAACGCGCGACGTTGACCCTTGAACCTGGAGGCTTGAACGCCGGCCTTTGAACGCATCGTTGCTGGTCCATGCGTGTTGCGGGGAGTGCGCGGCGGCCATTCTCGAGCCGCTCCGGCGCAGCGGACCCTTCACGCTGTATTTCACGAATCCGAACATCCAGCCGCTGCTCGAATTCCGACGCCGCGCCAAGTCCGTCCAGGTGCTCGCCGACGCCGAGCGCCTCGACCTCCTGCTCGACCTCCGCTACGACCCGAAGGCGTTCCTGGCCGCCGTCCCGTGGGACCGGCCCGCCCGCTGCGAGGCGTGTTACCGGCTGCGCCTGGCGGAAACGGCCCGCGTCGCCGCCGAGCGCGGCTTCGAGGCCATCACCACCACGCTGCTCGTCTCGGTGCACCAGGACCACGAGGCGGTGCGGCGCATCGGCGAGAAGGAAGCCGCCGCCCGCGGCCTGCGGTTCCACTACGAGGACTGGCGTCCCCTGGCCGAGCGCGGCCCGGCCGAGGCCCGACGCCGCAACCTCTATCGCCAGCAGTACTGCGGGTGCCTCTTCAGCGAGCAGGAACGCTTCGCCCCGACGCGCAAGCACGTCTACCGCGGCGCGGGCGGCGGCGAGATCCTCCATCCGGAAAGGGCGCCATGACCTCCCGTTCCCGACGCCTCGGGCCGACCGTCGCGCACCTGGTCACGCTGGCTCTCCTGGGCGCCGGCGCCGCGGTCCTGGCGTTCAGCGGATGCGCGTGCGAGCGGCCGCAGCAGGTAATCCCTCCCGCAGGCAAGCCCCGGATGCCCGAGATTCGGGTCAAGATCGGCAAGGATAGCCCCACCGTCCGCGTGGCGGTGGACGGCCCGTGGGGCCTCGTCGGCGCCGAGGGCAACGTCGCCTCCGGCGAGTCCCTCGACGGGGCGGACGTGCGGGCCGACGGCCGGAACCTCGTCGTCGACGGCATCGCCACGACCGACGGCCCCGTGGAACTGCGCGGCAAGAAGGCGGGGTCCCTCGCGGTCCAGGTCGCGGGGCGACCGCAGCGCCGCTATCGCGGCAGCCTCCGCCTGCTGCCCGTCGAGGGCGGACGCGTGGGCGTCGTCAACGTCCTGCCCATGGAGAGTTACCTCGCCGGCGTCCTCGCGAAGGAACTCTACGCCTCCTGGCACATCGAGGCGTACGAGGCCCAGGTGGTAGCCGCCCGTACGTACGCCCTCCGGGCCCACAACCGCCGCAGCCGGTACGCCTTCGACGTCTACGACACGCCGATGAGCCAGGTGTACGGCGGCATGGACGCCGAGACACAGAAGGCCTGGCAGGCGGTCCGGGCCACCGAGGGCATCGTCGCCACGTACGAGGAGGGCGGCCGGCGCCGCCTCCTGCCGTGCTACTATCATTCGACGTGCGGCGGCGACACCGTGCCGGCGGGCCTCGTGTTCGGCGGGAAGACGCCGCCCCCCCTCCGCGGCGGCACAAAGTGCACCTATTGCCGCGACGCCTCCCGCTACCGCTGGACGAAGGACGTCGTGCTCACGAAGGCCGAAATCCGCGCCGGCCTCGCCAGGAGCGGGTACCCGGCGCTGGAGCAACTCGGGCCGCTCGCGCGCATCGAGGTGGCGGCCCGGGCGGGCCAGGACGGACGGGCCACCCGCATTCGCGTCGTCGATGCCGCCGGCCGGTCCGTCCTCGTCCGCGCCGGCGACTGGCGCATCTGGGTCGGCGCCG
>Ga0180431_10009386_pt1 | contig 11064 bp, 9 predicted proteins | sample SS_ome_11_FD_132459 | JGI IMG/M metagenome (GOLD analysis project Ga0180431, IMG submission 132459) | Hypersaline lake sediment archaeal communities from the Salton Sea, California, USA - SS_1_MS_1 metaG | ecosystem: Environmental > Aquatic > Non-marine Saline and Alkaline > Hypersaline >...
CTCGCCGATGGATATGATGACCGTATCGGCATCAAGAGATGTACCATCTTTGAAATAGATCGTCCGTTCCGACTTGTCATAACGCTCTGTTATTTTGGGATAGATGATTCGGGTTCCCTTTGCTTCTGCCGCCTTCTGCTCCTTACCGAAGCTGGCGGGAGGCTGGATATCTACTGCTGTAACTGAGGCCGCTCCGCATTCATAGGCATCACAGGCGATGTCCATGCCCACATTACCAGCACCGATAATAACTACATTCTGATCCTTGAGATTCGGCCTTTTGCCCGCGTTAACAGCCTTTAAAAAATCAATACCTGCTATGACATCTTCGTTTCCAGGGAACGGTATAATGCGAGGCTGATGAGCACCGCAGGCAATGATGACGATTTCATGATCCTGGTATATTTTATGAAATGTGTTAAGATCAATGCGCTGCCCAAGATGTACATGGATTCCGATCTCATTGAAACGGGATATCTCTTTTTCCAAGACATCATGAGGCAGACGCCCTCTGGGGATACAGAGTTCCATTTTGCCTCCGAGACGTTCTGCCGCCTCGTATAGATCTACTTCATGCCCCTTGAGGGCCAATTGCCAGGCCGCTGACATGCCTCCAGGCCCTCCGCCGATGACTCCCGCTTTGCGGCCGGTAGGGGGAGCGGGTTTAGGTGCAGGAACATCCATACTCATTCGGGCCATAGCGGCAATATCAATAGGCTTGTCAAATTGGCCGCGTGTACAGGCCTGCATGCAGAGATTTGGACAGACCTGACCGCAGACTGTTGCCGGAAACGGGCTATAATTCAAGACGAGTGCAAGGGCTTCTTCAAGTCGTCCCTCCCTGATAAGAGCCGCTCGTTTATTTGATGGGATACCTGAAGGACATGCTGCTACGCAGGGGGGCAGATATTTCTCGTTGTTCCAGACAGGTTTGAGCCGGCGGTCTGCACCAGTTGTGATATAGGGCAATATCGTCTGCGGGTGATCCAGATATTCTCCAAAGATACCTCCAATACCCACATCCTTTTCCCAGATCTGGCTGCGAAATTCACTGAGAGTCCTCTTGGGTTCTAGCCGCACCATGCGTTCTGCAGGGGTATGGGCAATTAGTTTTTTCCAGTGCGACGGGTCTTTGGTCAAAGGATCGTAGTATTCAGTCCGGTCTATTGCCTCCAGGTACGGCTTTATGTTTTCAGTAAGCCACTCCCAGTCTTTGGCGGTCAGTTTCACAAGTTTGACATCTTTGGAGCTGTATCCCTTTACAGGGCCCCTGAAGTATATGGTGCCACCCACCATGCCCACGCAGGGCCGGTAGCCCAGAATATTTTCAGGGTTTCGAGGATTAACGCCGCAGACCACTGCGATGCCCCCGGCTTTGAACTCGGCAAAGGAATCCCCTACATCTCTGAAATACCAGGACTGGAGGGGTTCAAAGCGGGGATTCCGTTTGGTCATTGTTTCACAGCGGGCGCCGCCGCCGCCCCGTACATAAAGAATTCCCTGGGCACCAGCATTGTGGGCACCATTGGTCACATCCCCCAGCACCGTGATTTTGGCACCGCAGTTGAGCCAGCCTATGTCGTCCGAACTGCTGCCTTCAACTACGATCTCCGTCCCGGACATGCCCATGCTCCCCAGGCGCTGGCCCACCGGCCCGCGAACAGTTATGAAGACCTTCTCATTTCTGGACCAGATCCGGCCTCCAATACCATGTTGTCCCTGGGCCTGAATAAACAGTTGCCGCACTCCGTCAGCAACAGCTTGCTGTATCTGCTCTTCCAGTGCCTTGGAAGAGATACGCAGGCCGTTCGGGTTGCCATTAATTGTCAGTATTTCAAGTGTCATATTTACTAATTATAAGTGTTTTAGACGTTCAGGATTCGCCGTTCAGGTTTATCTTTCTTGAATTTCTGATCCAAAAACCAGGAGTTTTTCGCAAGAGAGCCGCTTACAAAACTCAAGATTTTGTTCGAGGGCAAGGCGCGCGGAGGTGAAAAAGCGCAGTGTACTGAGTGTACATGAGCATTTTTTACCGACGGGCAACGCAGCCATAGGACAAAAGACGGGTTTTGCAAGTGGCTCTTCAGCAGGCATAATCAATTTTCAGTCTCTCCGCCATAGCCTTGTCTCCAACACTGAGACCGTCTGACATACCGATTGGCAACTGTGTACTACGACCCATAGGGGCAAAGATCTTTTTCAGTTCTATCTCAGCGCTCTTGAAAACCTCCACTACTCGCTCGGCAACTTTATCAGGGTCCAACCGGCGATAAAGCCTGGGGTTTTGAGTGGTTATGCCCCGGGGGCATTTGCCTGTGTTACAAAGGTTGCACCGGTTATACTCGTCCCCCAGACATCCAGCTGCCGTCTGCATGATATATTTTCCAATATCCACGGCACTGGCTCCCAGCATTATCATAGCAGCGGCATTTGCCGCCAGATTTCCCGCCTTACCCATTCCACCGGCAGCAATGAGGGGAAGTTCATTCTGTTTTCCCTGTTTGACCAGATCCAGATAGCAGTCCCGGATATTAGAAGCTATGGGATGACCCATTTTGTCCATCGAGACATTATAGGCCGCTCCGGTCCCGCCGTCCTCACCGTCAATGCACAGGGCAGCGGCATAAGGGTTTCTGGCCAGGTTGTTTAGAACCGCCTGGGCGGTTTTGGTGCCGGATATCTTGGGATACACCGGGACCCGAAAACCCCAGGCCATGGACATGGACTGAATCATTTTGGCCACTGCCTCCTCGATGGAGTATTTGGTCTGGTGTGTGGGGGGTGAGGCAAGGTCGATGTGCATAGGGACACCGCGTATACCGGCAATAAGCTTCAGTACCTTGTAGGACATCAACAGGCCGCCGTCTCCAGGCTTTGCACCCTGCCCGTATTTGATCTCAATGGCACAAGGGTCTTCGACCATGTCCGGCAGAGCGTGGATAATCTCATCCCATCCGAAATAGCCGGATGCGATTTGAGGTATGAAATATTTGAGAAAGCGAGAGCGCAGGAGTCTAAGAGGCATTCCACCTTCCCCGCTGCACATAACCACCGGAATTCCCTCCACTTCATTGAGATACGTGATGCCCATGGCCAGGCCTTCCCACATGTGTGGAGAAAGTGCGCCTATGGACATGCTTCCGATACGGATGGGAAATATCTCTCTCACAGGAGGGACAAAGTGGCCGTCTTTAACGATCAATCGTTTGCCGGTCGCCTTCAGGGGTAGCTTGTCAGGTGAAGGAATTCTACCCAGAAGGGTCCTGATATAGAACTCGTGTCTGCCTGCATCCAGGGCGGGGTCTGTCAACATTGAAATGCGGGTAAATTTGAGCTTATCCAGCGTGCTGGGGCTGGGATCATTACGTCTTCCACCGCGTTTATACGGAGTTCCCCCAAGGTTCTTGTGGAACAGGAACTTGTGATGTGGATTGTAATGAGGGGCAATTGCCATATTCGGACATACCAGACTGCACATTCCGCAACCAGTGCAGTAGCGATCAATGTCATTAACCTGGCGGATTCCGTGGGACACCTTTCTTACAGTGCTGGGCATCGGTGTGACGGAATCAGAATGCACGAGGCGCTGGGCAAAAACAGCGGGCTCGATAGCCTGCTGAGGGCACACTGCGGTACAACGGCCACAGCGGGTACAACGGTCCTCCCTCCATTGAATGATATAGGGGAATTCCTGCAGCGTCAGTTGTCCGTTGTGGTCTAGCCGTGAAGCTGGTTCCATACATGGACCTCCTGGGCATTTGGTGTCACCATTACCATATCATATTTTGAAGGGAAAATGTCGGCAGGGCGGTCACGTTGAGGGACTGCCCTGTCCAGGCCACACATTTCGCTCATAAGGGCATATTTTCCAGCAGCCCCGCCAACAACACCCGGCCTGAGCTTTTTGGAATCCTGTAACATGAAGATTGTTCCATCAGGTACAAAACCAATGACCATGTTGGGACCATCTATGCACAGTGGTCGAAGACTCTTTTTAAGCAGACTCAAGGCCTTGCCGTCTGGACGATCAAGGATCTCTTCGTCCTTTAATGGGGTGATGATATCTTTATAATAGGTCAGGGGGTATTTGAGTTGCCGGTGGGCGAAATGCAGGATGTGAGCGAATACCTCGCTGTCGCTGTTGTAGCCTGTGTAACCGGAGAATTCCCGGCTGGTCAAGTACTCCCGAATAGGTACAAATGCCGTGTTCTCGCCATTAGTCATGGTACAGTAACCCTGTATAAAGAAGGGATGACAGGCATAGAGGTAGATTGCATAGTTTGTGTTTTGACGACCCTGGGCCAGGATTACCTTGGCCTGCAGAGACAAATCATCCAGGCCGAAGAATTCTGCCAACTGCAATGGATCTCCCACTTCTTTCAATGTGAGGCAATCAGGATAAAAAGAAAACACAAAAAGAGAATTATCTTTTTCTCCCATACGCCTCAGGTCCATTCTGGTCTCAAGCAGCAGCCGTTCCCACTCAACCTGCGCCTTTGGTTCATATGGCGAGGGATACTGATAGGCTCTGGCAAAATAGTGGTCACGGGGTTCTATCTCCATACCTGCTGTGCGCTTGATCTTCGGCTCCCAGTTGTATTTGATACGAAAGCCCGCTTGTTGCATATAGTCATCCAGCATATCAAGGCCTTTGTTACTGCAGGTACCGGAAAGGATGGGATAACTCTTGAGGTCCTCAAATGGTCCACCCAGATCTTTCATGACCAGGCCCAGGCCAGAGCCGTCATGGCCTTCTTTCATAGTCTCAAGCGCCAGAATGTTTTCCATAGGAGAAAAATATGTACTGGAAGTAATGGCGCTAAGTCGACACATGTTTCATCCTTTTATTTGTGATGCAACTTAATCCCCTCAAGGACCATGGCCTCAAGTTATATATCTTCATCCAATGAACTAATTAAACTAAACATCAAAATACAAGAAGAACTCATATGGATGAGGACGCAGCTTGACCATGTTGACCTCTTTTTCCGTCTTATAGTCTATCCACTTGTCAATGACATCCTGAGTAAAGACATTGCCCTTCAGCAGAAATTCCTGATCTTCCCTTAGTGCTGCCAGTGCCTCATCCAGAGAGCCCGGGGCTGAGGGAATAATGGCCAGCTCTTCAGGGGGTAGATTGTAGATATTTTTGTCCAGGGGCTCACCAGGATCGATCTTGTTTTCTATGCCATCAAGTACGGCCATAAGCATTGCGGAAAAGGCCAGGTAGCCGTTGCAGGATGGATCAGGTGTCCTGAACTCAATCCTCTTAGCCTTGGGAGAATCGGAATACATGGGAATACGGACTGCAGCACTCCTGTTGCGACTTGAATAGGCCAGATTTACCGGGGCCTCAAAACCTGGTACGAGGCGCTTATAGGAATTGGTAGATGGATTAGAGAAAGCACACAGGGCACGGCAGTGCTTGAGAATGCCGCCCATAGCATACATGCCACTCTCAGAAAGTCCGGCATACTTGTCGCCTGCAAAAGTAGGCTGGTCATCTTTCCATATACTGATATGTGTATGCATGCCTGTGCCGTTATCGCCAAAGAGCGGCTTGGGCATGAATGTGACAGTATGGCCATGGCGGTGGGCAACATTTTTAAGCACATATTTGAACCACATGAGCTGATCACCCATTTGGACCAAAGGCTTGAAACGCATATCGATTTCCGCCTGGCCTGCAGTGGCCACCTCGTGGTGTTGGCACTCGACTTCAATACCAACCTGCGCCAGGGTGAGCAACATCTCAGTCCTTAAGTCCTGAAATTTGTCCGTAGGGGGAACAGGAAAGTAGCCTTCTTTGTGGCGGGGTTTATATCCCAGGTTAGGGCATTCGTCCCTGCCACTGTTCCAGATGCCCTCCACGGAGTCCAGTTCATAGAAGCAGGCATTACTTGAGTTGTCATAGCGAACATCATCAAAGATGAAGAATTCGGCCTCGGGACCGAAGTATGCAGTGTCACCAATGCCCGTCCCCTTCAAATAAGCCTCGGCCTTTTTGGCTATGTTCCTGGGGTCTCTTGAATATGGCTCCCTCGTTATAGGATCTACTATGTCTCCGATCAAAACGAGGGTTTTTTCTGCAAAAAACGGATCAATTTGGGCCGTAGTTGAATCAGGAACAACGAGCATGTCACTGGCATGTATCGGCTGCCATCCGCGGATGCTTGAGCCGTCAAAGCCAAAGCCGTCTTCAAAGCTTGTCTCATCCAGCTCGCTTAAAGGCACTGTGAAGTGCTGCCATATTCCAAGAAAGTCAAGGAAGCGAAGGTCGACTACCTTGAGGCCCTTCTCGCTGGCCATATCCAATACTTGTTTCGGTGTCATAATATACCTCTCCTTTTTAATAGTTGGTTTTGCTAAAAAATTCCATTTTTATTATTTAACCAATAATCTATTCACATATACTTTATTAACTCAAAATTTAGAATTGAAGGTTCTATATGAACAGGCCCTCTGTGCGCAACACTAAATAGCATCTTTGCCATGTTCACCAGTCCTGACTCTTATGACCTCTTCCACAGGAAGCACGAAGATCTTACCGTCTCCGATTTTCCCTGTATAGGCAGATTCCTTAATCTTTGCCACCACCTGGTCTACCTGAGCTGCATCTACTATTATCTCAAGTTTTATCTTGGGGATGAAATCTACCACGTACTCCGCACCCCTATATATTTCCTTATGCCCTTTCTGACGACCATAACCTTTTACTTCGGAAATTGTCATTCCTTTGATGCCGATTTCGTTCAAGGCCTCCTTTACGTCGTCCAGCTTGAAGGGCTTTATAATTACCTCGATTTTTCTCATTGATTTCTCCTTAATCAGGCATATAGGGACGAACAGAATGCACTACGCATTTTTTTGTCTGTCCTGGGGGATCATTTATAAAGAATACCCAATTTCACTGTGCTGAGTGATATCCAGGCCCTGGATCTCCTCTTCTTTGGTAACCCTAAGTCCTACTGTAACATCAATAATTTTAAGAATAATAGCACTACCAATAAATGAGTATGCTATGGTCGCCCCAACCCCTGTTGCCTGAATCACAAACTGGTATGGATTTCCAAAGAACAGGCCGTTGGCGCCGTCTGGATTTACGGCAACCGAGGCAAAGAGTCCTGTGGACAATGCGCCCCATATGCCTCCGATTCCGTGAATTCCTACTACGTCCAATGCGTCATCATAGCCAAGCCTGGATTTGACCAGCACAGCCAGATAACACAGCACACCGGCTACAAGGCCGATAATTACAGCCGATACCGGACTCACAAACCCGGCAGCAGGGGTAATGGCAACCAGCCCCGCTACTGCACCGGAGGCGGCTCCAAGGGTCGTGGGCTTTGCCCGGATTACCCATTCAGCAATAATCCATGAGAGAGCGGCCGCTCCAGTTGCCACCTGGGTTGTAAAGAAGGCCAATGCAGCAGTTCCGTCGGCTGCAAGGGCACTGCCTGCGTTAAATCCAAACCAGCCAAACCACAATATTCCGGCCCCGAAAATAGTCATTGACAGGTTGTGGGGATGAAATGACTCTCGACCCCATCCCTTTCTCTTGCCAATTATCATGGCAGCCGCCAAGGCTGCAAAACCGCAATTGATATGGATTACTGTCCCCCCGGCAAAGTCCAGTGCCCCCATGCTTCCAAGCCATCCGCCGCCCCAGACCCAGTGACAGATCGGCATGTAGATCAGAGAGCTCCACAGCACGGTGAATATCAAAAAGGCAGAGAATTTCATTCTCTCGGCAAAGCCACCAGTTATGAGGGCCGGAGTCAAGATGGCAAACATCAGTTGGAATGCGCAGAAGAGCAGATCCGGAATAGTATCGGAGTATGGGCCTGCTTTTGTGCCCACTCCCTTTAGCCACATCCAGTCAAGGTTTCCTGTGAGTCCACCGATATCAGGGCCAAATGCCATGGAGTAACCATAGGCAACCCAAATAACAGAGACAATTCCCAGGCAGATAAAACTGTGCATAATGGTGCCAAGGACGTTCTTAGAACGGACAAGTCCACCATAAAATAGCGCCAGCCCCGGTGTCATGAGCATGACAAGGGCACTGGCTATTAACATAAAGGCCGTATCACCTGTATCCATATATTTCTCCTATTTTACTTAGGTTCTTAGATTAAGTGTTATAAGCTGTTTCACTATGTTGATTGAGGTCTAAGCCTCCGACCTCTTCCTCTTCTGAGACCCTCATGCCTGTGAGGGCGGTTAAAACCTTAAGCAGGACCCAGCTCGCTGAAAAGGCATAGACTCCTACAACGAAAACACCAAAGGCCTGAATTCCAAGAAACCCCGGGTTTCCAGCAAGCAGGCCATCTGAGCCTTCAGGATTTACTATTTTAGTTGAAAAAATTCCAAGACACAGTGTCCCTATGATTCCTCCGAGGCCATGGATGCCCACGACGTCAAGACTGTCGTCATAGCCTATCTTGCTCTTGGCAACCACTGCAAAATAACAGCAGACTCCAGCTAAAAGACCTATGATGACAGCGAAATTTGGACCAACAAAGCCAGCAGCGGGAGTCACTGTAGCAAGGCCGGCTATTGCACCTGAGGCCGCACCGAGTGTTGTAGGTTTGCCACGGTGCAGCCATTCCACTAGAAGCCACATGGCCATGCCGGACATGCCAGCAAGGTGCGTGGACACAAAAGCCGTCCCTGCAATTGCATCCGCAGCCAGAGCGCTCCCCCCATTAAAACCGAACCACCCGAACCAGAGGAGCCCGGCTCCCAGGAGCGTCAATGGGAGACTGTGGGGCAGAAAATTTTCCCTCCCATATCCCCTGCGTGGACCCAGTACAAGGGCTGCGGCCAGGGCACCAGCACCAGAAGTCAGGTGAACTACCAGACCCCCGGCAAAATCCAGAACACCTTTGACCTTGAGCCAGCCACCGACACCCCAGATCCAGTGACATACTGGATTGTAAACTATGATGGCCCACAGTACGCTGAATACCAAAAAGGGTCCAAAACGTACGCGCTCCGCGAAAGCCCCGGTAATCAGGGCAGGCGTAAGCACAGCAAACATACACTGATAAATCATAAAAACGACCTGTGGGATGGTTGGAGCGTAGTCAGGGTTGGGTGCTGCTCCTACTCCTTTCAACCCAAACCAGGAAAGATTTCCAATAAGGCCGCCGACATCCGGGCCGAATGACATGCTGTAACCAAGATAGACCCACTCCAGACTTACTACAGAGATCATAATGAAGCTCTGCATGATAGTGCCCAGCACGTTCTTGCTGCGCACCATTCCACCATAAAAGAGAGCTAATCCCGGGGTCATCAACAATACAAGTGCCGCAGCAATCAATATAAATGCAGTGTCTCCAGCCTGGATCTGGGCCATATGTTTTCTTTTTCCTTGATATTTACATTTTTGTAACTTTTGTATCTAAGAGGAAAGATAATTCGCAAGTCTGATGCCACGGCTCAAATTCTCATCTAACCTTCTGTTTTTCTATATTTTTTGACTTTTTGACACCTCTTTGGCGTATCGGGAAATACTACATTTTTGTAATTTCTCGTTTAAAATACTACATTTTTGTAGCAAATGGCGTGACAACCAACCGGTGTACTTCCCCCGGTTGGTTGTCACTGAGGATAGGAGGATTTAAAAGGCAAAGCTCACCGAAACGCCGCCATAAACAAAGTTGTCCTTGTCATCCGTTACGCTGATCCCGGCATCACGAGTCAAGGACTCAGAGTCATCACACAAGGGGAAGGACCAGTAAATCTCTGGTGTGATGGTGACGTATTCACTTACAGGAATATTTAAGGCCGCCGACAATAGACCATGATGAAAATTATCATATTCGCCTTCAACGACTCCATCGTCATCCACCTCCGGGTAGGCGCTTTTATCATTCGATATGAGATAGCTTACCTGTGCGCCAAGATCCAGGCTCATTTTGCCAGTTAGAGCAAATGAATGGGATATGTCCCCGGTTATAAACCAGTGAGGGGCATGATAGATCTCGCGATAGACAGTCACGGCAGGACTCAGCAGAGTATCCAGACCTAAACTGAAATAGATTTCCTGAGAGTCCTCAACGCCATCCAGGGCATAGAAGATATAGCCGGCCGAGAATCCCATAGGGCCCGCAGCCCAGTCATAGGAAAGAGTCATGTCTGTCTCGTTCCAGTTATCGAGGTCACCAACGGGGTCAGTATCCAGATTGCCCCAGAGGTTAAAAGAAAATCCTTTGTAGCCCATGGTCATGGAGGGTTGAATCACAGCACTATCTTCACTAAATGCGAATCCCCGCCAGATATACTGACTCAGCAAGCTCACAGTAAGGTCGGCCGTAGGCTTTTCCTCTTCTTCGGCCCTGGCAAAACCCGCAGTAACCATGCAACAGACCAGCACAACTAAAACTGTCTTTGTCCAACTCAAAATCCTTTCTCTCTTCATCAAATTGTCTCCCTTTTCTTTATTTAATGTCCATAAATGGACGTCAACTCCCTTGAAGCACCTTTCTAATTCAGAATATAAGCAATTAGATCGCTGCCTCCCCCCTGTCCATACTACGTATGCGTATCGCATCTTCCACGTTGTAGACAAAGATCTTGCCATCACCGATCTCACCGGTCCGTGCCGCATCCGCGATTGTTTTAACAATCCGTTCCGCATCCTTGTCGAGGCATACAGTTTCCATTCGCACCTTGGGCAGGAGGTCAACCTTGTATTCCCTGCCACGGAATTGCTCGGTGAGACCCTTCTGTGTGCCATGGCCCTCAATATGAGTAATCATTAGGCCTGGAAGCCCTATGCCTGCCAGTGCTTCCTTAACGGTCTCCAATTTTTCCACTCGAATGATCGCTCGAACCTCTTTGATCAACGACAATTATTTTTCCCGGGCAACGACAATTAAAATTCCCGACTCCATTTAGCCATTTAGTTCCTCTCCAGGATACCATCCTGTTCTTTTATGAGTTAATCCTTGACGTGCCAGGATACGGGAAATTGTCCTCTCAGAGGGTAGTGGTTCCTCATCAGATTCATTCATCTTTCTCCGAATTTCCTTGGGGCCGCAAGGAAGGCCATGA
>Ga0180431_10009389_pt1 | contig 11063 bp, 10 predicted proteins | sample SS_ome_11_FD_132459 | JGI IMG/M metagenome (GOLD analysis project Ga0180431, IMG submission 132459) | Hypersaline lake sediment archaeal communities from the Salton Sea, California, USA - SS_1_MS_1 metaG | ecosystem: Environmental > Aquatic > Non-marine Saline and Alkaline > Hypersaline >...
AAGGTTCTTGAATATATTGGTCCACACAACAAGGCGGGTAGCCAAATAAAAAACCTTCCAGTCGCTGAGTTCGGGCGGATTTGTCTATGGGAGTATCCCCGAAACACTTTTCGTACAAATCCATAGAGGCGGGCGTCCGACTGAAAATCGTCTCAGCGACGTCATCACCGGCCTTGGCTGTTCGCCGGACTTGACTCGTCAATAAATTCATCCTGTGTAGTAGCTCAAGCCCATTTTTATCCAAAGGCTTTTCCCATCGACTCAAAGGTTTGAGCCCTTCGCGAGTCAGTAATGCAAGGTAGGCTAACTCGAAATCAATTTGTTTCAACGCCTTCAGAATCGTCCGATACTCGGATGAATCGAAGCGTAGAAAGCTGGTGCCAGACGAACGGCCCATCTTAATTGCCCTGGTCCGGATCGGCATCCCGGAGCCATCGCTCGATAAATGCAAGGAAATCCGCCGAATCCACATGACAGTCCTTATTGATATCCGCGGGCAAATAGATCGTTCCCAGATCGCCGCACTGACGAGGCATCTCCAGAATCTTGACGAGCCGGGCCACCTCCAGCCGCCCTTTGCCGTGAACATCGCCCGCATAATTGAACGAGCCGTGTTGCATATAATGCAGCATCAGTTCAGGCACATCGATAGAGGAGTCGAGTCTGAGGTTGTGAATTCGCCAGAATCCCATATTGACGGATGTCCCGCAGACACTGCAATATTCAAGTCCCCTTTGAAGAAAACTTTCCTTATGAATGACGTGTATGATCTCGGGGCCGTTCGGATCGAGTACCGGCAGCGCCTCTATGGCTTGCTCACATTGTTTGGCCAGCTCGATACCGTCGGGATTAAGATCATCATCCTGGTCGGCATCATTCAAGTCGTAACCAGCAGCCAACTCCTCGGCGTCCGTCAGCAAATCGCCGTCAAGATCGTCGCCGCTCACCGGGAACTGGTGGTCGTTCGGATCGAACGGATACCGAAGCTCAAGGACCCTGAGTAGTCGAGCCACATCGACTCTACCGCTATGGATATCACCCGAACAATCGAACGATCCATGCTCCATATAATGTACGGCTAAATCGGGCAGAAACGCCCCGTTCAGAGGATCGTTGGGATCGGGATAACGCACGCCGAGCATCGGATTGATAATCTCGGAGCCGCCCATGTTGACTTCCTGGCCGCAGATATCGCACCGCTCGAGACCGAACATCGAATGCTTGATCCTGTACGTTTGATTGGGGATTGGCATCATCGTGCCGGGGAAATAGGTGTAGAGCCCATTGATAATAGAAGCACAACGTTGTGCCAGCTCCACCCCATCGGGGACGGCATTTTGATTTTGATCGGGCGCAAAAGGTTGGTATCCAATTGCCACTTCTTCCGTATCCGCAATCAAGTCGGCGTCGGCGTCCCGGCTAACCGGTTGCTGGTGGCCATCGGCTATATCCTTGGCTACAATCTTATGAAGACCCGCCCCCGCGCCGAAGGTGATGGCCGCCGCCGTGCCGGCCGCAAGGGCCCGCCGTCTAAGCTTCTCGCGCTTTTTTGCTTGCTTCTGATGAGCCCTTCTCAATCGCCTCATGGTTCCCTCTTGCCCAAAAAGGTGCAATTCGAAATAACAATATGTTATGTTATTATATCAAACCCGTCGGCCTTTTTCCAGAAATTACTTCAGCAGCTTCTCCGGGGCAGATACGACTCCGTCATGACACGTCATCGTTATCGTATTGGTGCCATCGTTTCCATATCGCAAGGAGGGACGTCCTGATGCACGTCCAGGGCCTTTTCCGGATCGCCCAGAATCCGGACCGCCGTGCTCAACACTTGCCCACTGTAATGTAATCATCTACCAACGTCTGAAACTCCTCTTTGCGCACGATATCACGTTCATAAGACGAGACGGCGCACAACCCCGACACACACGACCGATCGCACAACTGCTCTTATAGAGGGATCGGAATGAGCTTCGTTTACAGAAAAAAACTGAATCCCGCGAAGAAATCAAAGAAAAAGAAGAAATATCATTTTTTGCGGATTCCGATTCATAGGAGTCGTTAGCGTTTTTATTGGACGGCAGAAGGTCCGAAATAATTCAATCGGCCGCAATAACCATATATAGTAGCCTCAGGAAACAGATCGTCACCATATAGGTGCTTGGGTTATGGGGCCTTACTAAGAATGCATTTGAGTTGGCTCAAGAAAAAACGTCCGTCCGGTCGATATTCCGTAGGTTGCAAAGGATTCTTACACGTTTTGAAGGGTGTACACGCATGAGTAAAAGGGAGTTGATCGATTACATTTGCAGAATCAACAAGACGGCCAAGCCTGAATTTCTCGCCAGCTTCTCGGAGGACGATTTGAACGATTACCTCGAACACCTCATGGAGCTGGATTTGGAGGAATTGGTCGTCTGCAGTTAACGACGACTACCTTCATTCGCGGGAAGCGTCCGTCATAGCTCACGCCCCGGCAACCGAGTGCAGACGCGACTCGCGAGTTTTATATCCCCAAGCAAAATCCATTCCAATATGGGCTACGGAGCGCTTATGTCGATTCCGATCAGACGAGAGGCGCATGATCGCCTTATCCAGTGGCTTTCTCGCGTTCAATCCATCGTTGGATGGCTACCGATCTATTGGATCGGTGATCGTGCCGGTGATATCCCGTACTCCACGCCCGCCGCGCGCTCCGCCCCGGGGTTCCTGTTGAGGCGCCCCGTCTTGGGCCGGCGAGGGTCTCGCATTGTTCCGATTGCCTCGATTGCCTCCGGATGAAGAGCCGGGATTAAACGTGGCCGGCGACGGCGCCTGATCGATCGAAACGATCGCACGCGAAGGTATCTCGACAACACTATTGAGCTTGTACTGAACGAGTGCAGGCTCGAAACCGTTCGGCACACGGAAAACAAAATCGATCTCTTTGGTCTCCGCATTCCGCTTGAAATTATCGGTTGCAAGCTTGATCTCGGGACTGACCTGAATCTCATTCTCCGATTTCAAGAAACCGATGGGATATACGTTGATTCCCTTGCCGGCCAGCCCTTCATCGGTAGAACCCTTTCGTCTGCAGATGAGTCTCAACTGAGAAAGTGTAAAGGCGCCTCCATTCACCTTCGCAGAACCTCGTATCGCCCTTTTACGGATTCCAATCCGCACGATCGTCGGATTACCGCCGCCTTTCGTGGAGACCGGCAGCAAAACGGACCGACCTGAATCATCAGAGGCTATTTTACCTCCGCGGGTTTTTAATTCGTTAGCGAATCGGTCGGCCTGCTCTCGTACCGCATCGGAAACGGGCCAGACGGCGGGATTCGGCAGTTTTATCGCCGGCGTCAGACTGCTGATGATCGATGTTTGATCGACGCGCGTCAGACGGTTGAAGAATAACTGGTCTAAGAAATCGGGATGAAGCATTCCAAAGCTTCTCTTTCCACTGAAGCTCCCACTACTCATGGTGCTGAATAAACCCGTGACCAAGCCGTCCGTATTGAAAAGCACTCCGTTGGGATTATCGGCGTCCAACTTAGCCGGATCAAAACGTTTGTAGGGATACCCCACAGGTAAAGGCGCCATTTGAAAAGCCGTAAGTAGAAAACCCGAAACGACAAGACCGAGGAGAATCCCGCAAATGCCGCGCCCGATACGTTCCGGAAGCACGCCCAAATCGACCGGCTGACGGGTCAAGAAGGTAAGACCCGTTTGCAAGATGGCAAATATCAAAACATAAAGCAGGATAAAGGAAAGCGTTTGCGCCCACGGCACCAGAGAAATAACTTTACTATCCCCACCCCGGCTGATAAAGACATTCGCCAACGCCTCGAAGAATCCAAATGCGACCAGGCCGGCGATAATAGCCACCACGATGGTCCCGAAGGCCCGAACGACGGTCCCTTTAAAGTATTGTAATACCGCACAACCGACGATGATAAGAACGACAAGTAAACTGGCCATGACGACAACCTTCCATTTATGACTTATAATTCACGATGTATGATTCAGGTGTCCAGCGGGCGACCGTCCCCGGCAGACGTCTTACGGCGCCGCCGTCATAAAATCGTAAATCGAAATTGACATTTATTCCTTTTTCTGTTGATTCGGCTTTTTCGATTTCGACGTTGAAAGCGCGCGAATCATTTCGTTAATCGAGACCGACCCGGTGATGACTTTTCGAAGCGCCTGTTCCTGCAGGTAGAGCATTTTGGCCCGTCTGAACTGCGTGCCCATCTCAGGCAGGGACTTCGATCGATGAATGACCTTTCTCAATTCGTCATTCAACGTCACCAACTCGAAAACACCCGCGCGCCCATAGAAACCCGTCCCTTGACAATGCTCGCAGGTGGAGGGCTTGCCATGTTTATCATATTGAACTTTCCCCGCCCGGTGCAGCACTTTCGTCTTCTCAGCATTAATATTAAATTTCCTGAAAAGCTCTTTGTCCGGCGCGTAGGCTTGCTTACATTCATCGCACAGGATGCGAAGCAGCCGTTGGTTGCTGACGCCCAGAAGAGTCCCGGCGACGATCCCCTTGTCACCCACAAATTTCAGCCACTTACCCAGCGCCTGTATGACGCTGTCTGCTTTGAGTGTGACATAGACGAGTTTACCGTCTCGGGCGGCGGCACACGCCACGCGGGCCGTCTCGGCATCCTCACAATCAGCGACACCGACGATATCAGGCCCCATTCTCATAACCGCCTGAAGTTTCTTGGCGAACGTCGTCGTGCCCGTGTCGCTTAGGGCGAAGACATTCTGGGTAATGTTGGGCAATTGGGCGGAAGGTTGCCGTTCGAGGGTGCTTACGCTGTTCAAAAAGGCATCATGATTCCTCAGAAGCGCATACAGCGTTGTGGTCACACCGCTCTTGGCGGGTCCACTGACGATGAAGATCCCCTGCCCGATCCCGCGATACGCATCCAGTTGCTCTCGTTGTTCCGGCATCAAGCCGAGTTCGGTCAACCTGGCCATGCCCTCTTGTGTGATGTGCTTGAGCCGAACCTGCTCGCCGGCGGTCGAACCGGCCGTAACCACCTCCCACGGGATATCATCCTTCTTCTTACGGATCTTAAATTGTCCTTTTTGGGGTTTACGCTTTTCCTTCGTATCGAGATCAGCCAGACTCTTGAGAAAATGGACGAGATACGTCATTTGCTCGCGTGCCATGCTCGGTTGCTTGAGCAACGCCCCATCCACAGAATAAGAAACCTGGTAATCCTGGGCTGTTGGAGAAAAGGCAACGCTGTCCGCCCTCCGCCACATGGCATCGCTCAAAAGATCGTAGGTTATTTTATATCCCAAAAATTCCGGCGTCCTCGGTTCGGGCAGCGGAATGACGTTCTTGTTTGCCGTAACAAAAGAAAAGCCCTTGAGGGCTTCGAGTTTCTTCTCCTTACTGACAAGCAGGCTCTTGATGTGATCGACCGTCAGGACTCGATCGAAATCCAAAACGCGTGTGTTGCGTTGCTTGACATATACCAGGGAGGTTCCACCGACGGCGACGAGATAAAAGAGCACGCCGACGATGTAGATCGGCACCAGGAGCCAGACGAGAACGCCGGCTACGCCCGCCCCTAACACAATCCCCGCCCACGTCGTCTCATTGACCTCAATAGCTTTGCCGTCGTTGTACACCCAACTGACCAACGGCAGCCAGGCAAAGAACAAAATCACAAAACCGATGAGTTTGAGAATGGAAATGTAGCCGCCGAATGCGACGGATGCTGCTAATACGTCCACCATAAATTGCTCCATGAAACCTTATAAAATGCCGCCAGTGGTCGTTATTCCTTTGAGGGCCATCTTGAGTTCTTCCTTGTTCGGTGCGTATTTAAACGCGTCTTTCGGGTCGATGGATCCATCTTTAATCAATTCGCACAGGTTATATGTCAAGTCCTGCATCCCTTCCTGCTGAGAGGTTCGTATGACACCGGGCAAATCCCCTTCGCGTCCGTCAGAAATGAGTTTCCTGGCGGACGCGTTGCTAATAAGAATCTCCACGGCCGGTATGCGGTCCACCCCCTCTGTCAAGCACGGCAACAAGACCTGACTAATGACGGCCCGAAGGGCCAGGCTTAACGTTTGCCTTACAAGATCGCGTTCATTTTGCGGGAACAGATCCAGCAGACGGTGAACGGCCTGAGACGCATTGGCCGAATGCAGCGTACCGAAAACGAGATGACCCGTTTCGGAGGCTCGCATACCCGCCGTTACCGTTCGGGCATCCCGCATTTCCCCAACGAAAACAACGTCAGGATCCTGACGCATCAAGTACGTTAAGGCTTCCTCAAAATCCTGGGTGTCGAGGCCGATCTCTCGTTGAGAAACAATCGCCCTGGCATCTCTAAAAAGGTATTCAATCGGATCCTCGATAGTGATGATATGGCAGGAACGGGTGCGATTGATGTAATCGATCATCGACGCGATCGTTGTTGTCTTACCGCATCCCGTGGGACCAACGACAAGAACGAGCCCCTGCCGACTCTCACAGATGTTGGCTAACACCGCCGGCAGGTTGAGCTCCTCAAACGGCGGGATAACGGTATTGACCCGGCGTGCGGCAAGGCTAATCATACCCCGCTGGCGAAAGACATTGGTCCGGAAGCGATGCTCACCTTCGATTTCATGCGCAAAGTCGATCGTTCCATGCTCCAGGAAAAACTTTTTCTGGGCCGGACTCAGAATCTCGAAAACCAATTCTTCGATCCTCTCGGCCGTCAGAACCTCGCCGGTCGTATTTTTCAACTCGCCAAAGAGACGCAATTTGGCAGGTTGACCGGTCTTCAAATGTAAATCGCTCGCCCGCGTCTTGACCGCGGCTTTGAAAAACTTATTCAATTTTGGCTCGTGACCGAGTTCAACCTGATCATCAATGGGATGTTCATCGACCATAATTATCGCTGACTCCAAGGTTTACACCCACCCGGCAGGCCGTGATCCGGTCGTTTCCCGGCCATTGTACACAAACACCGTGTTTCACCATAAGATTTGTGAAGATAAACTCTTATATGATATCTATTATACTGTTTCATGATAACTTGTCAAGCTTGATGCTCAAACAATAAATTGTTTTTTATTCGCCCCGTGCGTTCAATCCTCTCAATTCCCAAAACCGAATGAAACGATCCGTAAACAAGCCGGTTCGGGCAAAAACGCAAATCGACTGTAGCAAATCATACTTCTTTGCCGATATATCTGTAAGGGTGTCGCTATGGAGTCAGAAAGAAGGAAACTATCGGGTCGAGAAAGAGATGAAGCCTCCATAAAGCTTCTCGGAAAGCTAAAGGAGCAACTTCAATCCTCGGATGCTTCCAATCGCCGACGGGCCGCTTTTAACCTCTCCTGGTTGCAGGAGGACGGGCTGGAAGTATTGCAGGGCGCCCTGTTTGGAAGCGCCCATATCACGACGAAAAACGCCGCCGCCTACGGGCTGAGGAAAATGCGCGGCCGGATGAGAAAAATAGCACTCGATGTCCTCAGGCAAGGCCTTAAGCACCGCGACAAATCGACGCGGGAGGTCTCCCGGCATGCATTAAAACTCTTGGGTGAGAAGGTGCCTGCGCCAGTGAATAATGCACGCCGACAAACCGCGAAGGGATCTCGAATCAGGGAAATCCAGAGGACATCTCGATCCAGAGGCCCGGTCGGATCGAGGCGTTTGCGTGGATAAAGTTGCATTCCGGAAGTGATGACAACCTTCGAACCGTTTAATCCCCGCCCTACCATTGTCTATCATGTGGCCAGTAAAAGTGTGAGCGTCATGTAGATAGCTACACTGATTGAATCGTTTGCGGTCGTGACGAGCGGCCCGGAACTGATGGCCGGATCAATCCCGACCCGGCGGAATAAAAACGGTAAAAACAAACCCAGCGTTGTAGCGACCATAATCGCCGAGAACATAGCCGTGCCGAACGCAAAGACAAGCCGCACGGATTCTATCGCATTATACGCCGGCTTGGAATAAACAAGGACGGCGAAGGCGATCCCTCCCAACAAACCACAACACAGGGCAACGAGCAATGCAATGCGTACTTCACGCGTACAAACCTGGCTAAATTTCAATGCTGCGAGGTGTCCGGTCGCCAGTCCCGAAACCACAATGGCGGACGTCTGCAAACCGGCATTTCCACTGATAGCCGCAATCATCGGCACGAACAAGAAAGCCGCCATATAAATAGGTGAAAGGTCTTTGATATTAAACGTATAGTCGAAAAACGTCAGAACTAACGCGGTTACAAAAGTACCTATCAGGCAAGGCAATAACCAGGTCATTCTCACTCGGGCCGCGTGGAAAGCGGAAAACGTCTCCAGTTCATCGGGATCCGTACCCGCCATGGTGTATAAGTCTTCCGCTGCTTCTTCTTCTGCAACCTCAATGACACGGTCGGCGGTGATGCGGCCGACGAGCTTATGATTCTTATCGAGAACGGGCACAACAATCAGATCGTTCTTACTGAATATATTTCTCACCTCTTCCTGGTCCGTATCAACATGAACGTAAATCGTATCTGGATCGACCACATCATGAATCTTTGTCGTCTCGGGACGCGTTATTAAGAAACGCACGCGAACATCGCCGAGAAAACGGCCGGCCTTGTTCACAATATAGACGGAGTAAAAATCCTCATCAATCTCCGCGGCGCGGATTTTGTTGATCGCCTCGGCGACCGTGGCATTCTCCGGCACGCTGATGAGCACGGGGTCCATAATTCCACCGGCGGAGTCTTCGGAATACCCCATCAATTTCTCGATCTCGGCGGACTCGGCCGGCGGCATGCTTTCGAGCAATTGAGCCCTTTCTTCTTCAGGAAGCTCGAAAAGAACATCCGCAGCGTCATCAGAATCAAGATGCAGAAGAAGATGGCTCAATTCGTCATTACGGAGCAGCTCGAACAACTCAGCCCGGGTAGCCTCATCGACTTTCTCCAGAACCTCCGCAGACATCGGCTCTTCCATGACATCAAAGATAGCACGTCTGTGCTCGTTATCCACGAGTTCCACGACTTCGGCGATATCACTGCCGCGCTGGGCGTTCAGCAGCTCACTCAGAGCCGACAGATCCTCAGATTCCAGCAAGCGCTCAATCTGTTCGAGCAATTCCTTTTGTTCATCCGCCATATCACAATCCGAGCAAAACCGGGTCATACCCCCTTAAGAAACAAACAATACCGGAATTTCTGGCATCCGGCAACATTTAACCCGGATTAAGAAAGATTCCGATTTCCGTCGATTTATATGAATTATCTTTAGATCACCCCTATGAGGATAAAAAGTTCTTGGCTTTTGGGGCGCTTTCGTGTACAATAACAAACAGATGCTCCTTTGTTTTTTAGGATTGAACAGGCAGATAACTTCTGATGAGGGCAAGACGATGAAAAGGTTTCTCTATGGGATATTTGGAATCTGGGCGTTGGCAACGTGCGTATGTATGGCGGCCCCGGAACCGGCCATCATCCCCGCTCCCGGACAATGGACCGTTGATGTTGAGTATACTCATCCCCAGCAGATCGTCCTGCGACGTACTTCCGATAATCAACCCGTTAGTTTCTGGTATGTGATCCTGACGCTGACGAACAATACAGGCAAAGACGTCGGATTCTATCCCAAATGCGATTTAATGACAGATACCTTTCAGATCATCCCCGCCGGCAAGTCTATCAGCCCTGTGATTTTCGAGCATATCCGGAAACGTCATGAGAAAAGATACCCATTTCTTGAACTTCTGGACAAGACGAGCAACAAAATTCTCCAGGGAGAGGATAATACAAAAGATATCGCGATCATTTGGCCGGACTTCAGTTTCCAGGCCAAGAGTATCAAAGTATTTATCACCGGTTTGAGCAATGAAACGGCTGAAGTAGATCACCCGGTGGCTACGGATAACCAGGGCCAGCCCGTCAAAGTTTACCTGAGAAAAACGCTCGAACTGAGCTACAACCTTAAAGGCGATCCGGCTCTCCGTTCGGCCATCAACTTAGCCCCCGAAGAAAAACGCTGGGTCATGAGGTAGCCGCAAGCACACATTGATACCTCTTCTCTTTTTCCATAAATATTCAACCTATCAAACGGAATATTCGTATTAATGTCTTGTAATGCGAGCCTTATATTGGTCCAAATAACTAAGTGTCCATTTGATAATTTGTTTGCCAAACAGGTTTTAGTGTCGTATAATAAAGTAGAATGATATCGACGAATGAAAGGCAATGAGATAGGGATCACTTCTTATGGGAAAAATGACAGCACCCGAAAAGATGCCTCCCATAGAACAGCTTAGGGGCAGAACGCTTGGCAGAATACTTATCAAAATGGGTGTTCTCAGCCGGGACAAAGTTCATGAGTGCCTGAAGATTCAAGGACAGCGGCAGGGAGTTCAGATCGGTCAGATTTTCCTGGAATTGGGTTTGATCGATGAAGGCCAACTGCAAATGGCCTTGGCGGCCCAACGAGGCATGGAATATATGAGTCTGGACGGTCTCGATATCCCCGCCGATGTGGTCGAAAAAGTGCCGGCCCAAATGGCAAAGACATACCACATTGTACCCGTTGAATACAATAGTCAGTTGAATCAACTGACCGTTGCCCTGGATAATCCGGAGAATTTCAGAGCGACGGACGACCTGAGCACCCTGATGGGATTTAAGGTTTCGGCCAAAATAACGGACCCGGATGCCCTGGAAAAGAACCTGACGAAGTATTATGAGACGGAGCAAGGCGACAATAATATTAACGAACTTATCGACGAAATACAGGGGGATACGTTTCTTGCGGAATTCGAGGGCCGCAACCAGAGTATCGACCTGGACGAACTGAAAGAGCTATCCGAATCCAATCCCGTCAAGAAACTACTGAACCTCGTTCTCCTGCAGGCCATTCGCGATAAAGCATCGGACGTTCATTTTGAGCCGTTTGAGAATGAATACAAGATGCGCTACCGTATTGACGGCGTCCTCTACGAAATGGTGCCTCCCCCCAAGTACATCGCCGCGGCCCTGAGTTCTCGTATCAAGGTTATGGCGGACTTGGACATCGCCGAGAGGCGTCTGCCGCAGGACGGCCGAATTTCACTG
>Ga0180431_10009394_pt1 | contig 11059 bp, 10 predicted proteins | sample SS_ome_11_FD_132459 | JGI IMG/M metagenome (GOLD analysis project Ga0180431, IMG submission 132459) | Hypersaline lake sediment archaeal communities from the Salton Sea, California, USA - SS_1_MS_1 metaG | ecosystem: Environmental > Aquatic > Non-marine Saline and Alkaline > Hypersaline >...
CATGTTGGTGATGAGCTACATGGCATTTTTCCTCACCTACGTGATGGACATGGAATCCCAGATCCCTATTTTAATGATCCTGCTCCTGGTGACCATCGGGGTGTTCCTGGTCTTCTGGAAGTGGCTGATGGACAAGTGGGGGAAGAAGGGGCCGGTCTATGCCCTGGGGCTCTTCATCGCCTTCGGCGCCACGGCGTCCACCTTCCTGCTCCCCCAGGGAGGGCACTGGATGATCTACCCGATCATCTTCATCGCCGGGTTCGGCTTTTCCGCCCAGTGGGTGTGCCCCTGGTCCATCTTCCCGGACGTGCTGGAGCATGACGAGCTGATGACCGGCGAGCGGAGGGAGGGGCTCTACTACGGCGTCAAGGGGCTGATCGACAAGATCGCCAGCGCCTTCGCCCTGTTCGTGGGCGGATGGGTGCTGGAGCTGTTCGGGTTCGTGGCCGGGGCCGAGCAGACGCCCCAGGCCTTGCTCGGGATTCGGCTCTTCTTCGGCCCGGTGCCTGCGCTGGTGATCTTTTTGAGCTTCCCGTTTCTGATCTGGTTCCCCATCACCCGAAAAACCCACATGGAGACCCTGGCGGAGCTGGAGCGGAGAAGGCAGCAGCAGTAACTGATTTTCGTTGAAGACGGCCCTTTGCCCAGATATCAGGGGGCCGTCTTCGATCCCCTGATTGACACCCGCTGCACAAAAAGGTTATACTGTCATTGTTTTTACTCGATCCGTTTCCCGGCGGCAGATATGTTTCAAATCATACGCGCCCGCCAGCGGCATTTTACGGATTTCGGATGGCTGAAAACTTACTGGCTTTTTTCATTCTCATTCTACTACGATCCCCATAACATCCGATTCGGACCGCTCAGGGTATTTAACGACGATGTGGTCGAGCCCGGCACCGGGTTTGAGACCCACTCCCACCAGGAGATGGAGATCGTCACCATTCCCCTGACGGGCGAGATCACCCACGAGGACGACCTGAGCGGCCGAGTGGTCATCGGCCCGGGAGACGTCCAGCGCATGTCCGCCGGCACCGGCATCGTCCACTCGGAATACAACCTCACCGACGATCCGGTCCATTTTTACCAGATATGGCTCTACCCGGACGAACCGCATCGGGATCCGGGCTGCGATCAAAAATTCTTTCCCCCCGAGGATTACACCAATCGACTCTGCGCCGTGGCCTCGGGCCGGGGTGACGAGAGGGCGGTACCGATTGACGTGAACGCGACGATCTACCGATCAGCCCTGGACCCGGAGGTGTCCCTGGTTCACGAATGCAGCGGGGAGCGGCGGGTGTTCGTCTACCTGACGGCCGGCATGCTCGATATCGACGGCAAGCGCCTGGTACCGGGAGACCAGGCCCGCATCGATCCCGAGGGGCCGCTCCAGCTCGTCTCCCGAAACGGCGGCGACACGTCGTTTATTCTCATCGATCTCCCCTCCAGCCGGGCCGTCGGCTATTCCCAGGAGGTCCTGTGGGGACCGGGAAGAAAGGAGATCGCATAAAAGGGCCGTTTCGATCCCCTCGATGATCAGGCGGCGTACCCTCACGACGTGGCATCACTCCACCACGGATGCGACCACCAGATCCGACAAACGCTGAAGCCTGAGAAAGTTATTTCCCTCCTCCATCAGCCCCGCGGAGAGAAACACGAAGGTAAGGTCACGCTCCGGGTCCACCCAGAACATGGTGGAGCCGGCCCCCAGCCCGGCAAAGGTCCGGGGCGATGTGGCGTGTCCCATCGGCGCGGGGAATATTCCCTCCCCCCGGAGGAAAAATCCCATGCCGAGATATGCCGGGTATACCGGCCAGTTGTGAACCGCCCGGAGACAGTCAAAAACGTGATTCGAACTGTCTCCCGTCTGGTTGGTGGTGGCAATATCGATGATCCCGGGAGAGAGGACCCGTTTCCCGTCAAGCTCCCCGCCCCGCCGCAGCATCTCGGCAAAACGGTATACATCCGCGACCGTGGAGACCCCTCCTCCCGAGGGGAACTCCGTATCCTCCTGGGCTATGTAGTTGATGGCCTCCAAAAGCTCCGGCTCGAAAAGGCTGTCGGTTCTGTCCCGAACCACAAGGGGAACCAAACGAGGGCGCATTCGATCCGGAAGACCCAGCGCGGTATCATTCATACCCAGGGGCAAAAAGAGGTCCTCTTCCAGCATGGTGCGGAACGGGCGGTCTTTTTCGTCCAGGCGCTGTATCATCACCGCGATCACCGCATGGGCGGTGGTGGCGTTGTAGGTAACATCCTGGCCCGGCAGGGAAAACAGCCGATCCCGACTGAGTGCCGCGACCAGCCCTTCGATATTCGCCAGCTGTTCCACCGGGAAGAATGCGGGTATCTCGGAATTCATGCCGCTGGTATGGGTGAGCAGGTGCTTCAGGGTGATTAGGTGTTTTCCCTTGATGCCGAACTCGGGAATCACCTCCGCCACCGGCGTGGTAAGATCGAAATCCCCCCTCTCCACGGCCATCAACGCCCGTACCGCCGTAAATGACTTGGTAATGGACATGAGAAAGAAAATATCGTCATGTTGTGTCGCCCGTTTCTTTTCGAGATCCGAGAGGCCCACCGCCTCGTGCGCAACCACCTTTCCCCCGCGCCCGACGAGAAAAACCGCGCCGTCGTACCGCCCGGCCTTCACATCATCCTCAATCGTTTTCTTTACCCGGGAGAGCCGATCCGGGTCGACACATTGAGAGCGGGCGTCAACGACATCCAGGGAGAGCTTACTTTTCGTGGCCATGAAAACCTCCTGAAAAAGCGAGTTCAAATGACATAACAGAGAACCGTACCACCCGGGGTAATCGGAGAAAATCATGAAGCAACAGGTGGAATAAACGGATAACATTTCACCGCTCGTGTCATTACACACCAACGGAACAGGAGGGTCAAGTTTTTTATGAGTTGTAACGGGAGGTTGAATCGAATCGCCGTTCCTCTTCCCCGTGAAGAAACTCAGAAACGAAAAGGCACTGAGAGAGGATGGTGGTTCATTGATGTACACAGGAACGGAGGGGCTTGAGGAAAAACTGCGTGACGGGGACATCTTTTACAATCACATGGAAGCTTCTTGATTCCTGACGGCGCGTGGACACGAGGGCGGCGATCCCATCCGGGAGCACCACCACCCCTGCATTCTCCGAAGAAGGTTATCCGGCGGTTTCCTCCTCCCCGTTCTTCGCCCTCTTCGCCTCGGTTTCATATCCCAGCTCGGCGAGCGCCGCCGGCAGCCGGCCGCTTTCGGCGAGAAACCGGGCCCGGCTCAGCACGTAATCCGGGTCCTCCCGGTCCAGGGACGGAAACTCCACCGTCACCTCGACGGCGTCGGTGCCGTACCTGATGAGGAGGTACTTCTCCATCAGCTCCTCGAATCCCCGGCCGAGATACACCAGCTTCGTCTCCGTATAGCGCTTGAGGCCCTCGAGCATGGCGTTGAGCGCCTTTGCCGAGGTGGCGGCCCTCACCATGTCATCCTTGAGGCGACGGGGCGCCGATCCCAGCCGGTAGAGGTGATCCAGGGCGTCGTCCACCTCCCGCTCCACCGAGGTCAGATCCACGTCTCCCCCCACCGCCTCGATGGGAATGGGAGACAGCGACCCGGGGGAGACCCGGATGGCTGTCCCCTGCTCCACGAAGCCCGCCTCCTTGGGCGCCCAGACCCGAAACGAATTGTACTTCGTCGCCCAGGCACGCTTCGTCAGGGCCATGTTGACGTTCTGCTGGGCCTCGATGAGATCGACGATGCCCGACTTCCCGTAGGGAGATCCCTCCACCTCCTCCCGGATGATTTTCACCACCGGGATGAACCCGAAATCGTGGGAGTCGTCGGCGATGAGCCTTCCGTCGGCGTATCGCCGGTAGCCCGCGCCGTCGATCTCTTCCCGCATCAAGACCACCTGGGAGCCGCCCTCCTCCAGGTCGTGGGTCTCCTCCCAGGTGAATATGTACTTCTTCACGTCCAGGTAGTTCCGCTCGTCGGTCACCACCTCCACGTCCCGGGCCCCCATCTTCTGGACCGATACCCGGCCGTTTTTAACGAAGATCTTCAGAAAAAGCGTGCCGTAGTTTTCGTGGGTGCGAAGGTAGCCGGGCAGCGCCTCCCAGAAGCTGCGCCCGCCGCCGAAATTCCGGGAGCGAAGCCACTGCTTAACCTCATCAGTGAAACCTGTGTGGATATCACCGGTATCCGTCCGGGACACCGTCACCTCGAACCGGGTGGGCGTGAAGTTGATGCGGGTGTCCTGGATGACCCGGATGTCGTTTTGAAAGTAGAAATCGATGATGGAGAATCGATCGTCCCTCGGGACGTCGGCGGACACCCGCCGGGCCGTGAAGTGGTTGAATATTCCCTCCTTGTTCCCGTTGTAAAAGTCGAGATATTGTTTTATGTCATCCCGATTCATCCGCCGCCCCCTGTTCTTTGATTATACGGTTCGATTACAGTGACACATCCTTGCCGAAATCCTTCTGATAGACCCGGTGCTCCTTTCCCAGCTGGAGCCACCTGAGCTCCCGCCCCGGGATGACCACCCGCCGTCCGCCTCTTCTTTTGAGGATCACGTACTCCCCGCGACAGACGACCCGCCGCACCATGGAATAGGTCCGCATCTCCCCGTCGGTGAATTTCGCCTTGGCAAGCATCAGTGCCCTCCCTTCAGTATAGAAATCATCAAAATCCGACCCGCTCGAAGTCCGCCCCGGTCACCCGGCCGCTTCGCATGCCCCACCAGGCGAGCCCCAGGGCGATCACGCAGTCGTCGTGGCTCCCCGGGGGTGCCCCGTATCGCACCCCGCCGCCTTTTGTGATATTTCCCTCGAACAGCACCAGTTCGTCGATGAGCTCAGGCACCGGCGCAAGCGAAAGACGCTCCTCCTCCAACCCCAGGGCCAGGTGCTCGATGATCGCCTCCTTGTTTTTCGCCGAGAAGGTCACCCCCCTGACGAAAAGCCCCATCCTCCTGAGGTCCTCGAATATCGGGTCGCCGAGGCCGGTGGAGTCCATCCAGACGATCGCGCTGTTGTATTTCTTCACCGCCCGGGCCACCCGGCTCTTCATCACCCCCCAGCTCGTCCGGCGGAAGCGATCAAAATAGACCAGTCCCCCGGCGTCGTCCAGGATCACCAGCACCGTGTAGTCCTGCAGCCGGGCCACGTCCAGCCCACCGGTGTATCTTCGTCCGGGGGAGGGGTCACAGAGGCGTCCCCTGACGGCATCGTGCACGCGGGAGAAGACCCCGGCCCCGTCCTCGATGAACTGGGCCAGGTATTCCTGGCGAAACACCCGCTCGGGGAGCGTCCGCCTGGCCTCCTGGATCTCGTCTTTTCCGATGTTCGGATTGTCCTCCGTGGGAAATGAAAACGAAGCCCAGTTGTCTTTCTCCCCGTCCCGCCCCCGGGCGTAGAGGCCGAAAAACCAGTTTTTCCCCTTGGGCGTCCCCACGAGGAGCGCCCTCCCCTTCCGGTCGGCAAGGGAGGGTCTGAGCACCTCCTCCCACAGCCCCCGGGGGAGGAAGGCGGTCTCATCCACCACCAGGAAATCGACGCCGAAGCCCCTCAGGGTATCGGCGAGGAGCGCGCTTCGAAACTCGATCATCGAGCCGTTGACAAGGCGGATACGGCGATCCTGCCGGTTGACGGACTGTACGGCATCGGCCGAGAGTCCGTTTCTGACCAGGTCGAAGGCGATGTTGCTCTGTCGATACACCGGCGCCACCCAGAAGGAGACCGATCCCGGCCTCTCCCAGGCGTGTCTCACGATCTCCGCGGTGGAGGCGACGGTTTTCCCCCAGCGTCTGCCGCAGGCCGCCACCCGAAACCGCGCCCCGGATGCATGCAGGGCCTGCTGGCCCGGATGGGGCCTATAGAGCCTCAGGATCTTCCGGTGTATCATCGACGAAATGCGCCTCGTAAATGATCTCCGTCGGGTCGTCCTCACCGTCGGGAAGATCGAAGTGATTTTTGTATTTCAAAAACAGCTCCTGGTGCTTCACGCTCCCTGCCATCGCCTCCCGGATAATGGCATCGAGCACATTCCGGGTCCACTCCGTCCCGCCCGGTGCTCGCGTCGGGGATTTCAGATCCCCGGATTCATTCAATTCAGAGGAAAGCTCATCTTTCCCGTCCGGGTGGGCCTTTTTCTCTTCAGTGGACCGGGTTGTCATGAAGCCTCCCGGTGAGCTTGGACACGATCTGCCCCAGATGATAGGCGATATCCGACTGGCTCACCCCCAGCCGATCTCCGATCCACTCCTGGGTGTATCCCCTGCGATACATCAGCCAGACCCACAGATCCGTATCCTCCAACTGCATGAGGGCACGCTCGTAATCGATGGCGAAATTCAACGTGGCGGCGGACAAACCGTCTGAATGCATGTCTCCTCCTGTGTGGTTCCATGAGGTTTCAATTGTACTTGCGTCGCATATTGATTATGAAAAATATGAATATATACGAATCGTGCCGTCTTCTTATTCTCCCCGGTTGACAAACACCCCCGGCTGTGTTAATACCCACGTGGGGGAGGGATACCGCAGTTCCTTCCGATATTTCATACACCACAACACGACACCGCATAGAGGAATAGATGGACACAGTACGCGTCAGATTCGCTCCAAGCCCCACCGGTCACCTCCACATCGGCGGCGCCCGCACGGCCCTGTTCAACTGGCTCCACGCCCGGCGCACGGGCGGGGCGTTTATTTTACGCATCGAGGATACGGACAGGGAGCGCTCCCGGGATGAATACACCGAGGCGATTCTGGACAGCCTCACCTGGCTCGGGATGGACTGGGACGAGGGGCCCTTCTTCCAGAGCAAGCGGGACGACCTCTACCAAAAGGCCATCGACGGGCTGCTTTCGGAGAAGAAGGCGTACCGCTGCTACTGCACCCCCGAGGAGCTGGAGGAGAAGAGAAACGCCGCCATGAAGCGGGGGGAAAAGCCGAAATACGACGGCACCTGCCGGGGAAAGGACCTGCCCCACCGGGAGGAGCCCTACGTGGTCAGGTTTCAAACGCCGGAGAGCGGCATCACCGAGTTCACGGACCTGGTGAAGGGAAAGATCGTCTTTGAAAACGGTGAGCTGGATGACCTTATCATCAAAAGGTCCGACGGCTCCCCCACCTATAACTTCACCGTGGTGGTGGACGACACCGACATGAGCATCACCCACGTCATCCGGGGAGACGATCACATCAACAACACCCCCCGGCAGATACTCATCTTCCAGGCCCTGGGATACGACGTTCCCGTCTTCGCCCACGTGCCGATGATCTTCGGCTCCGACCACAAGAAGCTCTCCAAGCGTCACGGCGCCCTCTCCACCACCGAATACCGGGAGATGGGCTACCTCCCCGAGGCCCTGGTGAACTACCTGGTGCGGCTGGGCTGGAGCCACGGTGACCAGGAGATCTTCAGCATCGAGGAGCTGAAAGAGGTCTTCACCGTGAAGGACGTGGGGAAATCCGCCGGGGTCTTCAACCCGGAAAAGCTGGAGTGGCTGAGCGGCCACTACATCCGCCAGGCGAACCCGTCCCGGATCGCCCGGGACCTCATCCCCATCCTCGCAAAACGGGGATACGAGGACCTCGACGAAGAATGGCTCGCCCGGGCCGTCGTCACCCTCCAGGAGCGGGCAAAGACCCTGGTGGAGATGGCGGACATGGGGGAGTTCTATTTCACAGATGACATCACCTATGATGAAAAGGCGGCGGCGAAGTTTTTGAAGGAGCCGGTCACCGCGCCCCTGGGAGAGATCAGGGAGGAGCTTTCCGCCCTTTCGGGTTGGGATGCCGGGAGCATCGAGGCGGTGTTCAATCGGGTGCTGGAGCGGCTCGAGCTGAAGCTGGGCAAGGTCGCCCAGCCGCTTCGGGTGGCCCTCACCGGCACCACCGTCAGCCCCGGCATCTACGAGATCATCGACGTCCTGGGAAAGGAGCGGGTGACCGAGCGCATCGACCGGGCGCTGTCTTTCATCGACTCGAAGGGCGATTCGTAGGACGAATTTAGAGGAAGACAAAATGAAACGGGCGGCATACGCCGCCCGTTTTTATTCCGCAGTGTGTTGTACCTTCCCTACTCCGTAACCTCCACGTCCCGATAGAAGGCCACATAATCCTTGATATGCCTCGCCTTCTCCTTCGGATCGGGATAGTACCAGGCCCCGTTCTCGTATACCTCGCCGCCTGCCTCTATGGTAAAGTAGCTCGCCTCTCCCTTCCAGGGACAGGTCGTGTGCCGATCCGTTGCTTTGAAGTATTGTGTGTGGATGGAATCGGGGGGAAAATAGTGATTCCCCTCCACGACGATCGTCTCATCGCTCTCGGCAAGCAGCGTGTCTTTCCATATCGCCTTCATGTCATGCCTCCTTCCCGGCGCAAAGAAGCGCTCGCATCTTCACGCCTTCGCTCTACGGCCTTTCATGCCGAAAAGCCCCAGACCATAATATAACCATGATTATGCACCATGCAACCCCGGCGCGGCCCGGGCGGGATGGATACCACCCGGCCTTGAGGGAGAGAGGGCCGGTCCGTGTTACAGGAAGACGTTGAGCACGAGGAAGGCGGCCACCGCAACGAACAGCACCGCCACCACCGGCTTGACCACCTCCCGATAGACGGCGCCGAGATCGGCCTTGAAGTACTCCGCCGTCAGCACCAGGCACAGGTGCACCGGAGACAGCATAACGCCCGCATATCCCCCGGCATAGGCCAGCATGTAGGCCACCATCGGAAAATCGGCGGCGTTGAAAAAGGGAAGGAGGATCGGAAACGTGATCCCCACGAAGGCCATGGTGATGCCGGTGGAGATGCCGATGATAAAGGGGAGCACCATCAATACCAAGAGCACCGGGATTCCCAGCCGCTCCATGTCCGTGGCGATCTCCGTCACGGCGTCGGTGACCTCCAGGACCTCCTTGAAGATCAGTATCCCCATCACGATGGAGACGAACTTCCAGGAGAAATTATTCTTGATGATCTCCCAGATCTCGGCAAAGCCGATGCGGTAGAGCAGAGCCGATGCGAAAAAAACCACCATGAGGCTCGTCACCAGCACCAACAGCGACGGGACGATGGATTCGGTCTTGAAAATCAGCACCGCCGTTATGACGACGATCAGCGGCATGGCGCTCGTGAGGAAGTCGCCCACGAGCTTTCCGGTTATCTCCCCGTCGCCGTCGTTCCTTTTATACTTGACCCCCTTCAAACCGAAATAGAGCCCCGCGGCGATGGCCGCAAGGGAAAGCGGCATGTTCGCCACCGCAACGTCGGTGAAGGTGATGCCCAGGATTGCGGCGGAGAAGATGACGCCGGGATACGTGGGAAAGATATACTCCCACAGGTGTCGAAACCAGTAGTTGAGGAAGGTCTTCCGGGACGCATTCAATTCCAGCTCGTCCGATGCCTCCTCTACCATCGGGGCGGAGATCATCGCCCCGCCGATGATCGGAAGCAGCCCGATCATGGCCGGCACCAGCGTCACCACGCCCCGGGGATCCCCCAGCATGGTCCGAAGGGACCCCACCATCGTCCTAATGCGACCCGCCCGCTTCATCAGCTCGCTCAGGTTGATTATCATCATCACGGCGATCAGGATGAGGGGCGCCATGGGATCGATAACGGCCTTGCCGAAGGTAAGGGCGATATCCACCGGATTCATCCAGTAGAGCACCGAGAGCAGCAGCGCCGAGAAGATCAGCGACAGGCCCAGGTCGTATTTTCGCCTGATGAGAAAAATCAGCACCAGGGCAATGAGTGAAAATTTCAGGATTCCCATATCACATACCACCCAGCGTGCGAAAGGCCGCCAGCACCTTCGCCGCCTGAGAGAGCTGCCGGAACACCGGGATGCCCGCGGCCTTCATTGTGTCCTCGAACATCTCAAATCGATCGGGATAGCCGAACACCCAGGAGATGATGGGCTTGCCCGTCTCCTTCATGGCCCGGGTGAAGATATCCACCTTCTGGGTTTCAACCAGGGGAGAGGCGAAGGGCAGAAGGATCGCCGCATCGATATTCGGGTCCTTCATCACCACCGGCACCACCAACTCGAAGGCCTCGTTGATGCCCCGAAGCTCCATGGTGGGCCACAGGTCCACCGGGTTTTTCGGGGGCATCCAGGGGGGAAATATCTCCTGGAGAGTCTTGACGGTCTCCGGCGTTAAATCCGGCACCTCGAGACCGAAGTCCGAGAGGAGGTCCGTCGAGACGATCCCGCCGCCGCCGGTCACGGTGATCACCGCCACCCGACGCCCGCCGGCCGAAACCGGGGACGTGGCCAGGGCCTGGCCCACGTGTATCATCTCCATGAAGTCGGATACCCGAATCACCCCCGCCTGGGCCAGGGCGCCGTCGATGACCTGCTCGTTTCCCGCCAGGGACCCGGTGTGGGAGAGGGCCGCCGCCTTGGACTGTTCGCTGCGGCCCGCCTTGAGGAGCACCAGGTGTTTCTTCCCCGAGAGCTCGCGGGCGACCTCCATGAACTCCCTCCCCCGGGCGATGGATTCCAGGTACATCAAAATCACCCGGGTGTCGTCCTCGTCGGCCAAAAATTTCAATATATCGACCTCGTCGATATCCATCTTGTTCCCGATGGCCGCCACCTTGTCGATGCCGAAGTATCCCCCCTCGAGCATCTGGACGAGGAATCCCCCGGCCAGCATGCCGCTCTGGGCGATGACGCTGACCGGGCCGGGGGTGAGCTTCTCGTTGAGGTCCGGGGCCGGCATGAAGGGGGCGAAAAAGATGTCCCGGGAGCTGACGGACCCGGTGCAGTTGGGGCCCCACACCCGGATGTCATGCTCTCCGGCGATGGCGAGCACCTGTCGGGCCAGCTCCTCCCCCTCTGTTCCCACCTCCACGAATCCCGCGGCCTGGATCTGTATCCGCTTGATGCCCAGCCCCGCACACTCGGCCATCACCGATGGAACGTGTTTCGCCGGGATGAAAAGGATCACCAGCTCCACTACCTCCGGCAGGTCCGATACCGACCGGTAACAGGTATGTCCGCCTATCTCGTCGTAGTTTGGATTGACCGGATAGACCCGGCCGC
>Ga0180431_10009397_pt1 | contig 11056 bp, 7 predicted proteins | sample SS_ome_11_FD_132459 | JGI IMG/M metagenome (GOLD analysis project Ga0180431, IMG submission 132459) | Hypersaline lake sediment archaeal communities from the Salton Sea, California, USA - SS_1_MS_1 metaG | ecosystem: Environmental > Aquatic > Non-marine Saline and Alkaline > Hypersaline >...
TGAAGATATGATAGCAGATCTCCGGATTCCACTCGTATGCCTCTTTACCCCGGTACTTTTCGTATGCTTTGGCTTGTGAGTATGCAAAGAGGATTGTCTTGCCGTCGTATGACAGTTCGGGCGAGAGGAACGCGCCGGTTGACAGGTTGTCGCCCTTGAGCCGGCCGCGCTCGACAACGCAATTTTCCAGGACATTGGTAAGCTTCGGGTTGTCGCCGAACAGATCGGAAAGGATAAAGAGTCCGCCGCCGGGTTTTGCGTTGCATCCATAATACTGATCGCACATGTGGAAGACGCCGACCGAGTCGTGCCGCTTGATAAAGAGAATCTTGTCGAAATCGAGCAACGGATTGCAGAAGGCTATCCGCCGCAGCAGTCCACGGGCCTCGAAGTACAGCGACTTGCGAGTATCTTGCGATGCATCGGGATTTAGATGCTGTTTCAGCACCGAAAGATTACCAACGAGCCTGTCCAGGCGTTGCGAATCCCCGCCCTGGAGTTTCAGTCTCTGTGCCAGTTGGTCGGCCCTTTCAGCGATCTGCCTCGTGTGCGCCAGAGAGAATCCACGCGAGGCGGCCCCGCGACGCACACCTTTCGTACTGTCGGTCGAATGTTGACTTACGCTTTTCTGATCGGCGGTCTTTCCGATCGCCATGTTCTTTCCCGGATCATCCGCGGCATAGACTTCAACCTCATCGAGCGCGAACGAACACCTTCCCGGCACCGCCAGTCGAACAATGCGCGCCGATACGCCTTTGTCCCTCAGGCTCACGATCAGAGCCTCTTTGCCTCCGTAGAACACCTTGCCATCGTGTTGATAGACAACGTTGAACGCCGATTTCTTGCCGGAATCGCTCACGAGCACCTGAATACTCCGCGTACGCGGGGCCGTGCCGCCGTCGGTGCGATTGTGAATGACAATCCGATCCAGCCTGACCGTCCGCCCCAGATCGACCTGCCACCAGGGATCAGTCTCGCCGCTGGCGACGTGAAAGCCAAATCCGCCGTTCCTGACGCCGTCACACGCTCCCGAGGCATCCTGCGCCGTAGTCACTGCCCCTGTGGACACGGCAGTCTCCCCGGAACCGAATTCCACATCCGCTCGAATCCAGTCAGCCTCAACAAGCCCGCGCACCGAGTCGCCAACATCAATCGCCCGAGCCGGAGCAGAACAAACGAGTATACAGAGTATGAACAACGCCGCCAACAAACGAAGTCGAAATGTGAACCTGTCCATTCCAGAATCTCCTGTATCAACCATATAGGTAGATTATATCATATTCATAGAGATGTTCACGCAGAAATTGTCATCGCTTCTCGGGACCTCTTTAATAGATTCCTCGGCAGGCTCCTAAGAAAATAGGGCGTTTTTCCGGCGTAAGGATTGAGATTGCCGCAGTCGCTCGCCCCTTAGGGGCAAGCTTCTTCGCAATGACATGTCGGGCCTTTTTCTTTCCGACACTGGCCGCGAAGCGGCTAAACGGCTCGGAATGACAGAGTCGTATAGATTTGCCTCCAACATTTCTTAGTGTGACTTTGTCATCCCGACCGAGTCGAAGCCTTTTACCTGTGTTAACCGGTGTGAATCCTTGTCTAAAACGAATTACTGAGCGTGTTTTGTTGTTGCACAGTGCGGGTGAAATCGTCACAATACTGCAACGAATGATAACACCTTTAACGAAAGGAGTACTGATGAGATCAATACTCGGCATGGCGTTGGCCCTTGTGACGGCCATCAGCGGACTACCGGTCATGGGGCAGAATTATCCGGCTATTTCGGAGGGGCAGCGGATTAGAATGCTCAAACATCCGAGCAAAAGGCCCGTCCGTATGGTCTTCGATACCGACACCTACAATGAGATCGACGATCAGTTCGCTTTGGTGTATGCTCTGATTTCGCCTGAGCTGGACGTCAAGGCGGTTTATGCCGCTCCTTTTAAGAACAGCCGCTCTAAAGGGCCCAAAGACGGCATGGAAAAGAGCTATGAGGAGATTCTGAGAATTCTCGACAAGCTGGACCGTCCGGCAAAAGGCTTCGCCTTCAAGGGCAGCACGAGTTACGTTACCAATCCGAAGAAACCGGAACGAAGCCCGGCCGCTCTGGATTTGATCGAGAGGGCCAAAAAGAGCAGCCCGGATGATCCGCTGTACGTTGCGGCCGTCGGCGCAATCACTAACGTCAGCAATGCAATCCTGATCGATCCGTCCATCATCGAGAACATCGTCGTAGTATGGCTCGGCGGCAACGGGCACAACTGGCCTCACCAGCGTGAATTCAACTTCCGGCAGGACCTGAACGCCTCGCGGGTCATCTTCGATTCCGGCGTGCCTTTCGTGCAGTGTCCTTGTACGCCGGTAGTGACGCATTTCCAAACAACCGTGCCGGAGATGGAGCGCTACGTAGGCGGCAGAGGCCCGATCGGCGATTACCTGCTCGACATCTTCAAGAAGCACAGGAAGGACCACTTCGGGTGGTCGAAGGTGCTGTGGGACATGACGGCCATCGCCTGGCTGATCAATGACGGCTGGCTGCCCTCGAACGTCGTGCACAGCCCGATAGTGACGGACAATTACACGCTCAGCTTCGACAATTCCCGACACATGATAAGAAGCATCTATTACGTTAATCGCGACCCGATATTCCGGGATTTCTTTACCAAACTGGAAAAACAGAAAACGAAATAGAATTTCCCATTGGCAGAAGTTGAAAGGAACATTTAGATGTACAAGCAAACGAGGAGACAATTCCTTAAAGCGGCAGGTCTTGCGATAGGGGCCGCCGGCATGATCGATACGCCGCTCTTGGCGGGACGACGGGAGCGCCCCAACATCCTCTGGATAACCAGCGAAGACAATAGTCCGCTATTGGGCTGCTACGGCGACGAACAGGCTCTTACTCCCAACCTTGACCGGCTCGCCCGCGAAGGGGTGCGCTATCGCAACGCATTTGCAAACGTGCCGGTTTGTTCCGCAGCCCGTTCCACTCTAATTACCGGGATGCTTGCCTGCTCGATAGGCTTGCATAATCACCGCAGCAAGGTTGACATTCCCGATTCGTTCCGATCCTACCCGGAATACATGCGCGAAGCAGGCTATTACTGTACGAACAACTCCAAGATGGATTACAACTACACGCGCAAAGGTGGCGAGGCCTGGGACGAAAGCAGCAAGAAGGCCCACTACGACAATCGCAGGCCGGGCCAGCCGTTCTTTGCAATCTTCAATACGACTCTGAGCCACGAGGGGCAACTTACCGAGCAGGCGGTTGGAAGACGCCGCAAGCAGGGCATCTTACCGCCCAAGCCGCGCATCGCGCCGGAGGACGTGAAATTCCCGCCGTATCACGCCGATACGCCGGTTGTGCGTAGAGACTGGTCCATTTACTACGACAACGTGACGCTGATGGATAAGGAGGCCGGCCGGCTGCTCAAGGAACTGGACGACAAGGGACTTGCTGATGACACCATTGTGTTCTACTACGCGGATCACGGCGGCGCTCTGCCTCGCGGCAAGAGAAACATCCACGATTCGGGCACTCGCGTCCCGTTTATCATTCGCTTTCCCAAGAAATGGGCGCACCTGGCGCCGGCCGATCCGGGCGAATGGGTCGATCAGCCGGTTAGCTTTGTGGACTTTCCTGCGACCGTGTTTAGCCTAATGGGCGTTCCAATTCCCAAGCATTTCGAGGGGCGTGCCTTTCTGGGTGAGCAGACCGGCAAGCTCGCCGATCACGTTTATCTCTTCCGCGCCCGGATGGATGAACGTTATGACACTGTGCGAGCCGTCCGCGACCGGCGTTATCGCTACATCCGGAACTACAGCCCGCATCGGCCGTGGGGACAGCAGTACTCGTATCCGTTCCGCGTAATGCCGTCCATGGGATCGTGGTACCAGGCTTACGTCGACGGCAAGTGCAATCCGGTCCAGGCGCGCTATTGGCAGCCGAAGCCCTCAGAAGAATTCTACGACATCGAGCACGATCCGTACGAGGTAAGGAATCTTATCGACGCCCCCAAACACACTGCGAAGATCGCACAGATGCGCAAAACTCTCAAACGCGACATTATCCGGACGCGCGACACCGGCTTAATTCCCGAAGGGATGTTCGAACGATTAGCGGGGGACAAGACGCTGTATGAATACGCTCAGAGCGATGCGTACCCCATCGAGAGGATAGTTGCCGTTGCCGACATGGCGACCTCTCGTGACGCCTCGGCTTTGACAAAGCTGCTTGCCGCCTGCGAAGATCCGCATCCGGTAATCCGCTATTGGGGTGCGACCGGCTGTTTGATCCTGCAAGAGAAGGCGTCGCGGGCTAAGAAGAAGCTCAAGGAGCTGCTTAATGACGACTGGGATGACGTTCGAGTTGTTGCCGCCGAGGCACTCAGTTATCTCGGTGAGACGGAGCCGGCTCTGGAAACGATGAAGTCAATAATAGACGGCGAAGAGACATTTGCGACCCTCGCAGCGCTAAATGCTCTCGACTACATGATGCAGGCCGGCCACGTTTCTGTGAAACGCATTCAGGCGATTGTCAAAGGCAAGCGCTTCAAGAACGTTTCGGGCCGGATGGTTGACTACTTTAATGCAAAGACATAACAGATTCGAATATGAACAATACAATGGAATTCAACCATAAGAAGCTGGTTTTAGCAGTATGTGCTGGCTTTTTGATCGCGTCTGTCCAGGCGACGACATACTATGTTGATGCGGCAGGGGGGGCGGACGGCAATTCCGGACTCAGTTCCTCCGCCGCCTGGAAAACGCTGGAGAAAGTCAACGCCACCACGTTTGCGCCGGACGACCGTATTCTTTTTGCCGCCGGGAGCCGCTGGACGGGCAAGCTCAATCCAAGGGGATCCGGTGCTCCGGACAAGCCTATATGCATTGATCGGTACGGCGACGGCGCCAGGCCGATCATTGACGGCGCCGGCTCGACGGGCGACGGCGTTGTCTATCTGTACAACCAGCAGTACTGGGAGATTGCAAATCTGGAAATCACCAATGACGCTTGCGAAGGCGGCGACCGCCGGGGCGTGATGGTGGCGGCGGCAAACTTCGGGACCGTTCATCACATCCACCTGAAGAATCTCTACATCCATCACATCAAGGGGATCATTGGCCAGTCGCTAAAGGCCAAGGATACCGGAGCCGTCGGAGTCTTTATCGAAGCCGATGATGTGAAAGACACGCGTTTCGATGATGTGCTAATCGAGGGCTGCCGCATCAAGACTATCGACAACACCGGCATTTTCACACGGGCCCGTGCCGGCGGCTCCAATACGCCGGGCCAGGCGAACTGGAATCGCCGCCGAATTACCAACCTCAGAATCCGGCACAACAAGATCAACGACATCGCCAAGAACGCCATGATCGTTCGTCTGGCCGACGGCGGCGTTGTCGAGCACAACGTCTGCTGGGATACCGCCTACCGCACGGGGACAGGCAATACCATCTTCTCGCGCAGCAGCCGCGGCACGGTCTTTCAGTTCAACGAAGGATATCTCAACCGCTCGCGCGACTACGACGGCTGCCTTTACGACGCCGACCTCGAAAGCCCCGGCTGCATCTTCCAGTACAGTTACAGCCACGACAACAATCACGGCCTGTTCTGGATGTGCACCGTGCAGGAAGACGCCAACGTCATCGTCCGCTATAACATCAGCCGCAACGACAAGGGCAATATCTTCTGCATGAGCTACCCGAACACGAGTTGCTACATCTACAACAACGTGGTCTTCATTCCGCCGCACCTTTCGCCGCGAATAATCGACGAGCGCCGTGACGGTGATAAAACGTACTACTTCTACAACAACATTATCTATAACCTGAGCCCCACGGCCTCGTACAACTGGCGTAACGCCAAACGCACCATTAGCAACAATGTCTTCTACGGATATCACCCCGATTCCGAACCCAACGATCCGGGCAAGATCACTGATGATCCGATGTTCGTGAATCCAGGCAGCGGCGGCCTCGGCATAGATACACTGGATGGATATAAGCTCAGAGCAGGCTCGCCCTGCATCGATTCCGGTGCGGTTATTCCGGATAACGGCGAACGCGACTTCTGGGGCAACCCCGTGCCAAACGCCGGCGGATCAGCCGACAGGGGGGTGCATGAATATTCCGGCGGGAACAAAGATTAAGCTAAGCTATCAAGGAGTTTGGAATTATGTCGAACAAATCGATTTCTCGAAGAAGATTTGTGAAAGATTTAGCGCTGGCGGGCGGCGCCGTGCTGGCAGGCGGTAGGGCGGTCGGAGCAGGCGAACGCAGGAGACGAGGCAAGCTTCATGTCGCGTGCAATTCATACTCATGGCTCGTGTTTTACAGGCGCGAAGGTCGCGATTTGAATAAGGAACTGGATGCGGCGTTGGGTGAACTGGTTTCCAGCGGACTCGATGGGTACGAGCCGGGTGCGGGCAGGCCGCAGGATTTGGAGAGGCTGGGGCCATTGCTGAAGAAGCACGATCTCGAAATGCGATCTCTCTATGTCAACAGCGTTCTGCACGAGCCTGAGAAGGCCGAGCAGAGTATCGAATCCGTGCTGGCCATCGCGAGCAAAGCGAAGACGCTGGGCACAAAGATAATCGTGACCAATCCAAGCCCTATCGCCTGGGGCGGAGCTCAGAACAAGGACGATGCTCAGCTCAAAACTCAGGCCGCGGCGATGAACAAACTGGGACGGCAGCTAAAAGCATTGGGACTAACGCTTGCCTACCACAACCACGACATCGAGCTGCGCAATGCGGCCCGCGAGTTTCATCACATGATGGTCGGCACCGATCCGCAATACGTGACGCTGTGCCTTGATGCTCACTGGGTCTACCGCGGCGCGGGCAACTCGCAGGTAGCGCTGTTTGACGTGGTCGAACTCTACGGCCCAAGAATCACCGAACTGCACTTGCGCCAGTCAAACGACGGGATCTGGGCCGAGACAATGTGTGACGGTGACATCGACTACCCCGCCCTGGCCAAACACCTGCTGAAGATCGGCGTACGCCCCCACATCGTCCTTGAACAGGCGGTAGAAAAAGGAACTCCCAAGACAATGACCCCGCTGGAAGCCTTCCGGAAAAGCTCGCAGTACACACGCTCTGTCTTCGGGGTGTTCGCATAATCTCCGCCGCGCACTACATAACCATCCTGTCAGTCTACCTTGTGGACGGCCAGAACCTCTTGAATGGCTTCGATTGCCGCCTGGTTGTCTTTGATGCCTCTCCAGTTGTAGATGCACAGGTATCGGCATTTCGGATCCGACAAAGTCCGTTCGATTGCGTTGCTCCACGCTTTCGAATCCTTGCCGCGCAAAAGCCATTCAACAGCTGCCCAGTAAGGCGCGTCGCTCTTGCGAAGGGCTCTCTGAACTCCCTTGTCTTTGGCCGGATCGCTCGCGTATTTGTAGAAGCTCCAGCCGGGGCAGGAGTATTCGTTCAAGGCGGCGTTGTACAGTAACTCTTCATCTTTCCAACCGGCCACGTGAGTGAAGAGCTTCTCTCGGGGCACTCCCAGTTCGGCGGCCAGAGCACAGAGGTCGTCAAGATGCCGCCTGACAATTTCGGCAAGGTGAGCTTCCTCCAACCTTCCGCTTCGGGCCAGTCCGGCGGTGGTGACGGCCGCGTAGCCGATCGCTGTTACGCCGCGATCCGGTATCTGATCTGCTTTGAGGCCGGTTTTGGGATCATTCTCACTGAGACGGTTCAGGATCGCATTTCCATTCGGGTAGTAGAATGAGTTCACGCCGATGGCGCTTTCCCATCCGAGTTTGATTCCGATCAACAGATGTTTCTTGTCCTCGGGCAATTGCCGCCACCATTTCAGGATCAACGGCACAAGGATTCGCATCTCGTCGTGGCATGCTCTGCGGTAGCGCGGACTCATGAAGTTGGGAGGTGGAAGGACGCGAATCTGCCTTCCCCAGTTCCGCCAGGCTATTTTGATCGCATGTTCGGCGCCCCATCCAGACCATTCGACGTTCTTGCGGTTTTTGGGGTCGTAACCGGGACGCGCCGGATCCCACCAGTTCCACAAGTCGGGACGGTTACCCCACCATTGTTCGCCGTCAAGTTGTATCACGATGGGGATGTCGTGGTGCTGTGCCAAGGATAGGAACTCGTTCAGACGAGCCTTGGATTGCTCTCGGGATTGGTTCAGGTATGAGAAGATAGCGCCGATACCCAGGCCAATGTGAGCACAAGTCCCGCCTAATGTGATTTGCCGGATTTGCTCGAACACGGAGTGGTTCACTTCCGCGCCCGCGATATTGACAACTATGTGCTGTTCACCTGCTCTTATATTACTTACTGCGGGCGATACAAGTAAAGGACACAAAAGAGCTACGAAGAAGATAATCCTGGAACATCCTGAAGTCACTGAATAGTCCTTTCTCAAATGCCGAACGCCACGTGCAGGTAGATTGACTTTGTCACTGTCGAGAGACTGGTGGTGCTCCTGATTCTCGATCAGGATATTTCTTCCGGCTTTCCTGACGGCATCGGCTCGTGGGCCTTTCTCTTGTAGACCTTCTCGTAGGCTTTGCACGCGGGGCAAATTCCCGATTCGAGTTTCTTGACGAACCAGAAGATAAGGCCCTTTTGCTTGGCGCGAGCGCGCCGGCACATCGGGCATTCAAGGCACTTTTTGGCCAGCTTGCGGTCTTTTTCGGTAATTGTCTCTGTATCCATAATTTGCTCTCAAGTAAGCCTTTTTCGTTGCAGACACGAACCGCATCGGCGGTAATCCCAACTATCCTACAGGCTTGATAACCTCTCATCAACAATATTTGAAAATAGCTCGCCACATTGAAGGACCTCACTGAATCAGACGGGATAACGGGATAAAACCAGATTTGGTTAGACTATTTATTCCCTGTTCGTCCTGTTATCCGGTAAAAATGCTAAAACGAAAAACCTCAAGAGAAACCGGACACCCTAATTCGCACGCAAAGGCTGAACCGCAGGATCGCCAATGACGACGTACAGCAGAATGTTCTGTGGCGGCCGAGCATCTGAAACACTCTCGGACACAACGAAATGTCCGGACTTCAGATCCCTCATTTCGATGATGCCATTGATCAGTTCCTGATACGCCTGGCCAACTGTTCGGCCCTCCATCCATGCTTCCAGCACCGGGAAGAGATGCGGAAATCCCTGGCTCAAACGCATGTGCCCGAACACCACGCTGGCCCCGTTATCAACCGCGCGCAGCGCGAAGGCATCCCGCGCCTCGAAACTATAGCCGCCGGGCGCCTGACGCATGCGTGGAAGATCAGACTTCTTCGGCGCAGCGGCAAAACAGGACCCGCACAGGACGACCTTCGCAGAGAGCTTTTCGCCAATCGCGTCAATGTCGACACCACAAGACATTCCGGGAACACCGTGGCCGTGCATTATCAGCAGCGACGCCTTTTCGAATTCGCGTGCCGCCGGATCTGGAAACTTCTTCAGAAGATCGCCGCGACCCTTGCTCTGGTAACTCCAGACCAGGTCACCGGGCAGTCTGGGTGCATCGGTCGCTCGCGGACCATAGATGGCAAAAATTGGTGTCCTGCGATCCTGTTGTGCGAACAGCTTTCGGAGGATGCCGGATTTCTGCAGCGAACGCAGTTCCTGCGTTGACGGCACCTGACTGATCGCAAACGGCCGCAATTCGCGGCAGCCCAGCGGTTTGTGGCTGATAGACCTGGCAATCAGCCGGGCGAACTCCTCTTCGCTGGACGCGAGAAGCAGGCCCGGATACGCATCGAGTTGTGGATCGTCGTCGATCGTTGATATCAGCTCCCAAATCCCCAGCAGCATGTTCTCACGATAGGTCTCCATACGCGGGGAGATTGCCAGATGGCGGACTTTCGCTTCCTTGAGCTGCGTCCGAACCTTCGTCATTTCATTTGGGTCCTTGTACAGCAAGGCAAGGTTCTCGACACGAAGAATCATTCCGTCGCGATGCTGCGCCAACCGCTGTAGCGGCCGCAGATATCCCGGTTCCGTATGGTCTGTCAGGATAACATACCTGTCGCCATTAACCGTGTGTCGTCGCGTCTTCATCACAAATGCGGAGTCGCGCCTCGCCTGCTGCGATGGCCGCGTTTCACGATCGATCCGCGGTAGCTCGTTAACATCCGGAATTATCAGCTTCGCCCTCGCGATTCCAGTTCGTTGCTGCGCACGATCCGGCCTGCTGGCAGTCCCTTCGACAGGAATTCCCAGCTTACGGCGAAACTCTGCAATCTCCACTTTTGTGGCTGTGCCGTCTTGATTGCTATCCCAGCGAGTGAAATTCCGACTAAAGGGCGGCTGCGTTACCTCGTCCTTTGTCAGATTGCCATCGCCATTCTTATCAAATCGCTTGATAAGATCACTCACGGACGGAAGTCCCCCGCGAGCGACACCTCCCATCTGGCGCGGTGCACTTCGATCACCGGGCCTGTTGTCCTGCCGCCCCAAAGCGAAACCTGGGGCGACCAATATAATTAAGCCGGCTATGACGCGGCATCTTCCAGGCATCGTCAGATTCTCCTCTTGTTGCCAAACAGTTGATAATATACCTATTTGATAAATCTGTCAACAAAGGACTAATTGTGACTTGGCACGTTCTTGGAGACCACATTTACTGGTGTGCTCGTATCGACAAACAACACGGAAAATGCTTCTGGAACGAATGGCATCATGCAACCTGCCCGTGCTTTGCATTCTCACGTGTGGGGCTACTGTGGACCGACGCCTCAAACTTGGTGACACTCATCCGTACACATTAAGAGCGGGGGGGCAGAACTGGCACAAATAGAAGATTTTGAAGAGTGACAGGTTCTCTTAATGGGATGCAAGCCAATCGAAAATTGTCTTGAATACGTCATCCCGGTGTGAGACATGCTCTTTCTTCCCATCTTCAATGACCACCTCATGAAACCAATGGTCGCAGCCGGGAAATACACGATAGGTCAAATTGGTTTTTCCTAATCTCAAGAATTCCAGCATAACATAGTCAGACTGCAGAATGGGATTATTACGATCCGCAGAACCATCCAGCAAAAGAAGGGGGATGTCCAACTTCACAA
>Ga0180431_10009400_pt1 | contig 11055 bp, 7 predicted proteins | sample SS_ome_11_FD_132459 | JGI IMG/M metagenome (GOLD analysis project Ga0180431, IMG submission 132459) | Hypersaline lake sediment archaeal communities from the Salton Sea, California, USA - SS_1_MS_1 metaG | ecosystem: Environmental > Aquatic > Non-marine Saline and Alkaline > Hypersaline >...
ACGGGAGATAATCGAAGAGATCTGTCCCTTCTGGGAGCACAGGAGCATAGCGGCACTGATCAAGTCCTCGCTGCCTGAGGACATGGCGCCCACAATCACAACATATGGAGCCGCCATATTAAACGTATGGGAGCAGGGGCTCGTAATACCGTCCTGGGACTTCGAGATTCTCTTCCGCGAGGGACTGGCTGCCAGAATAGCGAAGGCCGAGGCTAAACTCGCAGAGCTGGACGCCAGGGTCGAGGAACTGGACCCAGCCGAATATCTGGCGAAGCGCTACGAGTGGCAGGCGATGGTGCGCTGTGGCAAGGCGATTATTCGCTATGGCCAGAGGCTGTCTGAAACAACTCGGCAGCAGGCAGCCCAAACGACCGACGAGAGGCGGAGAAAGGAACTCGAGGATATGGCGGACATCCTCGAGCACGTCCCTGCCAATCCACCCAGAACCTTCCATGAGTGCCTGCAGTTCTACTGGACAGTCGAGGTCACCGCACACTATTTCGCTCATTGGGGCTACGGCAGCGGTGTGAGGTTCGACCAGGTCTGGTGGCCATACTACCAGGCGGACATCACATCCGGGCGGATCACGCGTGAGGATGCGGTAGAGCTTGTCGAGTGCCTCTTCTTGAAGATACAGGAAATCGGCGCACCGCTTGAGTGGCCGGCGAAGTTCGCCGGAGTAGCCGGTACCGGTACAATGTACACAGCCAATATCGGCGGCACAACCGACGAAGGAGAAGACGCCACCAATGAGCTCAGCTTCATTGTACTGGAGGCGCTCGGCAACCTGCACCTGACCCAGCCGCCGGTGGCAGTCCAATATCACGCCAGGATCTCGCCGGAGTTCATCTCGGCGGCGATTGATCTCTGCCGAACAGGCCTCGGACACCCCTCCTACTTCAACATGGATCTGTTAAAGAGGTGGGCTATCATGAGAAGATACAGTGTGGAGGACGCCAATCAGGTCATGCCGATCGCATGCGGTTCCTACAGCGTAAAGGGCACCGGCATGCTGCTCTCCGGCCTGGCGCCTGGCCTGGAGATGAACTGTCCCGCGGTTCTCGACCAGGTCCTGCACCTCAACGACCAGGAGGCCCGCTGCGGCCCCGTGGTCTTGCCTGCCGGCAAGAAGGCGACAGAGATGCATTCGGCAGACGACATTATGCAGACCTACTTCGAGCGTTTGAAGTACTACGTGAGGATCTTCACGGTTTCTTGGAACATTGCTCAGCAGGTGTTAATGGAGCGCAAGCCCGACCCGTGCTACTCCTTGCTCCTGGATGGAACGCTCGAGCGGGGGATAGACGTCGTACACTTTCATAAGGAGCATGATACCTGGCCGGAGGTCACTCCTTTCGGTGTGATTAACGTTGTGAACTCGCTTTCCGCGATTCAGCGCGTGGTATTCGACGAGAAAAGATACACCATGGATGAGTTGCTGAAGGCGCTGGATGCCAACTGGTCCGGGTACGAGGTAATGCGACAGGACTTCCTCAATGCGCCCAAGTACGGCAACGACGACGACTTCGCCGATGGCTGGGCAAGACGGTTCCTTGTCGGGCAATGGGAGACTGTCAGCAAGTTCAAGGATGCCTGGGGCTGTTCATTCACGATGGATGGCAGCACTGCCGCTGGCCACACTATGATGGGTCTGGTGGCCCCTGCTAGCCCGGATGGTAGACTGGCATGCACCTCATTGGCCGATGGCTCTCGGTCGCCGATGGCGGGAACCGACAGCGAGGGGCCAACAGCCGTGCTGAACTCAGTGAGCAAGGTGCCCTTTATGCACTCGGAGCTGTTTAATCAGCGCTTCATGCACACCTACCTGGAAGGAGAGAACAAGAAGCTCTTCGCCGATTATCTCAAGGTATGGCATGCGAAGGGAACGTGTCCGCACATCCAGTTTAACGTGGTGAGCAGTAAAAAGCTACGGGAGGCACAGGCGAATCCGGAGAAATATTCCGACCTTATAGTCAGGGTGGCAGGCTACAGCGCCTTCTTTGTTGACTTGCCCGTGTGGACCCAGGACAGCATCATTGAAAGAACGGTGCAGTCCCTCACGTAGTTCGTGAAAGTGAGTGCGGTTGTGCACACAAGATAGCGTGGGGTTATAACCCCACGCTATCCTCACGGAGGTTCCGGTGGAAGCCTAGATGGAGTCACCCATTATATCCGTCTGCTTAAAAGCGCAGGATCAGCAGAGGTACAAATGATGTCAGACAGCATAGATGAACGAAGGGGATTGTTATTCAATATCCAGAAGTTCTCGATTCAAGATGGTCCCGGTATCAGGACTACGCTATTCATGAAAGGCTGCCCCCTGAATTGCCCTTGGTGCAGTAACCCTGAGGGAATCAGCAGCGAACCTGAAATTATGGTGGGTGAGCGCAAATGCATCAGCTGTAAAAGATGTGCCGAAGCTTGCAGCGCGGGCGCTATTTCTTTCGATAACGATCTCCGTACCATTGATTGGAAGCTGTGTACCAACTGCCTTGAGTGTGCTAAAGTATGCCCTTCCCATGCAATCCAGTTGATGGGAGAGTACAAGACAGTGGATGAAGCATTCAAGATCGTTGCACAGGACAGAGATTTCTATGACGTTTCTGGTGGTGGGGTTACAGCGTCCGGAGGTGAGCCACTACTTCAATGGAAATTCGTTCGGGACTTATTCAACAAATGCAAACTCGCCGGTCTTCATACTGCACTTGATACGACGGCCTACTCCCCGTGGGAGAGCATGGAACAGGTCCTCAGATATACGGACCTGATTCTATTTGATATCAAACATATGGATCCTGAGAAGCACCAGGAAAAAACCGGAGTATCTAATGAACTGATTCTAGAGAATCTTGATAAAGCTGCTAACACGACAGCGACGAAAATCTGGTTGAGAATCCCGCTAATACCCGGCTTCAACGATTCGGAATCAAATATACAAAAGACAGCCGAACTTGCTTCCAGGACTAGAGTGGAAAAGATATCTCTGCTGCTATATCATGAGTGGGGGAAAGGCAAATATTCCAGCTTGGGAGATCAATATGGCTATACTGAAGCAGACGGCATCCTTGAACCTGATAGTGATGTGGCGAAAAAGTGCAAGGGTATTCTCGAATCTCAAGGGTTGGAAGTAACGGTCGGGAAATAGCTGCGAAGCTAATGAGGGGTTTCCGATATCAAGAATCAGATTCAACCGCTGGGTGCAAGCACCTCTCGACAGAGTAACGAATCCCAGGCTGATGAATGCAAATAGAAGTTGACAAAGAGGGAGAAGTTCAACATGAACATCGGCGATATCTATGCGGAATTGAATGCGAGACTGCAGTACCTTCAGTCTGAGCGGTTGCAACGCATACTGCAGAAGCTGGTGACTCCTGAGGAGGGGGAACTGTTGCTCCAGCTGCCGGCGCAGCCTGCGGAACTGGCCCAAAAATCGGGAAGGAGTGAAGAGGCGGCACTGCGGAAACTAGAGGAGTTCATGGAGCGGGGGCTTGTCATCCGCACCAGCAAGGGATTGTATTACTTTGCCCACGATATGACCCAGCTGCACGACGCCAACCTCTCCAGCGCGGATAAATGGGTCGATACTGAGCTCCTCGACCTGTGGCGGGATTTTCGCAACTCTGAGTGGAAACAGACCATGGCCGGCGGGCTCGGGGAATCGTATGTGCAGTTCATTAAGGTGCTTCCGGCATGGAAGTCTATGGATCGCAGCCCGGACCGTGATAAGCTCCTGCCAGAGGAGGACATCAGGGAGCTAATCAGAGGGGCAGAGGCGGCTTCCGTGGTTCCCTGCACCTGCCGCAGATCTATCAGGGGGTGCGATCTACCAGTCAACGTCTGCCTTCAATTCAACCGGGGGGCGGAGTATGCTATAAACCGGGGCGCCGGCTGCCGCATCTCTGCGGAGGAGGCCATCGCCATCGCCGGCGAGGCAGAGGAAGCAGGCCTGGTGCACACCTGGGCCTCCGGCCTTCAGAAGCGGCTGACCGCGATATGCAACTGCTGCCGTGACTGCTGTGACATCTTCGCTATCGGCATGGAGGTTGGGAATATAGAACAGGTACTGGAGAAGAGCCGCTTTCGCGCTATAGTGGACCAGGAGCTATGTACCGGCTGCCAGGACTGCGTGGAGCGGTGCTTTTTCGGAGCTATCGAAATGGTGAAGCCCCCGCAGGGCGGGATAGCCACAGCCACAGCGAACGAGGAAAAGTGCTTCGGATGCGGCCTGTGCACGCTGGTATGCGAGCCGGGGGCGTTAACCATGAGGCTGGCACAAACCTGAGCAATAGCGTAACCCTTAGCTAGGTCGCCACTTTTCGGCGGTTTTGCCTTTTCTACGTTTACCTCGTAAACGATTTTTTTATGTGGCGAAAATGCCACTTATGTTTCCGTATGTCGAGGGGTAAGGAGTAACTATGTGAAACGTTTTAAACAGAACGCTACTTCGTGACCTTGGTTAAACACTTCAATATATTGTTTATCATCCTCCCCCTCCAGAACCTGACACAATTCGTCGCCGTGCGTCTTATATATCAAACAGGGAAACGCAGGCGGCTTGCGCCGCTCCCAATCTTGCAGTATTGTACGGGGGTAGAAAATGCTTCAACTGGAAATGCGGAGGACTCAACTGAAAGAAAAGCACAACCCGGCAGCACACAGCAAGGAGGACGCGCTCGCCAGCCTGTTCGACGGACACTACGAGAGCGTGGTGCGCTACATCTTCGTACGCATCGGGGACAGGGCAGATGCGGAGGAACTGGCAGGGGACGTGTTCCTGCGGGCGGTCAAGAGCCTGGGATCGTTCCGGGGCTCGCAGGAGCAGATGCGTTTCTGGGTGTACAGGGTAGCGCGCAACATCGTGGTGGATTATTACAGGAAAAGGAGCAAGCGGCATACGGTGCCGCTGGAACCGGCAGACGCAGTGGAGGCGCAGGACGTGGAGCAGACGGCGGAGCGCAACCTGCAGCTGGAGGCGGTGGCAAAGGCCCTTGACCGGCTGACGCCGGCACAGAGAGAGGTCATCGGCCTGAGGTTCTTCGCCGGGCTCACCTCGGAGGAGGCGGGCAGGGTGATGGGGAAGAGCAGTGGGGCGGTGCGGGAGATGCAGCGGAGCGCCATAGAGAAACTGCGGGGGCTGGTGCGGGACTGAGCGCGCTTGCTTACTAAAGTAAGGCGGTGAGGAATATGAAGGACAGGGATTTAAACAGGCTGCTGGATGAGTGCATAGACCGCATGAACCGCGGCCAGACGCTCGACGAGGCGCTGGCGGGCTGCCCCGGCGAGGCGGAACAGCTGAGGCCGATGCTGGAGGCGGCGTACGGGCTGCGGGACAACGTGGAGCCAGCGCCGACATCGGGGGCCAAGATGGCCAATCGCAGGAAGCTGCAGCAGGCGCTCAACGCGCGACGCGAGAAGGCGGAGAGTCGCGGATGGGCGTTCGCGCCGTTCGTGCCGGTGTTCAACCGGCAGGTGGCGCTGGCGGCGGTGTCGTCAGTATTGCTGGTGGCGGTGGTGGCCGCCGGGCTGGTGACGGCGCTCACCGGGGGCGCGGTGATCAACCCGCCCACGGGCATCAACACTGCGGGGGGCGAGATCGCCGCGTTCGATTCGGAGGCGGCGATGGTGGCTTACCTGCAGGAATCCGATGAGCTGTACGCATCGGGCGCGTGGGGGCTGGGGGGCGTGTTCAGGGGCGGTGCGTTTGAGCAGTCGCCGGCGTTACCCCCTGTGCCTTCCGCGAACGATGGGGCTTCCATCGCATCGGGCGACGAATCCAAGTCGCAGGCGGACCGGGTGTCCGGCACCAACGTGCAGGTGCAGGGCATCGACGAGCCGGACATCGTAAAGACGGACGGCACGAACATATACTTCTCGCACGAGGACTGGTGGTTCTACGGCGGCATCCGCATCGAGGTCGCCGGCACGGAGGACGAGATATGGCCCGTGCCGACAGTGGAGGACAGGAGCGGCATCGATATCATAGATGCCTTCCCGCTGGCCAACATGTCGGTAATCGGCGAGATAGACCTCAGCGGCGACCTGCTACTGTACGGCGACACGCTGATGGTGTTCGGCTGGGACGGCATCACGGCATACGACGTGGCCGACCCGCAGAGCCCGGCACAGAAGTGGCAGATCGACATCGAGGACAGCACATCGACGGTCGCGGCGCGGCTGTACAACGGAAAGGTGTACCTGGTCACGCAGACCTGGCTCAATAGCTACGACCCGCTGCCCATCGTCCCCATGAAGGTGGACGGCGTGCCGGTGGAGATCGGCTACGCCAGCGTGTACTACCCCATAGCGCCGGTGCCGGCGGACGCTACCTACAACGCCATGGTGGTCAACCCGGACACGGGCGCCATCGAGAGCTCGATGTCGTTCGTGGGGCAGGCGTACACCTCGGTAGTGTACATGTCGCCCAGCGCTATTTACATCACATATACATACCAGGAGAACATCCTGCCGCTGGCGTTCGACTTCTGCATCAACTACTGCCAGGGGCTGCTGCCCCAGACAGTCATCGACCGCATTAACACCCTGCAGGGGTACGACATCAGCGACACGGCCAAGCTCACCGAGATACAGGTAATCATCGGCGACTGGCTCAACTCGCTGAGCGGCGATGCACGGGCAGTGGCCGAGAACGACCTGGCCAACCGGCTCGCGGACTACTACGACCTGCACAAGCGCGACCTGGAGCGCACCGGCATCGTAAAGATAGACTTGGCCGGGTTCACCACATCGGCCACCGGCAGCGTGCCCGGCAGCGTGCTGAACCAGTTCTCGCTGGACGAGCATAACGGCTACCTGAGGATCGCCACCACCGTTGGAGACACGTGGGGCGGCACATTCATGGGCATATGGTGGTTCGACAGCGAAAGCGCCAACGATGTCTACGTGCTGGACGGCTCGCTGGCCGTCGTGGGGGTGGTGCAGGGCCTGGGCCTCACCGAGCGGATATACGCGGTGCGGTTCATCGGCGACGAGGGCTACGTGGTAACCTTCCGACAGGTTGACCCGTTCTATGTGCTGGACCTGTCCGACCCGGCCAACCCGCGGCTCGCGGGCGAGCTCAAGATACCGGGATACTCCTCATACCTGCACCCCATCAGCGAGGACATCATACTGGGCATCGGGCAGGAGGACTGGCAGGTCAAGCTGTCACTGTTCGACGTCACCGACCCGGCCAACCCGGTCGAGATCGATAAGTACACCATGGCCGAGTACTGGACCGACGTATCCAGCACGCACCACGCGTTCATGCTGGACGACGTGCACCAGATATTCTTCCTGCCCGCGGGCGAGAGCGGATACGTGTTCTCCTACGCCGGCAACCAGATGACGCTGGTCAAGGCGGTCACCGATATCCGGGCGAAGCGCGCGCTGTACATGGACGACTACCTGTACATCGTCGGTGACGGGAGCGTGGTGGTCTACGACGAGGTCACTTGGGAGCAGGTGGGCGAACTGAAATTCTAGCCAACCGGTTTTAGCTATCGATTCAGGGTCGGGGCATTCTCGCGGGGGTGCCCCGGCTCATTAATGCTGCCGGCATCAGCTTTTGTGTTCCGCGCGCTCCACGGTCACCGCGTCGCCGTCGCGCACCGTCTCGAATTGTTCCGGGTCACCGACCAGCCTGCCGAACACATTCACCTCGCTGGCTGCCCTAATCTCGTCGCCGCGGCTGGCCGGCGTCCTCCCGAAGAAGATACAGAAGGCGTTACCCGTGGGCCAGTAGCCCAGCTCGCCCCGACCGACAACCTGCCGGCCGTCCTCCGCCCCGATCGTGACCGGGATGGAGAAGTATACTTCATGTCCCCATGTGCTGGCCTCGCCGGAAAACGGCAGGGCGTCCCATATGGCCGCAGCGGTCGCTGTGCCGTTCAGCTCCGCCAGCGCCGTCACCGCACCTGCCGTGATCCTGATCTGCCGTTTCATTGGCTAATCCAATGGCCAGCTACATATTCATTGAATTTCATCCTAATCACGTTCAGGCGATCCTCTATTTTCCTCTCATTCATTCTGCCTTTTTCTTTTAGCATATCTACAAAACATTAAAATAAGGAGGAAAGCAATGATGCAACTGATACCTCCACCTATTACAGCATGTAAATTTGAGGGCCGATTATAAGCTTCTTCATAGCAAGTCCAGACGTCTTGAAAGCCATCCTCGTTGTTGGCATAACATTCTTCACCTACACAGGTTGAGTTTATTGTTCCGTTATCATCTATTGTCCATATGTAATGGGAGTCGGGGTAGCAACTACAATTTCCGCCATCGCAGTTATCATTATTTGGACCTTCGATCTCTATGCAGCTATAAGGTACCTTAAATGACAAATCTTGATGTTCAAAATATTCAACCAGCGTGCATACATCAATAATGTAATATTCGTTTTCATTTATCCTAACAGTAGCATTTACGTTTACAATAGGCAACTCATCATAATCATCCATGTAATATTCTATCCAAGTGTATAATTGGCCTTTGGTTGTGTGGTAGTCCATGCATGTCCCATTTGCCCTTCCTTTGACTTCTGGTTGCAACACTAGAAAAACCAAAAAGCCAACAAGAGCGCTTAAAAATAAGGCTATAAAGATGCAGATCCCGTAACGTTTGAGCCAGTTCACCGTATATCACCTCCACGCTCTGCCTAGTGTGCGGATAAGATACATCGATGGAATGGGTTTGTCAACAACCGGATGGGGGTAAAATCCCGCCGCTTGTGCACATCGGAGGAAATCGCAGCGGTCCTCGTACAGGCATAAATGCTCATCGGCTCGGGACATAGATTGAGCCCTTTCGGCAGGTCAAAACGGGCATTGCGGCGGAAGTCGGCGGCAGTGTTGTGGTGCTACACTATAGTTGGAAAGAAGAAAAGGCAGGAAGCCTTAGAAAGGGGGTAACGAAGATGACTGCACAGATAATCGCCCTGGCAATCGTAGTACTGGTAATGCTGATCCCTGCGGCTCTCATAGGGTACATCACGGTCGGCGGTCTGTGGAAAGAGCACAGGGCCAAGGCAAGGGCAAGAGTAACCGTAGCGCGGCATGCCCATGCTGCAGCCTGAGCGGGGAAACAGGGGCTCCGATAAAGTGAGAGAGAGGAGGTAAGGGAAACGGAAAGGATAAAGGGAAACGGAAACTGAGTGGCGGCGAGTCGAGAGACGGCCGCCACTCAGCATTTGTATGGACAATCCGATGTCCGCATTCTCCCCGGGAACAACCTTTGGAATGACCTGTGATAATAGTCACAGACAATTATGCCCCCCTTTTTTAAAATCCAATCATATCGATACGCAGGGATGCATTAACACATTTTGAGGGTAATTATAATTAATTGGATTGGTAAATTGTTATCGTCTGTTTTACACTGTTTACAGTAGGCAGTACATATCGATATACTGGTAGTATATTAATGTTGCGCTGGCGCTTTAGAATTCGTAAGTAAAATTGCGTTGATTGGTAGCTCAACGAAGGGGTTGTGCGTCCGGCTGGAACTAGCAGGGCGCACGATAGGGCGGTATCGGTGACTGGTGACATATATGCGGACAATAGAAAACGGAAACGTCGCTTACTTATCTTCATAGGCACTAGCCTGCTGATAATCCTGCTGATAATCCTGTTTATCCTGTTATGCTCCGGCCCGACGGGTCCTGAGCCTGTTGCGTCAACGCCAACTCCCACAATGCCTCCCATAGTCGTATGGATCGAAGCTCCCGCCGATGCTCCCAAAGGAACTGCGTTCAATGCTACAGTGAATATCACTGAAGTATGGAATCTGGATCTGGCCCAGTATGACATCATCTACAACTGCAATGTTCTCGAAGTCTTGAATGTCTCGGGCGGATATATCGGCAATGAAATCATGCCGGTCGATATGTGGGGCTACCAGCTGCCTTGCGAGCCGGGAGCTATCCGGGTCCTGAATAATGCCCCCGGGACGAAGGGTTTGACCGGTTCCGGGTATCTGGCCGTGATCCAGTTGCGGGTGGTAGGTTCTTATGGGGCTTCCTGTACGCTGGGATTTGTGGATAACTTCGGTGTGCCGATAGGCATATTGCTGCTGGGGGACTCGAATGAGAGTGAGCTCCCGGCAACATGGATCAACGCTTCATTCAATGTGTCAAAGAACATATCGTGGATCATCGATGACCTGGATAAGTATGCCGCTCTGCCAGCCGGGATCCGCATCGGGGCATCCGTCGTTCCAGCCTATCCGGATGTCAATAGCTGGATAGGGGCATCAGCTCCAGCTGCTACTCCTGTACCCTCTCCTCCACCATGTATTGTCGGTGATGCGAATGGCGATGGTGTTGTCAATATGCTGGATGTGCTGCGTACCGAATACATGATTATGGGGACGAGAAATACAACCTGTGGCGCTGACGCAAACAAAGACGGCAAGATTAACATGCAGGACGTGACTGCTATCGAGAGGATTATTATTGGCCAGTGGCCTGACTGGTGTGAGATGCCGGGACCGCCTGATCAGGAGGAGTATTACGATGATGGTGGTGGGGGAGGTGGTGGCGGTTACTTTCCACCTATGCCGACGTCAACACCGATGCCTACTGGAACACCGGTTCCTACAGCGACGCCTTTACCTACAGTGTCATCAACGGCTAGCCCCTCTACTTCGCCCACGTTCTCTCTGACTATGACACCGACATTGTCACCTACACCCAGCGTCTCGCCGACTATCTCGTCGACCATATCGCCAACGCCTTCGCCGACACCAACGCTGACGGCCACGCCATCGCCGACGCCAACGCTGACGGCTACACCATCGCCTACGCCAACGCTGACAGCCACGCCATCGCCGACACCTACGCTGACAGCTACACCATCGCCGACACCTACGCTGACAGCTACGCCATCGCCGACGCCTACGCTGACAGCTACACCATCGCCGACGCCTACGCTGACGGCTACGCCTTCGCCTACACCAACGCTGACAGCCACACCGTCGCCTACACCAACGCTGACGGCCACACCGTCGCCTACACCAACGCTTACGGCTACACCATCGCCGACACCTACGCTGACGGC
>Ga0180431_10009401_pt1 | contig 11055 bp, 8 predicted proteins | sample SS_ome_11_FD_132459 | JGI IMG/M metagenome (GOLD analysis project Ga0180431, IMG submission 132459) | Hypersaline lake sediment archaeal communities from the Salton Sea, California, USA - SS_1_MS_1 metaG | ecosystem: Environmental > Aquatic > Non-marine Saline and Alkaline > Hypersaline >...
GCCTTTTGGTTGGACTGTTGCCAATGCTCCGCAAACGAGGCTTCAGCATGGTTGGAGCTTTGAAGGAAGGAGGCAGGCGTACAGGTACCGGCCGCGAACGTCACCGAGTCAGAAGTGCGCTGGTGGTGTTCCAGGTCACAATGGCGCTGGTGCTCCTTGTGGGTTCTGGGCTTCTGATCCGGAGTTTTCTGGCGTTGAGAGATGTGGATCCTGGCTTTCGAAATCCAGACTCGGTGTTGACTCTCAGTATCGACATCCCCGCGGCAGAGGTTCCAGACTTGGAGGAAATGGCGGGCACGCACGAATTGATTGCGGCAAGCATCACGGGACTCCCGGGGGTATCATCAGTTGGCCTCACCTCATCCGTAACGATGAGTTTCTTGGGTGGCGCAAACGACGCCATATACGTTGAGGATTTTCCTGTTGGTGAGAACCGCACCCCTCCGCTCAGGCGGTTCCAGTGGATAGGGCCCGGTTACCTCGAGACTATGCAAAACCCTGTGATCGCCGGTCGCGATTTCGCCTGGGATGACGTCCGGTCCCGCCTTCCAGTTGCTATCGTCACTGAAAACTTCGCGCGCGAAAACTGGGACGATCCAGCTGCCGCGCTCGGAAAGAGAATCTCAGCCTATAGGAGTGGAAGTTGGAGGGAGATTGTTGGAGTGGTAGGAAACATGAGGGACAACGGCGTCGCTCAGGACCCGCCTCCAACAATCTTCTGGCCTTTGATCAGCCACAGCCCTTGGCGAGCGATGGACGAAGACGTCTTGTTCTCCTGGCGCACTATGGCTTATGCGATTCGCAGCGAGCGTGCGAATACCGCGAGTTTGCTCTCGGACATCCGCCGGATCGTTCGGAACACAAACTCAAATCTCGCGGTGGCGAACGTCCAGCCGCTTTCGAGTATCGTTGCGCGGTCTACAGCGCGAACTACGTTCACACTCGTCTTGGTAGGAGTCGCCGGTGCGGTGGCGCTCTTGCTCGGCGCCGTCGGTGTGTACGGTGTGATCTCGTACGCGGTAAGCCTCAGGACGAGGGAGATGGGAGTGAGGATTGCCCTTGGTGCTCAAACGAGGTTGCTAAAAGGGATGGTGCTCCGCCAGGGTCTAGTACTGGCCGGATTCGGCGTGCTCCTTGGACTAGGTGCATCCTACGTAGCCACGCGACTCATGTCCCGATTGCTTTTCGGCGTCAATCCCGCTGACCCGGTCACCTATTTGGCGGTAACCGCTGCTCTTACCGGTGTCGCGCTTCTAGCGAGTTATGTACCGGCACGCCGTGCGGCGCGCGTCGATCCCATTGAAGCTCTGCGGACGGAATGAGGAACGGTGAAGACTCCCGCGACTAACTGCGTGCGATTAGTTCAACGGCGCTCCTCGCCCAGCAAAGAAGAAGTGAGTTCAGCAATTCTCTGCTCTAACCTACCTGTCGTTGTGCAGATCACGGAATTGCCGCTCACCTGACGTGGCATTGCGCTGCCTGTGACCTCGGTCTGGAGCATGGTTTGTCTGTCTGCGCCCAGTCTCACACGACTAATAACGGACAAGGTCACACGGTAGCTATCTGCGATGTTGGAGTAGCCGACGCTCGAGCCACACGAGAGATACCTTGACAACCGGTCGCCCCCGATACGGCGTGTGACAAAACGGGAATTCCCTACCTGATAACCGCGTTCGTCCACTATGTTCGTTTCGATTCCCAGTTCTTCGTACACGTCCTGCAGAACGGACCAAACACTGTCCACCGGTTCATTGAAGGCGTGCCGCGATGGGTCGACTGTGTTCTGCACATTTAGCGAGACATGTCCGTGATACCGGGTGATCACGTCTCTGCCAGTGTTAGGAGCCAACGTGGATTGTTGTCTGGCGCAGCTGATGCAGACACCGAGAACGAGCAGTACCATGATTGCCATTTTCATGTGTCTATCTACGCTTTCCATGTCCTTGGAGTTTCTGTGTAGCGCTGTCTGATTATTTGCTTCAACCTTCGAGAACCGACCTTCCTGAAACAATTTGAAAACCTCGACGTATGTATCACTATCTGATATATCACATGTTGATACAACTCCGACTAGGAATGCCGGAATGAATGATTCACCAGCCACGACCGTTACACCGGCGATGTTCCACATCCTACTCGCACTCGTTGACGGCCAACGCCACGGGCTGGGCATAGTCCGTGAAGTCGAAGACCGAACCGACGGTGCAGTCCGTCTTGGACCGGGCCTCTTGTACGGGTCGATCAAGAAGTTGGTAACCGCGGGTTACATCGAGGAACCCTCAAAGCGGCCGCCACCGAGCCGAGACGATCCACGCAGGCGCTATTACCGCATTACGAGGAAGGGACGCGGCGCACTCGAGGCAGAAGCGGCCCACCTGGAACAGGTTGTCGGTATCGCTCGCCACAAGCGTGTCCTCAAAGGTTCGGGTGTGGCGTGATGCCTAAGGGGCAGGGCGACTGCGGAGCTGGATGGTCCGAGTCGGTGTATCGGCTGCTCTTGTTCCTGTACCCGTCCGATTTTCGGCTCGAGTATGGACCCGGAATGGTGGATGCGTTTCGCGACCGGTGGATGATCGAGCATACCCAAAAGCCGCGTTGGGTAGCGGTGCGCGTCTGGATGTTCGCAATTCGCGACTTGATTTCGTCCGCGGTGGAAGAACGAAGGTCACAGTGGCGCTCACGAACCTCACGCAATCAGCTTCCCACAAACCCCGGGCGGCGACCCAAGATTGAGCTTTTCCATGACATCTGGCGAGATATCCGCCATGCCTTTAGGGGATTCCGCAGAAACCCCGGCTTTGTCGCACTCGCTGTTGCCACTGCCGCGATTGGCATCGGGTCCAACGCAGCGATTTTTAGCGTCGTCAACAGTGTAGTCCTGCGACCCCTGCCGTATGAAAAGCCGGATCAACTGGTCTTTCTCAGGGAAACCTGGAATGACTTCGGGTGGGGGCCCGCATCCTATCCGAACCTGATCGACTGGCGAGAGCAGAACGACGTCTTCGAGTTTCTCGCCGCATTCGAATGGACAAGCACCAGCCTTCAGGGTGCTGGACCTCCTGTCCGGCTGGAAACCATAAGTGCCGAGGCGAACCTCTTTGAACTGCTCGGATCTTCGCCGCTGATTGGCCGGACGTTCGCGGTTGGCGAAGACCATGTGGGAGCGCAACCTGTCGTCGTACTCAGCCACTTTTTCTGGGAGCGTATGTTCGCCTCGGACCCGGCTGTCGTGGGAACGGCACTCAACCTGAACGGCGAACCCCATGAGGTGGTGGGAGTTATGCCTGACGGATTCTACTTCCCCGCGGATGCGGAGAACGTCGACTTGTGGCTACCTCTCAGGCTGACGACAAACCGTGTGTTCGATCGTGGTTCTCATAGCCTTGCCGTAGTCGGACGCCTGGCTCCCAACATCAGTATCGAGGCGGCGGATCTGCAGATGGATGAAATTGCAGGCAGGATCTCTGAGCTATATCCGGAGATCCAGGGAGGGGGAGGTGTCTGGGTCAGGCCGCTGCACGAGGAGATCGTGGGCAATGTCCGCCCGTTGCTCCTCATTCTGTTTGGCGCCGTCGGATTGGTGTTACTCATAGCCTGCGCCAACCTGGGCAACATGATGCTTGCGCGTGCCACAGACCGGAACCGGGAGGTTGCACTTCGCTTGGCGCTCGGCGCCGGCCGCCGGCGTCTGATCCGAATGTTCCTGACAGAGAGCCTGTTACTCTCGCTCCTGGGTGGCACCTTGGGCGTTCTGATCGCCTACCTGAGCATCGACGCACTGGTGGCGTTTGGCGGTGCGCAGATTCCACGGTCTGCGTCGATTCACCTGGATGGCAGAGTGTTCGCTTTCTTGCTGGCGGTTGCCTCACTCACGGGAGTTGTGTTCGGTCTCGCGCCTGCTGTTTTTGCTTCGTCAGACAACTTGCTGTCCGGACTGGGCGGTACGAGCGGCCGTGGTGGATCGAGTCGGCGGCGACGCATGTTCAGGAACGCTCTGGTAGTCACCGAATTCGCGTTGGCATTCGTGCTATTGCTCAGTGCCGGCCTCCTGACTAGGACGTTGATGAGTCTCGAGGATGTCGAGCCCGGATTCTCGGGAGAGAACGTGATCACCATGCGGTTGTCCCTTGCGGCAGACAAATATCCGGGCAACAGTGTCACGAGATTCTACAGCGATGTGCTAGACCGCGTTGACGCGATCCCTGGCGTCACGAAGCTAGGAATGAACTGTAGGCTGCCACTCCAGGGCTGGGGTCACAGCGGCAGGTTTCAGCTCGATGGTGTGCCATGGGGAGCACCAGGCACCGAGCCACATGCTCACTGGAGATACGTGAGCGCAGGTTATTTCGACGCCATTGAAATGCGCATCGTCCGAGGGCGGGGATTCTCGGCGGACGATGATGCGGAGGGGCTACCGGTTTTGATCATCAACGAAGCCCTGGCTCGAAGGTACTATCCGAACGAGGACCCCGTCGGCAAGATCATCCGCATGCCCACAGCCCCGGAGCTGTTCCTGAACCCCGAAGAGCGGCGCATGACAATCGTCGGAATTGTGGGTGACGTGTTGGAGGCGGGCTTGCACAGACCGCCGCGTCCGATCCTGTACTTCCCGTTCAAACAGATCGAGCAATTCGAGTTGCTCGCCGACATGAGCCTGGTGGTACAAACACAGTTGCCAACCGCCAGCCTCGTTCCAAGCATACGGTCTGCTGTGCAAGCGCTCGATCCGGGGCAGCCCATTTACGACGTGATGACCATGGATCAGGTCGTATCTGAATCGCTTTCAGGCAGGCGCTTCACTTCGTGGCTGTTCGGCGGGTTTGCAGTGGTTGCTCTCGTATTGTCGCTTGCAGGCATATACGGTGTCGTGTCCTACCTCGTGGCGCAACGAACCAACGAGTTCGGTGTTCGTATTGCGTTGGGTGCAAGTCCCAAAGCCGTGGTTTCAGAAGTTCTCAGCGGGGGAGCGGTGCTCGTGGGTATTGGTCTTGCTCTTGGAATCGTGGCTGCCGTGGCAATGTCACGCCTCATCAGTGGCATGCTCTTCGGTGTGACACCTACAGATGTTCCCACCTACGCCCTCGCGTCGATGATGCTGGCTGCAGTTGCGCTTGCCGCCTGCCTGGTACCGGCCCGTAGGGCTATGAGGGTGGATCCGGTTGAGGCACTCCGGCACGAGTGACGTCTGCATTTACGACGTTTACTCGGTTCGCAAAACCTCGATCGGGTCGATACGCGTGACTCTCCTGGCCGGGATGTAGCTTGCGAGAGATGTCGCCGCAAGCAACAGGAGTGCGGCAGACGCGAACGACACGGGGTCGACGGCGCTGACACCGAACAGGAGCGATGAGAACAGCCGTGTACTGGCCCATGCGGCACCCAAACCAAAGATCACGCCGATTGCCGCTGCTCCGACGCCTTGCCTCAACATCAACCCGATAACCCCCGTCGCGGGGGCACCAATCGCCACCCTGATACCGATCTCTCGCCTGCGGCGCGACACGGAATAAGCGATGATGGCGTATATGCCAACCACGGCCAACGTTGTGGCAAAAGCAGCAAAGACGGATAAGACGCTCATCACCAGGCGCGTGTTACCCATTTCTCGATCGCCGAGTCCCTCCACCGTGGCTGCACGGTGAATGGGCACACCCGGGTCGAGACTCCCCATTTCGGCACGGATTGCGGGCAATACGGAGAAGGGCTCGGTGACGGTCCGTACAATGAACGTAGGGTTTTCCACCGGGACCTGACGGGACGACAGGTAGACCACGGGGCTCGATCCAACGTCAGGCGACGAGTAGAGGATGTCGCTCGCGATCCCCACAACCTCGGCCGAACTGCCCTCGGGCATCACACTGTGCCCGAGAGAAAGCCGCTGGCCGAGTGCCCGCTCGTTGGGGAAGAGTTCTGCCGCGGCCGTCTCGTTCAAAATCAGCACCTGTGATGCCTCACGCCAATCCGTGGGGGCAAACGCCCGACCCTCGATAATCCTGGCACCGACCGCTTCGAAGTAGGAATCCTCAACGATCAGTGTACCAACTTGGAGCCACTCGCTCTCGGCAATTTCCGGCCTGCCATCGATGCCGCGCACCTGACTTGTCGCGCACAGGCCTCCGAGAGGTGGGCAGCCGGTCTCAACACCGTGCAACTCGCTCAAGCTTTTCAACATCAATCCGGCGCCGACCAGCAAGATCAACGCAAGTGCCACCTGGCTGCTCACCAGCAGACTACGCATGACTACCGCACGCCGTATGTTGCTCAGTTTTGTGCCGATCGGCACTCTCAGGTTTTCCATCTGTTTCGGCGATGAGAGCCTGAGAGCCGGAAGCATTCCGAACAAAACGCTCGTGCCGATTGAAAGCCCCAGAGCAAACAGGGTCACTCCCCAATCGATGCCGGACATCTCCAGGTTGACGAATTGGAGATCGTTGGATCCGCTGATCCACGCACTCGGTGCGAGTGTCGCGAATGTCTCGATTCCCCACAAAGCAACCGCGAGACCCACCAAACCGCCCGCCAGCCCAACCAGCAGACACTCGGCTAGACATTGTCGCATCACGCGCCATCGTCCCGCACCGATACCGAGGCGTATAGCTGTCTCGCGTGTCCGGGAGGATGCGCGGGCGAGGAGCAGCCCGGCGAGGTTCGCACAGATGATCAACAGGACGAGCGCGGCGGCGGCTGAAAGCAGCAGCAACGACGACTGTGCCGTCTCATTCCTGGCCACAGTGCGAAACGGTCGGACAGTTGGGACGAGGTCTCCGTTCGACCCGTGGTCGGGCCAACGGCGACGAATCTCGCGGGCTACCGAGAGGAACTGAGCTGCGGCTGCCTCGTAGCTAACGCCGGGTCTGAGCTTTCCCAACAGCGAGAACCAGTGAGAGCCGTGGTTGCCGACCCTCCAACGGTCCATCAGCACTCCGGCCGAGGCCATGGGCAGCCAGATGCGTCCTCTTCCGGTGACCCCGCGGAAACCTCTCGGCAACACGCCGACAATCGTCACCGCGGTTCCGTTGATGATTACCTCACGCCCCAACACATTCGGGTCGCGGCCGAACCTACTGTTCCAAAAACCGTCGTCTATTACAGCAACCAGTGATGGAGTATTCTTGTCACCTTCCAAGGAGTTGAAAGTGCGACCCAAAGCGGCAGCGGTGCCAAGAAGACTGAAGTATTCCGGCGTCACCACCTCCGCATCGACTCGCTCAGCATCTCCCGAACCCGAAAGCGTCACCGGAACGAGTGTGTAACCGGCGATTGGATCCACCATCCTGTCGGGCAAATCGCGCATCATTTCGAACTCGGGGTAGGATGCACCGTGGTAGGTGTAAGCCGGATAGACGTGTGAGATTGCGGGCAACACCAGTTGCTCGGGATCCGGGTACGGCGGGTCGGCGAGAATCGCGTCGCGCAACACGCTGAACATGGCGCTGTTGCCGCCGATGCCCAGGGCGAGGATGAGGATTGCCGCCGCAGAGAATGCCGGAGCGGCAAGGAGCCTACGGAGTGAATAGCGGAGGTCACCGACAAACCCGACAACCAGCGGGTTTCCGGGCGAGTGGAAGCGGCGTTGCCGAAATGCCGACTTGGCCGCAACACTCTCGCGTCGAATCCGCCAACCTTCGCTAATCAACGAAAAACTCTCGCGGCTCCAGAATCTAAGAATGCGCCATACGCCTTTGCGGGCTACCTCGACTCGGCGCCGGGTTGTCAAGTTGCCAAAACGGCATCGATTGTGAGTTCACGCACATCGATCGTCAGTCTCACGACGTCGACTGTGAGCTTACAATCATCAATTGCGTCCTTCTTTTCCTGAATATGAAGACCACATTTCCGGAAATGCGGACTGACACGCCTCGATGTGATGTTTGCAACCCAGAAATGGAACCCTGCTTTTCAGGATTGCGGCCAGCAGATGGGCGGTTGGCGATTTGCGATCATGAATTGCAAAGATGCAATTTCAAAAATGTGAATCGCCCGGAGGCGATTTGCAACTTCATATCCTGCCTTGCGTTTTTCCATTTGATAGCGCCAAGCCAACAATCGCCTTGAAACGGGGGTATTCTGGCGAGACGAGGCATGTAGCGGTCTCGTGGAGGCCGTGATCCCTGCTCTGCAAGAATTGAAACCCGGCGGTCGCTCAGACATGCGGCGTAAGAAAACAACCAGCAAAAGGCCGCAAGTCCACGGTACCCGATACTGAACCAGTAGGGGAGATAGGGATCGTAACATTCCCAAGAAGAGAAGCCGTTGTAGCTTCATTCGTGACGCCTCCGTTTTCCTGCGAATTCCGTTGCCGTGACTGCGCTCTTGTGGCCCGGATCTTTCTGTGTTAATTGAACTGGAAACCATGAAACAACTCTGCCTGATTCTCGTTCTCTTTGCCGCGATCCCGGCCGTGGCGACCGCACAGAGTCGCGAGCATCAGGATTCCACGGTGCGTGTTCCGCCACCGGTCGCAAGAGAGAGTGTATCGGTCGATACGTTGGCACCAGCCATATTGACCCCTAGATCCGCCATAAGACGGCCCGCTAGACCAGCCTTGGATCATCGAAGACCCGCTGTGCGTAGGTTGAAAGCATACCGCCGCCGCTCGATCGACATGCGCCGATACACGCAGCGCCGGTTGCGTCGTCCACGCCGTCCAAGAAGACCGTAGCCACATTTTCAAACACACATCTGTCAAATCGACAGGACATTATGGCACCCCTTGAGGGTGCCATTTGCGTTGCAGTCCCGCAACGACTTTCCACTTGTGTCGAAGCCGCGCAATTGGTAACACCACGTCAGATTTTCTCGCTGTTCGTGCAAATCCGCGAAAACAGTGGGTAAAGACGCCACCGGCACAAAATGCCGGCTCGGAACACCGCTTGCTAAAATGTGATCCAAGTCACATTTCGAGGTGCCGTAGCCTTGTCAGTTCAGCCAATCGGGTCCACAAGCTGCTGGGATTGCTCCCCGCTGATCACGCTGTTCCAGCCGCAATCCGCAAGGGAATCACGACTCTGGTCGGTCGTGCCGCAAAATGGGGCACAGACCACAAGCAACTGGCTGTGGCAGGACCAAGAGAACAGACCGAACATCTTCGACCATTTGGCGTCGGTTTCGCTGTCCTTGTATGAGCAGGGATACAACAAAGAGGAGAAGGTGTTCTCTCCGACATACAATAGGATCTACCTGCAATACCCCAACGACCGAATGCAGGCCCTCGCCGAGGAGATCACCTATGGGCTAGGCAACAACGACGACAAGGCTACCGCCGCGATTCAGTGGGTACTGCGCAACTTCCCCTACGAAGAGGACATAAGGAACTACGGGTACGAAGAATTTTGGGCACCGCCAACGTTTGCGCTACGCAAAGGAAGCGGAGACTGCGAGGACGGAGCCTTTATTGTCCATTCCCTTTTATTGCACTCAGGTGTTTCGTATGAGCGAGTAAGAACGTACGGAGGGCTGGTAAAAGCGGGTGCAGGTGCTGCAACGGGAGGCCATGCCTGGACAGCCTATAGACGTGAGTCAGACGATCAGTGGGTGATTTTGGACACTTCCTACTACCCCACATTGGCGCACGTCAACGACCGCCCCCTCATGAAGGAGGCTACCCTATACGTCGACAACTTCTTCTATTTCGACTCTCATTACTGGGTCAACCTCGAGGATGTGGATCGAATTCACAATCCCGGCGCAGTGTACGCCTACAAGCTCGATGGTTTCTTGAGAAGGACTGACTACGAGATCAAAGGCTATCTCCTCGACGCTCTGGCGTAACTCAGAAAAGTTGCTTCATCTCCAAGAGATGGTCCTCCATCTCCACCATCATTGTTGCGACCGTCATGTCGTCAAGGTCCAAGTTCTCGATAACCGGATTCTCGACCACTGACATCTCAGGGTCCGGCTGAAGGTGGAAACCCAGTTTCCGCGTTATCAAGTTAGCGGCCTTCACACAGGCCAAGACCTGATCGGAACTATCCGCATTCTCGTCTTCATGTGTCTTTGCGATGCTTGCGACGTCCTCCGGCAGATTCCATTCGGTGAGTACGCCGTACCCCAGTTCAGCGTGAAGCTCGTCCATTAGCTCAACCAACACTTCTCTGGTGGGAGGGTCCGCAAAGCCGTGTTCTTCGAGTTTGTCCACGGCGGTTAACACCAGCACCTTGCCGCTGTCGTGCAGCAAGCCGGCAAGAAACGCCTTTTCCGAATCAGCTCCGACCAAGAGCGCAATTGCTCGTGCGGCGAACCCGCTCGTTACAGAATGGTCCCAAAGGACCCCCAACAGCTCTTTCTTAACGCCCGAGCCTTTGCTGAAGTGGCCTTTGAGACTCAAACCGGTAACGATCGCTCCGAGTTGCCTGAATCCGATGCGTTGAATCGCCGTGGAAAGGCCTTCGACTCGTCTCAAGCCACCAAATACGGCCGAATTTGCTAGACGAAGTAGAGCTGCAACGATGGCAGGATCTTGCGATAGGAGTTGATCCAACTCACGCATGTCCGGGTCGTCCGAAGACAGAATTTGCTGTACTCGCGTTGCCACTTCCGGCAGGGGCGGCAGCTGTACATCGTCAGCTTCGACTAGCGCTCGGACGCGCGATGCCAGTGAGCGACTGGTCTGTTGTACGACGCCGGTCATGAAGTCCTCCAGGATCTTGAAATGCCTCTGAGCACGGACATCGGTCGCGGATCCGCATCCCGAGGTGCGTTTGCTATGATCTCAGCCAGACTCGTGAGCCCTAACATGGCTTTGAGGAGTCCGTCTTCCTGCATGCTGCAGAAGTCGGGAAGCTCACGGGCCAACGCGCGGAGCTTATCCGCATTCGCTCGGTTGAACACCGCCTCCCTGAACTCGTCGTTCGGCACGAGCACTTCGTGCACCGCCATCCGGCCCTTGTAGCCGACCGCGTTGCACTTCTCGCAACCCCCGGGGCCAAACAGCTCGATTTCCTTGAGGTCGGGCCGATTCAGCTTGAGGAACCTCAGTTCCTCCGTTGTGGGCCGGTGGGGAACCTTGCAGTCGGGGCAGAGCCGGCGAACGAGCCGTTGAGCCACCACGGCGGA
>Ga0180431_10009402_pt1 | contig 11054 bp, 13 predicted proteins | sample SS_ome_11_FD_132459 | JGI IMG/M metagenome (GOLD analysis project Ga0180431, IMG submission 132459) | Hypersaline lake sediment archaeal communities from the Salton Sea, California, USA - SS_1_MS_1 metaG | ecosystem: Environmental > Aquatic > Non-marine Saline and Alkaline > Hypersaline >...
CAGTTTGCGCGGGGAGAGCTGGATATCCTGGTCGCCACCTCTGTCGTCGAGGTGGGAATTGACGTGCCGAACGCCACGGTGATACTCATCGAGGGAGCCAACCGCTTTGGCCTGGCCCAGCTTCATCAGTTCCGGGGCCGGGTGGGCCGGGGTGAGCACGACTCTTACTGTGTGCTCGTGTCCGACACCTCCTCTCCTGAGGCACAGGAACGCTTGCACGCTGTCGAGGCTACCAGCGATGGCTTCGTCTTGGCGCAGAAGGACCTGGATATGCGCGGACCGGGTGAGTTCCTGGGCACCCGGCAGGCCGGTCTTCCTGACCTCAAACTGGCCAGTGTGACTGACCTGCGGCTCGTTGAGGTAGCTCGCGAGGCCGCACGTGTTTTTTTCAAGACCGACCCCGAACTGCAGGATCCGGATAACCGGCTGCTGGCCCGTCGGCTGGCACAGTTCTGGCGGGGGCCTGCCCTGAGCTTGGTCGAAGGGAAAGGAGAGGTCAGTTGAGTTGTGTTGCGCTCTACCCTGGCACTTTTGACCCCATCCATCTCGGACATATAGACATCGCCGCTCGGGCGTCCAGGATCTTTGACTCGTTGTGTATCGCTGTCTATGATCGGCCGGCAAAGAGCCTGCTGTTCACCGTCGATCAGCGGGTCTTGCTGGCTCGCCAGGCCTTGGCCGATCTGCCGAATTTGCGCGTGGTTCCCTATGGTGGGTTGACCGTCGACTTTGCGCGAGAGATCGGAGCCAGGGCCATCGTTCGAGGTCTGCGCGTCATTTCCGACTTTGAGCTAGAGTACCAAATGGCGCTCACCAACAGCCAGCTTGCACCGGAGGTCGAGTTCGTGTGCCTCATGACGCGCCAGGCCCACGCCTTCCTGAGCTCGAGCATCGTCAAGGAGATTGCGCTGTTGGGGGGCGACGTGAGCCGGATGGTGCCACCACACGTTGCAGCAGCGTTGGAGGAGAAGCGGCGCGAGCGGGAGTTCAGGCACGAGCCGGTGCCGCTCGTTTCGCTGCGCGACTGAGCGTTGGAGGCCGATATGGATATCCTATACCTGGTAGATCGTCTGGAAGAGATCGTCAAGGGGAGCAGACAGTTGCCCTTCAGCAGGCTGCGGCTGGTGAACGAAAGCCGTATCTGGCCTCTGCTTGATCAGATGCGCATTTCAATCCCCGACGAAGTGCGGCGCGCCGAGCGGATCATCCGCGAAAAAGACCGCACCATTGCCCAGGCTCACGAGGAGGCGGAACGTATCGTCGCGCTGGCACGCAGCGAGGCAGCTCAGCTTACTGCTGAGCACACCATTGCTCAGGCCGCCGAGGAGCGGGCTGCCGTGACTCGCAGACAGACCGAGCGGGAGATCGACGCCATCCGTGCCGGGGCCGATGACTATGCCTTTGATGTGCTCTGTAAAATGGAGCAAGAGTTGAAGCGGGCCTTGACGGTGATTGAGAATGGTATCCGCACCATCCAGGCTGACCGTGACAGTCGCGACGACAGACTGTCCGCTGAGGAAGAGCGGAGAGGCGAGGCCAGCGAGACACCTTGACAGGTTCATCGCTCGCCTCTATAATACGCCCCCGCAGTCCCTGCTGGGACGCGATAGATCAGTCAGAAACGGGAGGACAATAATATGGGCGCAGTGCCCAAGCGAAAGATATCAAAGAGACGTCGGGGAAACCGACACAGCCAGTGGAAGCTAAAGGCTCCGCAATTGGTGACATGTCCGCAATGTGGTGCACCGACTCGGCCTCACCACGTATGCCTGGCCTGTGGTACCTATCGGGGCGCTCAGGTCATCGAGATCGAAGAGGAGTAGCGGAGCACTGTCTCAACCTCGGTGAGTGCCTGTATGCCCAGACGGGCGGCGTCCTAGGCGTTGCCCCTTTGTGAAGGGAAGACCCAGATGGAAACGCAACCCAAGATCGGCATAACCACCGTTGCACCTGAAGTGCTGGAGACGATCGCTCGCCTCACGACGTTGGCCGTGCCCGGCGTCGCCCGTATGACCTCACCACCGGGCATGCGCCGTCTCCTGCGCCAGGATGGGGTAGAGATTGAGGTGGTGGGTAACAGCGTGCGTGTAGAACTGTACGTTGTGACCGATCCGGACGTCAATATGCTCGCCGTTGGCCGCCAGATCCAGGCTGAAGTCACTCGTGCGATCCAGGATATGGTGGGCATGGAAGTCGACTACGTGGACGTGCACATCGAGGACGTGGCTTACCCTTCTGAGGGTACGTGATCGACCTGCGATCGGAGGCACATCATCGTGAGGGCCCGTCATCAGGCTCGTATTGTGGCACTACAGGCATTGTACGAGATTGACTGTACGAATCATGCGCCCGCTGTCGTGCTGGAACAGCGGTTTGTCGTCGCTAGGCTGCCCACCGCAGCCAAGGATTTTGCCCGCCACCTGGTGAGTGGCGTTCTCGAGCACCAGATGGTGCTTGACACGTTCATCCATCGCCATGCCCCCGAGTGGCCACTGGAACAGATGGCCTACATCGATCGTAATATCCTGCGTGTGGCGATCTTTGAGTTCGCTGTTGATGGCCAGACACCCGTCAAGGTGGCCATCAACGAGGCCGTCGAGCTGGCCAAGGCCTTTGGCTCGGATAGCGCACCCCGCTTTGTGAACGGCGTGCTCGGCACACTCGTGGAACGCAAGGGGGCTATCGCGCAGGCGGTCAAGGATGCCGAGGAGATGGCCGAGCAGTGAATTTCCTTAACGTTGGTCCCTGGGAAATAACAGTCATCCTGATTATCGCTGTCTTGGTGGTTGGCCCCAAGCGCATGGTCGAGGTTGGCCGCTCGATTGGGCGTACTGCTAGGCAGATGCGGCGACTCTCAGGCGAGTTTCTCGGTACCCTCCAGGCTGAACTCGACGCCACCCAGCAGGAGGCGCGCCAGGCGCTGGAGGGCATTGTCGAGACTGGCGAAGAGTCCGTCGCCGAGCTTGAGGCCGCCGAGGGCGAGACGCGCCAGGTTCTCGAGGGGATAGGCGAGGACAGGCGGCGGGCCGCTACCAGCATCAGGTCAGAGCTTGAGGCTGTCGAGCGCGACACGCGCGAGGCCATGCAGGATATCCTGGGGAGCATGGAAGGCCTTGTCAAGGGGGAATCAGCGGCAGAGAAGGGAGAGGATGACGAAGCAAGCCAAGACTGAGCAGGGTGAGATGACGATTCTCGAGCACCTGGATGAACTGCGTCAGCGTCTTATCAAGGTGGTCATCGCGGTGCTCATTGGGGTAGTCGCCGGCACCTTTGTCACGCCTCCTGTCCTCAAGTTGCTGGTCGCCCCGCTGGGTGATCAGGTGCCTATTGCAATCTCTCCCACCGAAGCCCCCGCCGTCTTTTTCAAAGTCGCCATTGTGATCGGCCTCGTGATCTCTATGCCGGTCATAATCTACCAGTTGTTCCAATTTGCGCGGCCTGGCCTGGAGACTCGCGAGCAGCGGTACGTTATCATCGGCGCACCGGCTGCCTCGCTGAGTTTTGCTGCTGGAGTAGTCTTTGCTGCGCTGGTCCTGCTTCCCGCGGCGTTGCCTTTTCTCCAGGGCTTTCTCTTGGGGATCGTCGAACAGCGATACTCGATTGACCGCTACGTTTCTTTTGTCAGCAACATACTTGTGTGGGCAGGTGTCGTCTTTGAGACTCCGCTGGTGATGTACTTCCTGGCCAAGTTGGGCGTCGTCGACCACGAGGGCTTTGCCAAGGCCCGTCGCCTTGTCGTCATTGGTGCGGCTGCTGGCGCGGCCGTCATCACGCCTACGACTGACCCGGTGAATATGCTATTGGTGATGGTGCCGTTTATGCTGCTGTACGAGCTCGGCATCCTGCTGGCACGCTTGGCGTGATCGTGCGTCACGTGTCGAGATCAAGGAAGGAGAGAGTCCGATGTCAAAACAAACCGGTATGATTATCACCATCGTTGTCGCTGTGCTGGCACTGTGTTGTTCGTCCTTCTGTTGCCTGTCAGGGGTCGCCACGCTGCTCGGCGGGGGGGAATGGAGCAGCGAGCTGGGCTACCCCGACAGTGGACAGATAGAGCCGGTGTACGGTGTCCCCGTCATTTGTCTGGGCATCCTGGTCTGGGTAGTCCCCTTGCTGCTGTGGCTTTTCCTGGTACGCGGCAAGGAGGATCGCATCTAACATAGCACCAAGGAGATCATAACTGCATGAGCCAAGAACGTGTCGTCATCATGGGCGCCGCAGGGCGCGACTTTCACAACTTTAACACCTACTTCCGGGACAACAGTGACTACCAGGTCGTCGCCTTCACCGCTACCCAGATCCCCAACATTGAGGGTCGCCGGTATCCGGCGGAGTTGGCCGGCAGTCTCTATCCTGAGGGCATCCCCATTCACCCAGAGGCGGATTTGAGCGACCTGATCCAGCGTCACCAGGTGGACCAGGTGGTGTTCTCCTATTCCGACGTCGCCCACGAGTACGTGATGCACAAGGCATCGCAGGTGCTGGCAGTGGGGGCTGACTTTCGGCTGATGGGTGCGAATGCGACCATGTTGGAGAGCAGCAAACCGGTCGTGGCCGTGTGCGCCGTCCGTACCGGGTGTGGCAAGAGCCAGACCACCCGTCACGTCTGCGACGTGCTTCAGGCGATGGGGCGCAGCGTGGTCGTCGTGCGCCACCCCATGCCCTACGGCGACCTGGTCGCCCAGCGGGTACAGCGGTTCGCCACCTACAAAGACCTCGATACCCACAAGTGCACGATTGAGGAGCGGGAGGAATACGAGCCACACATCGACCGGGATGTGGTGGTCTATGCCGGCGTCGACTATGAGGCTATCCTGCGCCAGGCAGAGCAAGAGGCCGACGTGGTGGTGTGGGACGGAGGGAACAACGATCTGTCCTTCTTCCGGCCTGACCTGTACATCGTCGTGGCGGACCCGCACCGGCCCGGCCACGGGCTCCACTACTACCCCGGCGAGGCTAACCTGCGTGCGGCGGATGTCGTCGTCATCAACAAGGTCGATACGGCTGGCCCTGAGGGTGTCGCCCAGGTGAGGGAGAGCGTCTATGCCGTTAACCCAGACGCCGTCATGGTGGAAGCGGCCTCTCCCATCTTTGTCGATGCGCCCGAGGCGATCCGGGGCAAGCGAGTCCTGGTGATCGAGGACGGGCCCACGCTGACCCATGGCGGGATGGCGTATGGGGCTGGGGTGGTGGCCGCGCGCCGGTTTGGTGCAGCCGAGTTGGTCGATCCCCGTCCCTACGCGGTCCGCTCCATCGCCGCTACGTTTGAAAAGTACCCCGATACCGGCCCCCTCCTGCCGGCGATGGGGTATGGCGACGAGCAGGTGCATGACCTGGAGGAAACGATCAACGCCACGGATTGCGACCTGGTTCTCTCCGCCACCCCGATTGACTTGCGCAGGGTTCTCGACGTCCACCTGCCTATGGACCGGGTGCAGTACGAACTCCAGGTCCTTGGCCAGCCGACGCTGGAGGAGATACTAGAGCAGCGGCTTGGTTAGGCCAGATTGATCAGGGTCTGCTCAAGTAGGGGCATATCTTTGATATGCCCCTACTTGTGTTTCAGCCACGCGGAAGGGATACCGCGACTGGTTCCTGGGCCTGGCAGGCTTGGGCTTCTTTTCTTTTTGCCCGATTTGGTATACAATAGACCTCGTGCGACGGGACTGCCAACACTGGCTGTGTCTGACAAGGCTGACATCTGTGACCCGCGCCGCTGGGTCGGTGGGGGGTACTGCTGGATACCTCCAGCACATTTATCTCTTCCTATTCCTCTCGCCACTTTTCCTACTTTACGGCTTCCTGAACCAGAATCGTGTTTTCATGGTACATACGATGCCCCGTCGTCACGACGGGTGCTTGGAGTTGTCCACTGACACGGTTGAACGCACAAGGAGGTGATGCCAGTCAAAGCTTGCCTCGGATCGATGGCCCATTACCCGTTTCCCCAAGAACCAGATTAAGCCTAGGAGGTTGACTATGCGACCCGTATACGCTGTCTCGGGGGGGGTCTCCAAGTTTGCCAAGGCCCGACCCGACAAGACCTTCCCGGCGTTGGTCAAGGAAGCCTATGACTATGCCATCGCCGACCTGGGGATCGACCACAAAGAGTTCTGGGAACTGGTCGACGCCACAGTGGCCTCGTACTTTTCCGATCACTTCACACGGCAACTGATGGCCGCGATCATGGCCCAGGACTATATCGGCATGCTCCCCAAATGCTCGCACCGTGTTGAGGGCGGCGGGGCCACTGGCGGCATCTGTTTCCAGGAGGGCTGGAAATCCGTCGCCTCCGGTTACGCAGACGTCGTTCTATGCTATGGCTTTGAGCAGATGAGCCACGTGGAGACCTGGAAGGGGAACGAGTTCATCGCTCTGGCCTCTGACGTCTCGTTCGACTATCCCGTGGGCGGCTTTTACTCTGGCTACTATGCCATGATGGTCACCCGTCACATGGCCGAGTTCGGCACCACCGTGGAGCAACTGGCTCACGTCTCCGTCAAGAATCACATCAACGCCTACCACAATCGCTATTCCCAGAAGCGGATGCGACTGACGGTCGAGGACGTGCGGGCGGCTCCCATGGTGGCGTGGCCGCTCACCCGGCACGATATCTGCGTGATGAGCGATGGCGCGGCCTGCACCGTCCTCTGCTCCGAGGAAGGGCTGGCCAAACTGGAAAAGGCCGCCGGTCGTCGTCTCCCGCGCGTCGCGATCACCGGCATTGGGCGGGGCACCGATGCCATGCGTCTGTCCGATCGCCCCCAACAGTCCTACGAGGACTTTTGCAAGTACAATGCGTTGCCCAATGAGATGGACGACGACTCCCGCGCCTATTACAGGGAGCTGTGGGACCACGGGTTCCGTTATCCCGGCGTCCACTCCTTCCGGGCCGGTCGCATGGGCAGCAGGGAGGCGTACGAGAACGCCGGCATCACCGATCCCCTCGACGAGATCGACTTTGTCGAGCTGCACGATGCGTACACCTCGTCCGAGATCCAGACCTATGAGGACATGGGGCTGTGCCGATACGGCGAAGGTGGACCCTTCGCCGCCAGCGGCAAGGCGTTCATGCCCGGTGTTGACTATGGGCTCGATCTGCCCGAGGAGCCTGCCTGCCCGGTCAATCCCTCCGGCGGCCTGATCGCCTGCGGTCACCCGGTCGGCGCGACGGGGCTGATGCAGGCGGTCTTTGCCATCTGGCAGTTGCAGCACACCATCGAGAAGCACTTTGGTGACCCGGCGCTTCAGGTACCGGACGCCCGCCGGGGCGCGATCCATTCGCATGCCGGCACCGGCACCTATGTCACCGTCAGTATCCTGGAGCGAGAGGAATAGGAGGTAGTCCAATGTCCCAGAAAGAACTCCCCAAGCGAATCGAGGAAACGATGGAGGGGACGGTCGTCTTTAACGTTCCGTTTCCCACGGGCGATGACCTTGCGGCGCTCAAAGAGATGGCCCCCATCGTCGTCAAGCAGCCCTATGCTATCGAGTACAACTACTCCTACGGCCAGGATTCTCCCTTCTTTGCCGCGCTGGCCAACAGGCGCTTCATCGTGTCCCGCGAACCAGAGAGCGGCTATACCTATGCCACCCCGCGTGGCCACGACATGTATTCGGGCAAGGAGACAGAGTGGGTGGAGATCAAGCCGGAGGGCAAGGTGCACGCCTTCACCGTCTGTCACTTTGGGTCGGAAGAGTTCCTGTCGCAGTGTCCCTACGTCCTGGCCCTGATCGAGTTCGAGGGCGTGGACACGCTCTTCCTCTCGCGGCTCGTTGGCGTTGACCCCTACGAGGCCGGCACCGACTGGATCGGTATGCCCGTCAAAGGGCGCTTCCTGCGTAATTCCAAGTTCAAGCCGACGGACCTCTATTTCTACCCTGCGGAGTGAGAACACAGACGATGAGCCAATCTTCACCTACTATCCTTGTCCACGGTGGGGCCTACGATATCCCCACCGAGACTCACCAGGCCCACATGGAAGGCTGCGGCCGTGCTGCCAAAGCTGGCTGGAGCGTCCTCGTGCGCGGTGGGGCGGCGCTTGATGCGGTCGAGACCGCCGTGCGGATCCTGGAGGACGATCCCACTTTTGACGCCGGCTGCGGATCCTTCCTCAACGCCGCCGCCGAGGTCGAATTGGACGCCATCATCATGGACGGCCGCGACCTCAATCTCGGTGCGGTGGCTGCGGTGCAGCGGGTCCGCCATCCGGTCACCCTCGCTAGGCTGGTGATGGCCGAGAGCGAGCACGCGTTGCTCGCCGGGGCGGGTGCGGAGGCGTTCGCCCGCCAGCACGGCCTGCCTGTTTGCCCGGTTGAGGAACTGCTCACCGGGCGGGAGCTTGAGCGCTGGCGGACTGCCCAGGCGGGCGGTGAGCCGCAAGCGTGGGAACCCTTTGGCACCGGGCCGTCGGACACGGTTGGCGCGGTGGCGCTGGATGTGGGCGGGAACCTCGCGGTCGCCACTTCCACCGGGGGCACCTTTAACAAACTCCCTGGCCGGGTGGGCGATTCTCCCCTGGTCGGCAGCGGGGCCTACGCCGACAATCGTACTGGGGCCGTTTCTGCAACCGGTCTGGGTGAGGCGCTGATGAAGGTGGTGATCAGCAAGACTGCCTGCGATTTCATCGCCCGCGGAATGACTGCCCAGGAGGCAGCCGACGCCGCCATTGCGACCCTGGCCGAGCGTACCACAGGCGAAGGTGGGCTCATCGTACTGGATCGGTTGGGCGGCGTCGGTGTGGCGCACAACACGCCCTACTTGGCCCGCGCCGTCGTCACCACGGATGGAACAATCATTACCGGCATTGGGTAGTTCGACTATGTCACGTCCCTTCTGTCGCGGGCTGACAGTCGTGACGTTTGCTCGAGAGGAGTGGATCACGCCCGCGTACGAATGAACCTCGCATCCTTCGTTCCGCACCTGGGAGTGCTCCACTCCTCGCTACGAGTGAGTCGAGACATGCCCTAGGGTCCCCTCTCTACCTCAGGGAGGGGCAGGAGGAGGCGCACGCATGCAGACGTTACAGCTAGGCCAGGGCGAGCTGGTCGGGTGGCACGATCCCGACGAGCATCGTGCCTGGGTTGCCGCAAACAAGTCGCGCGCCCTGCAAGACAAACGCACGACGCTGCGCCAGGCCATCGCCCAATACGTGCCCGATGGAGCCATCCTCGCCTGCGGCGGATTCGGGCACATCCGCGTCTCTATGGCCGCGATCTATGAGATCGTCCGGCAGAAGAAGCGAGACCTGACCTTCTGTGGCAAGACCGCGGTCCACGATTCCGACATTCTCATCGCGGCCGGTTGTGTCAACCGTATCGAGGTGGCCTATGCTTTTGGCCACGAGTTGCGGGGGCTCTCTCCTGCATCGCGCCGTGCCGTCGAGGGCGGCCGCTGCCAGGTGGTCGCCGAGACCTCGAACGCCGGCTACCAATGGCGTTTCCTGGCCGCCGCAATGGGGCTGCCGTTCATCCCTGCCCGGGTGATGCTCGGCACCGATACGTTGGCCCAGAGCTCGGCCCGCGTCGTCGAGGATCCTTTCAGCGGCAAGCCCATCTGTCTGCTCCCGGCCTGCTATCCGGACGTGGTGCTGATGCACGTCCACCGCTGTGACCGGTATGGGAACTCGCAGATCGATGGCATCGCGATCGAGGACTTTGAGCTGGCCCGCGCAGCCCGCAGGCTGATCGTCACCACCGAGGAGGTTGTGGACGAGGAGGTAATCCGCAGCCATCCCTGGCGCACGCTCATCCCCTACTACCTAGTAGACGCCGTGGTCGAGGTGCCCTATGGCGCGCATCCCACGCTGATGCCCACCCGGTACTATTTTGACGAGGTGCACATCGGCGAGTGGCTGCATCTCTCCAGGACTGACGAGGGGGCAGCCGCGTACTTTGACCAGTACGTCCACGGCGTTGCAGACTTTTGCGAGTACCTGACGCTAATCGGAGGCGATGAGCAACTGGAGGTTCTGCGCCAGGTGGAGCGCCTCGAGGCTCCCCTGTGTGCTCCCTGGTTGGAGGGGAAGAGATGAACCAGGACTATGACCCCGTCGAACTCTTGGCCTACGTCGCAGCCGGGCTGCTGGAGGATAACAAGTCGGTCTTTGTCGGGACGGGACTGCCGATGATCGCGGCGATGCTGGCCCAGCGCACCCATGCTCCCAACCTGCTCATCATCTTCGAAGCTGGCGGCATTGGCCCGCAGGTGCCGGTCTTGCCCATCTCTGTCGGCGATAGCCGTACCTTTCACCGGGCCGTGGCTGCCTCCAGCATGCACGACGTGATGTCTGCCAGCCAGTCTGGCTACCTGGACTATGGCTTTCTGGGCGCGGCGCAGATCGATCCCTATGGCAATCTCAACACGACCGTCATCGGTGAGTGGGATGAACCGCGGGTCCGGCTCCCCGGCAGCGGTGGAGCGAACGACGTCGGCTCTCTCTGCTGGCGTACCATCATCGTGATGCGCCAGGACCAGCGTCGCTTTGTCGAGCACCTGGATTTTCTGACGACGCCCGGATATCTGGATGGGCCTGGCGCTCGCGAGCGGGTGGGACTGCCGGCTGGCAGCGGTCCCTACCGGGTCATCACCCAGCTCGGCGTGTATGCTTTCGACGAGCGCTCACGTCGCATGGCTCTATCGGCGACCCATCCCGGGGTCACCTTTGACGATATCCGTGCCAACACTGGCTTTGAGCTGATTATCCCCGACCAGGTGGGGACGACCGAGCCCCCGCCATCGACGATACGCCGTCTCCTGCGGGAGATCGATCCCGCAGGAATGGTCATCCCCAAGTAAAGGAGGAGCCGTGGACCTGCAACTGAATGAGGAACAGCGCATGTACCGCCGCATGGTGCGGGACTTTGCCGAGAGGGAGATTGCTCCCCGTGCCGAAGAGATCGACGCGACGGACGAGTTTCCGTGGGACATCTTTCACAGGATGGGTGAGCTGGGTATCCTGGGGCTGCCCTTTCCAGAGGAATACGGCGGCTCGGGTGGCGACTATATGGGTCAGGTCATCGCGCTGGAGGAGATCGCGCGCGTCTCCGGTTCC
>Ga0180431_10009403_pt1 | contig 11053 bp, 9 predicted proteins | sample SS_ome_11_FD_132459 | JGI IMG/M metagenome (GOLD analysis project Ga0180431, IMG submission 132459) | Hypersaline lake sediment archaeal communities from the Salton Sea, California, USA - SS_1_MS_1 metaG | ecosystem: Environmental > Aquatic > Non-marine Saline and Alkaline > Hypersaline >...
AGTCATATGCAAACAAATTAGGCATATTGCTTCTGCTTTCAATGTATACTGTTGAGCCGTCTGGGGAATGGTCTACATAGTTCGCATCTAATCCTGGCAATTGTATGATTTTCTTAGTTGCATTAAGTAAGTCTTCTAGAATCACAACTTCCCAGCCTGTTGCTATCTCTTCTGCGTCTCTTGCTAGGTGCTGATTGCCCGGAAGCATTTCTGCAGTCCATCTGTTGCTAAAGTTGCTGTCTTCTATAGGCGTGTTTGTCTTTGTTGCAGGGTCATGTAAAACAAGATTGCTTATTCCATACCATCCGACATTTGTGCTGTAATCCAGTACTGCTTTGCCGTCTGAGGTAAAACCGAGTATACTAGAGCCTGTGTGAGTTATTGCGTTAAATGGGTCATAAAATTCATCTGTGTCTGCATTGAACAACCTTATTTCCGGACTGCTCCAATCTCTAAAAGCAGTTATTGTACCGTCTGCTGAAATTGATTGCGGGTCATAGATTGCAGCTCCAACTTCTGCATCTGTTATAAAGTCTAGTGTCTGTGTTGCAGTGTCAAGACAGTACCATTCTCTATTGTCTGTCGCAGTATCTTGCAGCATAACCATTGCAGTTTCACCATTTTCAGATATGTCATACACAAAATCATATCTTTTTCCTGTAGGCAGGTTTACTAAGTTTACTGTGTTTGTATCAATGTCTAATGTTTTTAGATCTGAGTTTGGATAATTCCAATTTACCATAACTGCTGTTTTATTGTTTTTTGATATGTGGCGCACATCATGATTTGAAAGATTTAAAACTGGCGTTATTGAACCATCCGCAGGTCTAAAGATTGACATGGTAGGTCCGCTTGGACTGTCATGTTCAATAAAAATTAAGCTTTTGTCTTCTGAGGCTTTCTCAATATAGCTGTAAGCAGAACCTGTGATTAATTTTTCTAGAGTATTTTCTCCGAGTGTGTGGGTAAAGATATTTGCGCCAGTGCCGTCGTCTAGATTCATCAAGACTTTTGTGCCTGCACCATACGGAATTATTTCTTGACCTATCCAGCTATACGCATCTGATTCAAATGTAAGCAGACCTGTTTCTACATCATATATTTTAATATTTTCTATGTCTTGTGGGTTTTCAGAAAGCGTGATTAAATGATGTCCTGCAAAACCAACAGTTTTATCGCTGTTTATTGGGTCATTGGATATGTTTGTTGCTGTTCCTGTCTGCATGTTGAATACGTAGACTTCCCAGTCATCTTTTTCCCGAACTTCTAGTGCAGTAAAATCGCCGTCATCAGAAATTGCTTCGATATCTGCTACTGGTGTCTGCCAGTGATGTACATCAACATATTCTGTTTCTTTCTCAACACAACTTGATAGTGTTGCTAGTGCTGTCAGTAATAGTCCGGTAAGTGTAGTCTTGATAATTCCTGGTTTCTTCATTAGTATCCCCCACTATAATTCTTACAGGGGAAAGAACTGAGGATACTTTAAAAAGCTTCGTGTAAACTGACACCAGTTAGTGATTAAATAAACTGCATCACAAAAAACACTGCATATATGCTGACTAGAAGTATTCCATGTCTCCAGGTTATTGTTTTCTTGGTCATGAAGTAAAGACTTAACAAAAGCGTTCCCATCATGAATGCAGATGCCAGTCCGATTGTCCAAGGGTCTAGGGCAATAGGGTTAATTAATGCAACAAGTCCTAAAACCAATGTAGAATTAGCGACAATTGAACCAATTAAATCCCCAAATGCTAAACTACTGATTCCTTGCAATATTGATTTCACCTCAACCATTACTTCTGGTAAAGATGTTCCTAGTGCAATCAATGTTAAACCAATAACATAAGGAGAGATTCCTGCTATTGCTGCTATCTGTGATGAAGAGTATATCAATATTCTTGCGCCCACTAATAATGCTACTATTGCTCCTGCAAAGATTAATCCGTCTCTCCATAAATGTTTAAGATGGACAGTTTCCTTCATATGGCCCATTTTCCCTTCTTTTATCCACAAGCTTGCTACATATGCTGCAAAACCTGCCAGTAAAATAAAGCCATCTGGTCTTGTCAATGCTCCGTCAGATACTAATATCAATGGCAGTGCAACAAGCATGAGTGTCATGAAAAAGGTTTTTCCAACAATAGGGTGCTCTATCTTGATTTTTCTTCCAACCAATACCATTATTCCCAGCACTAATGTCAAGTCACTTATGTTAGAGCCAATAACTGTTCCTAAAACAAGTTCTGTCTGGTTTGCAAATGCTCCTGTAACTGCGGCAACTAATTCAGGAAGAGAAGTACCTACTGCAACTACTAAGAATCCTATTAAGTAGTGGGATATCCCTAATTTTTTAGCATAATTAGATATTCCATATATTGCTAAGTCAGAAGATTTTAAGACAATCACTAAACTAAGAATACATGCAATACCATAGAATATAATAGGATTTGCCTGTGCAAACTGTGCCCCTAGTTCTAGTATCATTTTATACTTTCTTGAATAGCTTTACTGCTTCTCCAAATATTAACACTGATGAGCTGATTGCTATTGCAACTAGCCAGTCTGTTAGTTTTAGTGGAACTGTGCGGAATATTTCATTTAAGAATGGCAGATTGATTACTGCAACTTGCAGGCCAACAGATAATATTATTGCCCCAATCAACCATTTGTTCAATTTTAATCCAAATATAGAATAATCTTCTGATCTCATATTCACGACGTTAAACATCTGGAATAGCATCAGTGTTGTGAATGCCATTGTGTGCGCATATATTGTGTTTGTTTCAGGGCTGTACCACTGGAAAACTCCTAAAGTTCCCAGCATCATAATTGTACCAATGAGAAGTATCATTGTTCCTCTTCTTTTGTTGACTATTTTTTCTTCAACTTTGCGAGGAGGCCGTTTCATAAGTTTTGGTTCTGCTGGGTCTGCGCTTAATGAAAGTGCTGGTGCTCCATCTGTAACCAAGTTAATCCAGAGTATTTGTATTGCAACCAATGGCAGCGGCATCTTAAGCAGGACTGCGATAAATATTGTCAAGACTTCGCCCATATTGCTGGAGAGCAGGTATTCAACAAACTTTTTAATATTATCAAATATAGTTCTTCCTTCCTCAACAGCATTCACAATTGATGCAAAGTTATCATCTGCTAGTATCATGTCACTTGCTTCTTTTGCAACGTCTGTTCCAGTTATTCCCATTGCAATGCCTATGTCTGATTTTTTCAGTGCAGGAGCATCATTTACTCCATCGCCAGTCATTGCTACGATGTGGCCTTTTTTCTTCAGAGCCTCTATTATTTTCAATTTATGAGTAGGATTTACCCGTGCATAAACCACGATGTCTTCTACAATTTCATCAAAGTTATCCAGCTTGTCTAAATCCATTCCAGTAACTGCTTTCCCTTTCATGCCAATCTGTCTTGCTATTGCCATTGCAGTTGCTTTGTGGTCCCCTGTTATCATTATTACCTTTATTCCTGCTGTTTCGCATTTTTTGATTGCATCTTTTACTTCTGGCCGTGGAGGGTCTATCAATCCTTGCAGACCCAAGAATATCATATCTTTTTCAGTGCTCTCTGTTGATATGTGCTCTCCTGTCTCTTTGTATGCAAAGCCAAGCACTCTTAGAGCACTTTTTGCAAATTCTTCATTGACCTCAAGGATTTTTTCTTTTGCTGTTTTAGATAATCTGATGACTCTTCCGTCTATTAGTGCTCTATTGCACGCGTTTAGCACTATCTCTGGAGCTCCTTTTGCATATGCTATGTTTTTTTGCCCTACTTTGTTTACTGTAGTCATTAATTTTCTTTCTGATGAGAATTCTATTTCAGCCACTCTTTTGCACTTGAGTCGCATCTGGTCTATGTCTATTCCTGCTTTTTTTGCACTCACTAGCAATGCTGCTTCTGTTGGATCCCCTATTATACTCCAGGTTTTGTTTTCTTTTTTGAGCTGAGCATCATTATTCAATAATCCTGCCATTAATAATTCCTGGAATCTGTGCGGGCTTTTTGTGAATCTTCCTTCTGAGTCATATCCTGAGCCTGACACGCTCACTATTTCATCATTTGCATATATTTTTTTCACAGTCATCTCATTGTGTGTTAATGTTCCTGTTTTATCAGAACAGATGACAGTGCATGCTCCTAGAGTCTCTACGCTTGGCAGTCGTCTTACAAGAGCATTGTGTTTTGCTAGTTTTTTGACTCCCATTGCTAAAGAAACTGTCACAACTGCAGGCAGTCCTTCTGGTATTGCTGCAACTGCTAATGCAATTGCTGCAAAAAACATTGTAAATGTATCATTTCCGCGCAGCACACCTAGCCCAAATATTAATAGTGCTATTGCGATTATAGTTATGCCTAGAAATCCAGATAAGTGTGTGAGCTTTTTTTGCAGTGGTGTTGGTGCTGGTTTTGTCTCTTTGATTAGTTTTGCTATCTTTCCTATCTCTGTCAGTATTCCTGTTCTTGTCACTACTGCTTTTCCTCGTCCTTTTGTGATTATTGTTCCATTAAAGACCATATTCACTCGGTCTGCAACAGATTCTTCTCTCTTGAATGTTCCTGTTTTCTTCTGTACAGGCGATGATTCTCCTGTCAGGCTTGCTTCCTGTGTCTGAATGTTTATTGATTCTATTATTCTTGCATCTGCTGCTACTTTTTCTCCAGTGTGAAGTACTATTATATCTCCTGGAACTAACTGTGATGCAGGTATTTCTTTCTGCATTCCGTTTCTTATCACTATTGCTTTTAGTGATATCATTTTCTTTAGCGATGCTATTGCTGTTTCTGCTTTGTATTCCTGAATAAATCCTAGAATCGCGTTAAGTATTACAATTGCGAGTATTACATAGAAGTCTGTGTACTCTTTCACTGCAAATGATATAATCATTGCTGCTATTAATACCCAAACCAGTGGACTCTTGAACTGCCGCGCAAATATTTGCAGCGGATGTATCTTATCTGATTCTGTTATTTCATTCGGTCCATAGCGTTGTAATCTTGCTTCTGCCTCTGTTTGAGAAAGTCCTTTTTCAGAAGTCTTTAGTTCTTCAAATATCTCTTTTTCACCTTTTTGATAATACCCGTCCATGTTATTTTAAGATATATACAGATATATAAATGTATTGGCGTGAAAACTAATAGAAACATTTAAAATATACTATATTATAACCAAGATTAATACTAAAAAAGGTGATATTCATGGTTAGTGCTAAAGATCTCATGAAAACTACGTATGTTAAGGCAGATATTAATGATACGCTTTCGCAATTATTCGGAAAGTTAAGATTAAAAAAGCAGACTTTTGCAGTGGTTTTTGATAAAAAAAAGTATAAAGGTATTACTGGAAGAAAATGGCTTCTAACTTCAAGAATCGATGCTTCTAAGACTAAATTAAAAAACCTCACAAAGAAAATGTCTAAGAGAGGAACTCCTTTTTTTGTTCCTAAGATAAAGTCTTCTGCTGATTTGACAGAGATTTGCAGATTATTTGCTTCTGCAGACACTAGAGCTCTCCCTGTTTTTGAAAAAGACAAATTAGTAGGCGTTATCACTGCAAGAACTGTTCTGAGAAAGATAAAAGCAGAATACAAGGGTATTGCTGTTTCAGAGCTTGCAAAAAGAAAGATTATCACAATTGATTTGAAAGACGCAACCGGCAATGTAATCAAGACAATGAATAGGTCTAATGTTGACAGGCTCCCTGTTGTAGGAAAGTTGGGAAAGATTGCAGGTATTGTCACTGAGTTTGATATATTAAAGAGATTTCATAAGTGGCCTGCCTCAAGCAGAAGCATGCCGTCTAGCTCTAGTCATGATTCTTGGTCAAGTTCAATAGGCGGTGATAATGAAAAACAGAGCATGTTAAAACTGCCAGTTGATAATATAATGACTCCGTACCCAATGGTCACTACTGCAAATATAAAATCAACAATCACAGAGGTTCTTAATCTCATGATTAAAGAAGATGTAAACAGTATAATTTTGACAGACAATAACAAGCCAGCAGGTATCTTGACAGTGCAGGATGTGATGCTGGATTATGCAAGAGGCTAAGAATGTTTGATGTAATTACTGTTGGAAGTGCAAGTGTTGATGCGTTTATCTCCTCTAAATCAAAGAGTATTGAGCTCTTGAGGAAAAAGCATGAGATTTGTCTCCCTATTGGCTCAAAGATTTTGGTTGATTATCTTCACATGGATACTGGTGGTGGAGGAACTAATTGTGCAGTTGCTTTTGCTAGATTAGGCTTGAAAACCGGCTGGGTAGGCAAGATAGGTGATGATGAAAATTCTAAGCATATTCTTAATCAGATGAAAAAGGAAAAAGTAAAATTCTTAGGAAAGATTAAGAAAGGGGGAAGCACAGGATTCTCAGTGATTATCATCGGTCTTGAGAAAGACAGGACTATTCTGGCATACAAGGGCATAAATGACAAATTAAAGATTTCAGATATTAGCTTAAACAAGCTTAAAACAAAATGGTTTTACATGGGTTCTTTGCTTGGTGAAAGCTTCAAAACTGCTGAAAAAATTGCTCAATACGCAAAAAAGAAAAAAATCAAGCTGGCTTTTAACCCAAGTCCTTATGTTGCAAGGATGGGTTTTAAAAAGTTAAAGAAAATTATTAGTGCCTGCAATTTATTGGTTCTTAACAAAGAAGAAGCTCAGGATATAGCGCACCGCAAGACAAATAATATTGATTTCTTGCTAAAGAAATTGCAGAAACATGTTCCTTTGGTTGTCATCACAGACGGCAAGAGAGGAGCATATGCCTATAATGGAATTGATAAATACACTATGCATGTGGGCAAGCAAAAGATTATTGAAGCAACAGGGACAGGAGACAGTTTTGCTTCAGGTGTTCTTGCAGGGATTATTCTGGGTTATGATATTGAGAAAGCAATGCGTCTTGGCTATGCAGATGGCGTTTCAGTATTAAGTCACATCGGTGCTAAAGAAAAACTTTTGACAAGACCGCAGGCTCTGAAAGCAATGAAATCAAAAAAATTGTGTAGAATAAGCCGGAAAAAATTATGAAATCTAATCTTTGTAAACTTCAAAACAATAAGGGTAAGTTCACCATACTTGCGCTAGACCAGAGAGGTTCGTTCTTAAGAGCTTACAGCAAGACTCTAGGGAAAAAAGCCACAAAAAAACAAATCCGTGATGCAAAGAAACGAATCATCAAGACAATTGGAAAATACCCTAGTGCAATTCTGTTAGACCCAATATACAGTCTATCATTAGCAAAGACTGTCCCAAAAGGATTACTCTTCTGCGTTGAAAAAAGCGGATACATAGAAAAGCCTAAAGGAAGAAAAACAGTTCTTCAAAAAAACTGGAGTGTAAAAAAAGCAGTAAAAAAAGGTGCAGACGCAGTAAAAATAAACATCTTGTACAATCCAGAGGCTTCTAAAGAAATTAAAGATTACCAGAAAAAGATTGCAGAAAAGATTGGCAAGCAATGTAAAAACCAAGACATTCCCTATCTATTAGAATTAGTTATTTATCCAGTAAAAGAGGATTTCAAAAAGAAACTCCCAAATCTAATCCTAAAATCAGCTAAAGAGTTTTCAAAGAACAAATACAACGCAGCTATTCTAAAAATACCCTATCCTGGCAATCTAAAGACCTGTAAAGAAATAACAAAGAGCATAAAACAGCCATGGGTTCTTTTGACAGCAGGAATTCCATTCAAAGAATTTGCAAAGCAGTTAAAGATTGCAAAAAAAGGAGGCTGTTCTGGCTTTACAGCAGGAAGAGCCATCTGGCAAGAGGCTTTAAAAATAAAAAGTATTAAAAAGCAGAATGACTGGTTAAATACAAAAGGAGTGAAAAACATCAAGACTCTGTTGAGGATTATGCAATGAAAATCTATATTGGATCAGATCATGGCGGATTTAAGCTAAAAGAGCATGTCAAAAAGTATCTTAGAAAACTAAAATACAAAGTAATTGACAAAGGCAACACAAAATTAATCATGACAGATGATTACCCTGATTATGGCTATAAAGTTGCAAAAGCAGTTCAGAAAGCTAAAGGAGAAGCAAAAGGTGTTCTTTTCTGCGGCAGTGCTGAAGGAATCTGCATTGCAGCAAATAAAGTTAAAGGAATACGGGCAGTTGCTGTCTGGAATCAAAAAAATGCAAAGCTTAGCCGTCAGCACAATAATGCAAACGTTATCTGTTTGGCAGGCTGGGACCTAGACCCTAAAAAAGCTGACAAAATAGTAAAAACCTGGCTAGAGACTGACTTTACTTTTGAGCCAAGGCATGTCAGGAGATTAAAAAAGATTAACAGCATTGAAAAACATGGTTAAGAATCATATTGTTCACGCAATTCTTGTCAAAAGCAAAAAAGCTTTAGTTGAGAGGCTAAAAAAAGTACGCCCTTACGTCAAGAGAGTTCAAATAGACATAATCGACAACAAGTTTGCAAAAAATAAAACAATCGGCCCAAAAAGTATGGTCAAGACAAAACTCAAGACAGAAATTCAACTAATGGTTAAAGATGTTGACAAATACGTAAATGATTTCATAAAACTAAAGCCTTGGATGATTATTTTCCATATCGAATCCTGTAAAAATGCAAAACATGTCAATGAATTAATAAAAAAGATAAAAAAAGCAAAAATAAAAGTTGGCATTGCTCTAAATCCTAAGACTAAAGCCAGCAAAGTAAAGCCTTATATCAACCAAGTTGATCAGATTCTTGTAATGACTGTTAAGCCAGGTTGGGGCGGACAGAAATTCCTCAAAAAAATGCTCCCAAAGATAAGACAGATAAGAAAATGGAATAAAAATATAAATATCGAAGTTGACGGCGGTGTAGCAGTAGGAACACTCTGTCTTGCAAAAAAAGCAGGTGCAAACGTCTTTGCTGCAGGTGGAGCTATCCATAAAGCAAAAGATATAAAAACTGCAGTACACCAATTAAAGAATGATGCAAAATGTATGACGTAATAATTATAGGATGCGGGCCTGCAGGTCTCTCTGCAGCGATTTACACCACAAGAAGCCAGTTAAAGACCTTGATTCTTGGTTCTAAAGAAAATAGCATGCTCTGGAAAGCACATTTTATCCAGAATTATTTTGGAGCAGAGCTAGAAGGAAAAGAAATGCTGGAAAAAGGCATAGATCAAGCAAAGAAACTAGGCGCAGAGATAATTAATTCAAATGTTGTCGGAGCAAAAGGTCAAGATGGTGCTTTCAAGGTAACAACTGATGATAATAAGGAATACGAAGCAAAGAATATCATAATCGCAACAGGAACTTCTTGTGCTCCTGCAGGTATTAAAGGAGAGAAAGAACTCACTGGAAAAGGCGTGAGTTATTGCGCTATCTGTGATGGCTTTTTCTATAAAAATAAAAAAATCGCAGTTGTTGGCAATGGTAATTTTGCAGCTCATGAAGTTATCGAGCTTTTATCTTTCACAAAAGATATTACTTTATTCTCTCAAGGAAAAGATTGGGAAATGTCTCCTGAGTTCAAGAAAGCTCTGGAAAAAAACAAAGTAAATTTGAGAAATGAAAAAATAACAGAGTTCACAGGTAAAAAGAATCTAGAAAATATAAAGATTAATGATAAAGAAGAGAAGTTTGACGGTGTTTTTGTTGCAATTGGTACTGCCACTGCTCTGAGTTTTGCTCAAAAGCTTGGCGTTCAAATCAAAAATAATTCAATAGTAATTGACAGAAATGGAAACACTAATGTTAAGGGTGTTTTTGCTGCAGGCAACTGCACTGGATGCAATCCACAGATTGCAACTGATGTTGGCGAGGGCTGTAATGCAGGTCTCAGTGTAATCAAGCACATCAAAGGCAAAGATATGCATATTGATTATAGTACTTAAAAAAGAGGATGAAAAAACTAACAAGCATTAAAGACTTGAAGTTAATGTCTAATACTGTTCGTCAGGATATTATTAGAATGCTAGTCAAGGCAGGTTCTGGTCACTCTGCAGGCCCACTAGGTATGGCAGATGTCTTCACTGCATTATATTTCAATATCTTAAATCAGGATTCAAAAAAACCATTATCAGATAAAAGAGACAGATTAATTCTATCAAACGGCCACATCTGTCCTGTGCGATATGCTGCAATGGCAAGAGCAGGTTATTTTCCAGTTAAAGAGCTTTTAACATTAAGAAAATATAGGTCAAAACTTCAAGGCCACCCTAGCAGGAGAAACTTTCCCCCTTTAGAAGCAGCCACTGGTTCTTTAGGTCAAGGCGTATGTCTTGCTGTTGGCATGGCTTTAGCAGCTAAGTTAGATAAGAAAAAGCATTTCATCTACTGTGTAACAAGCGATGGCGAGCATGATGAAGGCAGTACTTGGGAGGCAATCAATGCAGCAAGCAAGTACAAATTAGATAATCTTATTTTTATCTTAGATAGAAACCACATTCAAATTTGCGGTCCTACAAAAAAAGTCTGGCCTCTTGAATCAATTAAAGCAAAATACCAGGCATTTAACTGGAATGTTCTGACAATAAACGGAAATGATTTTAAGCAAATATTAACATCAGCAAAGACTGCAAAAAAATCAAAAAAGCCAATTGTAATAATTGCAAATGTAATTCCTGGCAAAGGAGTTTCTTTCATGGAAAATAAATATCAATGGCATGGCAAGACGCCAGATGAAAAACAAGCTAAATTAGCTTTAGCAGAATTAGAAAAAGCAAGGAAAAGAATATGAAATCAACTAGAGATGGTTATGGAGAAGTAATTGTTGAATTAGCTAAAAAGAATAAGAATATTGTAGCTTTAAGCGCAGACTTAACCCCTAGTGTTAGATTAGATGCTTTTCAAAAGAAATTCCCTAAAAGATTTTTCCAGGCAGGTGTTGCAGAGGCTAACATGGTTGGCATGGCAGCAGGTCTTGCTTTAGAAGGAAAAATTCCTTTTGTATCTAGTTTTGCAGTATTTGTGCCAAACAGATGTTTAGATCACATAAGGCAGAGTGTTTGTTATACAGATGCTAATGTTAAACTTGTCTCAACTCATGCAGGAATGATTACTGGTCCTGACGGTGCAACTCAT
>Ga0180431_10009404_pt1 | contig 11053 bp, 9 predicted proteins | sample SS_ome_11_FD_132459 | JGI IMG/M metagenome (GOLD analysis project Ga0180431, IMG submission 132459) | Hypersaline lake sediment archaeal communities from the Salton Sea, California, USA - SS_1_MS_1 metaG | ecosystem: Environmental > Aquatic > Non-marine Saline and Alkaline > Hypersaline >...
AACAGCCAAATTGTTTGACGTTTTTGGCCGCCCGATAGGCGATGATTATCACCATTGGGACAAATTGCGATATTGTAAGCCTCCAGATGGCCTTTCCAGTGAACAATGGTGGTTGGCAACAAAGAAACAGAGGCAGAGTCTTTTCAGAGAGTTGCCGTTGATTGACAAAAACCAAAAACCTTTTCAGTATCTCGTAAATGATTTCATTATCGAGAGTTTGCATCAGATCGATCACTCTGTGGGTGCGTCCCATGAGATACCGGAGCAGATCAGGAATACCGAAACAAAGAACCGTTACTACGTGAACAGCCTTATCCAGGAAGCTTTCACTTCAAGCCAGCTTGAAGGTGCGGCAACAACCCGTCTGGTCGCAAAGGAGATGATCCGGTCAGGGCGGCCTCCGTGTGATAAAAGTGAGCAGATGATCCTCAACAATTTTGCTGCGATGAAACGCATAAGCAAACTCAAGGATGAGCCTTTGTCAAAACAGTTGATCTTCGAAATACATCAGCAGGTTACTGAGAAGACTTTGGATACCGAATCAGCGACAGGCCGATTTCGAACAAGCAGTGAAAACATAAATGTAATTGACATGTACAATGAGATATACCATGATCCACCGCCTGCTAACCAACTTGAAGAGAGGATAGCAGCCATGTGCGCTTTCGCTAATGGTGAAACTCCGGGTTATTTCATCCATCCGGTGCTCAGGGCCATCATCTTGCATTTCTGGCTAGCCTACGATCATCCTTTTGTCGACGGCAACGGAAGAACTGCACGGTCTTTGTTTTACTGGTTGATGCTAAGATATAAATATTGGTTATTCGAATTCGTATCAATCTCACAGATTATAGTCAGAGCGCCTGCCAAATATGCTCGAGCTTTTCTTTACACCGAGACGGATGATAATGACTTGACTTACTTTATCGTCTATCATCTCGACGTCATCCGAAGGTCGATCGAAGCCTTCTATGAGTACGTGGAACGAAAAGCGAAACGCCTTCGGACGATTGAAAATCATCTACGCGGCGTGGTTGTCCTTAATCATCGGCAACGCGCGCTAATTGCCCATGCTGTGCGAAATCCACGAGAGCGATATACGATCAGGTCGCATCAGGTAAGCCACAATGTTGTTTATCAGACGGCCAGGACTGATTTGCTTGATTTGGAAAATCGTGGCTTCCTGACCAGCCGAAAAATAGGCAAGACATGGCACTTTACACCCGTTAGTGACCTCGAAGAGAGGCTGGCTAAGCTATATTAGGTTTAATATGAAGATGAAGAAACTGCATAATTGGAATTTGTCGTATGCACGGGCCAGGGAGGTGCAGACGAGCCTTGCCGGTAAGGTGCAGTTTACGCCGCTACGGAAGAAGCCGAAGGTGATTGCCGGGATTGATTGTGCGTTCAGCAAGGACGGCCAGAGGATTCTTGCCGCCGTAGTGGTTCTGAGGCTGCCCGACTTCGAGCTTGTCGAAACTGTCAGCGCGATTCGAAAAGTCACGTTTCCCTACATTCCGGGTTTGCTTTCCTTTCGCGAAGCTCCCGTCTGTATCGCTGCCGTCGGAAAGCTGCGAAGCCGGCCCGATGTATTCATTATCGACGGCCAGGGAATCGCCCATCCCCGAAGGCTCGGTCTGGCGGCGCATTTGGGTTTGTTCTTCGACAGCCCGACAGTCGGCTGCGCCAAGAGCAGGCTCACCGGCGATTATGACGAGCCTCCGCCGGAGAAGGGGGCTTATACGTTGTTGACTGCGCAATCCGAGACAATCGGCGCCGTTGTCAGGACGCGCGCGAACATCAAGCCGGTTTTCGTCTCGGTGGGCAACAAATGCGTATTGGAAGATGCAGTGCAAATCGTCCTGGCCTGTGCCGTTAAGTATCGACTGCCCGAGCCGACCCGGCTTGCCCACCAGACGGTGGGAAAGCTGAAGCTGGAGACATAGACTATCGAATCGGCAGCGAAAGTCTGTTTCTACCGCGAGACAACTTTAGCAGACTCGATTATTACCGGTTCGACGGGCACATTTTCTTTGCCGGCCCGCGTCGTAGTCTCCACAAAGGCGATTGCATCGACCACATCCATGCCTTCGACGACTTTGCCGAACACGGCATATCCGGGATTCTGGCCGGCAACGTAATCAAGTCCCGGGTTTGCCGCATGGTTGATGAAGAACTGGCAAGTTGCGCTGTTGGGATTTTCGCCCCGCGCGATTGCAATGGCGCCTCGCTTGTTCTTGAGGCCGTTACTCGCTTCATTGACAATTGCGTCGCGGGTTTCTTTCTTCTCCATCTCCGGCGTAAGGCCGCCGCCCTGTATCATGAACTTGTGTATGACTCTGTGGAATATCGTCCCGTCGTAGAAGCCGTCCTCTACGTACCTGAGAAAGTTCTTCACCGTTACCGGGGCCGCCTGCTCATTCAGCTCGACAACTATATCGCCCATGCTCGTTTGCAGCTCTACCGCTATAGTCTGCGGCGCCGGTTCTTCAACCTTTTCACTAACCGTTTCATTAGCCGTTTCACTATTGCAGCCGCAGAAAAGAACGGCGGCCGTCAACAATAAACAGCACCATGATTTACCAATCATAATATTATCTCCCAACTAACCATGCTTATATCTGTATACAATTCGTATCAAATTATTCCGAAACGATTGTTGCCGATTTTATTACCACCGGTTCCACCGGGACATCATCCATGCCGTTTCGCGTGGCTGTTTTCACCGCGGCGATTGCATCGACGACGTCCATTCCTTCGACGGTCTTGCCGAAAACCGCATATCCGGGATTGGCGCCGCCGGCGTAGTTCAGAAAATCATTGTCTGTATGATTGATGAAGAACTGAGCGGTAGCGCTGTCGGGATTGCTCGTTCGCGCCATTGCAATGGTGCCTCGCTCGTTTTTCAGGCCGTTGTTTGCTTCGTTTGCTATCGGATCGCAAGTCTTATCCTGCGTCATTTCAGCGGTGAAGCCGCCACCCTGGATCATGAAGTTGGGGATGACCCGATGGAAAATCTTGCCGTTGAAGAATCCGTCCTCCACATAATCGAGGAAATTCCTGACCGTTACCGGAGCAGCCTCTTCATTGAGCTCGATCACTATATCACCCATGGTTGTCTGAAGCTTTACCATAGTCTTTCGTACCTTTGCCTTTCTTTTCTTTTCTTTTCTTTTGTCACGGCCGCATAGGAAAATAACGCCTTTTTCGCTACGATTCGCCGTCAATCTTATCGCGCCATTTGTTCTTTCTGACGGAAGTCAGGATTTTTTTTGCGCATTCAAGCGCCGCCAGTCCTTCCTGGGCGCTGACCTCGGGCGTCAGCTCTCTATTGGTTATCGCCTGAAGGAATGCTTCCTGTTCCAGGCGGATCGGTTCCTTGTCGGAGACATCAAGCTGCTCGACGTGCAACAGATCGGGCCAGTTTACCGAGGTCATGTCAAACGTCCCGGCCTCCTTTTGTTCCTGGATCCACTTGACAACATTAATGTTGGGATCGGACTTGATGATGATACCACTCTTCTTGAAATAGTCCACGCTCAGATAAGCCTGCCGGCTGAAAACTCTCACTCTTCTGTCGGTCTTCAGCCCGAGCCTCGAAGCGGTGATATTCGCGATGCAGCCGCTATCGAAAACGATCCTTGCATTGCAGATGTCTTCCTCTTCCTCGACGACGTTGACTCCGACGGCTTCGACTTTCTTGATCTTGCTCGCCGCCAGCGACAGGATGATGTCGATGTCGTGGATCATTACATCGAGAACGACGCCGACGTCGGTCGAACGAAACGGGTACGGGCTGATTCGATTGGCTTCTATGAACTTCGGCTCGATGTCGAGTCTCTTGATTGCCTGGGCGACCGGATTGCATCGTTCCGAATGGCCCACGGCTACGACGGTATTATTCTTTTTTGCAAGAGCTACGATCTTCCTGCCTTCTCTGACGTTGGCCGCAAGCGGTTTCTCGATGAGCACGTCGATTTTGTTTTTGATGAATATCCTGGCCAGTGCCAGGTGGGTGACCGTGGGAGTCGCTATCGTTACTGCATCGATCTGATCCAGAATCTCGGCACAATCAGTCGACGCCCTGCAATCGTACTGATCGGCCAGACTCTGGGCTTTCCCGGCGTCGATATCCACCACGGCGACGAGTTCGGTCTGCGGCAACTGCGAATACACCTTCGCGTGTATCGTTCCCATCTTGCCTGCGCCAACAACTGCGGTTCTTATCTTTGCATCTTGCATTTTTCTCTCGTATAACGAATCATGCAGATCGCGCCGCACCCCGGCATAATCAAAGCGGACGACGCGCACCGCACATGACAAATCCGATTCTATCTAAACGTCTCCAGGTACCTGCCGAACTGGTGCTTGTGGCTGTTTTTTATCGCGACGATCATGGCTCGAACATTCTCATCCAAACCGTCTTCGGCCGCAAGAGCCTTTGTGTTTTCGAGCAGCGTTCCTTCCTGCCTGTATAGTCTTTTGTACGCGTCAAATATTCGCTCCTGTTCCGGTTCGCTGAGGCCGGCCCGATCCAGACCTCGCTTGTTGACGTTGCGGACTTTCGGCGGATAATGCCCGCTGACGGTCAGAAAAGGCGGGACATCCCGCGTAATCCCGGCAAGCCCGGCGACAAAGCACCATTTTCCGACCGTGACAAACTGATGCGAGGCGGCCAGGCCGCTGAACCATGCCCCGCTTTCAATCTTGCAGTGCCCGCCTATCTGAACGAGATTGCTCAAGACGGTACGGTCTTCGACCGTGCAGTCGTGCCCTATGTGCACGTTGACCATGAAGAAATTGTCGTTGCCGATCTTTGTAGTCGAGTCCGGCTGCATACTTGGATGAATAGTCACGTTTTCGTGCATCTCGTTGCCGTCGCCTATTATCAGCCCGCCATACTTGGATCTTCCTGTCAGACGCATAACCTGTGGTTTGCCGCCGATCACGCAACCTGCAAAAAAGTGATTCTCTCGGCCGATCTTGACATCTCTGCAAATCACAACGTTTGCTTCGAGTATCGTGCCCGAGCCGATCGAGACTCCACTTTCGATGACACAATTGGGACCGACTGTTACGTCTTCCGCCAACCGAGCATCTTTGTGGATTACCGCACTGGGATGTATCTGGGTCATGTTACCTCTTGGAAAAAAGTTATTTTATACCTTTTCATCGTCGATGAGCATAAACTTGATCTGTGCTTCGGCAACAACTGCATCGCCAACCATTGCCTTGCAACGGCACTGCGCCGTTCTCTTCCTAAGTCTCATTGTCTCGGCCGTGAGAATAAGCTGATCGCCCGGGACGACCGATTTGCGTAGTTTCACATTGTCCATACTCAGCAGAACGGCCAGCTTGCCGGTATGTTCCAGTCTCTGCGCAAACAGCAGGCCCGAGACCTGCGCCATCGCTTCAACTATCAGAACGCCGGGCATTATGGGTGTTCCGGGAAAATGTCCCTGGAAAAACTGCTCGTTGAAGCTGACGTTTTTTACGCCTTTTATTCGCGTGTCCCCGTCGATTTCTATCACCTTGTCGACCAGCAGAAACGGATATCTGTGCGGCAGAATTTTGGCTATTTGACGGATGTCCAGGATCGCGTCGGTGCCGAACTTGGCCAGACGTTCCTGCTGCAGGGCCGCGTGATATAGTTTTCTACAAAGCTGTTGATTCAGGGCGTGCCCGCTCTTGTAGGCCACGATTCTGCCCCTGATCGCCCGGCCCACCAGCCCCAGATCGCCGACCAAATCGACGATTTTATGCCTGACGCACTCGTTGGGGAATCTGTAACTGTTTTTGATTGGCCCGTCGGAGTTGATGATCAAAATATCCCGCGGGCTGATGTGCGTTCCGATCCCGCGCGCCTGGAATTGCTTTGCCTCGGCTTCGAGCAGGAAGGTTCTGGCGGGCGCCAGATGCCTCTCGAAGCTGTCCGGCGTCAGCCGACAACTAAAGATTTGCCTGCCGATGCCCGTGTGCCCGCCGTAATCGAGATCGTAGGTCACGTTTAATCCGTCGTCGGAATAGGGCAGAGCATAAATACAGGCGTCGCCGGCGCTGACGGTTATCGGATCGTCGATAACATACTCCTTGCGGCTGACGTTCTGCTCGACAATCCCGGTGCGGCGAAGCACCTTGAAGTACTCGGCGCAACTGCAGTCCGAAGCCGGCAGCTCCGGACCGTGCACTTCTACGACCACATTGTCAATTTCAAGGGCGTTGACCGCAGCCATACAATGCTCGATCGTTTCTATGCTCACGGAGCCTTTCTTGAGCGTTGTGCGGCGACTGCGCTCGGCAAGATTTGACGCAACGGCGATAATGCGTATGGGTTCCGGGGTATCGGTCCGCACGAAAGCTATGCCGGAATCGGCCGGGGCCGGACGAAACACCACCTTCGCCTCCTTACCACCGAACAGACCGCGACCGCGCATTTTACCTTCACTCTTTATCGTCTTCTGCAGCTTCAAGTCTGTCAGTCCTCTTGCTGAGTTTTTTTAACTGCTCGGCCATCTTCGGCAAGCGCATCACCATGTTAATGATCCGAAATGCTTCCTTTGCTTTGACCGCCGGTGTCCAGGCCACTTTCTGGCCGGCCGGAACACTGTTCATCACCCCGGCCTGCGCACCAACCATCGCTCCGTCACCAATCTCGATGTTATCAGCCAGGCCGACCTGGCCGGCCAGCACGACGCCGTCGCCAAGCCTGCAACTGCCGGAAAGGCCCGTCAAAGCCGCAATCAGGCAACATTTGCCGATGACCACGTTGTGGGCGATTTGCACGAGATTGTCAATCTTCGTCCCGGCGCCGATAATAGTATCGCCGAACTTGGCCCTGTCAACACAGCAGTTGGCCCCGATGTCAACAAAATCCTCAATCACCACGCCTCCATTGTGAGGAATCAGTTCGTGCGCGCCGTCGATGAACGAATAACCGAAGCCGGTCGAGCCTATCGTGCTGTTTGCCTGAATGACGACGTTGTCGCCAAGACGGCAGTTGTGATAAATAACGACGTTGCCGTCAATGCGGCAGCTCCTGCCGATCGTTGAATTTTCCCCGATTTTGCACCCGCCGGCAATTATGCTGTTTTGGCCGATTCTGGCGCCATCTTCTATCACTACACCGGGCCCGACGTGCACGTCGCCGGCTAATTTAGCACTGTCGGCGATCTTCGCCGTCGGATCAACACCCGGTTCCACAGGTTTGAGTTGCGGGGCGAAAGCAGTCAGCGTTTCAATCAGTGCCGCGTCGACGTTCTTGACAATAAGTTGCGGCTTGTCGAGATCGTCGAGTTTGTCCGAAAGAATGACCGCTCCTGCGCGGGATTTGCCGAGTGCGGCCTTGTGCTTGTTGCTTTTTACAAAGGTGACTTCTCTTTCGCCCGCCGCTTCGATCGGGCGCACCGCCGCTATCAGCCGGCCTGCATCGCTTTTATTGCCGGCCAGTTTGGCGTCGAGCCGTTCGGCTAATTGTGCAACTGTCAGTTCCATTACGGTAAAGTAAAATCGAGCGCGCCGAAGCGAGCCGTCACTTTGTTCCTATCCTTATTTGATCAATGTCGATTCGACCTTGTCCAGCTCGGCGATCACCTCATCGGTGATGTCCAGGCATCCGCCGCCGTAAAGCACCTTGTTTGTGCTGAGAGTCATCATTAGTTGATCGGCATTTTTTATGGGGAAATCGGGCTCGCTTCTTTCGAGCACCAGGTCCAGACCTTTGGCGGAGGCCACCTCTTTGGTGAGCCGAAGGATTTCCTTGTAAACCTTCTCGGCCCAGACTCGCTGGCTCACCGATCTTTGTTCTCTATTGAACTCCTGGATGGCTTTCAATTCAGCCTGTTTCTGTACGAGCAGCTTATATTGCGCCATATAATCGGGTGTGCCCGGCACCAAAGCCCGGACTCCACCTGTCAGCACGTTGATTTCATCGTTGAGTGTCCTCTCATTCGCCGCCATTTGTTCGGCTTCGGCTTTCGCCTTTGCACCGAATGTCGCCGTAGCCTTACAGTCCCGCAACGCTCGTGAAACGCTGATCAGGCCGATCTTCGAGGCCGGCCCCGCGGCAAGTGGCTGCGCGAGGCTGAACTCGTGAACGAATAACAGTGCAACCGCACCTATCAGACAACTCAAGACGACCGTTTTGAACTTCATGAAACTTTCCTTTCAAGAAAAATGCCCTGATTGGCAATCATTTATTAATACTAAAACAGACTTCCCATATGAAAACTGAAAACCTGCGTTTCATCGTCGTCGTCTCTTCTGATCGGCGTCGCCAGCTCGAACCTCATCGGCACCGGCCCGAAGAACTGCGGTATCTGTATCTGTATACCCGTTCCGATCGAAGCGCGGTAACTGCCGGTGTCTATCGTCCCGCTGTCGAGGAAGAACAGCCAACTGACATTCTCACCCACTAACGGCACGGCAATCTCACTGTTGGCCAGGAATATCCAGTCACTGCCTATCGGGTCCTTCCTTTCTACAAACGGCACGTTGGTGCGCAGCCCTCTCGTGCTGACGCCCCGATACTCGAAACCGCGAATCCCGTACGTGCCCGTGCCGCCGCCGTAGAACTTCTCGAACGGAGGAGCGTCGGAAAACGCCGTCGCCCCCAGCAGCTTGATCGCCAGCACTGTCTTGCGGTCGGCAAGGTCCTCATAGAGCGTCCAGTATTGTACGCGGGAGCCTTTTAATATGCCGAAGTCATGGTCGCCGGTAACCTGTTCGTAGTTCACGTTGAACGTTGAGCCGCTGGTCGGCAGGAACTTGTCGTCGGTCTCATCCTTTCCGATGCCGACGCTCAGCCCGATCAGCGAATTGTTACCCGCATACTCCTTGATCTCTACGGGTGCATCTAACTCGATATTACGGACGTCGACGCCCTCGGCCCTGAAACCGAGGCTGCCCCGCCACCGGCTCTTATAACGTTTTTCGAGCCCTACGAAGCCCTTGATTCTTTTCTCGTCGTAGCTTTCTCTCCACCTTTCCCAGCTCGATCCGGAGATGTCGAGCGACGTCGGCTTGTCGTTCAGATACGGTTCGGTAAACGTTACAGAGTAGTAGCTGACTATCGTCCCCGGCTCCAGCGCCACTCTCAGGCTCTGGCCGGCGCCTTTGAAGGACTTCATAGTGATGAATTCATCGAGGCTCTCGGGCCAGTCGGTATAGTCAAAATTGCGCTGCTGCCAGATAAGCCGGCCGATGACGCCGCTGTCGCTGCCGACCGCTATGCCCGGATTCCACATTCCGGTCAGGCCCTCCGTGACGTCCACAACCGCGTCCTTGCGGTCCTCGGATCCGTCGGCTGGCTCCAGGGGCTTGATGATCACCTGCTCGGCCATCGTCATTCTCTGCACGTACCGCTCCAACTGCCCGTTGCCCAGCTTCGGCGCCATGTGAGCGTTGTACCATTGCCCCGGCGAAAAATCGTATTCGTCCAGTATCCGCCTGACCACCTTGTCCTGTGTCTGCTCGTTACCGACGATGTCGATCTTGCCGATCCTGAACTGTTTGCCCTCGATAATCTTGAATTCGACGTCGACGGTGTTCGGTTCGGAAATAAACACAGGCCGAACGTTTACAGCGGCATCAACGAATCCGTTCTCTCCGTAGAGTCTGGAAATCTTCCTGGCATGAGCCTGGGCCTGCCGCCTGTAGTAGGGCTGTCCGGATTGCATCTTCAAATCGGCCAACAGTGTTTCGTCGTCGAAATACGTGTTACCCGTCAGCAGAATGCTCCTGACTCTGTAGACCGATCCTTCCTCGATCACGAAAGTGATATGCGTCCGGCCCTCGACCTCTATGTGATGATTTAGATATCCCCTGTCCCAATATACGTTTTGCAGCTTCTCAAGATCCTTGGCTATTTTCTCCTCGGTGTAATAGGTGGGCCAGATGACCCAGCTTCTGGTCTTAGTCTTGATGGTGTTTCGCAAATCGCCGGTCTTGATCCGGCTGTTGCCGCGGAATTTGACCGACTTGATCCGGAGCCTCGTTCCTTCGGCGATCTTGTAGACGACCCTGCCCTCTTTCAGCTTGTCTGTGTCCAGCGTTACGTCAACGTTGGCATAACCCTTGGAGCGATAATACTCGGCGATGCTCGTGGTTCCCGATTCGGCTAAAAGAACATCGAGATGCCCGCCCTTCTCGAAGTCCAGCTTCTTGAGCAGCGTCTTATCCTTGTACTTATCGTTGCCCTCGAATTCGATCGATTCGATCACGTTGCCGCCGGCCGCGGACGATTCGGCCTCGGCGCGTACGACCGCGCTGGAAAGCACCGTCGTTATCAGAGCGGCCAAAAGGATATTTCTCATTTGGTATCTTGTCTCTTGCACATTTCGCATTGGACTTCCCGGCACTGCCGACAGGCGACTAATTAGAACGGCGCCGCCGGCTCTCCCACGTGGGATGCGTTCTCGAATCGCGTTGTCTTCTCCATGAATGTCAGTTTGACTGTTCCCGTAGGGCCGTTCCGCTGTTTGGCGACTATGAGCTCGGCCGTATTGTTCGGCTCGTAGTCGTCTTCGCCGCGATGGTAATAGTCCTCGCGGTGAAGCAGCATAATAACGTCGGCGTCCTGCTCGATGCTGCCGCTCTCTCGCAGGTCGCTCATTCTCGGCCGGTGCCCCTCCCGGCCTTCCGGAGACCGGTTCAACTGGCTCAACACAACCACCGGCAAATTCAGCTCGCGGGCCAGCGACTTGAGATATCGCGAGATCGCCGTTATCTCCTGCTGCCGCGATTCGCTCCGCCCGGAGCCGAGGTGCATCAACTGCAGGTAGTCCACAACGATGCATTGTATGTCGTACTTGCTCTTGAGCCGTCTTGCCCGGGCGCGAAGCTCAAGCGGCGTCAGAGTCGATGTATCGTCGATGAAGATATGCGCCTCGGAAAGCTCGGCGCACGCATCGGCTAACTTCTTGTAGTGCTCGTCGCTGAGCAGGCCGCGGCGGACCTTCTGGCTGTCGATCCCGCTTATGCTGCACAAAAACCGCTCGGCCAACTGCTGCCGGCCCATCTCCAGCGAGAATATCGCAAGCGGCGTCTTCTCCACCAG
>Ga0180431_10009405_pt1 | contig 11051 bp, 9 predicted proteins | sample SS_ome_11_FD_132459 | JGI IMG/M metagenome (GOLD analysis project Ga0180431, IMG submission 132459) | Hypersaline lake sediment archaeal communities from the Salton Sea, California, USA - SS_1_MS_1 metaG | ecosystem: Environmental > Aquatic > Non-marine Saline and Alkaline > Hypersaline >...
CCAAACCACCCCTCCTCAAAAGGCAATATGCACGCAATACGGTCCGCACTACGCCGCAACTTCGCCGACCGCCACGCCCCCCACGCCCACAATTGCGGCGCTATATAGTAAAGCACCGGAATCCCCCGCCGACGCGCCGCCTTGGCCACATGAAAATTCCAGGCTGGCGAATCCACCACCACCACCAGATCAGGCCGCGATGCCTCAAAAAAACGCTTCACCTCACCCAGCAACCGAAAATAGTAACCCACCTGCCCCAACGCGTGACCCAACATCGCGCTGCGATCCACCGGATTCTGCACCAGCCGACAACCCGCCTCTGCCATCTTGGCCCCACCCAACCCCACACACCGCACCTCCCCCAATCGGCTGCGCAGACACCGAATCACCCCAGCCGTGTGCACGTCTGCACTGGCATCCGCCACACTGAAAAACACGCTTGGCACCGATTTCTGACCCACACCCATAGTGGAATGCTTTTGCCCCGCCCTGTCAAGCTCAAGCCCCCCTCCATCGCCACAAACCCATCCCACAAACCTTACGCCAACCACCCCGACCCAAAACCCTACCCCCCGCCAGCTCCCCGCCAGCTCTCGCCACCCAAAATACCCACGCCCACCGGATTTATTGGTTGCCAGCAACCTCCCTCAGCTATATCCTCCTGTGTCTTAGACATAAAACACTGGTGCAACTTTGGCACGCATGAAAAAACAGCGTGCTTGGAAAGGACTCGGTTCATGGCTGATCATTTTGCCGACCGTTTGAGCAAGGCCGTCCAGGCCAAAGGCAACCCCATATGCGTCGGAATCGACCCCGTCTACCAAAAACTGCCCAAGCAGATCACCGAACGCCGCGACCTCAACGATGAAAACGACCTCGAAGCCGCCATCGACGCCATATTCGAGTTCTCTACCAAGGTCATGCGCCTCGTCGCCCCCCTCGTGCCCGCCGTCAAAATCAATAGCGCCTTTTTCGAACGCTATTACTGGGAAGGCATCGAAAACTACTACGCCCTGCTCCAGGAGGCCGACGAGCTGGGCCTCGAAGTCATCGGCGACGTCAAAAGAGGCGATATCGGCTCCACCGCTCAAGCCTACGCCGAAGCGCACCTGCGCAACCCCGAGTTTATCGACATGGAGGACCTCGTTGCTCCCGACGCCATCACCGTCAACGGCTTCGCCGGCGTCGACGGCATCAAACCCTTTGCCGACCTTGCCGCCCAGCAGGGCAAAGGCGTCTACGTCTGGGTCCGCGCCAGCAACCCCTCCGCCGGAGCCCTCCAGGACTTCTCCAACGCCCAGGGCCAACGATGGTTCGAACTACTGGCCGAACAAGTAGCTACCCTCGCCGCCCAGCCCGAATACATGGGCCAGTCAGGCCTCAGCTGCCTCGGCATGGTCGTCGGTGGCACCGCCGCTGAACAGGCTCAAGGCCTACGCGAACGTTACCCCCACGTCCAGTTCCTCGTACCAGGCTACGGCGCCCAAGGTGCTTCCGCCGCCGACTGCGCCGCCTTCTGCACCAAGGACGGCACCGGAGCCCTCGTCAACGCCTCTCGCTCCATCATCTACGCACACGAGAACCCCACCTACAAAGAAACCTTCGGCCCCCAATGGGAAAAATGCATCGAACAAGCCGTCAAGGACATGCAAGCCCAGTTCGTCGCCGTCCTGCGTGGCCAACAACCACTCTAAAGAGGACGCAAAAGTAGCATGGGAAACTTGTTACCCATGCTCAATAGATAACTAGTCGCTGCAGGTGACACCATTTGTCATTCCCCTGGCGGTGCCGAGTCCAGTGTCGCGGGCATCTTGACCACGCATAAGAAAATCGTCGCGAAGCGACACCTTAATTTTTCACTTTGCATTAACTCTGGAGGCCTCGCCACACATGCAACCGCCCGCGTTTTCCGGCAAACGCGTTCTCGTCATGGGACTGGGCCTCTTTGGCGGCGGCGTCGGCGTCACACGTTTCCTCTGCCGCCACAACGCCCAAGTCACCGTCACCGACCTGCGCCCACCAGCCGAACTCGCCGAGAGCCTCGCCGCACTCGACGACCTCGACGTCACCTTCCACCTCGGCCGGCACCACCAGCACGACTTCTCCCCTGCCGCCACCGACCTGGTCGTCGTCAACCCCGCCGTCAAACCAAACTCGAAATTCCTCGCCCTCGCCCAAAGCCAACACCTGACCCTCACCACCGAAACCAATATCTTCTTCCAGCACTGCCTGGCCCCCATCATCGCCATCACCGGCAGCAACGGCAAGAGCACCACCACCGCCATGACCACCGCCGTCCTCCGCGCCGCCGACAACCACCGCGGCGCCCGCCCCTATCGCCGCGTCTTCATGGGCGGCAACATAGGCCAGCAAAACCTACTCGAACACCTCGACGAAATCACCCATCACGACCTCGTCGTCCTCGAACTCAGCAGCTTCCAGCTCCACCACCTCGCCACCATCAAACGCAGCCCACACGTCGCCGTCGTCACCAACATCTCCCCCAACCACCTCGACTGGCACACCACCATGGACGCCTACATCCAGGCCAAACAAAATATCCTCATCCACCAAACCCCCGCCGACTGGACCCTCCTCTACGCCCACGACAACCAGCTCCGCGACTGGCCACCCCTCACACCCGCACAGACCCGCTTCTACGACCCCGCCGACGCCCACCAACTCACCCTGCAAGTCCCAGGCCAACACAACCGCGCCAACGCCGCCGCCGCCCTCGCCGTAGGCAGCATCTTCGGCGTCCCCAACCACGACGCTCACCAGGCCCTCGCCCAATTCACCGGCCTCGAACACCGACTCGAATTCGTCGCCGAAATCAACCACGTCCGCTACTACAACGACTCCATCGCCACCACACCCGAAAGCACCGCCGCCGCCATCGACGCCCTTGACCTGCCCAAGACCCTCATCATGGGCGGCTACGACAAAAACATCTCCTTCGCCCCTCTCGCCCAGACCATCGTCGAAAACCCCTCCGTCCAGACCGTCATCCTCATCGGCGCCGTGACCGACACCCTCCTCGCCGAAATCAACCACGCCAAAACACAAGCCAACCGCCCCTCCCCCACCTGCCTCCAGGCCCACTCCCTCCAACACGCCGTCCAACTCGCCAACCAACACGCCCAACCCCAAACAGCCGTCGCCCTCTCACCCGCCTGCGCCAGCTACGATATGTTCAAAAACTTCCAGGACCGCGGCAACCAGTTCAAAACTCTCGTCAAAGCCCTCCAGTCGCAAAATGGATGACTGGCCCCCTCGCTGAACCACACCTGACAACTCTTCAATTTAATATCTGAGACCCCGTAAGAGTTCACGCTTTAGCGTGCAAATGTCATTCCCGCGAAAGCGGGAATCCAGGAGACACGATTACCACTTTCCGAAAACCCTGCCCCCCCATCACCCACACGACACCGCAACTCCTGAATACCCCGGCGGTGGCAGCGTCTGTCCGCACGGCAACGCCGTGCAGAACAGGCGATGGCGATCACCCCTTGTCTCGCCCGCACAAAACAGGACATCCCCCGTCACGCAGCGACACATCCCACCGTGTCGCGGGCATCTTGCCCGCGAAAGACAAAACTGTCGCGCAGCGACACATCAGCTCTTCATTTCGCCTTCTCAGCTTCACATGTTGGTGTCGCCACGCCCCCCTCACTCAACGCCCCCTGATACCCCAACAACCCCAGCACCGCCCCCACTGTTCGCCTGGTCGCCCCCTGCTCACTGCGAACCACCGCCCGCCCGCGCCGCCCCATCGCCCGCGCCGCCTCGCCCTCCAGCAACAGCCGCCCCGTCACCTCGTCAAGCTGCTCTGCATCAGCCACCACCTCAATACCCTCCCCCTCCACCAGCACCCGCACCGACGCCACGAAGTTATCCGTATAAGGCCCCACCACCACCGCCTTCGCCAACGCCGCCGCCTCAATCATATCCGACCCCCCCATCGGCACCAGCGACCGCCCCACAAACACCACCTGACCCAGCGAGTAAAACTTCCGCAAATCCCCCATCGTATCCCCCAGTATCACCGCCTCCCGATCCGCCTCACGCTGCTCATACTCCCCCGCCTTGACCCAGCTGTAACGCAAACACCCATACCCCTGCCCCTCGATCAACCGCGCCGCCTCCTCAAACCGCTCCGGCTTACGCGGAATAATCGCCAGCCGCAAACCCTCCAGCCCCGCCTGCCGCCTAAGCTTACCAAACGCCTCCAGTATCAACGCCTCCTCCCCCGGCCCCGTGCTCCCCGCCACCCAGAGCAACCCCTCTCGCTCAAGCCCCAGCTGCTCAGCCAACACCTCCGCCCCCGCCACACGATCACTGCAATCCGCCGTGTCGTACTTGAGCGAGCCCACCACTTCAATACGCTCTCTCGGCACACCAAGATACGCAAACCGCTCCGCGTACGTCTCGTCCTGCGCCAACACCCGACTCAAACGCCCAAACATAGGCCGCACCAGCCACGCTATCCGCCGATAACGCGCAAACCCCTTCGCCGAACTGATCCGCCCATTCGCCACCAGCACCCCTATCCCCCGCTTCGCCGCCAGCGACGTAAAATTATGCCATACCTCCAACTCCATCAGAATAACCAGCGCCGGCCGCAAACGATCAAACGCCCGCCCCACCGCACACGAAAAATCAAACGGAAAAAAGAACACGCGATGACTAGCACCATACCGCTTCACCGCCTGGGCATACCCCGTGTCCGTCGTCGTACTGATCACAATCTCGAAGCCCCCCAGCACCTGCTCCAGCTCCCCCACCAGCGTCCCGATCGCATTGATCTCCCCCATGCTCACCGCGTGAATCCAGATGCAAGGCCGACGGTCATGACGCGCCCGCACATAACCAAAACGCTCCCCCCACCCCACGCGATAACGCCGCTGAAAGACCATCCGATAAACCACCCACGGACTCACCAGCACCAACAGAAACGCATAAGCAATATTCAGCAAAAAACGTATAAGCACAGCCACATCCACTACGGGTTAATGTTCCAATAACTGCCCGATTGTAGATGACACCGCCGCACCCTGGCAAGCCGAAAATACACCCCAGACCCCCACTGCCCCCACAAGCGACACCCCCCTCCATACCCGCGCAAAAAAAGGGGCCCCTGGCTCCAGTCGAGCACAGTGGGCCCAAAAATCAGTTGACCGTCATATTATCTCATATCGCCGCTTACCACGGCGCTTCTCGTTAAAAGAGCCCTCTCGCGAGGGCCCGAGCGCATCGCCCAATATGATTCGAGGCCGGGTAAAGCGTGTTAGGCTAGGACCGCACACCAAACTCCCAGTTTGGCCGTCGCAGGCCCGCGGCGCCGACGCGATCCCTTCACGCCAGCCCCCGACAAACCTCGACAAAACGACCCTGAAAACCTCACAGGGATCTAACAACCTCGGTGATCCTTAGGGCTAATCAAACCTACAATATAAAAATCACCCACGCAAATCCGCCCACCAGAAATATCGCACCACCGGCCCCACCACCTCTGCCCACCCGACTTGCCCCCAAAGACATCTCCCCCCCTGCTCTCCCGAAAAAGCCACCCCCCCCAAGACCGCCATCAACCGTCACCGCTTCTGAAATTTCGCCGACAAAACCCCGTACCGCTCCGCCGTATTACCTAAGTCGTAAGGGCGATTGTCCAGAATACTCGCGTAAAGGCCCCCTTGCACTCTCTCGTAATACTGTTCACACAACAGCTCGAACGCACCGCTGAATCGATTCGTGATATCCCACGTAAAAGAAATAGGCTCCGTCGGCGTCGGCTGATGATTAACATCCGTCAGCAGCAGGAACAGCCCCTGCGATTTGGTCACTCGGCCAATCTCGCTAACAGTACGATCAACATTAGCGACATGGTCGAGAGAGTTAAAAGAGCACACCACGTCAAAATAACCGTCATCAAACGGTATGGCCTCCGAATATCCCTTGACGTAACTCATCTGCTGCTTGGCCGCGCCCAGCTTCGCATACTCCTCCGCCAGCGGATCCATGCCCACCCGCTCCGCAGCCATATCCGCCCATTGCAGGCTTCCCCGGGGCCCGCACCCAATGTCCAATATACGCTTACCCTCATAAAACTCCCGCGCCAAACCAAAGTGCGCCGTATAAAAATACGCATAATGCTCACCCGCCAAGTCTCCTTCAGCTGCTTTACGCTCCCGCCAATACGCAAGTTCAGCCTGCTCCTTGCTTCGCCGCGGAAACAGCCATGCATAGACTCTCTTTGCCAGACGCTTACCTCTCATCTTGACACCACCTTCCTGACTGGCCCACCCAACGAGCCTATGGTCTTCACCGCACACGCATGAGCTTCGCAAGCCCGCCGCGGCTCCGCCTTCCACGCACGCCACTTCTTCACAAAACCCACCGGATTGTAGCTCTGTTTGGCTTGGCGCAAACCCGCGTCCCCCAAATCCTGCTCCCGATTGATCGTCTCATATTGCTCCGGCAGAATCGAAGCAAACGCCTGATTGACAAACTGATAAATCCCCCGAAACTCGTCCGCACGAATCGCCTTCTCAAAATGTATCAAAAAACTGCTCCCACCCGCGTTCTCCTCACCCAGCGTGTACGCCACCGGTTGCTGCTCCACATAGTAAATGCCCCCGCAAAGCTGCAACTCCCACATGTTCTCCAACGCCTCCTTCGCCGCAACGTAGTCAGCTACCCCGTCCCGCGCCGCGGCCCACCCCTCCAGAATTGCCAACGCCTCCTCCCGATACTCCTCCCGTAAAGGCTGCCCCTCGTAATCATACTCCCGCAAAAAAGCATTCACATGATTCTTCTTCTTGTGAAATTTTCTACCCGACAACTCCACAAGCTCCCGCCTGCTGTAAAGATAATCAAAATTGTCCCGGTCCTCCGCCACCACGTACCCCTTGCCCGCCAGCACCTGCGACTGCGACTCGCTCACCGCCCTCATCACACCCAACCCATCAAACAAATCCGCCAGCAGACCGTCCTCGCACAAACCAAAAGGCAGCATAAAAAAAGATTCCCCCCCATCTTGCCCCGCCACAACGTACAAGTCACCCCCCAACCGCGCAATCCGATAAGAGTGCTTCTCCCGAAACAAATACAGGTTCGCAAACGTAAACTCGGATATCCCGTTGCCCACCCGCCTAAACAACGGATGCAACACCGCCCGATCCGCCAGCGCCAACTCCGAAAACTCCGGGTAGTCCTTCATCATATCACCAGCATCGCATCCCCATAACTGTAAAACCGATACTGCAAACGTACCGCCTCGCGATAAGCCGCCAGCACATGCTCGCCCCCTCCCAACGCACACACCAACGCCAGCAGCGTCGTCCGCGGCAAATGAAAATTCGTCACCAGAGCGTCCACCACCTTGAACTCGTAAGGCGGCACGATCAACAACCGAGTCCAACCCGAACCCGCCGCCACCTGCCCTGCGCACCCCACCGTCTCCAACACCCGAACAGCCGTCGTCCCCACCGCCACCACACGCCCCCCGCGTGCCCGCGCCTCATTGATACACGCCGCCTCCGACGCCTCCACACGGTAATACTCACTGTGCATCGCGTGATCCTCCACACGCTCCGCCGCCACCGACTCAAACGTCCCCAATCCCACGTGCAGACTCACCCGCGCCGCCAACACCCCCTTACCCCGCAACTCCGCCAGCAACGCCTCATCAAAATGCAGACCCGCCGTCGGCGCCGCCACCGACCCCTCCCGCGACGCGTACACCGTCTGATAACGCTCCCGATCCACCGCGTCCTGCGCCGCGTCAACCGCCTTACGCCGAATATAAGGCGGCAGCGGCGTCCACCCATACTCCTCCAACACCGCCACATGACCCCCGCCCCCCTCACACGCCAGCCACCACGTCCCCTTCTCCACCCGCCGTACCACCCGCATTCGCACCCCCTCACACGAATCCTTAACCGCCCCCCCCTCTGCCTCCACACCACGCCCCTCCAACGACAGCACCTCCCCCTCCTTCAGCCGCGACGCCTTACGCAACAACGCCTCCCAATACCCCTCCTCCGTCAACCGCAAAAACAACCCCTCCACCTGCCCTCCCGTACGCCGACGCATCCGAAACTTCGCCGGCAGCACCTTGCTCTCATTCAGCACCAGACAATCCCCGGCCCGCAACCACTCCCCCAACGACGCAAAACGCCGATGCGCCATCGCGCCCGTCGCCCGATCCAGCACCAACAGCCGCGACTCACGCCGCTGCCGCGCCGGCGCCTGCGCTATCAACCCCTCCGGCAAATCATATTCCAACTCACGTGTGTCCATCCCTGCACATTATCAGACCCCGCCCCCAGAGCAAAACTTTTTTTGCCTCCGCCCACCCCGCACACGCCATGAAAACACCGATTCCACCAAACCACCCCTTTACCGCCCAAGTCCCTCCCTCCTCTAGCCGATCTCATAAGTGCAACAGTCTAAGGCACTCAGAAATGACCCGTGCCTTCAGTATACCTGACATTGCCACGGCCGCTCACGCGGGTTCCACACGCCCAACGTTGCGGTCCTGGTAAAGTCTCTAAATGCAAACCCGCCTCTAAAGGAATGGTAGCCGTGTCCAGGATCAACGCCAATCGTAACGACGTAGCCCTCACCATCGCCAACATGAACCGACGCGACGTCCAGAGAGAAATCCTCAACTTCCACGGCCGCTTCCACCTCGACTTCACCAAAGAATTCCTCGACAACCAGACCACCGAACAACTAAAGCACATCCTCCTCGCCGCCAAACTCCAGCTACACCCCGAACGCAACTGACACCGACCCGCTCTCTACACCCCCCCGTCAGTCTCGCCCCCCACCTACTCCAGTACCAGCAATCGGTCCGGTGCCTCGCCCTGCACTCTGATCTCCAGACACCCAGCACGCCTGAGCGTCTCGTAAGACCAGCCCTGCGCCGGGTACTGTTCAATCACCCGACCAGCCGACGTGAACCTGTCCGATAACTGCACCCGGTAGTCCCCATCGCTCAACAAATGCAGCACCCACCGCCCCTGCGCCGCCTGACGCGTCAGCACTACCTGCTTCTCCGAAGGCTCCGTCACCACCGGCATGCCCCCCGCCAGCCAACGCAACACCTTCAGCGTCAACTCCGGCAAATCCGAACTCGCCAGATACGCCACCCTGCCCTGGCCCACCTCATTCACGTGCAACAAAGGCGCCTCGACCCCGTCGCACTCTAGGGCCAACAAAGTCTTGCCCCGTCGCGCTTTTGTCACCGCTACGCTCTTCAAAGCCGTCTCTGCCGCCACCTCGCCACCGGCCCACCGATCCACCACGTGCCACCGCGCTGCCGAGCGAACCTCCGGATGCGACTGGCGATTCTCAACATCAAAATTCACCGACGCCATGACCTCGCCGCCCAGCCCCACATGCACCGAATCCTGTCCACTGTTCGGCGACTGCTGGCGTAGCCAAACATACCACCGCCCCGCCGCCGGCAAGAACACTTCGTACTTCACCTCGGCGGCCTCCTGTGCCGCCTGCCCCGCCTCCTTCACCACCCCACCGCCATCACACACAATGTAGCCCGCCCCCGTGTAATCCGGCAGCTTCGTACGCTTTTCCCACTGACCTCCGCCGCGACCCACATTCGCCAGCCAGTCCTCCGCCTCCCAGCGTATCCCCTCCCACAACGCCGCCACCGTCTCATCGCTCGCCACAAACGACTCGTCCTGCGTCAGATAAATCTTGTCGATTGCTGCTCCCGGCTCCCGCGCCCAAACGCTCACTACACACTTGCCGCCCTTGGCCGCCGTTATCGTCGCCTTACCCCCATCAAAACACCCGTTCCGCCACGTCCATTTCGCAAACGTCCGCGACTGCTTCTGCCGCCATGTCAGCCCCATCTCCTCCGCCAGCGCAAAGTCTCTCCTCCGCCGGCCTTGCTCATCATGCCGCAGAGCATCACCCACCACCAACAGGTTGCCTCCTCCCGCTGCGTAGTCACGAAGCCGACCCAACTGCCCCGACGTCAAACCCGACGTCTCCGGCAACACCAGCACCCGGTAACGACTCAGATCCTTACTCGCCAAGTCCAGCACGTTCACCCAGTTCAACGGCAACGATGACTTCAGACACGTCTGCGTCAAACCGTCACAAACCTTCAAGTAACCCTCGCGATCAAAACCTCCGTAACGATAACGCGTCGCCTCGCTGTAAACCCCCGCCACGTGGGCATACGCCGACGCCCCCTCTAGATAAGGCTGAACGTCACGCACCATCGCAAAAAATGGCCCCAGGTCGTTATAAAACCAGTCCGTCTTGTCGGCCCGCGGCAGCACCGTCCGCTGATCCATCTCGCTCGCCGCCGCGTATTGGTAGCACCGCGCCCCCAACGCCATGATCTTCCGCCGTATCGGACTCTTGAGCGTCTGCCCGATGATAATGCCCTGCTTGTCCAAAATCCCGTTCAATATCAGCAACTGCCCCGGCGCGCCAAACTCAATGTAAGCAATATCCTGCAGTCGCCCCACATTCACATCACATTCAGAATACAGATTGACATGATTCTGCCAGATTTCTACTGAAGGCTTGATGGCATCCCTGATTGCGATCAGCCGCCTCCCGGGCCGCCGCAGACTCTCCAGATAAAACTCCTCCTTGCGACGCCAATCGACCTGGCCCCAATCTACCAACGCCTCGCCGTAAAGCTCCCGATACAATGCCCGACAGCCCGCGCAAAGACAACCTTTGGGAGAAAACAGCATGTCAAAACGAATCCCGTCCACCGGATAGTGCCTTAACACCTCCCGCGTGTACGCTTCCACCAATTCTAGATACCCGGGAGTGTTCAGACACAGACCGTTGTAATCAACCACCAACCCGTCCGCAGCCACCTCACTGTGAATGAACGGCTGGTCGTAATTATCCCGCATGAATTTCCAATTGGTGCCCAGCGTAATATACCCCAACGCCGAAATACCCCGCTTATGATGCTCCTCGATCACCCGCCCGTACCAATCACCCTTCATCGCCGGAAACTTCGTGCCCACCCGCGTCTCGTACGTGCAATACCC
>Ga0180431_10009406_pt1 | contig 11049 bp, 8 predicted proteins | sample SS_ome_11_FD_132459 | JGI IMG/M metagenome (GOLD analysis project Ga0180431, IMG submission 132459) | Hypersaline lake sediment archaeal communities from the Salton Sea, California, USA - SS_1_MS_1 metaG | ecosystem: Environmental > Aquatic > Non-marine Saline and Alkaline > Hypersaline >...
CAACCGCCGGGTCGCTTGGTGAGCGGCCATGGCGCATCAGTGCCAGAGTAGCGATGGCCGTTGGCCCGGTGCCGAGCTGTCCGCTGTAGGAGCCGTCATCCGCTTGGGCCTTGATCGTCAGGTACGAAATCGCCCTATCGACCGTGCGCTGATACTTTTCCGGGGCGGGACCGGCGGACTTGGAAGGCTCGGCTGCATCGGTTAATGAAACGAGAAGGCCAAGCAGGGTGATCCCCGCGACTGCGTATCGACACATGGTTTACAACTCCTGGGTTCGAGGGTGAATGGTTGGCAAAGGGCAGGTTTCTGCAGGGAGATTTTCCTTCGCCCCACACTGTGCGGGGTATTCCGATCTCCAAACTCGTTGCCCGACGGTATGCAACTTGCGTACCATTTCCTTTATTAGGTGCCGCGTGCCTCCGTTTCTTGTTAGAATAAGGGGTATTCCGCAAGGACTTGCGTAAAGGCACCTATCCATGTGTCGATTATTTCGACAGCGGTGGCAATCATTTCGACACAGTCATTTCAGCCTCGCCACCGGCAGGATGAAAAAGGGGACAGGCACCGCAACCGCCAGCGGTTAGATTGACAAGAACCACGGATTGTTGCGGAGCCAGTCACCTTTTGACCCAACCACCCTTGGCCCAGAGCCATGAGATTTCCAATCCGAATGCAGTTGCTCGTGCCGATGCTCTCGATCGTCGTCTTGACGATTGCGCTGGCGACGGCCGCGAGCGTCTACTTGACCGTCGAGGGGGCCAGTCAACGTCAAGCCAGGCAACTTCGTCGTGTCGTGGCAACGGTCACGGAAGCCAGCTTCCCGCTGAGCGACCGGGTGCTGCAGCAGATGAGCGGACTCTCCGGCGGCGAGTTCGTGCTGCTGGAAGACAACGGGCAAGTCGTACACAGCACGATAGACGTCAGCGACGGCGACCGAGAGCGATTGCGGTCGGTGAAAGCGGAGGGTGCCCTCGACTCGTTTTCCTCCGCCGGCGTCACGGAGCTTTCAAGCGGCACATATTTCGCCGAATTGGTGCCCCTGCCGCAAAGAAGGGGCGTGGATTCAGAGCAATCCCTGATGGTTCTATATCCCAAGGACCGTTGGTGGTCGACCGCGCGCGAAGCGGCCGCGCCGATTCTTATTTCCGGGCTGATCGCCATGTTCGTGGGCGGGTTGGTGATCGCCATGTTCGCCGCACGGTTCGTTCGCCCCATCAAAATAATCGGAAACCGCGCCATGGCCATCGCAGCCGGGAACTTCGATCCGGTTGGAGTACCTTCGCGCGACGATGAAATTACCGACTTGGCCACTTCCATCAATACCATGGTGGAGAAGCTCAGTCACTACGAAAGCGAAGTCCGACGCAACGAGAGAATGCGGACTCTGGGGCAACTTGGGGCGGGGATGGCTCATCAACTGCGAAACGCCGCCACCGGAGCACGCATGGCCATAGAACTGCACCAACGCGAGTGCTCCACCACAGACAATTCGGAAGCCACGCAGGTTGCCATGCGAGAGCTGCGACGGATGGAGTCGTACTTGCAGCGATTCCTCGACCTGGGACACGCTCGCCAAGTTCCCCACGAACGCGTGGATTTGCAGAATGTGGTTGGCGGCGCCGTTGAACTGGTAAAACCGACATGCCAACACACGGGCATCGACTTGGTCGTCCGCATGCCTCCGGAAACGGTTCGCGTAAACGGAGACGCCGAATCGCTGCGACAGTTGCTGATCAACTTGCTGCTGAACGCGGCAGAGGCCGCCGGTCGACATACCAGCGGAGGCGCCCGCATTGTTGTCGAGCTAAGTGAAACGGAAACGGGCCACGCCGCCTTGAGCGTTCTCGACTCGGGGCCCGGGCCGGATGCCGCCACGCGGGAGAGCCTTTTCGAGCCGTTCGTTACCGAGAAACCCGACGGCACCGGCCTCGGCCTGTACGTCGCTCGCCAGACCGCCGAGGATCACGAAGGATCGATCGACTGGCGACGGGTCGGGGAAATGACGTGCTTCACCGTTGAACTTCCGCTTAACGAGACCTAAGCCACTTCAAGACATAACGAAACCATGGCTCAACTACTTATAGTCGACGACGAACAGAGCATCTGCTGGGGGCTTTCCAAGTTGGTTCAGGAAATGGGCCACTCGGTCGCCACCGCCGCTTCCGCGGAGCAAGCCTTGGAGGCGGTCAAGCAGAAAAGCCCCGACGCAATTGTACTCGACGTGCGCCTGCCGGGCATGGACGGACTTGAGGCAATGAAGCGCTTTCGCGAGGAACTGGGCCCCGTGCCGATCATTGTAATCACCGCCTACGGAGCGTTGCCCACGGCGGTCAGAGCCGTGCGCAACGGCGCGAGCGACTATCTGACCAAACCGTTCGATCTGGAAGTAGCGCAACGGGCAATCGAAAGAGCTCTCGAGAAGCCGGCCGCGCGGAATGAGGAAGCATCGTCGCCGCTGCCGTTGGGCGAAGACCAGATCGTGGGCGAGTCGCCGCCCATGCAGGAAGTCTTCAAACGCATCGCCCTGGTGGCGGCCTCGGACGCTTGCGTTCATCTTCGCGGAGCCAGCGGCACGGGCAAGGAATTGGCCGCCAGGGCCATCCACCGCTACAGCTCCCGCGCGGCCGGACCGTTCGTGGCCATAAACGTGGCCTCGCTAAGTCCGACGGTTGCCGAAAGCGAGTTGTTCGGACACACGCGAGGAGCATTCACCGGAGCGGACGAGGCACGCAAGGGACTGCTACAGCAGGCGGACGGGGGCACGATATTTCTCGACGAAGTGGCCGACATCCCCATGCCGATTCAAGTCAAATTGCTTCGCTCGTTGGAGCACGGTGAAGTATTGCCGGTCGGCGCGACCGAGAGCATACGGTCGGACTTCCGAATAATCTCGGCCACGCACCAGAGTCTTCCCGACCGCGTCTCGCAGGGCGACTTTCGCCACGACCTCTACTTCCGGCTAGTCACTTTCGAAATCGAGCTTCCCCCCTTGTGCGAACGTCGCGAAGACATCCCCTTGTTGATCGAACATTTCTTGATGCTTCTGGCGGCCAACGGCGGACAAACCGTTCCGACCATCTCCGAGGCGGCCCGGCAGCGATTGCTGGAGTCTCCTTGGCACGGCAACGTGCGGGAGCTGCGAAACGCGATTGAACACGCCACGGTGCTGGCACGCGGCGGCGCGATCACGGAAGAACACCTACCCGCTCCGGTGCCCGAGTCGCTGGTGGCAGGCTCCGCCAAGAAGGACTCCTTGGAGCAACTAGTCCGCCAATGGACGGAAGAGCGGCTTCTCGACCCCGAACAGCCGGACGATCTCTACGAATGTCTCTTGCGGTTGGTGGAGCCACCCTTTCTTCGCGCCGTCATGCGGCAGTGCAACGGCCAATGTGCCACCGCCGCGCGAAAACTTGGCCTGCATCGTACCACGCTGCGGAAGAAGTTGGATCAGTTCAAGATCGAAGATGAGTGATTCCGGCGGTCGAGCAACTCAGATGACAGCCCAGCCAAGATTTATAGTCTACCAGCAGGGCAGGAATGCCTGCCCTACTGCAAGTTGTCGCAAGAGGTGAGGCCGGCAACCACCGCTCGACCTGACGTCTTCAACTGTCGATGTACCCGACGCCTCAGTCACTTCGTTCGACACTCCGCTTGGTCAACATTCCACGACAGCCGTCGCGACCAACGGTTTTCCCGCTTTCTCTTCGCCTTTCGTGGATTCATTCGCATTGGCACGCACCTTGCATAGTCTCCCGCCAAAACCATTCCACATTTACTCGCCAACACCAGGAGAACTCAAATGTCAACAGCCGGCCCCACGCCCGCGCGGCGCGGCACCATAAGGTCCGCGTTCACGCTTATCGAACTGCTTGTCGTAATGTTGATCATCGGCATGCTCATGGCCCTTCTGATTCCGGCGGTCAATGCGGCGAGGGACAGTGCCCGGTCGACGCAATCGAAAAACAATCTTCGCCAAATGACCTTGGCCATGCATCAGTTCGCAGCCGCCAACGGACACTTCCCGGCAAGCTACACGTCGCACGAGTACAACCCGAACAACTACGCCGATGCCAGTCTTCAGTCGTTTCCCGGCTACAGCCACCTGGAAGGATACTCGGTCCACGTCCAACTGTTGCCCTATCTGGAGCAAGACGTACTAATTGACCAAGTCGACTTGGCCAAGCCGTACAACTACTACGTGCAAGACGCGGCCGGCAATCCTTCCGGTGCCGATGCTCCTCTGTTTATGCTGGCTGACGGCTCGCTGAGCAAGCTTGGAGCGCTGCGGGTGCCGACTTACGTTTCGCCGGCGGAGCCGCGCGACGAAATCCGCGAAGGCAAGCATCACCCGATCAACTACGCCATGAATCTCGGCACGTGGTTCGTTTGGGACCCAATGACCGGCCAGGGCGGCAACGGCGCGGGCTACCCCAACAGCAAACTGCGCGACAGCGCCTTCGTCGACGGCATGGGGACGACACTGGCCTTTGCCGAAGTGAAGGCCTGGAACCCGTACTTCCGCGATTCCATGCGGACTCATGCCCAGCTGGCCTCCATTCCAAACACACCCGCCCAACTCGCATCCATGATGGGAACGCCCGGGCAGTACAAGGAAACCGAGCACACGGAGTGGTTCAACGGCCACGCTCACCATGCGGGCTTCACCACGGTCTTTCGCCCCAATACGAAGGTTATGATCGGCAACCGCACCGGCCTGACTTCGGCCACGGTGAACACTTCCGGCACCGGCAATGTCGATGCCGACTGGACCAACAAGCAGGAGGGTAAGAACCATTTCACCGGCGAGTATTCCCCCACCTACGCCGCCATCACGGCCCGCGGCTACTTCAAGTCCGGTGTAAACGTAGCCATGATGGATGGATCGGTGCGAAGGATCAAGGACAACGTCAACCTCGGCGTTTGGCGAGCCCTTTCCACCCGGGCCGGCCGGGAGATGCTGCCCAACAGTACCATGCAATAGTCGATATGCGTCGCCTTCCCGTGCAAGCACCCGTCGCGGCAATGCTATTCCAGCCGCGACGGGATGCTTGCGTTTGTGGAGAACAGCAACAATGAATAAGCCCGCCGATCGCGCGATCTCGTTGTCGCAAGCGGCACGAACTCTCTTTGGAACGAATGTGCCCAGCGACGAACAGATCTACTACCTGATACGACATATCAAGTCGGGATCGCTGGCGGGGCGCGACGGCGGCAGTTCGCTCACCAAGTGGGCGACCACCGAAGCGGCTCTTGCGGAGTTCATGGCAAGCGAGCGAGTCGAGAAACGGCGAGATATCCAATCGCGTCCACCGCACGATCGGGAAGAATCGGCCGCACTGCGAACAATCTATCGAGGTGTTTGGCGAGATTACTTCCTGTCGTTGATGCTTAGTCGCCGAATGGCCAATCGCGGCGCCGCCTTTCGCCGCGCCGTGCTGGCTGGGCAGGTGATCCTATTGATAATCATCGCGGGCGTCGCCCTGGGAGCCGCTCGACAAATCACCCGTCAAGCCACGGTTTCACCCGAACACCTGGCCGTCGAAGAGGGGATCTTCCGCAACACCGACGAGTTCGCCATCGAGCATTGGCATCCGACGGAACCTTCCGCCGAGGGCGAAGGCACGATTGTCGCCGTGGAGTATCGGTACCGCAAAGAGAGCCAACGATGGATTCACACCAAGCGGACGTTTCTCGTTTCCCACGACGGGGTGAGAGAACTGATTGCGGACGAATGATGGGCAATGGGCACCGCCGCGGGGATGAGTACGGCAAACACGGCCGAACTGCCTCGGTGTTGAGGAAAACCCCCAGTCGTGTACAATGGTGAAAACACGCCCCGGCATCCTATGTGCCTACGAACACGTCGAATGAAGAACACTCGCGCGGGCCATCCATCGCACCGACAACTATTGGAGAGGCAAATGGCGAAGAATCGAATACTAGTTGGATTCACATTGATTCTATTGTTGGCGACCTGCGGCCCTTGGTCAGTTTGCTCGGTTTCCGCCCAAGAGAACCAGGATTCGATACGCCTCGGGGCGGTCAATACGCCGCATTACACCGGCTTGCTCGATGCCTTGGTCAAGGACTTCAAGGATACGGGCGGTCAAGACATTGAAATATACAGCGGCAAGGACGTGTACGACCACGCCAGAGCCGGCGCCGTTGACATGGTCATTTCCCACTATGGTAAAGAGGGAATCGAACCGTTGGTTCTCGACGGTCTTGGTCAGTGGCCGCGGCCGGTCTTCGCCAATCAGGCTGCGCTGATCGGTCCGGAAAGCGACCCGGCTGGCGTTCGGGGAATGCCGGATACCGTCGAAGCATTCCGGCGCATCGCCAAGTCCGGCTCTCCTTACATCGTCAACAACACTTCGGCCTTTCGCTTCCTGAGTGAGTACATTTGGCGAGCGGCCGGAAAACCGAAGAAGGGCGACTGGTTCATCACGACTTCGTCGAGCAACGTCACGGCTGTCGAACTGGCCGAAAAGAAGGGTGCCTACATCATCTACGGCACCTTTCCTTTTCTGCGACACAAGGCCTTAACCGGGATGAAGATGGACGCCCTGGTGCTCGACGACCCCCTGCTGCAACGCATCATGGTTTCGGTCCTGCTGAAGCCCGAGAAGGTTGCCGGCGCAAATCACGAAGGCGCCCGGGCTTTCCAGCAGTATCTTCTATCGCCCCGCGCTCAAGTCTTGGTGCGCAACTTCCGCGTCAAGGGCTCGGATCGGCAACTATGGTGGCCGGCCGCCCGTCACAACAACCCGGCCATTCTCTTGCCAGAAAACGCCTCGTCTACCACGCCTGCCCGGCGGAGCGGCAAGGAAACAGGGCGAGGCGGCGGCAACGGAGGCGGCAGGGGGGACGGCAGCGGCAGAGGCGATGGTTCCGGTCGCGGGCGAAGAACCGGTGGTCGCTCGAATGCGGGCGGGCATTAGTTCTGTCCTTTGAAAGAGCCCTCGAACAAGACGCTATGAGCACCGGTCAGTAATCGACTCGCACTACCCCGACCAAGTTGAACGGCGCGCCCGGCATGTTGGAGACTTCGTTCCGCCCGGCGGCGATGTAGAAGGTGTCCAAGAGATTCTCGGCCACCAGACTGAACGTAACGCGGCCTTGGCGATAATACAAACCGCCGTCCCATCAGGCGTAGCCGGGGATGCGAAGCTTGTTGTCCACGTTGGCTTGTCGCCAACCTCGATACACCACGTCGGCCGAGACGCCGCCCCGACCAGTACGGTGGAGGTTTACCGACGGGACGGGTTCGCCGCAAGAGCCATGTAATGGAAACGCTTATGAAACGACTGAAGCTAATCGCGGGATCGATTATCGTAATCATCGCTGTCTCGCTGGTCGTCGATTACCTTCTTGTTGAAGCGAAGGATGATCGCGTATTCGGGGCGATCTCGCGATGTGACGGTCGTTGTGCTTCTATTCCGTTTTGGCCGCTCGGAACAGAGTATAGAGTCACTTTTCCCCGCGCTCTTACATCCGCCGAACTCAAGCAATTGGATGAAATTAATTCCTTGCGGGGGGCTGTCGGCGTCGCCTTTGTCGATTGCGAACTTTCGGCGAACCAAGTGCGCGAGGCCATGGCCAAACTGCACAATTGCCGGCTCTATCGAATCCGCGACGGCGAGAGGTCCGTGCTGGATGATCGAGAGCCGGAAGAGCGATAGGCTTTCTTGAAGCATTCTTGTCGGGCAGTAGGCTATCGCCGCCGTCTGCGCCCTCAATTTCCCCGCCCGCTCCTCATTGACAGACGCGACTTAATAGGTTCTGCTTTGATGTTTGTCCGCGGGCCGATTTTCGCTGGAAATCGTGCGAAACTGGGCGATTTCGGCGGATCTCCCGTCCAAAATCGGGTGGCTGCACAGGTTTCAGCACCCGAAAACGGGGGATGGCTCCGTCGTGGCGGAGTACGGCAGCGAAAACCGTGGAAAAAGGGGACAGACCCCGAGCCATCGGGCGTTTTGGGCGGGTTTGGCATTTTGTCGGGCTCGGAGCCAGTCCCCTTTTTCCACTCCCTTTTTCACCTAACAACTTGTAGAGACAAATGGCTATTACCGTCCCAAAAGGGTTTCAGCTTGCCGGCGTGCATTGTCGGATCAAGGGGAACCCGAACAATCAGGATTTGACGCTCATAATGTCGGAAGAGCCCGCCGCGGCCGCCGGCGTTTATACCACTAACATCGTCTGCGGGGCGCCCGTGGTGCTTAACCGCCAGCGGACGCCCAGCGATCGGATTCGCGCGGTGGTGATTAACTCCGGCGTGGCAAATGCTTGCACCGGCGAGCGAGGGATGAAAGACGCCGAGGCCATGGGCTCGCTGGCGGCTGCCGTTTGTGGCGGGAAAGACGACGAAGCCCTGGTCCTCTCGACCGGCATCATCGGCGAGTTCCTGCCCATGGACAAGATCGAACAAGGAATCTCCGCCGCCGCCGTCAAGTTGGGCAACTCGGAAGCGTCGCTGAACACGGCCGCGCGGGGAATGATGACCACCGATACGGTCGAAAAAATCGCCGGGCGAACCGTTACGCTCTCGGGGCGCGAGATACAAATCACCGGCATGGCCAAGGGCGCCGCCATGATCGGGCCTAACATGGCGACCATGTTGGCGGTAATCATGACCGACGCGCCGCTCTCGCCCGAGATGGCCCAAACCGCTCTGAGCGAGGCCGTCGACGACAGCTTCAACTGCATCAGCGTGGAAGGCCACATGAGTACCAGCGACTCGGTGCTTCTGCTGGCCAACGGTCAAGCCGGCGGCGAACCGCTCGAGGGCGACGACCTGGCGACCTTCTTCGGAGCGTTCGCGGAAGTATGCGTCGAGCTGGCCAAGTCCATCCCAGCCGATGGCGAAGGGGCCACGCACCTTATTACCGTCGAAGTCACCGGTTGTGCCGATGATCATTCCGCCCGGGCGATTGCCAAAACGGTCGCCAACAGCGCGCTTGTGAAAACGGCCGTCACCGGTGCCGACCCGAACTGGGGCCGAATCGTATCGGCGGCCGGATACGCCGACGTCGACTTCGACCCCAAGGGCGTGACCTTGCACGTCAACGGCACGCTTCTGTATAAGGACGGCACCCCCGTCGACTTCGACGCCGAGGCCGTTTCCGCTTCCATTCGCGACAATCGCGACACGGATATCCTTCTGGAACTGTCCGAGGGCGACGTGACCTCGCGGTTCTGGACCACCGACTTGACCGCCGAATACGTCCGCCTCAACGCCGATTATCACACATGACACCGCTGTCGATGAAACGCATGCGCGCCGGGTTGGTGATCCTGGGGATCATCTCCTTAGTCGGCGTATTTGGTTACCGGTTGGCCGGTTGGTCGTGGCTCGATTCGGTCTACATGGTGGTGATAACGCTATCCACCGTGGGCTACAAAGAAGTGGGATCGCTGACTCCCGCTTTGCAGATTTTCACCTGTCTGGTCATTGTTTTCGGCGTGTCGACCACCCTGTATATCGTTGGAGGGTTACTGCAAATGATGTTCGAAGGCGAAATCAATCGTGCCCTGGGTATGCGCCGCGTCAGCCGGGAAATCGAACGGCTAAGGGACCACGTCATCATCTGCGGTTTCGGCCGCATGGGCGAGATCCTCGCCGGAGAGATGGAAAGACAGAACAAGCAGTTCGTCATCGTCGAGGACGACACCGATCGGCTGGCCGAAGCGGCCGCGCTTAACTATCTGTCGATCCACGGCGACGCCAGCGAAGAGGACACGCTGGAACGGGCCGGGCTTGAAAAGGCCACCACTCTGGTTACCACCTTGCCGCGCGACGCGGACAACGTCTTCATCACGCTTACTGCCAGAAACTCGAACCCCGATCTGCAAATCATCGCCCGGGGAGAGTACGAATCGACCGAGAAGAAGTTGCTTCAAGCGGGCGCCAATCGCGTCGTTCTGCCGGCGGCCACCGGCGCGTTTCGCATGGCGGCAATGATCACCCGACCCTCGGCCGTGGAATTGATCGAAGTAGTGGCCGGGCGGCAAATCGCCGAGGTTGACGTCGACGAGTTCTTCTTGCCTAAGGAAAGCCTCCTGGTGGGAAACACGATTCGCGATTCCAAGGCAGGCAGCCGCCACAATCTATTGATAGTAGCCATCCGTCGCGGCGGCGGTGACCTGGAGTTCAACCCACCCGCCCATCACAAGTTCGAAGCGGGCGACAGCGTAATAATCATGGGCCGACTAAAGAACATCGAAGGCTTTCGGTCGGAGCATGGTGTGTAGCAGCGGCCGCCCATAGTCGCCTTTCGCTCCGCGAAAGTAGCGTTGCGAAACGATCTGATGTCCCAACGGAGCGACGGCTCGATAGCGTAGAGCGAGGCCTACGCTACTTTCGCGGAGCGAAAGGACGGCACACGGCGTTGTTCCGTTGCCATGTGACATCCCCTCTGCATCATCTTAACCCATCGCCGCGGCTTCACACAACCGTCCTGTTGCTCTGGCCGGGCACGTCCTCACGCTACTTTCGCGGAGCGAAAGGCGACTATGGGCTACTCCTTCGATGGTCCCGCCTCTTCGAGTTTCTCCAGCAGCGACGTTTGCGAATAGGCTTCGTAGAAGACGAAGGGTTCGTTGGGCTTGTCGGCGGAGAAGATTGCCAGCATGGGAACTTGCTTGGTGCCGATTTGCTCCATCAGGGCGGTTACTTCTTCGTCGGCGGCGCCGTGGGTCCAGTCGGCCTTGAAGGGGATTATGCCGCCGGCTTCGACGGCCTTGCGAACCTTGGGCGTGTTCAGAACGAACTTCTCCAGCGTCTTGCAGGTCATGCACCAGTCGGCCGTGAAGTCGACAATCACGGTTTTTCGATTCACTCTTGCCTTATTGAATGCGTCGGTGGTGTAAGGCACCCAAGGAAGTTCAGATTCCTCTGTCGCGAGGGTGGAAGGATCGACCTTTGCATCCTTCAATATTTCGGCGAGGACGCTCTCGTCGATCTTCTTCTCCTCGTACTCGGAATCGAAACGACTAATCATAACGTCGTGCAATCCTCCCATGGCAAACCTGCCGCTTACGATCTCGTCA
>Ga0180431_10009409_pt1 | contig 11043 bp, 16 predicted proteins | sample SS_ome_11_FD_132459 | JGI IMG/M metagenome (GOLD analysis project Ga0180431, IMG submission 132459) | Hypersaline lake sediment archaeal communities from the Salton Sea, California, USA - SS_1_MS_1 metaG | ecosystem: Environmental > Aquatic > Non-marine Saline and Alkaline > Hypersaline >...
GAGACCCGGATGGGCAAGGGCAAGGGCGAGCCGGACTTCTGGGCGGCGGTGATCCGGCCCGGCACCGTGCTCTTTGAGATTGGCGGCGTCACCGAGGATGTGGCCAAAGTCTGCTTTGCCCGGCTTGCCCACAAGATGCCGGTGCGGGTGCGGATGGTAAAGAAGCGAACGATGTAGGACAGGGATCGAGCAGATGACCAAGGCAGCAGAATTGCGGGAGATGAGTGACGAGCAGATTCGGCTCGTCTGGAAGGATGCGGCGGAGTCGTTGTTCCGCCTGCGGATTCAGGCGCAAACCGAAAAACTCGCCGCCCCCTCCGAGATGCGGAAGCAGCGGCGGCTCATCGCCCGCTGCCAGACGATTCTCGGCGAGCGAACCCGGTCTGCCGGTGAGCCTGCAGCAGGCGAATCTGCCGCGGCGGTCCAACCGACCTGAACCCGGAGACGGTCGCTGCGCCGACGCCCGTAACCAACGAGACAACCCCGACTGAGACCCAACCCCGACCGCTGAACGTCGGGCCGACACACCCCCTGAGACCTCCGAGACAAGCCCAGCAGGGCCGAGCGAGTTATGCCCAAACGAGTTGAAACCGGCACCGTCACCAGTGCGGCGGCCCGCAAGACGCGGCGGGTTGAAATCCCCCGAATTGTGCGGCATCCGAAGTACGGGCGGATCCTGCACAGCAGAACGATCTGCCATGTCCATGACGAGCAGGAGGAATCGGCCCCCGGCGATCTCGTCGAGATCATCGAATGCGCCCCGCGGAGCCGGTCGAAGCGGTGGGAACTGGTGCGGATCGTGGCCAAGAGCACGGCCGTTGATATCAGTTCGCTCCGCTCCGGAGCCCGCGCCACGGAACTCCGCGAAGCCTCCGCCCGCGACGAGGCGGCCTCCGCAACGGGGCAGGACGAGGCGGCTGTTGCCGTCGACGCCGAGCAGGAAGGGGCCAACTGATGATTCAGATGCAATCGCGGCTCACGGTCGCGGATAACACCGGCGCCAAGGAAGTGATGTGCTTCAAAGTGCTCGGTGGCAGTAAGAAGCGAACCGCCGGTCTCGGCGACGTGATCATTTGCAGCGTCAAGAGCGTGATCGCTGGGAGCGACGTCAAAAAGAAGGCAGTCGTCAAGGCGGTGATCGTCCGCTGCAAAAATCCGACTCGGCGTCCGGACGGCAGTTACGTTCGATTCGATTCCAACGCCTGCGTCATCGTCGACAACGACAAGAATCCCCGGGGAACGCGAATTTTCGGTGCGGTTGCCCGAGAGTTGCGGGACCGAAATTTTATGAAGATTGTCAGCCTGGCGAGCGAGGTGGTCTGATGCTGATTCGAACGGGTGACACGGTCGAGGTGCGGGCGGGGAACTCCCGCGGGACGCGGGCCCGCGTGCTGACGGTCGACCCGGCCGCCGGCAAACTGGTCGTCGAGGGAGTCAACCGAGTCTATCGGCACATCAAGCGAAGCCAGAAGAACCCGCAGGGCGGCCGGCTGAGCAAGGAGATGCCGATCGATGCCTCAAACGTGCTGCTGGTCTGCTCGTCCTGCAACAAGGCGACGCGGCTCGGCTGCAGCTATGCCGCCGAGGGCGGCAAGCGTCGGGTCTGCCGGGCCTGCGGGGCTGATCTGGGGCCGGTTGGCCTCGTCAAGCCGACCCGCGGCGGAAAGGCGGCCGCTGCCGCCGGCTGACCGCCGGAAGAGCGTCTGACGTAATGTGCATGACTGAAGCAACGCCGAATACCACCGCCGTTTCAGACGGCCACGCTGCGAAAACCAACCACCAAATGCCGGGAACGCGAGGGCTGGAGTGATGGCAAAAAACAAAACCAAGGAACCGCCGGTCAGCGAGGCTGCCGCGGGTGTGCCGCGGCTGGCGGAGTTCTACCAAAGCACGGTACGGCCGGCGTTGGCCGAGAAACTTGGCCGCAGCAATCCTCACGCGATTCCGCGGCTGGAAAAAATCGTTGTCAACATGGGCGTCGGGATTGCCATCACCGAGAAGAAACATCTTGAGGAGGCGATGGCGGCGTTGGGGCAAATCACCGGGCAGAAGCCCGTGGCCACGCTCTCGCGGAAGGCAGTCTCCGGCTTCAAACTGCGGGAAAATCTGCCGATTGGCTGCAAGGTGACCCTGCGGGGCCGGCGGATGTATGAGTTTCTTGACCGGCTGATTGCGATGGCCCTTCCTCGGGTCCGCGACTTTCGGGGTCTCTCGGCAACCGCCTTTGACGGTCACGGGAACTACAGCCTCGGCCTTTCCGAGCAGATGGTTTTCCCGGAGATCAACCCGGACAAGTTCTCGCGGCCGCAGGGCATGAATATCACGCTGGTAACCAGCGGCCGTTCCGACGACGAGGCGCGGCTGCTGCTGCGAGAGTTGGGGCTGCCGATGAAGAAGACCGAGGGAGAGGGGGGCGGGGCCGCGGCGTAGCGGCTCCCAGCTTTCTCAGAACTGCCCGGGCCTCAGGGGCCCGAGCGGTGGAACGAAGCCATGGCGAGCAAATCAAAAATCGCGGCCGCGAAGCGTCCGCCGAAGTTTTCCACCCGAACGATCCGGCGGTGCATGCTCTGCGGCAGGCCGCGGGCTGTCTATCGCAAGTTCGGAACCTGTCGCATCTGTTTCCGGAAGCTGGCCGACCAGGGCTGCATTCCGGGTGTCCGCAAGGCCAGCTGGTAGGAACGCAAGCTTATGATGACCGACCCAATTGCCGACATGCTCACCCGCATCCGGAATGCCGTCCGCGTCGAAAAGCCCGTGGTCGAAATTCCCTTTTCTAAGGTGAAGCAGGGGCTGGCCGAGGTGCTCAAAAAAGAGGGATTCATCTGGGACTGGCGGCAGGTTGACGCCAGCCCGGTCCCGGTGCTGCAGCTCGAACTCAAATACGGCCCCAATGGCGAGCGGCTGATCCGGCACATCAAGCGTGTCAGCTCTCCGGGGCGACGGGTTTACAGCCGGTCCGCCAGGCTGCGGCCGGTGCTTGGTGGCCTCGGTATCTCGATTCTGTCGACCTCTGGCGGCGTCGTCAGCGACCGCGAAGCTCGGCAGCGAAAGCTCGGCGGCGAGGTGCTCTGCGAGCTTTGGTAGGCAACCGGCCCGATCGTGGTCAGCCTTGCGGCTGCGGCGGCCGACCCCGGACCATTCAACTCCCGACATTCCTAAACTGCATTTCGTCGATTTCAGAAGAGGGTTTTTTCCATGTCCCGTATCGGTAAGGCGCCGGTGACGATTCCCCAGGGCGTCAAGGTGAAGATCGAGAACCGGCTGGTTGCCGTCGAGGGACCTCTCGGGAAACTCGAGCACCAGCATCATCCTGCCGTCCGTGTCGAGATTGACGAACGGGCGACCAGCCTCCGGGTTTCGCGGCTCGACGACACCCGGATCGCCCGGTCGGTTCACGGGCTCACCCGGGCGTTGGTCAACAACATGGTTGAGGGTGTCACCAAGGGCTACGAGAAGCGGCTGGAGATCGTCGGCGTCGGCTATCTCGCCTCGCTCCAAAAAGATGTGCTGCAGCTTCGGGTCGGTTTTGCCAACGAACTTCAGGTGCCGGTGCCCCAGGGGCTGACGGTCACCTGTCCCGACCAGACCCACATCAGCATCAAGGGCATCGATAAGCAGCTCGTCGGCCAGTTCGCTGCCGAGGTGCGAGCCCTGAGAAAGCCGGAGCCTTACAAGGGCAAAGGCATCCGTTATGAGAACGAACAGGTTCGCCGGAAGGCGGGCAAGGCGGTCACCAAGTAACAGCTGCCGCCGGCAGGTCATTGAGCCGGCCCGGGGCGGTCGCTTTAAGGGAGTCAGAGATGGATCACGCACGTTCAATTCGCCGGCAGCGTCTGCGACGGCAGCGTCGCGTTCGCAAGCCACTGCGGGGCACCGCCGAGCGACCCCGGCTGTCGGTTCGCCGGACGCTCAAGCACATTTACGCCCAGGTCATCGATGACGGGGCCGGACGAACATTGGCGGCAGCCTCGACGGTCGAGACCGACCTGAAATCGGGCCTGCCCTCGGGCGGCAACAAGGACGCTGCGGCCGCCATCGGCCGAGCGTTGGCGGAGCGGGCTCGGGCGGCCGGCGTGTCGCGGGTCTGTTTCGATCGGGGGCCATGTCGCTATCACGGCCGCGTGGCCGCTCTGGCGGAAGCCGCTCGCGAGGCCGGTCTGGAATTCTGACGCACCGCACACTCCTGGAGATAAATTGTGGCGACCAATACTGCATCGGGACGGGAATCGAGAGCCGGTGGCGAATTCACCGAAAAAGTGGTGAAGGTTCGCCGCTGTGCCACCGTTGTGAAGGGCGGCCGGCGGTTCAGCTTTGCCGGCCTGGTCGTCGTGGGGAACGGCAAGGGCAAGGTTGGCTGCGGCTACGGCAAGGCCAACGAGGTGCCGCCGGCGGTTGAAAAGGCGATCAAAGACGGCATGAAAAACCTGATCGAGGTGCCGGTGGTCTCGGGAACGATTCCCCACCGGGTCGAGGGCTGGAGCGGCACCTCAAAGGTGATTCTGCTGCCGGCGAGCCCCGGCACAGGCATTATCGCGGGGGCAGCCGTGCGGGCGGTCTGCGAGTCGGCCGGTATTCAGGATGTGCTCACCAAGGCGCACGGATCGATCAACCCGGTCAATCTCGTGAAGGCGACGATCGAGGGGCTGCGGCAACTGCGGACCCTTGAGGACGTCGAACGGCTCCGCGGTGTGAGCCTGGCCGAGTAGCCGGACGGCCGCAGCGGGACCGGGGTATCGGCTGTCCCCGCGATCGGTCAATGTTCCAGAACAGCCGAGGCAAGCCTGGCACGAGAACGGAAAGAGCAAGCGGATGAAACTCAACGACGTCAACAAAGGCATCCACAAGCGGCGGCGGCGGCTGCGGGTCGGCCGCGGGCCCGGTTCTGGGCGGGGCAAGACTTCCGGTCGCGGTCACAAAGGCCAGGGCCAGCTGGCCGGCTGGTCGGCACCATCGATTTTTGAGGGTGGCCGCAGTCCGATCATTCGCCGGATCCCGAAGCGGGGTTTTCACAACCGGCACGGCCGGATCGTCAAGAGCGTCAACGTCTCCGCGCTCGAGGACGCCTTCGAGGCGGGCGCGGAGGTGACGCTCGATCTGCTGCGGTCTTCGGGGGTCGCCAAGGGTGTCTGGCAGCAACTGAAAATTCTCGGCGACGGCCAGCTCACCAAGGCCCTCACGGTGTCGGCTCACAGCTTCAGCAAGCAGGCCCGCGAAAAGATCGTCGCTGCCGGCGGCAGGGTTGTCGAAATCCCCGGGCCGGCGGCGGTCGGCAGGCAGCGAAAGACGCCCTCCACGCTGCAAGCACCGCTGGCTGCCGAGAAGGCATCGCCAGCTGACGGCGATTCGGAGTAAACTTCCCGCCTCTGGTGTCAGCAACTGACGGTGAAGACGCCCGAGTCCAGACAGGAAGTCTTTGCAACCACGAGAGGGAGTCGCCGGCGTGTTCGAGAAAATCAGAATCGTCTTTTCCATCCCGGAACTGCGGCAGAAGATTCTGCTCACCCTTGGGTTGCTGGCGATCTACCGGGTTGGCTGGCAGGTGCCCTTGCCGATTGTCGATCCAGCAGCGATGCGAGCCTTTGCCGAAGAGTCGGGCGGCATCAGCGACCTGCTGAAAACGGTGGCGGTCTTTTCGGCAAGCCAGCTCTCGCAGGCAACGATCTTCGGCCTCGGGATCATGCCCTACATTTCAGCGTCGATCATCTTCCAGTTGCTCGGCACGGTCTGGCCACCGCTGGAGCGACTCCAGAAGGAGGGCGAGGCCGGCCGCAAGAAAATCAATGAATACACCCGTTATGCGACGGTCGGCATCTGCGTCCTGCAGAGTTGGGCCTATGTGGCCTTCCTTTCCAATACGCAGGTGGGCGAGGCGTCGCTGATCCAGTCGGGCTTCCTCGTCGACGGCAGTCTGCCGTTGACCTGGCAGTTTGTCGCGGTGATGACGATGACCGCCGGAACGGTCTTCCTGATGTGGCTCGGTGAACAGATCGACGAGTTCGGCATCGGGAATGGGATCAGTCTGCTGATCATGGCGGGGATCCTGGCGGCGATGCCCAGTGCGCTGGTTTCCCTTGCCGGCGACACGAGTCTCGAACTTGGCGGTGGCGGAGGCAAAATGGGGATTGAGAAAATTCTGGTGCTCGCCGCGTTGTTTATTGGTGTGGTGGCCGGTGTGGTGTTCATGACTCAAGGACAGCGGCGGATTCCCACGCAGAGCGCCAAGCACGTGCGGGGTCGGAGGGTCTACGGCGGCACCCGGCAGTATCTCCCGCTGCGGGTCAACCAAGCGGGCGTGATGCCGATCATTTTTGCCAGTTCGCTGCTGCTTTTCCCGCAGATGTTTTTTCAGTATCTCAGCAACGCCTATCCAGGAAACGCCGTCCTCGCCAGTCTGCACGACTCATTCACGCGAGGTCAGTCGTACCTTTACAACGTCTGCTACATCGCCTTGATCTACTTCTTTTGCTACTTCTGGACGGCGATCACCTTCAACCCCAAGGAGATGGCTGACAACCTTAAAAATTTCGGCTCCTTCATTCCCGGTTATCGACCGGGCAAGCGGACGGCCGATTATCTTGAGCGGGTAATGGAACGAATTACCTATGTCGGCGCTGGCTTTCTCGCCCTCGTCGCCGTGATTCCGACGATCGTCAGCGGGTTATTGAACATTCCCGTCCAGATCGCCAGTTTCTACGGCGGCACCGGTCTGCTGATTGCCGTGAGTGTTGCCTTCGACCTCGTGCAAAAGATCGATAGCCACCTCGTGATGCGGAACTACAGCGGGCTGCTCGAAAAATCATGACGGGCTGGCCGCCCCGCGGAAGCGTTTCGGGGTCGGTCGCGGTGGTTGGCTCGCGGCCCGGTCCCCCGTAGGCTGACAGTATCCCGTTGCCGGGCTCTTCTCCTTTCTCGACACCTCCTGCACCCTTGGCTGCCCCATGCGGATCATCCTGATCGGACCACCGGGTGCCGGGAAGGGGACGCAGTGCCAGCGGCTGGTTGAATTGCTGGACGTGCCGCATCTGTCGACCGGCGAGATGCTTCGGGCGGCGATCAAGGAGGGCACCGCGGAAGGCCGTGAGGCCGCCAGCTATATGAGTCAGGGGCAGTTGGTTCCCGACCAGCTGATTCTCGGGCTGGTCACCCGGCGGCTCCAGGCTGCCGATTGTCGGGTCGGCTGTCTGCTCGACGGCTTTCCTCGGACCCTTACCCAGGCGGAAATGCTCGATGACCTGTTGGAACGCCAGGCGATGACGGTCGACGGGGTGATCGAACTTGCGGTGCCGCGGGATGAGTTGATTCGGCGGATGCTCGCCCGGAAGCGGGAAGACGACAGCCCCGAGATTTTCACTCGCAGAATCGAGAGCTTTGAGCGACAGACCGCCCCGCTGCTGGAGTATTACGACCGCCAGGGGAAGCTCGTCAGCATCGACGGCCTCGGGTCGGCCGACGATATCTTTGACCGCGTGCGGCTGGCTATCCGTGCATTCCGACGGGCCAGACGGTAGAACTAAGCCGGGGCGGAGCGTCGGCTCCGCTGTGATGGGCCGCCCGGTTGGGCGGCGGAACCGGGCCGCTGCGGCGGCTGATCGCGAGCTGGCGTGGAGACTCTGAGGACGTGCTGACACTGAAATCGAGCCGTGAAATTGCGGCGATGCGAAAGGCGGGCCTGCTTGTCTGGGAGGCTCATCAGATCGCCGCGAGCATGGTCCGGCCGGGTGTCACCACCGGTGAGATCGACCGGGCTGTCGAGGCCTATTTCGCGGAGCGGCAGGCGACCCCGTTGTTCAAGGGCGTTCCCGGAAAAATCCCCTTTCCCGCCGTCTGCTGCATGTCGGTCAACGACGAAGTGGTGCATGGAATTCCCGGCAACCGGCGGCTCCGCGAGGGGGACATCATCAGCATCGACACCGGCTGCCGGCTGAAGGGCTGGTGCGGTGATTCCGCCTATACCCATCCGGTCGGCGAGGTCGCTGACGAGGTGCGGCGACTGCTCGATTGCACGTCCGGAGTGCTGCAACTGGCGATTGAGTTGATGGCGTCCCGAAACCGCTGGGGCGATGTGGCAGCGGAGATGGCAACCTACGTGCGGGACAGCGGGTTTACCGTGGTGGAGAATTTCGTCGGCCACGGAATCGGCAAAAAGATGCACGAAGACCCGCAGGTGCCGAATTTTTGTTCGCCGTCCTTCCGGCGAAAACATGACTTTGAGCTTGAGCCCGGCCTCGTGATCGCCGTCGAGCCGATGGTGAACATCGGCACCAAAAAGGTGAAGCCGCTACCCGATCACTGGACCCAGTCGACAGCCGACGGCAAGCCCAGCGCCCATTTCGAGCACACCGTGGCGATCACCGACGGGGGTCCGCAGGTGCTCACGGCCGCTCCCGCCGCCGACGAGCGGCCTGAGCCGGCCGTCCGAGTGGCGGCGTCCCGGGGCTAGCTGTCCGTCGAAAACGCCCTGCATGGCAATCGCCTGCGAATGCGGGCGAACGCTCGTCCAGGTGGGCAACACCGGAAAGCACCGCCGGCTTTCGGGGGTGCCGATCGCCGCATCCGGCGGCGGCAGACGTGATCGACAGTCCGCTCACGCAAATCCGGCCTGCGTCTCTCGCCGGCCCTCGAGCCGACCCTTCTTGAATTGCCGGATCGCCGCCACGGCTGCCCCCGGGCCCTTGAGCAGGCCGCGGAGGCAGGCTGCGGCCGCCGGAGGGTGCGACCGGCTCCTCGTAACGCCGTTGGGCACCGGGGAAAAATGCCCGGCCCGAAAGGCCCCTCTCCACCGGCGCAGCGGGTGACTGCCGGCCAACGCGGCCGAAGTCGGGGGCCCCCAGCGACGATTCCGGCACCCACTTGTGAAGGCCTCCCCTCTCGGCCTATACTCCAAGGCTCCAATGAGTCGAGGCATTCCGGTTTCCCTGCTGTGAGGTGTGGCGTTACGGCGTCACGGGTGTGATGAAGGTTCGGGCAAGCGTCAAGCGGATTTGCGAGAAATGTAAAGTGGTCCGCAGACGCGGCGTGGTCTTCGTCTTGTGTGACAACCCGCGTCACAAGCAGCGGCAGGGGTGAGTGGTTTGCCAGACGTCAGGCAGGCCCCGCCGGCCGCAAATTGGCGACCGCTTCGCGTTGGCCGGAACGATCGCCGAGTCGGCAGTGTGTCTGCCTCCGGTGTGGGTCGCGAGACACCCGCCGAACTCGCCGTTGCGGCTTCGCCCGGATGGTCCGAAGCAGTTGCGTCGCGGGAGCAGATCAAAGGCACGTCGAGAGGGCTCTCGCCCACCCCAACGCAACCCGCTCAGAGCATCACTCAAATCCACCACCACCAGTAGCTAGCAGGCAATTTCTCATGCCCAGACTCCTCGGCGTCGACATCCCGTCCGACAAGAAGACTGTCTTTTCGCTGCAGTACCTTTACGGCGTCGGCCCCCGGATTGCCCGGGAGCTTTGCCTCAAGGCTGGCGTCAGTCCCGAGGGCCCTGCCCGGGAATTGCACGAGGATGAACTCGCCCGGATGGCATCGCTGCTTGACAAAGACTACGTCGTCGAGGGCCAGCTGCGGCGGCAGGTTGCCCAGAGCGTTTCCCGGCTGAAGGACATCGGCTGTTACCGGGGGCTTCGGCACCGCCGCGGGCTGCCGGTACGGGGACAGCGGACGCGAACCAACGCGCGAACCCGCAAGGGGCCGAAAAAGACCGTTGCCGGGAAGAAGGGCGTCAAGGATCTGCGATAGCCGCCGAGGTTGCGGACGAGACATCAACAGGCCGGACGGGTGGTTGCTTTGATTCCGCTCCGGGCATGCAAAAAGGGTGAACACGATGGCCAAGACTGCGAAGTCGAAAAAGAAGAGCGTTTCCGCCGGAATCGCGTTTATCGACGCGACCTTCAACAACACGACCGTGACGATCACCGACCCGCGGGGCGACACCCTTTGCTGGGCCAGCGGCGGCACCTGCGGCTTCAAAGGGAGCCGGAAGGGGACGCCGTTCGCCGGGCAGTTGGCGGCCCAGCAGGCGGCCGAGAAAGCGGCGAAGTTCGGCGTCAAGGATCTTGAGGTGCGGGTGAAGGGCCCGGGAAGCGGTCGCGAGAGTGCGATCACGGCCCTTCAGGCGGCCGGAATGAACGTCAAAAGCATTGAGGACATCACGCCGCTTCCCCACAACGGCTGCCGGCCGCCGAAGAAGAGACGCGTCTGAGTGGGCGAGACTGCCGGCGGCTGCTCCGCAGGCTGCGGTTCGCGACGATATTGGTGAACAACTGGGATTGAAGGACTGAAAGCATGGGACGAATCACCGGGCCTGTCTGCCGGCTCTGCCGCCGCGACGGACTGAAATTGTTTCTCAAGGGCAACCGTTGCGACACTCCGAAATGTGCCTTCGACCGGCGGCCGACGCCTCCCGGCGTGGTGCAAAAGCGGCGTCCGAAGCCGACGGACTACGGGCTGCGACTGCGTGAAAAGCAGAAGGTGAAGCATTACTACGGCGTGTTGGAGCGGCAGTTCCGCACCTATTTCAACCGCGCGGAAAAAGGCTCGGGAAACACCGGCGAAACCCTGATGTCGTTGCTTGAGCGCCGGCTCGACAACGTTGTGCACCGGGTCGGCTTTGCCGCTTCGCGGGCTTCAGCGCGGCAGATGGTGGCCCATGGCCACATTACCGTCAACGGTCGCCGGGTCGATGTGCCGAGCTATCTCGTCCGCGCCGGCGACTTGGTCCGGATCAAGAATCGGGCCAAAAGCCTGCAACTTGCCCATGCCGCGCTTGCGGAGTTCCGCCGGGATCTGCCCGACTTCGTATCCCGGTCAGACGATGGCGTCCCCGAGGCTCGGGTCGACCGTCTTCCGGCGACCGACGATGTCTCGATTCCCGTCCAGACCAACCTGATTATTGAACTCTGCTCGAAATAGCCCGGGCTGATCGTCGCCCTCCGACCCCTTCACCATCACCGCCTAGCCCCCACACACCACAGGGAGAACCCGATGCATATTCGCTGGCGTGGTCTCGAACTTCCCGGCTCGGTGAGGCCGACAGTAAGTCGCTCACTCCGACC
>Ga0180431_10009410_pt1 | contig 11042 bp, 10 predicted proteins | sample SS_ome_11_FD_132459 | JGI IMG/M metagenome (GOLD analysis project Ga0180431, IMG submission 132459) | Hypersaline lake sediment archaeal communities from the Salton Sea, California, USA - SS_1_MS_1 metaG | ecosystem: Environmental > Aquatic > Non-marine Saline and Alkaline > Hypersaline >...
CCTGGACCGGGCCCTGGAGCTGACCGACCGCTCCCTGGTCCTCAAGGCGGACAACGCCCCGGCCCTCAAGGCCAAGGGCTTTATCTATTATATTATGGACGACACCGACACCGCGAAGACCTTCCTCCGGGCGGCCCTGGATAAAAACCCGGAAGATCTGGAGATCAAAGCTCTCCTCGATGAGCTGGAGGGGATCCCGGATATGGATACGGAGTCTCCCGAAGAGGAGACGCAGTAACCCATGACGGATGACAGACACCGAGCGGGAGTCACCCCCGGCGATGCAGAGCGGTTGCTTTCGGACATCCACACAGCGGCGGACTTCGTTGCGGGACGGACGTCCCTCTCGCCCCGCTACGGGGTCATCCTGGGCACCGGCCTGGGAGACCTCACCCGGGATCTCGAGATCGACGTCTCCATCCCCTACGAGGAGATCCCCGGCTTTCCGGCGTCCACCGTCACGGGACACGCGGGCCTCATGCACCTGGGGACGCTTCCGGATGAGGGGGGCGGTGTCCCCCTTGTGATCCTGGACGGCCGCTTTCACCTCTACGAGGGATACACGCCGGTCCAGATCGCCTTCCCGATCCGGGTGCTCAAGGCGCTGGGAATCGAAACCCTGATCGTCACCAACGCCGCGGGCGGCCTCAACCCGAACTACCAGGCCGGGGAGATCATGCTGATAACCGATCACATCAATTACACCGGCCACGATCCCCTTGTCGGGGAGAATCTGGACGAGATCGGCGGACGCTTTCCCGACATGACCCGGGCGTATGACCCCGAATACCGAAGACTCGCCGCCGAGGAGGCGGCGAAGCAGGGGATACTCCTACACCCCGGGGTATACATCGGCATCCGGGGGCCGAGCCTGGAGACGCCGGCGGAGACGAGGGTCTTGAGGCTTCTGGGCGGGGACGCCACCGGCATGTCCACCGTCATCGAGGTAATCGCCGCGGTGCACGCCGGCATTCGGGTCCTCGGTTTTTCGGTTGTCTCCAACGTCAATCGTCCCGACTGCATGGAGCCGATACTCATAGAAGACGTCCTGGAGACGATGCAAAAAACCGGGCCGCACCTGGTTCGACTCATACACGAAACCATCAAAAGAATCGAGAGAGAATCACGCACATGACCAAGCGAATAGAAGCAGACCTCATCATCACCGGCGGCATCGTTCTGACCATGGGCGAGCCCGATGTCATCGAATCCGGGGCCGTTGTGGTGGAAAACAGCGACATCGTCTTTGTGGGAACGGCCGACGACGCCGAGGCGTATACCGCCCCCACCGTCATCGACGCCGCGGACTGCGTGGTGATCCCCGGCCTTATCAACGGCCACACCCACGCCGCCATGACCCTTCTCCGGGGTATCGCAGACGACCTGCCCCTGGAACAGTGGCTCCAAAACTACATCTTCCCCGCCGAGGCCCGAAACCTGGACGACGACTTCGTCTACTGGGGGACCAAGCTCGCCTGTGCGGAGATGCTCCTCGGGGGCGTCACCACCTTCTGCGACATGTACCTCTTCGAGGACTCGGCGGCCCGGGCCGTCCGGGACATGGGGATGCGGGGGGTCATGGGGGAGGTATTGTACGATTTCGAATCCCCCAACTACGGCTCCATCGAGAAGGGATTCGAGTATACCGAGACATTCATTCAGACCTGGAAGGACGACCCCCTCATTACACCGTCGGTCCAGCCCCACGCCCTGGATACCTGCGCCCCGGAGCTTCTGGTCAGGGCCAAAGAGATCGCCGATACTCACGGCGTGCCGCTGATCGTCCACGTGGCGGAAACCGAGGGCAACCGGGAATACGTCAGGGGAAAACACGACGCCTCGTCCTTCGTCTACCTGGACAAGCTCGGCGTCCTGGGAGAAAACTTCGTGGCGGACCACGCCGTGTGGGTGGACGACGAGGAGATGGAGATCATGGCCGAGCGTGGGGTTTCGGTGATCACCAACCCCGAGAGCAACATGAAGCTGGCCTCGGGCACGGCCCCCATCCACCGCTACCGTGAGCGGGGCATCACCGTGGGCCTCGGCACTGACGGCGCCGCCAGCAACAACAACCTGGACATGATGGGAGAGATGGACACCCTGGCGAAGCTCCACAAGGTCTCCGACGCCGATCCGACCCACCTGGGCGCAAAGGAGGTCCTGGAAATCGCCACCATCGGGGGCGCCCGGGCCCTGGGACTGGGTGAGCTGACCGGCAGCCTTGCCGTCGGGAAAATGGCGGATATCGCCGTCCTCGATTTCAACAAGCCCCACCTCACCCCGATGTACGATCCCTTCTCCCACATCGTCTACGCCGCCCTGGCATCCGATGTCCGGGACGTCATCGTGGGGGGCGTACCCCGGGTGAGGGGGAGACGTCTCGTCACCACGGACATGGATCAAATCATGGCCAACGCGATACAGCTTGCGGAGCGCGTTCGGTCGTCGTTGAAATAGACCCTTCGAGACATCAAGGAAACCAAAAAATATGTTTATCAGAAACATCGAATCGATCGAAAACATCATCGCCGAAGACAAGTCGGTCCTCAAGGAGGTGTTCAATCCCCTGAAGGACCCGGTCAAAACAGGCTACAGCCTCGCCTACGCCGTGGTGGCGCCGGGGAAGGAGACGCTCCCCCATCGCCTCAAGACCCTGAGCGAGGTCTTCATCTTCACCGAGGGAACGGGCATTGTTTCCATAGAAGGGGAGGAGCGTCCCGTCGCCCCCGGCACAGTGGCCTACGTCCCCCCGGGGAAGCTCCAGTATGTGAAGAACACCGGGGGTCGGGACCTGGTTTTTTATTGTATCGTTGATCCCCCATGGAGAATGGAGGAGGAAGTGGTGCTGGTATGAGCAGAAACGTCGATTTGATCGTCAAGGGCGGTCCGGTCCTGACCTTCGATGAGAACGATGCCCTGTATATAAACGGCCTTGTCGCCGTCGACAAGGGAGACATCGTCTACGTGGGTGAGGAGATGGATCTGACCGAGGAGTTTGTCGCCGAGGACACGGTGGACGTGGAGGGGGATTTGATCATGCCCGGCCTCATCAACGGACACACCCACGCCGCCATGTCCGTCATGCGGGGCTACGCCGACGACCTGCCCCTGGACCGATGGCTGGAGGACTACATCTTCCCCGCCGAGGGCATGCTCATGAGCGACGACATGGTCTACTGGGGATCGCTCCTCTCCGCCGCGGAGATGATCAGAAGCGGCATCACCACCGTGGCCGACGGATATCTGTTCGAGGCATCCGCCGTCCGGGCCTTCCGCCGTGCGGGGATGCGGGCGGTGTGCGCCCAGGGCATCATGGAGTTCCCCACGCCCCAGTGGGACGATACCGAGCGAATGTTCGAGGTCGCCCGTGAGTTTATTAAAACTCATGTAGAAAAGGGCGCCTCGGACCTGATCGTACCGGCCCTGTTCGTCCACTCCCCCTACATCTGCACGCCGGACACCTACCGCCGGGCCAAGGAGCTGGCGGAAAAATATGACGTGCGCCTGTTCACCCACCTCGCCGAGACGGAGGACGAGGTCCGGCAGGTAAAGGAGCGATACGACACCTCCCCGGTGCGGCTCCTGGAGAAAGAGGGGGTTCTCTCCGACCGCCTGAGCGCCGTGCATGCCGTCTGGGTGGACCCGGAAGAGATCGAGATTCTCTCGGAATACGGCACGGCGGTGATACACTGCCCCGGCAGCAACGCCAAGCTGGCCTCGGGAACGGCGCCCATCGTCGCCTACCTGGAGGCGGGCGTCCCCGTGGGCCTGGGCACCGACGGCCCCGCCAGCAACAACCGCCAGGATTTGTTCTACGAGATGGACCTGTGCGCCAAGGAGCAGAAACAGGCCCGGAAGGATCCCGGGGTCATGAAGGCGAAAACGGTGCTCGCCATGGCGCTCTTTCTGGGTGCCGAGGCCCTGGGCCTGGAGGAGCGAATCGGCTCCCTGGAGGCGGGAAAGGCGGCGGATATCATCGTCATGGATCTCTCCCGACCCCACTGCTCGCCGCTGTTCAACTACCCGTCCCATCTGGTCTACACCGCCCGGGGGTTCGACGTCAAGACGAGCATCATCGGCGGGCGGGTGGTCTATCACTGGGGGAGGTTTTATACCTTCGATGAGTCCGAGGTCATCACAAAGGTCTTCGAGATCGCAGGCCGCCTGGGGTAGTCATTCGCCCGGGAATATCCCCCCCGGAGTAATCGTCTCCCCCGCTGAAGAATCTTGAAAACCGTGAAAAATCGCTGGCGCCGATTTTTCTGATCACGTCTCACATCTACGATAAAAAATCAAAAAGCCGCCCGGGTTCTCATCCCGGGCGGCTCTGTTCATTCTTTCCATCCCTTCGATAATGTGCTTTCGTCCTCTACGGCGCAACGGCCCTCGGCAGGGTCCCCTTCTCCTTGTGCCTCCTGACCTTCTTCGAGTCCCGCATCACGTCGTCCACAAACTGCTTGAGGGATTCAATCCCCACGAGCATCTTCGGGGCGTTCTTCCTGACGAAGGTCTCCTCCTCCTTCTCGGTGACCGGCGGTCTCTTCCGATACGCGTTGAACACGGCCCTGCCGTCGTAATCGACGAACGCGATACGGGCGGCGAAGTCGTCGGCCCGGACCCGGATGGAGTCTCCCGTCACCAGGGCCACCCGGTAGGGATGCTCCAGGAGCACCCGGGCCAGGTCGTTGGAGGTGCATACGCCCACGTCCTTGAGTCTCGGCTTCAGCTCGTTGAAGTCGGCCAGGAAATAAAAAGAGCCGTCGGGCATCGCAGCGGAGATGCCCTCTATCTCGTTGAAATGACGACAGATGACCCGCCCCATAATCCGATGAACCTCCCGGACGGTCACCATGTAGTCGTCTATCTCCTGGTTTTCTTCATACGCGGCGATGCCCGCATACTGGGTGGGGGTGGAGACGTTGGTATATACGGTGGCGGCGACCTTCCTGAAGTCTGCGATCAGCTCCTCGGTGGAGTTGTTGGGCAGAATCACATACCCCAAACGATACCCCCCGGCGGATCGATCCTTGGAAATCCCGTTGGTGATGAACGATCCCTCGGGATAGATCTCCCGCATGCTGACGAAGGTCTCCTGTTCAAAGGTGATCTTCGCGTATATCTCGTCGGACAGGATGAACGTGTTGTTGCGGCGGCACACGTCGGCGATGTCCACCAGCTCCTGCCGGGTGTAGACGGCGCCGGTGGGATTGTGGGGGTTGTTCAACACCAGGATGTACTGGCCGTCCTGGATGGTATTGAGATATTCCTCCAGCACCCCGGCGTTGATCTTGTAGTCGAACCAGGGCTTGAGGTGATAGGAGTAAAACCGCTTCTTGTCCATCCGCACCAGGGGATAGTACCCGATCCACGCGGGAGACGGGATGATGATACCCCCCTTGATGATGTGGAAGATGAAGTGAATCAACTCCTTCGTACCGGGGCCCACGAAAATCCTCTTGGGATTAATGTCGAGATTGTAGTGGCGCTTGTTGAACCCGGCGATGGCCTCTCGAAGCTCGATGATCCCCTGGGGGTCCGAATAGTTCCCCCGATGTGCGTTTTCCTGGTAGGCGCGAACCATGGGCTCGGGCACGTGAAAGGGAGATTGTCCGAACGCATACCCGGCGTAGTCGAAGTCCCCCTCGGCCGTACCCAGGGCCAGCTTTTTTCGATGTTCCGCGACCATCATGCCGACACGGATGTTGTCGGGCATATGGATATTGTCCACAAACTGCTCGATAAGTATGTCTTTCATGGCACGTACTGTCCTTTGTGTGCGTGGGTGAAATACCCGTCCCGTTTCTCCTCCTCATCACCTGGTATTGAGCATAATGATCGACTTCCGCTCGTCGCCGGACGGGGTCCCTTCGGTCTCCCATCCGGTCCCTTCCTCTCTATTGCATATACATAAAAACATCGCTTTGCCCCCCAATACCCGACGTCCAAGGATCCCGGGAGAAAACGCACCTGTGCCGGCGAACGTCATGGTTTTTGACGAAAGTATGCGGTGAACACTGGCTGTATCGGGGAGAATCCGCGCCGGTAGTGTGGGCCGCCTGAAAACACCAGCAAGGCGGCGGGGCGCGGCAGGGGGATATGGTTCTTCAGAACTCATGAAAAACCGCGCGTCATGTGAAGAGACGCTTCCGTATAAAAAAACACGTGAAACACCCGTTTCACGCGAGCGAAGCACAAAACAGTATGAGCGTTGTAAAAACCGCTGTTTTGATACTTTCTGAGTATTATTGTAGCACAAATTGTACCGCTGTCAAGGGTTCCCTGGGGGAAACAGTCAAAAAAAGGGCCATTTCATAATCACTTCCTCCTGGAAATTGACACAGACAGCCTCGAAATGGGAAAAAATAGATAAGTCGTTGACACTGTTGTCTATGTGTGATACGTATAAAGGGATGCGGCGCCGGAGGAGAACCGGGGCTGATCGGATGTTTGTATCCAATATTCATTCCCGTCAAACAGAAAAGGAGGTTGAGCACCCGGATATTCACCGACACCGGTTTATGATCATCTCATCCCGCACCCTCTTGGATATCCGTGTCTGTTTTGCTGTTTCAAAAAAAGCGCTACTCACATACATACCCCCCTCACTTTTCAACACCTACACACACACCGAGCCGTCGGGATACTATCGGCTTAATTCTAAGCCGATTCTATAAAATCCGGCGCGAAACCTGAGCCCCTCATTGTCGACGGATACTGTCGCATCGGATTTTTTATCATGATGTGTATCATGTATTACTATATTGTTTAACATTAGCCAATATTTAGGAGGTTAATTCTATGGAAAAGAAATCTTTGAATCCTCGTATTCACGAGTTGATCGACCAATTCCGGGCCGGGAAGATGTCCCGCCGGGAATTCGTGCGCTACGCGGCGCTTTTGGGAGTGTCCGCAGCCGTGGCTCCGAGCCTCATCGGGTGCGCCCCCGAAGCCGGCGGCCCGACAACCAAGCCGTCGGAGCTGACCCGCGGCGGTATCCTTCGTGTGGCCGCTCCGATACACAAGGTCACGCATCCCGCCCAGTTTACCTGGGTTATCCCCAGTAACCAGATGCGCCAGGTGGCGGAATACATGACCTGGACCGACGGAAAGAACATCACTCATCCCTACCTGTTGGAAAACTGGGAGGCCAGTGAAGATCTCCTGACCTGGACCCTGAACCTGAAACAGGGCATCATGTTCAACAACGGCGACGAGTTCACCGCCGACGACGTGATCTTCACCATGAACGAGTGGCTGAACAAGGACGTGGGGTCATCTCTCCTGGGCATGGTCGGGGCGTATCTCTCCCCCACCGGCATTGAAAAGGTCAATGACTACCAGGTTGTCCTGCACCTGGATCAGCCGGAAATCGCCGTGCCGGAACACCTGTTCCATTACCCGGCGATGGTACTGAACTCCCGCACCTTCGAGGGCGACTTCATCAAGGCCCCTCACGGCACCGGCCCCTACACCATCGAAACCTACAGCGAGGGCGAGCTCTGCCGTCTGGTCCGCAGAACCGACTACTGGCAGACCGGCGTGGACGGAGAGTCGCTGCCCTATCTTGACGGCATGGAGTTCATCGACATGGGCACCGAGATGGCGCCCCAGGTGGCGGCGTTGCAGGCCGGCGAGATCGACAAGATCGATTTCTCCGACTCCCCCCGCCCCGATGTGTATGAAACCCTCAAGGACGACGAGCGGGCCCAGATCATCCCCGCCACCACCGCTCAGACCACGGTGCTCAGGATGCGGGTGGATATGGATCCCTGGACCGACAACCGGGTTTGTATGGCCCTGAAGCTCTGCCAGAACCGGGAAAAAATCCTCAAGCTGGCGTATTTCGACCAGGGGCTTTTGGGGCAGGACTTCCACGTCTATCCCTATCATCCCGAGTACTGCGAGAAACCGGTTCCGGAATACGATCCCGAGAAGGCCAAAGCGCTCCTGGAAGAAGCAGGATACGCAGATGGTCTTGAAATCAACCTGGCGGTGGGCAACGGCTGGCCGGAGATCGTCCGCTACGCGGAAATCCTCAAGGAAGACGCCGCCCCCGCGGGCTTCAACGTCAATATCGTCACCATGCCCAACAGCCAGTACTGGGAAAAGTGGACGGAAGTGGACCTGGGCATCACGTCCTGGACCCATCGTCCCCTGGGCACCATGGTGCTGAATCTCGCCTACACCATCGATGACGAAGGCGACCCGGTACCCTGGAACGAGACCCGGTGGAGCGACGAGGAGTTCTCCATGCTGCTCACCGAGGCCAACGGCACCCTGGACGTGGACAAGCGCCGCAAGATCTTCTGCGAGCTCGAGCGCATCCAGTGGGAGCGGGGTTCTATCGGCATCAGCTTCTGGAGAAACGTCTGGTTTATCCTGGGCACCAAGGTTATGGATGTTCAGGCCCATCCGACGCTCTACATGCTCTTCAACGAAGTTTGGCTCCAGCAGGAAGAGGCCGCGGAAGAGATGTAGTCCGATAACCGTACATTCTTTTCACATCAACATAGCGGGGAGCGTACATACGTGCGCTCCCCGCTCCCAGCCAGACAGGACACTTTCATGTTTGCGTTTATCATCAGACGCTTTTTCACCCTGTTGTTGACGATGGTCATCGTCTCCATCTTCGTCTTCGCCATTACCGAGGCGTCTCCGGGAAACGTCGCCCGCAACGTCCTGGGGGCGTTCATCACCCCGGAGCAGGAAGAGTCGTTCCTCAAACAGATGGGGCTGGACAGACCCGCGTACATTCGATACCTCTTCTGGCTGTTCGGCAGCGATATGTGGGCGGAATCGAAGGTGGGACTGGATCTTGTGAGCACGGAAACCGAGGACGGCTTCCTCGAGTGGTGGGCGATTTATGACCGAACCGACGACGACGGCACGCTGATCCGCTGGCACCTGGAGGGGGGAAACCTCATCGCCGAGGTGAAATCCCCGGACGGGAGCGTCATCGAATACACCGACAACCTCCGGTGGGAGGTCGGGGCCGACGGCGTCAGCCGATTCTGGGGGGTGGACAACAGAAACAGTGTGGTGCTGTGGGAGAAGGGATCGGACATCACGGTATGGTCTTTCGTGCCCGGCACCGGATGGATGGAGACCACCGGCGGACCTGTGGAATACATACCGCTGATGAAGGGCTTTGTCCGGGGCGATCCGGGCATATCCCTTCGAACCGGTCGCCCGGTCGCCAACAGCCTGTTCATCCGCCTCAGAAACTCACTGGTCCTGGCGGGCATCGCCTTTATCATTGTCATGCCCCTGGCCCTCGTTTTGGGCCTGGTGGCGGGAGTCAGGGAGGGGTCCCTTCGGGATCGAATCCTCTCCACCGGCGGCATCATGTTCTCGGTGACACCGGAGTTCGCCACCGGTATCTTTTTGATACTCATCATGGCGGCCTGGCTGGGCATCGTTCCCGGGGCCACGGTTTTCGGGGAAGACGCCCCATGGAGCCGCCCGGACATGCTGATTCTCCCGGTATTGACCCTGACACTCATCGAGCTGGGCTACATCCTGCGTATCACCCGGGCCAGCATGGTGGACGTGATGAAATCCCCCTACATCCGCACCGCCTATCTCAAGGGCCTGCCCCAGGGGCGGGTGGTGATGGTTCACGCGGTCAAGAACGCGCTCATCGCTCCTATCACCGTGGTGATGCTTCACGTCAACTGGCTGCTGGGGGGTATCGTCATTGTGGAGGTGGTCTTCGGGTATCCGGGTCTGGGGAAATACCTCCTGGATTCGGCCCTCTACAAGGACGTGAACGCCCTGGAGGCGGGGGCGCTGGTGATGGTGATGGTGGCCGTGGGCACACAGCTTGTGGCCGACATCATATACACCTTTCTCAATCCCCGCATCCGCTACGATTAGGACACGGGCTCATCGTTCGTCACCGAGAAAAGGCATCGATACCATGGATAGTAACGAAACTCACAACAACACAGAAAAAAAAGGAAATCGGCTTACAAAGCTGTGGAGTAACATATCAATTGTGTTCGAATCCCCCATCGCCACGGTCGGCCTTTTCATCGTCCTGTTCTGGGTGTTTGTGGCAATATTCGCCCCACTGCTGACCCCCTACACCCCCACGGAACAGGACTGGAAGTTCACGAACCGGGAGCCGTCACTCACCCCGTATGCCGAAAAAGACTACAACAGGCTTATGAAATACCAGAAGTTGGCGGAGGCGGGAGAGGATGTCCCCTCGGACTACACGGACCTTGTGTATATCTCGAAGGTAGAACGGGTCTATGAAGACACCGACTATGAATACTACAATAATAGACACCCCCTTGGTACGGACGAGCTGGGGAGGGATATCTGGGCCCGGCTCATCTACGGGGCCCAAGTGGTTCTGGTCATCCTCCCCCTGCCCGAAAATCTCCCGGACTGGTTCCCTGAATGGATCAACTGGATTCCCGGGGGGACGGCCCTGTGGGGGGTGTTCATGTCTCTGTTGATCGGCGCCGCCCTGGGGCTCCTGGCGGGGTACCGGGGGGGCTGGATCGATGAATTCATCATGCGCATCCTGGATGCGATGATGTCAATACCCCTGATCCTGCTCTACCTGATCATCATGGCGGCCCTGGGGGCATCGGCGGTCAACGTGGTGCTGGCCATCGCCATCGTCGGCACCCCCGGCATCGCCCGGCTGGTTCGAAGCCTCGCCCTGGATATCAAAACGAGGGAGTACATCCGGGCCGCCCAGACCAGGGGGGAAAACATCGCGTATATCATGTTCCGGGAGATACTCCCCAACGCTCGGGGGCCCATCATCATCGACGCCATGCTCCGGGTTGGCTACGCCATCTTCGCCATGGGAACCCTCGGGTTCCTGGGCCTGGGGATGCCGCCCCCATCCCCGGACTGGGGAAGCATGGTCGCAAAGGGTCGTGATTTCATCCTGTCGGGAAGCCCCTGGCAGTCGCTGTGGCCGGCGCTGGCTATCGCCGTACTGGTCGTGGGACTGAACCTCCTTGCCGATGGAATCAGAGAAGAAACATTGAAGTATCAGTAGAAAGGCATATGATGGACGC